>Ga0164307_10000909_pt1 | contig 13252 bp, 15 predicted proteins | sample Whisoiple_243_MG_FD_110214 | JGI IMG/M metagenome (GOLD analysis project Ga0164307, IMG submission 110214) | Soil microbial communities amended with fresh organic matter from upstate New York, USA - Whitman soil sample_243_MG | ecosystem: Environmental > Terrestrial > Soil > Unclassified >...
CGGGTTCGCCGCGCAGCTGCACGTGGGCCTGGCGATCCACAACTACGGCATCCAGGAATACATGCAGCACTCGGACAAGACCAACGAGGTCTTCGAACAATCCATGACCTTCGTCGACGGCTACCTGCACCCGGGCGACAAGCCCGGCATCGGCGTCGAATTCAACGAGGAAGCCGCCGCCGCGTTCCCCTACCAGCAGGCCTACCTGCCCTACAACCGCCTCGTCGACGGCACGGTGCACGACTGGTGATGGTGCACGACTGGTGATGGGTCACGCCTGGTGAGCGGTCGCGGCCGGTGGGCGGCCGCTAACCAATAAGGTCCCGGGCGGCGAGTCGATGCTCAGCCGCCCGGGACCTGGCTTGTTCGGGCCCGGAGCCTGGCAGTCCGGTCCCGCGGTGCATCCGCCCTAGTGGACGAGTTCCCGGGTCATTCCGAAGGGAACCTGGTCGGAGAGGGCTGCCGTGTAGTGGCCCGGCTTGACGCGCGTCAGCAGGATGCCGTGGGTGCCCGTCAGCATGGCGAGCCGTTGCAGCCCCAGGACCGCGTCGTTGAGCCGTTCGTCAAGCAGCCGGCGGCTGTCGACCTGGATTTCAATGCACTCGCTTGCTGTCGTCATCGCACAGTCTTCCTGAAGGTGGTCGCCTTGGTGGCCAAGGGCTGAAGCGAGAGTAACGTCTGATTTAAACGTGAGTCAACTCACCACGCGGGGCGTTCCGGGACCGTGTCGATTCCGGTCCGTCGCGCCGGCCGGGACTCGGCCGCGGCCCGGGCATCGGCGGAGGCCGCGCCCTAGGTCACCACCGTGAACCGGGCCTCCGGATGGCGCACGCCGTTGACCTGCGGCTGAAGGGCGTGATCGCCCGGGTGGTGGACCCTGGTGGTCATCTGGCGGAACGCATGGCGCTTGGCGAAGGTCCGGGATTCGCCGGGACCGAGCACTGCCGTCCCGAGCTTGAACACCTTCTCCGCGGGGACGCCGTTGGCCTTCGCATAGTGCACGACGTAGTCGACGGCGATGCGGGCCTCGTCCGGGCCGGTGTTGGCGACATCGAAATCGAAGCCGAGCTCCCCGGGAAGCTCAACGACGCTGCGGTCCAGCCGGGGCCGGGTGACCGCGAGCGACGCCGGCGGGAACCCCAGCAGCTCCAGCGCCCCGGGATGGGCCTTCTTGACCAGGGTCCGCAACCCGTGGCGCACCACCCGTGGCGTGTTCGCGTCCGGGGCCGCCATCCAGCGGGCGGCGGTGGCCACCACGTCGTCCGGGGCGTGCCGGGCCAGATCGTTCAGGTGGTTGGCGACCGACCGCCGGACATCCTCGACCGGGTCGCGGTACAGGGCGTCCAGGATCGGCAGGGTTGCGGCGGGACGGGCCGTGATCTCGGGAACCCGGATGGCCCACGGCAGGTACGCCCTGGTGCCCTCGCTGGCCAGCCGGCGCACGTGCCAGTCCGGATGTGAGGTCCAGGCCTGGATGACCTCCAGCGCCCGGTCCAGATCGGCGGCGAGCAGCCGCCGGATCGCGAATTCACCCGTAAGCCGCGGCGTCAGCTCGGCGAGCAGCGCCAGGCAGTCCTCGAAATCGCCCGGATCCCTGTGCGCAAGGGCCAGGGTGGCCGCTGACTCGCTGACGGGCCAGATCATCCAACCGGTGAAGGCCGGGTCTTCCAGCGCCCGCCGGACGACGGACGCTGCCTCGGCGTAGCCCCCGGGCAGGTCGGCCAGGAGGGCGCTGCTCAGGAGGTCGGTGCGTTCCCGCAGGCTCAGCGCGTCCAGCCGCCCGGCCGTCCCGGCAAGGTGCGGGAAGCGGAGGCCCGGTGCGGCCGCGGCAAGGATGCGCTCCAACGAGCCGACCACACCCGGGTTGATCAGTTCATTCATCACGCCCATTGCTTCAGGCTATCGGCGGGAGGGGCGCGCGACTGCAGTCCGGCCCGAAGCGCCCGGAACGACGGAACCGGGATATTCTTCACGAGGGGAATGTCAGTCAACACACGGTGCAGAGGCGGATTCGGGAATGGCAGAGCAAGAAACCGGGAAATCGTCCGGCTGGTGGCGGGTCTTCCATGACAAATTCGTGGTCGAAGAACGCTACATGGACGTGGAGGCACGGAGGAGCCTCTACCGGACCGCCGTGGGCCTCATGGTCGTCGGTGCCGTGTTGTTCACCTTCATCCTGGTCAGTGTCCTGCAGCACGGGGGCATCAGCGTCGTCGACGAGCCGGTGCGCTCCTGGCTCGTGACGCTGCGCGGGGAGCCCACCACGACGATCATGATCATCCTGGCCATCGTCTTCGGCCCGATCGGGCTGCCGATCATCATCCTCGTGGTCACGGTGGCCTGGGGGCTGCTGGCCAAGCATGCGTGGCGGCCGATGGTGCTCGCCGGCGCCATGCTGACCGGCGTCATCCTGGCCCAGCTCATCGGCCGGACGGTTGAGCGGCACCGCCCGCCGGTGGACCTCATGCTCTTCGGTGCGGACTCCACCTTCTCGTTCCCCTCCGGCCACGTCCTGGGCGCGTGCGACTTCCTCCTGGTCACGACGTTCCTGGTCTTCTCGCGCCGCAAGAACCCGAAGGCCGCCGTGGTGGGCTTCGTGGTGGCCGGCATCGGGATCTTCTTCGCCGCCGTGAGCCGGCTCTACCTCGGTTACCACTGGACCACCGACGCCCTCGCCTCCCTGTCCATCTCGTTCGTCATCCTGGGTGCGGTGATCATGCTGGACACCTGGCGGACGGCCCGGATCCCCGGGGAGCAGGTCACCGGCGAACTCTCCAAGCAGGAGAGAAGCGCGGACTAGGCAACAACGGAATGCGGGGCGCGCTGCCGGTCAGCGCGCCCCTCGTCGTTTAACGCCTCGGCTTGCGCCGCTCCAGTTCCGCCCGGAGCAGGGCATTGGCTGCCTCCAGCTCGAGCACCTTGGCCACCCCGGCCAGGTTCAGGCCCTCCTCCAGGAGTTCGCCGATCCGCCGCAGCACCACCAGATCCGTGTCGCTGTACTGCCTGGTGCCGCCCGCCGTACGGTCCGGCGTCAGCAGGCCCTTCCGTTCGTAGAGCCGGATGTTCTGCTGCCCGGTCCCCACCAGCTGCGCCACCACCGAGATCGCGTAGACCCCGACGTCTGCCCCGCGGTCCGCCATGGCGCCACCCCCTTCATTCGTCACGAAATTTTCCTCTTGCAGCAGTCTCGCACTGGTGCTATAAAAAATCTATATCCACCACCACAGATAATTGGGGGCGGGTAGTCAACAAGGATTCAGGACTCACTGTGATGAAGGAGTGGTAAATGATGTTGATGCGTACGGACCCGTTCCGTGAACTGGACCGGCTGACCCAGCAGGTCTTCGGAACGACGGCCCGGCCGGCCACCATGCCGATGGATGCATGGCAGGAGGACGGCGAGTTCGTCGTCGCGTTCGATCTTCCCGGCGTCAACGTTGACTCGGTGGACCTCGATATCGAGCGCAACGTCCTGACGGTCAAGGCCGAAAGGCGCGACCCGACGCAGCCCAACGTCGAGCTGCTGGCCTCGGAGCGGCCGCGCGGCGTGTTTAGCCGCCAGCTGATCCTGGGCGACACCCTCGACCTGGACAACGTCAAGGCCAACTATGCCGACGGCGTGCTGACCCTCCGTATCCCGGTGGCGGAGAAGGCCAAGCCCCGGAAGATCGAAATCACGCACAGCCAGGACAAGCTGCAGGAGATCGGGAAGTAGCCGCGCCGGCCGGTGTGGGCGGCCGGCGCGAGCGGGGATCCGGCCGGGCCGGCCTAGGCCGGGACGGCCGGTTCCCCGACAGTTCCCAGCCGGATTCCCGACGGAGGGGGTGGAACCATGAACCGTGACCCGCGTGGTTTCTACGCCGCCCTGCACGTCGCGCCGGACGCCACGCAGGCTGAGATCCAGCGGTCCTTCCGGGCACTGATGCGGCTCAGGCACCCGGACCGGGAGGCGTCCGCGCCCGCCGTGCCCGGCACCGTGCCCGACGGCGGAGACGAGGTCCGGCTCATGCTGGAATCGTTCGCCGTCCTGAGGGATCCGAGATCGCGCGCGGAGTATGACCCCGCAGCCCGCGCCGGGGACGCCGGGCCTGCCGGACCGGCAGGCCGCGACATCCCGGTCCGCCGCCACCGGGAGCGGGAGCCGGTCCTGCGGGTGAACCCGGTGCGGTGGGAGCGGGGTCCTGAATGACCGCGGCGCCGGCAGGGCGGTGGCGCCGCACCAGGCAAGGAAGTCCAAGAGAAGGAGTACTGCCATGAGCGCATGGCGGCGTTACGATTCGCACCTGATGCCGGCGTTTCACGAACGGTTCGAGGAACGGTGGGGCGAGGGGACGGCGCCGTTCCTTGACCCCGAGGCCCACGAGTTGCCCGTCCCGCGCGCGCAGTGGATCAACGTGGACACCGGCGCTGCGCTGGCCGTGGTGCCGATCTGGTCCGCCGAGGACAGCCAGCAGCGCTCCTTCGGGGTGTTTTACCTGCCCCCGGACGGGGACATCTGGGTACTCCGGCCCGGCTTCACCGGTTACCTCGAGCCCGCGGCGGACGAGGCGGAGCAACTGGTGAGCCTGCGGAATGACGCCTTCAAGAAGGCCGTGGCCCATGCCAAGGAGTTCCTCCTGGGCCCGGAGGGTTCAACGTACTGAGCGAAGCCCGGTACAAAGCGACCCGGGGCAGCCCGACGCGCCGGTTGTGGCGCGGGCACCTGCCGGGGCCTAAAATCAATCAACCACCAGCGCAACTGCATAGGGGACCCGCCAATGAACGCTTCCGCCCACGATCTGGCTGCCCTGCTGCCGTCCGGTTTCACCATGGGGGTGGCGACCGCCGCGTTCCAGATCGAGGGGGCGCTGGACGAGGACGGGCGGGGCCCCTCGGGCTGGGACGTCTTTGCGGCCAGGCCCGGCACCATCGTCGAGGACCACAGCCCCTCCATGGCCTGCGACCATTACCATCGGATGCCCGAAGACGTGGCGCTGATGAAGGAACTGGGCATCGATTCGTACCGGTTCTCACTGTCCTGGCCGCGGATCCAGCCCGGCGGCAGCGGTCCGGTGAATCCCAAGGGGCTGGACTTCTACGACCGCCTGATCGACCTGCTGCTGGCCAACGGAATCTCCCCGATGGCCACCCTGTACCACTGGGACACGCCGCTGGAGCTCGACGAAGCCGGCGGCTGGATGAACCGGGACACCGCCTACCGGCTGGGGGAATTCGCCGCCATCGCCGCCGCCGCCTACGGCGACCGGGTGGCCCGCTGGGTGACCATCAACGAACCGGCCACGGTGAGCGCCAACGGCTACATGCTGGGTGTGCATTCCCCGGGCGAATCCCACATGCTCAAGGCGCTCCCGAGCGTCCACCACCAGCTGCTGGGCCACGGGCTCGCGATGCAGGCGTTGCGGGAGGCCAAGGTGCCCGGCGAAATCGGCCTCACCAACGTCTACTCGCCGATGGTCCCGGCCTCCATCAACCCGTTGGACAAGGTCAGCGCCGGGCTCATGGACATGGCCCAGAACCGCCTGTACGCGGATCCGGTGCTGCTGGGCAAGTACCCGGATGCCATCAGGGCCGCCACGTTCTTCTCCTCGTTCAGCCCGTCCAGCGAGGACATGGAGCTGATCTCGCAGCCCCTGGACTTCTACGGGCTGAACTACTACATGCCCACCCGGGTTGCCGCCGGACCCGGCGAAGGCACCGTGCCCAAGGGCATGGCCGAGGCCATGGGCAACGACCTCAACGGCGGCGGATCCGGAACGCCCTTCCACATCCAGAGCTTCCCCGACACCGAAATCACCGCCTACGGCTGGCCCATCAAGCCTGACTACATGGCCGTGGCGCTCGCGGAAATGGCCGAGCGCTACCCGGAACTGCCGCCGGTCTATATCACCGAGGGCGGCGCCAGCTTCGAGGACCTGGAGATCCACGACGCCGAGGGCCGGCTGATCGTCCCGGATGAGCGCCGCGTGCGGTACCTCGCCGAGCACATCGGGGCCGCTATCGAGGCGACGTCGCCCGGGGGCGCCGCCGAGTCGATCGAGCTGCGCGGCTACTACGTGTGGTCGCTCCTGGACAACTTCGAATGGTCCGCCGGGTACAAACAGCAGTTCGGCCTGATCCATGTGGACCGGGACACCATGGCCCGGACGCCGAAGGCCTCCTACTACTGGATCCGGGAGCTTATGGCGGCCCGGAAACGCGCCGCAGCCGGCGCCAGGGCGGCGGACGCAGCAATACCGGACGCCACAACGCCCGACGCAACAACGCCCAACGCCGCAACGCCCGACGCCGAAGCGCCCGCGGCCGGAGCCGGAACCCCGGCCGGAGGCTAGAGGAGCCGGCTAGAGGAGCTCCAGCTCCTGCAGGCGCTTGGCCATGCCGGCGCCGTCGGGCGAATAGACCCAGGGGACCGTCGAGCCGGTGTGGTCGCCGTTTTCGGAGTGGCCGCCGGCCAGCACCGCCTCGCCGGTGGAGAGCTGGCGGATGCCGATCGCGGCCACCTGGTCGGCGTGGGCCTGGGCGAACTGCGAATAGATGGACTCGTCGTGCTGGCCGTTGTCTCCGAAGAGGAGCCAGCGCATGTTGGGGAACTCCTTGGCCAGCAGCTCCAGGTTCCGGCGCTTGTGGTCCTGGCCGCTGCGGAACCAGCGGTCGTGGGTGAGCCCCCAGTCCGTCAGCAGCAGGGTCCCGGAGGGATACATGTTGCGGGTGATGAAGCGGGCCAGCGTCGGGGCGGCGTTCCACGGCCCGGTGGACAGGTAGATTACCGGCGCCTCGGGGTGTTCCACCAGCAGCCGGTCCATCAGGACGGCCATGCCCGGGGTCGCCATCCGTGCCCGTTCGTTGAGGACGAAGGTGTTCCACAGCGCCAGGAACGGCCGGGGGAGTGCCGTGACCATGATCGTGTCGTCAATGTCGGAGACGATGCCCAGCGTGGTGTCCGGAGAAATGACGTAGATCTTCGCTTCCGCGGGCTCGGTCCCCTCGGCGCGCAGGACGGCGGTGTGCCAGCCGGGCGTGAGCTCAACCGGGACCACGGTGTCCACGATGCCGCCGCGGTCGGCGTTCACCCGGATGGTCGTGCCGCCGATCTCGATGTCCACCTCGACGAACTGGATCGGAACGGACGTAAAGGCGCGCCAGCCCCGGACATTCTGGTTGCCGTTCTGCGCCGCCTGCTCCGCCCGGCTGCCGGGGGTCGGCTTGCTGGTGAGCACCACGCGGCCCAGGATCCGGACCCACTCGGTGGAACCGTAGCCCTGGTAGGCGACGGTTTGCGGGGCGAACTTCCAGCGCCGGGCGGCCTTGAGGCGGAGATGGTTCACGGTGTCCGAGACCCGGTGGGCCAGACGGAATGCCTGGCTGCCCTGGACCCGGTTGTCCGGGGCCGGGTAGTCCGAGTCCTTTTGCGGTGGTTCCTGCGACGCCATTTCCATACGTCCACTCTCCCACAGCAGGCGCAGCGGCCGGCGATTACGTCGGCGGATCAGCCGTTTGCCAGCAGCTCACGGAGCCGGGTGGCGTTGCGCACCGCGTTGCCGCCGCCGTCGTTGTTGAAGTAGGCGTAGACGTCCCGGCCGGACGCCTGCCATTCGCGGATCCGGTCGGCCCACCATGCCAGTTCCTGCTCGGAATAGGACCCGGCGTAGAGGTGGTCCCGGTCCGGGCCGTGCAGCCGCACGTAGACGAACGCCGCGGTGGCCCGCAGGATGCAGGGAAGCTGCGCCCCGCTCATCACGCAGTAGGCGGCGCCGTGCCGCTCCAGCAGCGCATACACCTCCGGGTGGTCCCAGCTGCCGTGGCGGAACTCCACGCTCACGCGGATCCACCCCGGCAGCGCAGCCAGGAAGTAGTCCAGCCGGGCGTCGTCGCGGGCGAAATCAGGCGGCAGTTGCACCAGCAGCACGGCGCGCTTGTCGCCGAGTTCGTGCCAGCACCGGGTGATGCGCTCCACCCAGGCCTCCGGACCGTACAGTTTTTTGCCGTGGGTCAGCCCCCGCGGTGCCTTGACGGACATGGTGAACCCTTCGGGCAAGCGGCGCTGCCAGCCGGCAAAGGAGGACTCCCGGGGCCAGCGGTAGAAACTCGCGTTCAGTTCCACCGTGGTGAACCGGGAGGCGTAGCGGGCCAGCCGGTCCCGGGCCGGCAGCCCCGGCGGGTACAGCACGTTTTCCCAGTGGTCGTAGCTCCAGCCGCTGGTTCCGATGTTCGCCGCTCCGCGGCCCGTTCCCTGTTCCGGCATGCTGGGATCCTAGTCCGCCGGCACGGCCGGGCCCATCCCCGTCGCCGGAATCCTCGTTGGCGGTGATGCTGTGTGGCACTGTAAGACCCATGGCACGCATCGAGGATTACGCAATGGTCGGCGACCTGCATACCGCCGCACTGATCAGCACGGAAGGCTCCATCGACTGGCTCTGCCTGCCCCGGTTCGATTCGCCGGCCTGCTTCAACGCACTGCTGGACAGCCCCGAGGCCGGCCGCTGGTTGCTCGCGCCGGCCGCCGGTGGCGAATGCACCAGGCGTCGCTATCGCAAGAACACCCTCATCCTCGAAACCGAATGGGAAACCGAGGACGGCAAGGTCAAGGTCATCGACTTTATGTCTCCCCGCGACGGCGCGGCGGACATCGTGCGGATCGTGGTGGGGATCCGCGGGACGGTCCGGATGCGGGGCGAACTGGCCCTGCGGTTCGACTACGGCCATATCGTCCCCTGGGTCCGTCACGACGAGCACGGGATCCACGCCGTGGCCGGCCCCGACGCCGCGTACCTCGTGACCGAGGCGCCGCTTCGCGGCGAGCACATGCAGACGGCCAGCGACTTCACCGTCAAGGCCGGGCAACGGATTCCCTTTGTGCTGACCTGGGCCCCCAGTCACCTGGGACGGCCGCGCTCGGTGGACCCGGAAGGCGTCCTCGCGGCCACCGAATCGTTCTGGCAGGAGTGGTCGGCCAAGTGCAGGGTCACCGGCCCGCACCGCGCTGCCGTGCTGCGCTCGCTGATCACGCTCAAGGCGCTGACGTTTGCCCCCACCGGCGGCATCGTGGCCGCAGTGACCACTTCGCTGCCCGAGGAGCTCGGCGGGGAACGCAACTGGGACTATCGCTACTGTTGGCTTCGGGATGCGACCCTGACGCTGCAGGCCCTGCTCTCCTCCGGCTACTCCGAGGAAGCTGCGGCCTGGCGGAACTGGCTGCTGCGGGCCGTGGCCGGAGATCCCGCGGATCTGCAAATCATGTACGGCCTGCATGGCGAGCGCCGGCTGCCCGAAATGACGCTGGACTGGCTGGCCGGCTATGAGGGGTCGAAACCGGTGCGGATCGGCAACGGCGCGGCCGGACAACTGCAGTTGGACGTCTGGGGCGAGGTGCTGGACTGCCTCGCCCTGACGCGCACCGCACTGTTGCAGGACGGCGACGATTCCTGGGACGTCCAAATCGCCCTGATGGAGCATCTGGAGACAGCCTGGGACCGGCCGGACAACGGCCTCTGGGAAATGCGCGGACCGCGACGCCACTTCACCCACTCCAAGGTGATGGCCTGGGTGGCGGCGGACCGGATGGTCAAGGGAATCCGGGATTTCGGCCTCCCCGGCCCCGCGGACCGCTGGGAGACCCTCCGTGACACCATCCACGCCGACGTGATGGCCCACGGATTTGACGCCGAGCGCAACACCTTCGTGCAGTCCTACGGCCGGCCGGAGCTGGACGCCAGCCTGCTGCTCATCCCGCGGGTGGGCTTCCTGCCGCCGGACGATCCCCGGGTGGTCGGCACCATCGACGCGGTGCAGCGGGAACTTACCCATGACGGCTTTGTGCTGCGCTACCGGACGGAGCAAAGCGACGACGGGGTACCGGGCGGCGAGGGCGTGTTCCTTGCGTGTTCCTTCTGGCTCGTGGACGCGCTCATCGGTGCCGGCCGACGCCGGGAAGCCAGGGAACTGTTCGAGCGGCTGCTGGCGCTGCGCAACGACGTCGGGCTCCTGAGCGAGGAGTGGGACGTCCAAGAGGCGCGGCAACTGGGGAACATGCCCCAGGCCTTCAGCCACTTCGCCCTGGTACGCAGCGCACTCCAGCTGCAGTCGGACGGCCACTGAGCGGTGGTCTGGCGCCGGCTGACGGCGGCGTTATCCGTCCGGGCCCCGACCCGGCGTCGGACTTTCTTCCAGAGCTTAGATAAGTATACTTACTAATATCCCCGCACGGGGTGCAGGATTGAAGGAGTATGCAATGGCTGGATATTTCGAACTCGTGGATGCGCCCGACGGCGGTTACCGGATTCGGATGATGGACGCTGCGGGCGACCTGATGGCCGTCTCCGTCACGTTCCCCACGAAGCGGGCAGCCGTGGCGGGCATCGCCCAGGCCCGGGAGATCGCCGGAACCGGCCTGATCCGGGACCGCAGCGGCGACAGCCAGTCCGCTGTGATGGCGTCCCTGGCGAAGCGGCGGACCGGCGGCGGCGCAGGCCGCGGCTCCTCGCTCTCGGGAGGCACCCTGGCGGCCACAAAGCGCACCCGTGCCCACCACTGACCCTGCCCGCACCGTCCAGCACCCGGGGGCGGTCCTCTTCGACGTCGACGGGACGCTGGTCGACTCCTCCTACATCCACACCCTCGCGTGGTGGCAGGCGTTCCGGCAGGCCGGCTACGACGTCCCGATGGCAAGCATCCACCGCTCGGTGGGAATGGGCGGGGACAGAATCCTTGACCACCTGCTGCCGGAAGACCGCGATCCTGACGGCGACGCAGACATCATGACCTCCCATGCCGCCGTGTTCTCCACCTTCTGGCCCTCGCTCCGGCGGCTCGACGGCGCCCGGGACCTGCTGGCGCAGTGCTTCGACTCCGGCCTCGCCGTCGCCCTCGCATCCTCGGCACGAGACCGCGACCTGGAGATTCTCCGCGCCGCCATCGACGCCGACGCCTACATCCACGCCGCCACCAGCTCCGCCGACGCGAAGGAAAGCAAGCCCGCGCCGGACATCCTCGTCGCTGCGCTTGAGGCCGTCGGCGTGGCCGCCGAGAATGCGGTCTACGTGGGTGACGCCGTCTGGGACATCTACGCCGCCGGGAAACTGAACATCCCGGCGATCGGGCTCACCTGCGGCGGCACCAGCGAAGCCGAACTCCGCGAAGCGGGCGCCGTCGAGGTTTATGAAAGCCCGCGGGCGCTGCTGGACAACCTCGCCGGCAGTGCCATCGGCAGGCTGGCCGCGCGCGTCCGCTGACGTTTCACCGCCGGCATCCCGGAGCGCGGTCACCGCAGGCTCAGGACGAGGGAAACTTCTGCCACAGCTTCAGGAAGGCCCGTTCCGCGGCGGCCGCCTGTTCTTCCTCCTTGGCGTGCAGGCGCCCGTAGCTGAAACCGTTCTCCCCGCTGCGCAGTGCCCGGCCGCCCAGCTCGGCCAGCCGCGACCGCGCAACGACGCTGTCCTGGTGCAGACCGAGGAGCTGCTGGATCTTCCGCGCGGACTTCGCCGACCTCCTGGCCCGCCGACGCCGGTTTTTGGCCGCCTTCTTCCCGGATTTCTTGCCTGCCCGGCGGCCGCCGCCGGGCTCCTCGGGCAGCGAGGCGGCCAGCTCCGCGGAGTAGCGCAGACGCTTTGCGGCCTTGCGGACCTCATGCAGGCCGGCATCCCTGGCATCAGCGCCTTCGGACCGCGGGGCGACGGCCGCGACGGCGCGCCTCAGCCTGCGCTCGTCTCTGGCCACCAGCTTGCCGATCCGTGTCCCGGGAGCCCCGGCCGCCTTGGATGAGAGCGGGGCCTCGGCCAGGAATTGCTCCAGGGCCGCCAGCAGCAGGTCATAGCGTTCGCTTCCGAGGGCCTCAAGGGCCGCCTGGAATCCCGCAGCGGTCAAGGCATCGAGTTCCTCGTCAATCCGGGCAGACGCCGGGCCGAACCGCAGGGCGTCGGGTTCGAGGGCGAGCAGGGCGGCCAGCCGCCCGTGGACCACCCCGGGATCGCGGGCCGCACCAAGCAGCCCGGAGAGCCAGCGCAGTTCGTCGCGGAGGGGTTCCGCGGCGCCGTCGTCGAACAGCGGCCGGCCCGTGGCCAGCAGGGAGCGGAGTCGGCGGGCCGCCACGCGCATCTGGTGGACATCCTCGGGCTGCTGCGCCCGTACCCCCGGCGCCCGTCGGCGCAGTTCGGTGAGCTGCTCTCGAAGATAGGCCAGCAAGGCCTCGCCCGCGGTGGTTGCCACGCTTCACTGTACGTCCGCGGTGCGGCGGTGTGGCAGATTGCGGCAATGTTTGCGCCCGACGGTGCCGCCGCGGGCCATCTCGGCATAGGCTGTCCGGGACCGGACACCAGCCCGCTACCCCAGGGAGCCCCGCATGACACGCCAGCACCACCTCGGCCGGGTCGCCGTCGTCACCGGAGCAGGCTCCGGAATCGGGCGGGCGGTGGCGCGGCTTATGCTCGCCGAAGGCTACCGGGTGGTGCTCGCCGGCCGCCGGGAAGCGCCCCTGCTGGAATCCGGGGCGGGCCACGCGCAGGCGCTCGCCGTTCCCTGCGACGTTACCCGGCCCGACGACGTCGAACGGCTCTTCGCCGTGGTGCTCGAACAGTGGGGGCGGGTGGACGTGCTGTTCAACAACGCCGGCGTGTTTGGCCCCGCCGCGGCGGTGGACGAGATCAGCGTCGCCGACTGGGACGCCACGGTGGCGGTGAACCTGACCGGCTCCCTGCTCTGCGCCGCCGCCGCCGTCCGGGCCATGAAGGCGCAGTCGCCGCAGGGCGGCCGGATCATCAACAACGGTTCCATCGCCGCGCATTCGCCCCGGCCCCGGACCGTTGCCTACACGGTCACCAAACATGCGATGACCGGGCTGACCAAGAGCATCGATCTTGACGGCCGCGGCTTCGGCATCAGCTGCGGCCAGATCGACATCGGCAACGCCGCCACGGACCTGATGAACGAGATCGGTGTTGGCGACGGCGCGCTCCAGGCCGACGGCAGCCGCCGGGCGGAGCCGACGTTCCCGGTCGAGGACGCCGCCCGCGCCGTGCTGCTGATGGCCGGCATGCCCGCGTCCGCGAGCGTGGGGTCGATCGTGATTACCGCCGCCGGGATGCCGTTCATCGGCCGCGGTTGAGGCCCTGCCGCCGGGCAGGCTGCTGGCCGGCGGCAGGGCCCGCTAGGAGGCCGAACCGGCGGCCTTGACGGCGAGGACCGGGCGGTCGGCCTGGATCAGGATGCGCTGGGCATGGCTGCCCATGATGAATTTGCCCACCTGGGTTCGGTGGCGCAGTCC
>Ga0164307_10000910_pt1 | contig 13245 bp, 16 predicted proteins | sample Whisoiple_243_MG_FD_110214 | JGI IMG/M metagenome (GOLD analysis project Ga0164307, IMG submission 110214) | Soil microbial communities amended with fresh organic matter from upstate New York, USA - Whitman soil sample_243_MG | ecosystem: Environmental > Terrestrial > Soil > Unclassified >...
GCATAATTATCTTTCAGAAGGAGTTGGCACCAAGCATCCTTGAGGGCACCGCTGAGGGAATAGCGCCCGCCGCCATGAGGTAAGCGAACCAGTCGCCCGATCCGGTCGCCGTAATAGGCGAAGTCATTGTAAGGATCGAACTTCGAGACTCGTCTGGATCGTCGTGACGAGGAGCACAACGGCCCACGTGGGTTGCTCGTCCGATTACGGCAGCGTTTCCTCTGGGGGTCAGCGCTAGGATAACTGAATCCGTGATCGGGACGACGTCTTTCGCTCATTGATAAGGCAGCGCCTGCGTGCCATGGGGTGCCCCCCGCCGTCAAACGGTCTTGCCGAGCGACCGATTGGATCCGCTCCCGCGAAGGCCTGGACCACTTCATCGTCTTTGGCGAGCCATCTGCGCCGCGTATTGCGCGCCTTCCTACAACAGCGCTGCTTTTGAGCGCCCAGAGCCCAACCATGCGTCCTTCCCTCAGCGGATGAAATAGTTAAGATATGTGCATGCCCCGTCGCACCAAGAACGAAGCGCAGGTGCCTTTCACCAAAACGGTCGCAAGAAAGCTCAGGCCGCCGGACTGCGCGAGCGCGAACGTACACTCAACGTCATAGGAAGGGGTAGTGAAAACGTCTTGCTCGACTAACTGCGCGCGTGCTGAGCCTGGCATCGCCGAGAGAAACAGCACCAAGAGCAACATCTTTCGAAGCTGGTCACTTCCGGCAGAGAACTTTCTTGACCTTAAGTTCGAGTAAGCCATCGTCGTAGTCCTGCTGAAGCATCGCGACATGCAAATCGCTGACGTTATGTGAGCCGGGCAGTTCTAAGAGCTCATAAAGGGTGGTGTCGAGCGATTGACCGGCGGCGAACGAATGACCGTAAATCTTCCGCAAAGTTCCGACACGCAGATCGCCGTGTCGGTGACTGATGGGCCCGCTTTTCTCACGATACCGAGGGTGATGGAGGACCGCATGCCTCATTGCGCTCTCCGTGACGGCGGGCGTTTCCCGCCTGGTAGGTAAGTACACTCTGCGCCCACGCCAGAACCACGTCCAGTGGGCGCAGCACACCAAACAAGGGCGTTCCAGGGCTTTCAATGGCCACGCTTCCTCCCCTGGTTCATCGCAAAATCGCAGCTGCTCACCAGCCCGGATGAAGAGCCGACGGGCGAAGCTGGCCTGACCGCGCTGGACCGAGACTTCTGCAACAACGCGGCACATGGGCTCCATACCTCAGGTGCCCCTCTGAGCCATTTTAGATGTTCCAAGAACTTCTCGCTGCTGCCGAGAGCGTCGCATCTAGCAAGATTCTCACAACGTACGCTTCCGCAAGCTGACGGCCGTGTTCTTGCCTCGTCTGATGAGGTTCGACCGCTTTCTGCGCCTTCTGCCTGAGTGACCTGTAGTCAACCTCTGCTCGGCGGGCTCCGGAGCGGAACGGGTCATCGCGCAAAACTGGGGAAGAAACGCATGTTCGTCCGGTCAAGGCGCGTCGCGCGAAGTCGACGTCGGCGGGCATGCTCGCTCTGACGCCACAAAGCGGCGACCGCCACAGTCGAAATGCTCTGCAGACTTCGCTGAAATGTAGAGCAATCGAGATAAAAGCGAGCGCCTATTCTCCTAAGCTCAGGTGATGTGCCGAATGTTACATGAAGGAGCTTGCTATTCAGGAAGATCCGGCGCGATGGTCGAGAACGGATGTATGCAGCGTGGTATCGCGAGCGTTTCCACTTGGCGCGACGTGGTAGGGAGCGAGTAATCTTTGACGCGCGGTCCCGATCTTCAGGAGACCTGGAAATCATTCCGGATGCCTGCCCAAACGGGCGTCCAGCGACACGCGGGTAATGAGGTATGGCACGCCTGGTCGGTTTAGTTGCAGCGGCTGCTTTATTGCTTTCGTTCGCGGCAGCGATAATCGGGGAATTGCGGGGTCGAGCGTTTGTTGATCAGCTAGCCCAACACGATCAACGCGCTCGCGACGGGTACATTGTTGAGCAGCGATCAATGAGCCTTTCCAGACCAATTCCGAGCTCCCCTGAACCGCAGCCATAGGAGTCAAGAATCATTCGTCAGGTGTTCCTTCTCCTCCGCTAGACGCTGCAGGTAGAGCTGGTTGTCGTGAATTTCGTGGTGCATACCGTCTCAGATAACCGTTAGCTTTCGGACTGATGGGGGCGGAGCGGCATGAGTTCTCGGGTCGTTGGGCCCCGAGATGGCATAGCAGGGTTTATTGGCTCCATTGGCGTCTGATTCATCGAGCGTCGGCACGACGAACAGGTCCATCGCTGCGATCTCTGGCATATGATTGCGCAGAAACGTCCACCAGCTCTGATCCGGCGGTCTGCCGTACCGTCTGACGATATACTTCGCCACAGTGGATTGAGCGACCTGGAAGCCGAGCTTCAGAAGCTCGCCGTGGATGCGCGGCGCACCCCAGAGCGGGTTCTCAACGCTCATTTGCTCGATCAGCGCACGCAAATCTGCGGACGCCCTCCCCCATTCCGAGATTTGCATCGTCAGTAACTGCGAAACCCAGCCCGATGCCAGCGCACCAGCGTCTCTGGCCTGATGATCTGAAGAACCTGCAGTATCGACCGAAACCAGCGATAAAGCTGGACGAAGAACAAGCGATCGGAAGGTAGACCCGGGGTCCCAGAGGGTCGCCCCTGGGCAACCGCGTGCGCAAGCTCGAACCGCGTGAGCGCAGCATGGGGAGACTGACACTGAACGTCGCGACACCGTGCATCCCTCGACGCTCGAAATCATGCGCGAGGTCGCCTACGTAGTCGATGATCACGTCCCGCCCCCGCTCAGCCGGCGAGCGCAGGAGGGCGAATCCATTCTCGCTATGACAGATCATCTGAACGCGCTGCATTCGACGCATGCGCGCCCATCGTTGCGCCATGCGTCATGTTGAAGGCGCCGCGCCAGGATTTTACCAGGCCGGTGCGGGCGTCGCCTGAGATTAGCGGCTGGCGCTGGCGATTCCGAGTGCAGCGATTGCGACAGCGTAAGCACATAGGATTTCGTCGCGGCGTAGATCCCGAGAGTCAGTTCGGGGATAAGCGGTTGCCCCAGCAGAACGGACATCACCGGAGGTCGCTGAAGGAGCCAAAAGCGGACATAGTATGTTCCGACGGCCCATTTACCAATGAAACGGACTTAATGCCTCCGGCCCGCGCGTACATCGGTGTTCTGGACGGCTACGGTTCGCCAATCGCCGTCAATCTTGCGCAGAACACGGGTACCAATGCCGGTGCGCTCGGGCTCGTCAATGTCGCCATAAATGCGAAATTGGGAATGCATCATCGCCACGTCCGGCGCTAGAAAGCGCACATGCATAATTGGCGTCTCGCGGGTACTCGCCCGAAATGACCCACTGGAGCCGTGGAGGCGCTGCATTAAATTCAGGTAGTCGGCGCGGGTTTTGGTCTATGCTCCGTTGACGGTGACGAACTGCGCGTCGTCAGCCAACCACTCGACCATGCCATCTGCGTCATGTCGGCCCCATGCCTGGTTAAATCGCAACTCAATTTCCCGGATCGCATCTTCATCTGCCTTACTCATGGACTCTCCGTCGATTTTCGACCGACCTTCCTTCACCCGAGACTAGCGTAGCATGTCACCAGTCTCACGTTGAGCCCCGAAATTGAACTCGCCCATCCTAGGGCCTTGTTGACCCATTTTTTAAGCCCTGTTGGGCCGTGCACCCATAAATTTGCTGGGCTGACGCCACGCTGCTCATTGTGAGCTCCAGGCGTCGATAATTGAATATCAACCAGCATAAAGCTGGCTAGGCTGCCGGACGCATTTTAAACCGCGATCCGCACATCCAGGCTGCTGCTCGCTCAGCTTCTTTGCGTCCTGCTATTTGGTCGCCACGTTCACGCCTTTGAGGCCCTTGGCGTCGATCGCCTTCTGCACGACTCCGGTCTGCTTTGCTTCGTCGACGAGCATCGCGAGTGTATCCTTCGCCGCCGTAGAACGGCCTTTCGCAAGGCGGCCGCCACGCGGACCATCGCAAAAGCGCCCGGCACGATCTTGGCGCCCGGCAGCGCCTCGGCCGCAGGATATCCAACGCCGGAGTCCGCCCCAAACACGTCCGCCCGTCCGGAGCGCAGCAGTTCGGCTGCGTCAGCTGCGATAGTTGGGCTCAGCGGGATACGCACAATCTCCGCCGCCTTGATCTCCCGCGTCAGCACACGGTCAGAGGGAGCGCCGCGGATCGTGCCGATCTTCACGCCTGGTTTGTCGACGGCGCCGATATCCGGAAATTGTTTTCCCGGTGCAGCGACATAGACGAGACTGATAACCCAAAGGTCCGCGGTGGAATCCGCCCTGTCCGCGGGAGGAAGGACGCGCGGCCCGATAGCGATGTCCCATTCATCCTTGCCAAAGCTTTGTAGATACGTCTCCGGATTCGGATACATTACCGGTTCAACGGCCGCGCAAAGCCTCTGTCCGATGAACCTCGCGACGGGCTCAGCGACACCGCCGAGCACCGTTATGGCAATCATGCCAACGCGCAGTTTTCCCCCTGGCGCGATATCCGACATTGGGGTGGTCTGCCCGAAGGCGACGCCCGACAGGCCCACGAGCAATGCCACCGAGCGAAAAATACCGCGCATGTGCTCCTTTCCCCGAATGCATCCTGAATCGCAACCTACCAGCTCCCTGAACCGGATCAAACCGTGCCGGAACAGGCGATCCGCGCTGCGCAATGACCGGAAGTGGCCGTTACCCGACCGGCAGCTTTTGGACGTGGAAAACGTGGAAGCGGACGTTCACCTCCGCTCTTCGACCGTCGGCAGGCCGAGTTCGTCGGACCTGGCACTTCACGGCTTCGCTGCGCGTGGAAACGAAGCGCCGCATCTGGGCAACGCGAATAGTCACCGCCGCCGAATCTCGCTGATTGGGCTAAGCGCGTGGCTCGTTCACGCTGCGACCACCATAAATTCCATACGCCGAGGGTCCGATGGACCGGAGTGCCGCATCTGCTTACGCCTCGTGCAAGCTGACTAGGAGGAAGCTGGATTCTGCGAGCGCAAGCCCGGCTTAGGCACGCGTATGATCCCGGTCATGTCCATGTCGTGGCCCGCTGAGAATGTCGGCAGGAATTGGGGCGCCGCCACGACCACCGAACCGTAAGCAATGAGTGCGATCGCCGCGGCGCGAGCCACCGCGCGACCCCACGGCAACGTCTTCTCGGCGAATATAACGAGCGTGATAACCGCCATGGCGGCGATATTCATGATGCCGAGCGGAAACAAGATGACGAACAGGAGCCAGCAACAGCCGAGGCAATAAGCACCGTGCAGTAAGCCCATGCGCAGCGCGCCCGCGGCACCGTCACGCCACGACGTCATGATGAACGTGAGGGGCGTGCGGCACTTCGACAGGCACAAATCCTTCAAAGGCGTGAGCTGGTAAGCCCCTGCCGCGAGGAGCAATGCCCCGCCGACCCGGCCCGCGACGGCGGGCGTTAGCGCGATGCGGGCGGCAACCGCTTCGGCGGCGAGCGCGCCGACATAACCGGCAACGCCCGCTAGCCCCCACACCAAAAGGTAGGCGGCCACAAATATCCATGTTGAAACGAACGCTTCGCCGCGCTGACGCTTGCCCGCCTGCACCTTATGGAAGGTGACGATCATGGGCGCTGCGGCCGGGAACATCATCGCCACCATCATGACAACCCAGATCGCCAGGAACAGCGGCGCGCGCAGGCCCATGGTGGGCGAGTCTATCGTCATATCCATATGCCCGGCAGCGCCTTGCCAGGCGAGCACCGCCCATGCCGCGGCTGCGAGCGACAGCAGCACGCCCAAGATGACGTTTCGTTGAAATGAGATCGGATCTGTCTGGGCGCGGTCTATGGGAGCGTCTCCCTCACGCAACCGAATTGCCGCCCCCGGGCAGAGTCCGGGAGCGGGGCGTGCAGCGCGTCAATTCGACCAGCTGATCGGCGCGTAATGGCCGTTCTTGCCGGAATTGTCCCAGCGCATGCCGTGGTCGGCGAAGGTGCTGCCCTTGGCGCCGACAGCGAGCGCGAACTTGTCCGGCGCGACCGGATGTCCGGCCGCCGCCCAAATCTCGCCGCTGCTATGCATCGTCGGCAGGGGCTCGACGGCCATCCGCATGATACCGGGGATTTCCGCCGAGCGGCTTTTGCCCGAGATGGCGTATTTGATCGCCACTTTCTTCACACCGAGATGATTGCCGATCAAAGGGGCGAAGGCCGCCATGGGGCCACCTTCGGCACCGCTGAAAATCGCGCCGAGCGCTTCGGTTTGCTGTTCATCGGCGCGCTCATCGATATAGGCTGCAATCGTCCAGTTGCCCTCTCCCATTGCGCCCGGCGTATGGCCGACCACAGCAACATTGAGCCCGTCCAGCGAAACCTTGTCGTAGCTACCCTTGTCGATGTGGAAGACGAGCGCAACATCGCATACGCCCTGGCTCGGCCGCGCCGTCAGGGGCGCGCTAGGCGAAACAAGGCATGGGCACACGACATTGCAGTTGCAGTTCTCGAAATAATCGCCAGAGAGGTTCCACTTCTTCGCCGCCATGTTTCCTGTCTCCAACGAGAGAAGAAGGTATTTACGACGTTTTTGCATTGGCCGCCAGCGCGGAGCGAAACTCCGCTAGGCACTAAAGGGTCCCCTATCAGTCTCCTCAATTGATGGAGCACTTTATTGAGGGGATGCTCAAAGCCGGGCTGAGGCGAATGTGCCCTTGGGTCCATGTGAAAAAGAGAAGAGCGTCGACTCACATTATTAGGCCTTCTAGATCTACTCGCAGCGGTTGGTTGACCTCGGATGCCGTTTAACTCCCCGAATGCGATCTGCGCACGCGCTCCCGCTTGGCGCTGGTTACCACTCGAAGCGCCCGGTCTTGTTCACCAGGAAAAGCTAAACGGGGCGACCGACGGCCGACGAAGAATGCCCGTACGCACGGCATCTCGGTCTTGGGACGTGCCACGCGTCCACCGCTTCTCGCGCAACGGCGATCCGCCGCAGGATATCCGTTTCGGGCAACCGCGAAATCCGCGTCGGTGACCGACATGGGCGCAGAGCGGAAGGAGCGATCATGACCGAACCGGGCTGGCCGGGTTTAGAGGAGCTGGCACCAAAAGCCGCCCTTACTCCCGCTACTTGGGTCGGCTCTCCAACTCGAGCCTGCGACTCATGCGCGTGCGAAAAAGACCAAGAATGCGGCTGTCGTTAGCATTGCAAGTACTAGTGACAGAGCGAGAAAGGGCGAGAACGGTAGAATGGTCGTCGCGACGATCGCGATGGCTGCCGCGGCCATTTGCATAAACCCGAGCAGAGCCGATGCGAAACCTGCTCGATCGCCAAAGGGCGACAACGTGAGAGCGGTCCCTAACGGGTTGACCAGCCCCATCCCGAAGAGGAAGACGATTATCGGCAGCAAATAGCTTGCAAAGTTCCGGAAGCCGACCAGAGCAAACATTGCCATGACCACGCAGCCCGTGCTGGCAATGATCAATCCATAACTGGTGACTGCCGCGAGGCCCGCGCTTCGTGCGAGCCTTGGAGCGGCAAATCCTGCCCCGAAGACAATGAAGACTGTTCCCGCATAAAACAGACTGAGGGTGAGCGGCGTAAACCCAAGGCCGTCAACAAGAATCGCAGGCGTGACAGTGAACACCGCGAACAGCCCGCCTATTACCATCGAGACGCTTGCAGCAGGTACAATAAATCGCCGATCGTGCAGGAGCGAAACATATCCTCGTACAATCGCGGCCGGATCGAGCCTCACGCGTGCGGCGTGATGCGTCTCTCCCACATAGAAAGCGTAGGCGGGTCCGAGCAAAAGTCCGAACAGCGCGACAGACACAAAAGTTGCGCGCCAGCCAAAGGCATAGTCCAGACCGCCGCCCAGAAGCGGTGAGAAGCCCGGCGCTGCCGCCATTGCGACCATTATGAAGGAGAGAACTCGCCCCAACTCGTTGCCGGAAAACAGGTCCCGGGCAATCGCACGCGACAGAACGGAGGATGCGCAGACGCCAATCGCCTGGATGATCCGCCCAACGACCAGGGTGGATAGCGTTAGCGCAACTGCGCAGACGATGCTGCCTGCGGCGAATATCGCAAGGCCGGCGACAATAGCCGGACGGCGGCCGTACCGGTCCGATAGCGGGCCAACAAAAAGCTGGCCAAGGGCGAATGTAGCAAAGAACGCACTCATTATCGAGCCAGTGGCGGACGTGGGAACATCAAAGGAACTGGCGATCTTGGGCAGCGACGGAAGGAGAATGTTCGTCGCCAGTGTGCCAAGCGCAGCAAGAGAAGCCAGAATGGCCAGAAGAGAGCCAGAGGCTTCACGTGCCGCGGAAAATTCAGGAGTTAACACGCGCATTTTGATTCCCGAAAACTGAGGTGGTGCGTCGTCGGACGCCCGCTGCGCGCTCAACGGTTTGCCACTTAGTTGGATTCCGTGCGCATATCGACAATGACTTTGCCCTTCGCTCGCCCGGATTTCACTCTCGCGATGGCGTCCGGCGTCCGCTTGAAGGGAAAGATCCCGTCAATCACCGGGCGGATCACACCGCTATCAACAAGCCGGGCGATCTCAGAGAGTTGCTTGCCATCCGCTCTCACGAACAGAAACGAATAGTCGACGCCGCGCCTTTTCGCCTTAAGCCGTATTTTTAAGCTCAGCGCGCGCAGCGCTTGGCGGAGGAACCAGCTTGCACCAATTTCCCGGGCGAATGCAGGGTCGGGCGGGCCGGCGATCGAGATGAGCTTGCCGCCCGACTTCAGAACCAAAAGCGATTTCTCGAGCACATCCGGGCCTAATGAATTCAGGACGACGTCGTAGTCGCTGAGGCGCTTCTCAAACTCGTCTTTCCTGTAGTCGATGACCAGATCGGCGCCGAGTTTTTTGACCAGATCTACATTGTCCGTGCCCGCCGTCGCCGCGACCATGGCGCCGAGATGTTTTGCGAGCTGGATGGCGAGTGTGCCGACGCCGCCTGACCCTGCATGGATCAGCACCTTCTGCCCCCGCTGCACCTGCGCACGCTCGACCAGCACCTGCCACGCGGTGAGCGCGACGAGGGGAAGCGAGGCAGCCTCGTTCATATCAAGAATGACAGGTTTTAACGCCAGGTCGTCCTCGCTTACTGCGATGCGTTCGGCAAACGTGCCGATGCGATCCTTGTCAGGCCGTGCATAGACCTCGTCGCCTACCTTGAAGCGCCGCGCTCCGGCACCGAGGGCCACTACCGTTCCAGCGAAGTGATTCCCCAGAATCAGCGGGAGCCGATAAGGCAGAATGAACTTCAACTCGCCGTCAAGGATTTTTGCGTCGAGCGGGTTCACGCTCGTCGCCTGGATATTGCGACGACCACGTCGCCCGGTCGCGCGACGGATCGGGCATCTCGCGTTGAGCAAGACCGCCCTTGTACGTGTCGATGACGAACGCCTGCATGGCTGATCCGAAAGAGCTGGTTCTGGAAAAAAAATGGCCGCCTTCAATGCCCTAGATCGAAGAGCAGCAAGGTCGATGTCGCGGTTGCACAGAGGCGTCCGGCTCCGTCGTGGAGGGTCGCCTCGGCAAAGGCCACCCGCCGCCCCATCGAAGTGACGCGCCCGACAGCGCGCACCGTTCCGCTCGCGTCACTCAGCCCATGGAGATACGACACCTTCAATTCGAGCGTCGAATGCCCGCGACCCGCCTCGAGTTGGGAATGGACCGCTATACCGCAAGCGCTGTCTAGCAGCGTCGCCGCGTAGCCGCCATGAACAGAACCGAGCGGATTGTAGACCTTGCGATCGGGCGTACCCTCGAAGACCGCGTGACCGCGATCGATCTCGACTAATTCGAACCCAAGCGTCTGGCCCATCGGCGCCTTGCGGCTGCCCGACATCATCGCGCGGATTTGCTGGAGACCGTCGAGCGCCGCTACCGATAAAACGTTCATCGCACTCACCAAGGCTCGTGAAATGGCCGGATCTCGGCGAGGAAAGACCAGGCGTCGCGCGGCTGATGCGCCAGATGGTAGACCTCTTGCGCGATCGAGGCGGGCGAGATGAAGAAGTCGTCGGCCGCTTCGGGAAGACGCTCGCGCTGCCACGGCACGTCAATCACGGCATCGATGATCAGGTAGGCGACATGCACCCCCTTCGGGCCGAGGTCGCGGGCGAGCGATTCCGCCAGAATTCGCTGGGCGGCCTTGGTCGGCGCGAACCCGACGAAATGCGGTTTGCCGCGCTGTGCGGAAGTGTTCCCAGTCACTATGAGCGCGCCCTCGGCAGCCTTGACCATGGCCGGGACTGTCAGCTTTGCAAGCCTGAACAGGGCCATGGTGTTGATGTCGAAGTTGTGCTGAAGCGTCGCCGCCTCGATACTCGTGAACGTGCCGAACGCGCCGCCGACCGCATTGTGGACGACGACCTTGGGCCTGCCGACTTTGGCGACGGCGCGCTCAAGCGCCGCGGGATCGGCAACGTCGCATGGTACCGCGATCGAATCCGGGATCTCCTCCTGGAGCGAGGCAAGACGATTGGCGTCGCGCGCCAGCATCGCTACGCGATAGCCACCATCGGCAAAGCGTCGAGAAACTGCGGCGCCGGTGCCCGGGCCGACGCCGGTCACGAGAGCGAGGGGTTTGCGGGTTGCGTCGGTCATGCTGCTTGCTCCTCGCGCGCGAGATGTTCGCGCACGAAATCGAGACGGTCGTTGCCGAAGAACATGGCGTCCCCGACGAACATGGTCGGCGAGCCGAACACGCCACGCGCGGCCGCCTCGCTAGTGTTCGCTTCGAGCTGTGCGACGATTTCGGGCGCGTCGATCCGCTCTGCGATGGCCACGGGATCAATGCCTGCGGCCGCGATCACGGCCAGAATGTCGTCCTTCTTGGCGAGCGGCTTTCGTTCGCTCCAGCCGGCGCGATACAGCGCCAGCGTGATCGCCGAGGCATCCGCGGAGGTATTCGCCGCCAGCACCGCGCGCGAACACGCATCGCCGTCGTTCTCGCGCATGTTCGACGGATTGAATGGGATGCTGTACCGCTGCGCCCACCGGGCCAGGTCGGCGCGCGCGTAGCGCCCTTTCGCGGCGCAGGTGATCGTCGTCGGGACGTTGCCGACCGCCTCCATCACCTTCAGGATCATCATTGGCCGCAACGCGATGTCGATGTCCATCTCGCGCAGCTGCGTGAAAGCCAGATAGCTGTAGGGACTGCGGAAGTCGTAAAAGAGTTCGAGCCGTTGGGTCATTTGGCTTGTCCTGTGTCGAGGTTGTCGAGAAGTTTCCGAATGGCGTCGTCTGCGCCGGGACCAGCGCGGAACTGGACGTGTTGTCGAGGAACCGCAGCGCCCGTTTCGGAATCGACGAGTGCCAACACCAGTTTGCGGCCAGTCGTGCGATCAATTGTTTCGACCGTCGGCGCGCCGAAGCCGGTGGCGTCCCAGCGATCGCCCCATTCACGTAACGCGACGCAAACCTTCCACAGGTCGCGACCCTTTGGGGTCAGTCGATATTCATCGCGCGGAGGTCGTTCTTGATAGCGCGCGCGTTCTACGATGCCGTGCTCTGTCAAATGCTTCAGGCGCGCGGCTAGCGTGGCGTCGGGGATGCCCATGCTCCCTCGCAAGTCATCATAGCGGCGAAGCCCGAGCGATAGGTCGCGTATCAACAGCAAGGTCCAGCGGTCCCCGATCAGCCCAAGGGCGCCCGCGATCGAGCAGCGCATGCCCGTGAAGGATTTTGGCTTCATGATCTGCCGTCGTTTGTGACTTCAATGATTGAAGTATACTACTTGACGGCCGAGTCAAGCGTGGCGGCAAGCCGCATCGTAGGTATTTCCGGGGGTTTCCCGGCGCGGACACCTCGTGCGAGCCGGAAAAAATGCTTCCGGCCCGCCTTGAAGTCTGCGCCATCGCCAGCCATGTACCATCCAGGTAGATGGTGAAGCATGGCAGTACCCGCCAACGAGAACCGTCCGAAAATACCCGAGAGTGAGAAAATCACGATCAATCTCGGGTTCGTGGACTTGGGCCAAATAGACCTGCTCGTCTCCGACGGATTCTATGCCAATCGGACCGATTTCATTCGCACCGCGATTCGAAATCAGCTCGGACGTCACGATGAAGTGGTTCGCAAGGCAGCTGCGCGCAAACAGCTGGACCTTGGCCTACGACACTTCAGCCGCGCTGATCTCGAGAAGATTCGAGACGCTGGGCACACCGTAAACATCCAGGTGTTGGGGCTTGCCTCCATCGCATCCGACGTTTCGCCGCAACTCGCTTTGCAAACCATCGAATCCATCACTGTCCTCGGCGCTCTTCATGCCTCTCCAGCAGTCAAGGCCGCTCTCGGCGAGCGCATCCGCTGAGGCTTCCCTCCAACGAAAGCGAACTCATGAGCTTTTCTGTGCCTACCGAGATGATGGACATTCTTCGCCTCACGAAAACTGGAAACCTGATTGAGGCAACTGCCGCAATCCAGCGTGCACTTCGCGGCGGCTCAGGGCAAACCAATCATCCCTCGCATTCGGTTGCGCTCGACGCGACGCAGACTTCTGCCGGCCTTTGGACCACAGTTCAGGACCAACCGAGTCCGTCAGCGCCTGTGTTGCCGGTCGCATTCCGCGGGATGGTTGATCGCTTCAGCAGGCACGGTCACCAACCAGCGGCACCGGTCGCAATACCCGACGGCGCTCAGTTTGAGCAACGCCTATTCCAAAATGCTTCTGGCTCTCGGCCTTACAAACTTTACATCCCAAGCGGGTATGCAGCGTCCACAAAAGACATTCCTCTCATTGTGATGCTGCATGGCTGCACGCAATCCGCCGACGATTTTGCCGCCGGCACCCGCACTCACATTGACCTCAATAATTTGCGGTGACCTCATGTTCAATACCGGTGAGGCGAGGCGCTGATCAACCGTATCGTCCGTGCCGGTGCGTTCGGAGAGCATCGCGGCTTCAGAGTGCAACCGTCACAATCGTACTTGCTGGCGCGATACATGAGCGTCGCGCCGTCGTTCACCAGCGTCCCTTTGCACGTCAGCATCTTGCCCGCCGGGCAGAAGTACACATCGCCTTCGCGATCGTAGGTAAAGTCCTCCCGTTCGAAGGTCCCGTCGGTGCGCGCCGACTTGTCGAACACCGGGATGTGTGGCTCGATCCCGCGCTCATGAACAAGCCAGCCCAGCATCTCGGCTGACCCATAGGCGCGATCTGCGGCCAGCTTCTCCGGATAAAGGCCAAAGCGCTCTTCGACA
>Ga0164307_10000911_pt1 | contig 13243 bp, 7 predicted proteins | sample Whisoiple_243_MG_FD_110214 | JGI IMG/M metagenome (GOLD analysis project Ga0164307, IMG submission 110214) | Soil microbial communities amended with fresh organic matter from upstate New York, USA - Whitman soil sample_243_MG | ecosystem: Environmental > Terrestrial > Soil > Unclassified >...
AGCTCTCCGACAAGAAAGGCGTGAGCCTGCCCGATACGCTCCTGCCGGTCGGTGCGCTGACCGAGAAGGACCACGCCGACCTGTTGGCCGGGCTCGAGAACGATGCCGACTGGATCGCGCTCAGCTTCGTGCAGCGCGCAAGCGACGTCTTCGAGGCGCGCGAGCTCGCCGACGGCCGCGCGGCGATCCTCTCCAAGATCGAGAAGCCGGCCGCCGTCGATGCCTTCGCCGAGATCCTCGCCGCCTCGGACGGCATCATGGTCGCCCGCGGCGACCTCGGCGTCGAAATGCCCCTGGAACAGGTCCCGATCGTCCAGAAGCGCGCCATCAAACTCGCCAAGCGCAACGCCAAGCCGGTCATCGTCGCCACCCAGATGCTCGACTCGATGATCGACAACTCCCGCCCCACCCGCGCCGAGGCCTCCGACGTCGCCAACGCCGTCATCGACGGCACGGACGCCGTGATGCTCTCCGGCGAGACCAGCGTCGGCAAGTACCCCGTCGAGACCGTCCGCACCATGGCCCGCATCGTCGAGGCGGCCGAGGAGGACATCCTCGCCAAGGGCCTCCCGCCCCTCACCGACCGCAACAAGCCCCGCACCCAGGGCGGCGCGGTCGCCCGCGCGGCAGCCGAGATGGGCGACTTCCTCGGCGCGAAGGCCCTGGTGGCCTTCACCCAGAGCGGCGACACGGTCAAACGCCTCTCCCGTTACCGCTCCCCGATCCCGCTGCTGGCCTTCACCCCGGACCGGGCCACCCGTGCGCAGCTGAACCTGACGTGGGGCGTCGAGACGTTCCTCGGGCCGCACGTGGACTCGACGGACGCGATGGTGGCGCAGGTGGACGAGGAACTGCTGCGGATCGGCCGCTGCCAGAAGGGCGACATCGTGGTCATCACGGCCGGTTCCCCGCCCGGGGTCGCCGGCTCCACGAACCTGGTGCGGGTGCACCACATCGGCGAGGACGACAGCCCGAAGTAACGGTCGTCAGTACTTCGGCCCGACGTGAGCGTCCATGAGAGCCACGGACGCCCGTCGGGCTACGGAGATGCCGAGCTGGTCGCAGTCGGTGAGGTCGGTGCCGTCGAAGCCGGGCGGTACGGCTGAGGGTGGCTGAGCTGACGCCGGCACGGAGACACTCGGGCGCTACCCGGATCAGGTGAAGCCGTTAAATCATTGCTCAACCTTGGAATCTAAGGAAAGTACCCCGAGTCGGACTCGAACCGACACTGTATGGGTTTTGAATCCATTGTCTCTAACCAATTGGACTACCGGGGCGCGATGAATCGAAGGTTTACTTCGACCCGCCGATGATCCAGCTTAGCGTAGCTAGGTAGGCTCTTGGGAGCTGCACCCCTGTCTTGACCAAGGAGCCCCGTGACCACCCCCGAGTCGCCCCAGCCCGTAGACGCCGTCGACGACGACAAGTCGCACGTCCCGCCGCTGACGACCCGCGTCGTCATCGCCGAGGACGAGGCGCTCATCCGCCTCGACCTCAAGGAGATGCTGGAGGAGGAAGGGTACTCGGTCGTCGGTGAGGCCGGGGACGGGCAGCAGGCCGTCGAGCTGGCGCGGGAGCACCGGCCGGACCTGGTGATCCTCGATGTGAAGATGCCGGTCCTCGACGGGATCTCCGCCGCCGAGAAGATCACCGAGGAGTCCATCGCCCCGGTCCTGATGCTGACGGCGTTCTCGCAGCGGGACCTGGTCGAGCGGGCCCGGGACGCGGGGGCGATGGCCTACCTCGTGAAGCCGTTCAGCAAGAGCGACGTGGTCCCGGCCATCGAGATGGCCGTGTCCCGGTTCGCGGAGCTGAAGGCGCTGGAGAGCGAGATCGCGGACCTGTCGCAGCGGCTGGAGACCCGGAAGCTGGTGGACCGGGCGAAGAGCATCCTGCAGACGGATTACGGCCTCTCCGAGCCGGCCGCGTTCCGCTGGATCCAGAAGACGTCGATGGACCGCCGGATGTCGATGCAGCAGCTGGCCGAGGCGCTGATCGAGGACGCCGAGGAGAAGAAGAAGGCTTCCGAGTAGGCGCGTACGCGCGTACGGAGAAGGGCCCGCCCCCGGATGTCCGGGGGCGGGCCCTTGCCGTGGTGCCGGGTGCTCAGTCCTCGCCGAGGTAGGCCTTGCGGACCGACTCGTCGTGGAGGAGGTCGGCGCCCGTGCCGGAGAGGACGACCTTGCCGACCTCCATGACGTGGCCCTGGTCCGCGAGGGAGAGGGCCGCCTGGGCGTTCTGCTCGACGAGCAGGATCGTGGTGCCGGACGCCTTGAGCTCGACGATGGTCTCCATGATCTTCTGCATCATGATCGGGGAGAGGCCCATGGAGGGCTCGTCGAGCATGAGCAGTTTGGGCTGGGACATGAGGGCGCGTCCCATGGCGAGCATCTGCTGCTCGCCGCCGGAGAGGGTTCCGGCGGCCTGCTTCCGGCGTTCCCCGAGGATGGGGAAGAGGTCGTAGGCGCGCTGGATGTCCTTCTCGATGCCTGCCTTGTCGGTGCGGAGGAAGGCGCCGAGCTGGAGGTTCTCCGCGATGCTGAGGCGGGGGAAGATGTGGCGGCCTTCGGGGGAGTGGGCGAGGCCCAGTGCCACGATCTTGTGGGCGGGGATCCCGGTGAGGGGTTTCCCGTCGAAGAGGATCCGCCCGCCGGAGGGCTTGAGGAGGCCGGAGAGGGTGCGCAGGGTTGTGGTCTTGCCCGCGCCGTTGGTTCCGATGAGGGTGACGACCTGACCGGCCTCGACGGTGAAGGAGATTCCCTTGACGGCTTCGATCTTGCCGTAGGCGACCCTGAGGTCCTCGACCTCGAGCAGTGCGGTCACTGGCCTTCCCCTTCTGTGCTGGTGGTGCTTCCCGCGTTGTCCGCTGCGGCGAGTTCGGCATCGGGTGTGCCGGCCTTCTCGGGGGTGTCGCCTTCGAAGGGCGTGCCGAGGTAGGCGGCGACGACGCGTTCGTCGCCCTGGACGACCGCGGGTGTGCCTTCGACGAGTTTTTCGCCTTGGACGAGGCAGGCGACGCGGTCGCAGAGGTTGAAGATGAAGCGCATGTCGTGCTCGATCACGAGTACGGCGATGCCCATGTCCCGGATGGCGAAGATGAGTTCTTCGGTGACGCGGGTTTCCTGGGGGTTCATGCCCGCGGTGGGCTCGTCCAGGAGGAGGAGGCCGGGGTCGCTGGCGAGGGCGCGTGCGATCTCCAGCTTGCGCTGGTCTCCGTAGGGGAGGTTGCGTGCGAGGTGGTCGGCCTTGTCCTGCAGGCCGATGAACTCGAGGAGTTCCATGGCGCGTGCGTGGGACGCGGCTTCGGCCTTCTTGAATCCGGGGCCGCGGAGGAGGGCGGACCAGAGGCCTTCCTTGGTCCTGGTGTGGCGTCCGACGAGGACGTTCTCCAGGACGGTCATGTTGGCGAAGAGCCGGATGTTCTGGAAGGTGCGGGCGATGCCTGCCTGGGTGACGAGGTGGGGCTTGGGGGGCAGGACGGTGCCCTTGTAGCGCACCTTGCCCTCGGTGGGGACGTAGAGCCCGGTGAGGCAGTTGAAGAAGGTGGTCTTGCCGGCCCCGTTGGGGCCGATGAGACCGACGATTTCGCCTGCGTTGACCTTGAGGTCGACGTCGCGTACGGCGGTGAGGCCGCCGAAGCGCATGGTGACGCCGCTGGCGTCCAGGACGGGCGTGGTGGTCTCGGTGGTGGTCGTCATGTCGTTCACGCCCCCGCCTTCACGGTGCCGACGCCGGATTCGGGCAGTGTGCCTTCGGGCGTGTCGAGTTGGCCGGTCTCGTGGAATTCCAGCTGGGCGCGCCGGTTGGCGATGAGGCCTTCGGGGCGGAAGCGCATCAGCAGGATGAGTGCGAGGCCGAAGCCGAGAAGCTGGTAGTCCTGGAGGAACTGCAGCTTCGCGGGGATCATGTAGAGGAGGGTCGCGCCGATCAGGGGTCCGCTGATGGTTCCCATGCCGCCGAGGATGACTGCGGCGAGGAGGAAGGCGGAGTTGGGCGGCACGGGTCCGGCGAAGACGTACATCTCCGGGACGACGGTGCTCTGTACGTGGGCCTGGACGGTGCCGGCGAGGCCGGCGAGGGTGGCGCCGAGGGCGAAGGCGATGAGTTTGACGCGGAAGCCGTTGATGCCCATCGCGGTGGCGGCGGTCTCGTCCTCGCGGATGGCGACCCAGGCGCGGCCGATGCGGGAGCTGCCGGCGCGGCTGAAGACGAGGACCACGAGGATCATCGCGAGCAGCATGAGCAGGTAGTAGTTGGCGTATCCGCCGAGTTCGATGCCCAGGATCGTGTGGGATTCACCGAAGTCGTATCCGAAGAAGACGAGGTCGGGGATGTTGGGTACGCCGTTGGGGCCGTTGGTGACCTGGGGTCCGGATACGCCGTCGAGGTTGCCGACGGTGATGCGGAAGATCTCGCCGAAGCCGAGGGTGACGATGGCGAGGTAGTCGCCGCGGAGCCGGAGGGTCGGTGCGCCGATGACGACGCCGAAGATGAGGGAGACGGCCGCTCCGGTGAGGACGGCTGCCCAGAAGGGGAAGTGGACGTCGAAGGCGGAGGCGGTGGTGCCGGAGACGAGTGCGGCGGTGTAGGCGCCGACGCCGAGGAAGGCGACGTATCCGAGGTCGAGGAGGCCGGCGAGGCCGACGACGATGTTCAGTCCGAGTGCGACCGTCGCGAAGATGAGGATGTTGACGGCGATGAGGGTGAACTGGTCGGTGGTCTGTGTGAAGGGGAATGCTGCTGCGGCCACGAATGCGGCGGCCACGGCGATGGAGCGGTATTTCGTGGTGAGCCCGGAGAGCCGGGCCATGAGGCCGGCTTTGAAGAGGGCGGTCACGGCGAAACCGGCGGTGATCATGTAGCCGGTGAAGAGTTCGGCGTATTCGGTGTCGATGCCGTAGGTGACGACGTAGAGCCCGGTGCCGAAGGCGGCGACGATGATGAGGATTTCGGCCCAGGAGGGGAGCTCCCGGGGGCGGGTGGCCTTGTGGGTGTCGTCGGGCAGGAGGAAGGCGATCAGGGGGATCGCGGAGGTCACTGCTGCGACGAAGCCGCCGGGTTCCAGGTTGACGATGCCGCCGAGTTCGACGGCGATGGCGATGACGGTGAACCAGGTGGTCGCGAAGGCGCCGAGGGCGAGGAGCCGGAGGGCTTTGGTGGTGCCGGTGGGGGCGAGCCAGCGGAGGCCGCGGATGTCGAGGGCGGCGAGTGCGTACAGGAGTACGAGGGCGCCTGCGACGAGGGTGAGGACCTGGAGGCCGCCGGGGTAGCCGTAGACGGTGAGGTCTCCGGGGAACTCGTCGGTGTAGGTCCACGACAGGAAGGTGCTGGCGATGGTCGCGACGCCGCCGAGGGCGGTGAGGCCGCGCAGTGCCCTGGTCCGGGAGCCGGTGTCGGCCGGGGTGGTGGCGGCGGTTGTGGTGGTGTCGGTTGTCATGGTTCTCACGCCCGATCCGCGACGCGCTCGCCGAGCAGGCCTTGTGGCCTGACGAGGAGGACGACGATGAGAAGTACGAATGCCCAGACGTTGGCCCAGGCGCCGCCGCCGAGCTGCTGCATGCCGGGGATTTCTTCGATGTAGGCGATGGAGAGGGCTTCGGCGAGGCCGAGGACGACTCCGCCGACCATGGCGCCGTAGATGTTGCCGATTCCGCCGAGTACGGCGGCGGTGAAGGCCTTGAGGCCGAGGAGGAAGCCCATCTCGAAGTTGATCTGGCCCTTGTCGAGGCCGTAGGCGACGGCTGCGATGGCGGCGAACGCGGCGCCGATGGCGAAGGCCATCACGATGATGCGGTCGGTGTTGATGCCCATGAGCTTGGCCGTGTCGGGGTCCTGCGCGGTGGCCTGCATGGCGCGGCCGCTGCGGCTCTTGGCGACGAACATGCCGAGGGCGAGCATGCAGAGGGGGGCGAGGACGAGGATGAAGGCGTCTGCGCGCTGGAGGTAGAGGTTGTCGAAGATCTTGAACGACTCGCCCTTGAACTCCGGGAAGCTGCGCGGCTTCTTGGCGTCGGGGTAGAAGCCCCAGACAAGCTGCTGGAGGACGATCGAGAGGCCGATCGCGGTGATGAGGGGGGCCAGTCGTGGTGCGCCGCGCAGGGGGCGGTAGGCGAAGCGTTCCGCGGCTGTGGCTACGGCGACGGAGGCGATGGCGCCTCCGATGATCATGAGGGGTATGACCACCATGAGCGAGGTTCCGCTGGGGAGCGCGAGGTAGGTGGTGAGGGCGCCGAAGCCCCCGATCATGAAGATCTCGCCGTGGGCGAAATTGATGAGCTGGACGATGCCGTACACCATGGTGTACCCGATGGCTATGAGGCCATAGAGCGCGCCGAGTGCGAGGCCGTTCGCCAGCTGTTGCGGCAGTTCGTTCACCGCAGTGCCTCCGATGAGCTTGTCGGATATGACACCGCGCGAGGGCGCTGTTGCGCCCTCGCGCGGTCAGGAGCGTGTGCTGGGGTGGTGCTGGGTGATCAGTCCTCGAACGTGGCGCTCTTGACGTCCTTCCAGGCGCCCTTCTGGACCTCGTAGACGGTGAGCTGCTTGTTGGTGGTGTCACCGAACTCGTCGAAGGAGACCTTGCCGGTCACGCCGTCGAAGGAGACCTTGGCCATGGCCTCGGTGACCTTGGCGCGGGCGTCCTCGGGGAGCTTGCCGTCGTTGTCGGCGACGACGGCCTTGACGGCCTGGATGATGGCCCATCCGGCGTCGTAGGAGTAGCCGCCGTAGGCTGCGAACGGGTCCTTGTAGCCGCCGGCGTTGTAGTCCGAGATGAACTGCTTGGCGGTCGGGAGGGCCTCGACGGGGTAGCCGACGGAGGTGGCGAAGTCGCCGTCGTTGGCCTCACCGGAGGCGCTGATGAAGGCGGGGTCGTAGATGCCGTCGCCGCCCATGGTGGGGATCTTGGCGCCGGTCTTCTTGATCTGGTCGGAGAGCAGGCCGCCCTCGGGGTACTGGCCGCCGTAGTAGACGGAGTCGGCGCCGGAGCTCTTGACCTTGTCGGCGGTGCTGGAGAAGTCGGTCTCCTTCACCGTGACGTGGTCGGTGCCGACGACCTTGCCGCCGAGGCGCGTGAACTCCGCGGAGAAGATCGCGGCGAGGCCGGCGCCGTAGGTCTGCTTGTCGTCGACGACGTAGACCTTCTTCTTCTTCGCGTCGTTGAAGAGGTACTGGGCGGCGAACTTGCCCTGGACGACGTCCGTGGCGCAGGTGCGGAAGTAGGTCTTGAAGACGCGCTTGGAGTCGCCCTTGCCCCAGTTGTCGCCCTGGCTGAGGGCGGGGTTGGTGTTGGCGGGGGAGACCTGGGCCATGTCGGCCTTCTCGAAGACGCCCTGCATGGACTGGGCGACGCCGGAGTTCAGCGGGCCGACGGCTCCGAGGACGTCCTTGTTGCCGACGAGCTTGGTGGCGTTGGCCTGTCCGGAGGCGGGGACGGCCTGGTCGTCGAGGGCTTCGATCTTGAACTCGATGCCGGGGACCTCGTTGTTCTTGTTCGCGGTCTTGGCCGCGAGGTCCACGGAGTTCTTGATGCCCTGGCCGAGCGCGGAGAGGGATCCGGTCAGCGGGGCGTCGACACCGATGACGACGGTGGTCTTGCTGCCGCTGTCGCTGCTGCCCTTGCTGTCGTCGTCGCGCGATCCGCAGGCGGTGAGAGTCAGTGCGCCTGTGGTGAGCACTGTGGTGAGGATGAGCAAAGAACGGTGTCGCACGAAAGGTCCTTTCCCTGGCGCGGCCTCCTCTGCTGAGGTGCCGTGACGATCGCCGGGCCGTACTGGTCGAGACAGGGCCGTGCAGCAGACGCGCCCGGCGGCGCGGTGACTGGCCGTGACTCTATGGGCAGGTGCGGGGGTGCGGGACAGGTCCGCTGATGATGTGACTGTCTTGTTATGCCGTGGGGAAGGCTTGTTGGCCGCAGTGTGGAGGTGTACGGCTTTTGCCCCGGCGGCGGAGTGACCGCATGGTGAGAACCCGCAGCTCTGCTAAGGGGCTTGGGGCGATCTTGGTGCTGTCGCGCGAATCGGGGCGCAAGGGGCGTGGCGCGGATCGGCCGGCCGGGCCGGGGCGGTGCGCGTGACGTATTTCGTGTATTGCACACATGTTACGGAGTGTTACATGTGTGGGATATGTGAGAGGCCTCGGGGAGGTGGTTTGGCTGTTGAAGTGGCTCATGGAACGGGCTTGACGGTCAAGGGTGTTGACCCTGTGTGTCCGCCAAGTCCGGTGTTTTGCTTCGGATATGGGTCTGCCCGGTCCGGAATGCGGTGAGCATCCGGCCGGGCAGCGGGGTGTTGAGGGGGGCGGGTCAGCCTGCGGTGGGGCCGGCCGCGTCGCGGAGCAGGCAGGTGAGGCGGGCGGTGCAGACCCGCTTGTCGTGCTCGTCCGTGACGACGATCTCGTACGTGGCGGTGGAGCGTCCGCGGTGCACGGGGGTGGCGACGCCCGTGACGAGGCCGCTGCGGACGCCCCGGTGGTGGGTGCAGTTGAGGTCGACGCCGACGGCGATCTTGGTGGCGCCGCCGTGCAGCATGCTCCCGATGGAGCCGAGGGTCTCGGCGAGGACGGCGGAGGCGCCGCCGTGGAGCAGTCCGTAGGGCTGGGTGTTGCCTTCGACGGGCATGGTGCCGACGACGCGCTCGGCGGACGCTTCGACGATCGTGACCCCCATGCGCTCGCCGAGGTGTCCGGCGGAGAAGAGTGCGGGGAGGTCGACGCCGAGTGCCGCGTACTCGTCGATGATCTCCTGGGGGAACGTGGGTGCGGTGTGCTCGCCCATGGGGTCCGGCTCCGATCGTGTGCGGTCGTCCGTTGCTGTGTGCACTGTTCTTATCAGACGGCTGAGCGTCCGCTTAGTGATCTGCGGCTCACGGCGTCTCGAACCGGACGACGACCGATTTGCTGGCCGGGGTGTTGCTGGTGTCCGCGGTGGCGTCCAGGGGGACGAGCACGTTGGTCTCCGGGTAGTAGGCGGCGGCGCAGCCGCGTGCGGTGGGGTAGTGGACGACGCGGAAGCCGGGGGCGCGGCGTTCGACGCCGTCCTTCCACTCGCTCACGAGGTCGGTGTAGGAGCCGTCGGCGAGTCCGAGGTCCCGGGCGTCCTGGGGGTTGACCATGACGATGCGGCGGCCGCCCTTGATGCCGCGGTAGCGGTCGTCGAGGCCGTAGATCGTGGTGTTGTACTGGTCGTGGGAGCGCAGGGTCTGGAGCAGGAGCCGGCCCTCGGGGAGTTCGGGGTACTCGACCGGTGCGGCGGTGAAGTTCGCCTTGCCGGTGGCGGTGGGGAAGCGGCGTTCGTCGCGGGGCGCGTGGGGGAGGGTGAATCCGCCGGGCCGGGCGACGCGGGCGTTGAAGTCCTCGAAGCCGGGGACGACGCGGGAGATACGGTCGCGGATCGTGCCGTAGTCCTTCTCGAAGTCCTCCCACGGGGTGGTGGAGGCGGGGCCGAGGACGGCGCGGGCGAGGCGGGCGACGATCGCGGGTTCGGAGAGCAGGTGGGGGCTCGCGGGGGCGAGGTTGCCGCGTGAGGCGTGGACCATGCCCATGGAGTCCTCGACGGTGACGAACTGCTTCCCGCCGGCCTGGACGTCCTTGTCGGTGCGTCCGAGCGTGGGCAGGATCAGGGCGCGGATGCCGGTGACGGCGTGCGAGCGGTTGAGCTTGGTCGAGACGTGGACGGTGAGGCGTGCCCGGCGCATGGCCGCCTCGGTGACGGCGGTGTCGGGGGTGGCGCCGACGAAGTTGCCGCCCATGGCGAAGAAGACCTTGGCGTCGCCGTCGCGCAGCGCCTGGATGGACCGTACGACGTCGTAGCCGTGGTGCCGGGGCGAGGTGATGCCGAATTCCCGGTCGAGAGCGTCGAGGAAGGCGGGGGCGGGGCGTTCGAAGATGCCCATGGTGCGGTCGCCCTGGACGTTGGAGTGGCCGCGCACGGGGCAGACGCCGGCGCCGGGCCTGCCGATGTTGCCGCGCAGCAGGAGGAAGTTGACGACCTCGCGGATGGTCGGCACGGAGTGCTTGTGCTGGGTGAGGCCCATGGCCCAGCAGACGATGGTGCGTTCCGAGGCGAGGACCATCGAGAGCGCCTGCTCGATGGTGGCGCGGTCGAGGCCGGTGGCGGTGAGGGTCTCGTCCCAGTCGGCCGCGCGGGCGGCCTGGACGAACTCCTCGTAGCCGTGGGTGTGCTCGGCGACGAAGCCGGTGTCGACCGCTCCGTCGGCCTCGACGATCATTTTGTTGAGGAGGCGGAAGAGCGCCTGGTCGCCGCCGATGCGGATCTGGAGGAAGAGGTCGGTGAGGGCGGCGCCCTTGAGCATGCCTCGGGCCGTCTGGGGGTTCTTGAACCGTTCGAGGCCGGCTTCGGGCAGCGGGTTCACCGAGATGATCTTCGCCCCGGCGGCCTTGGCCTGTTCGAGGGCCGAGAGCATCCGGGGGTGGTTGGTGCCGGGGTTCTGCCCGGCGACGATGATCAGGTCGGCCTGGTGGAGGTCCTCGAGGCTGACGCTGCCCTTGCCGATCCCGATGGTCTCGGTGAGGGCCGAGCCGGACGACTCGTGGCACATGTTGGAGCAGTCGGGCAGGTTGTTGGTGCCGAACTCGCGGGCGAGGAGCTGGAGGAGGAACGCCGCCTCGTTGCTGGTGCGGCCCGAGGTGTAGAAGAGCGCCTCGTCGGGGGAGGAGAGGGCGGTGAGCTCCTCGGCGATGATCTCGAAGGCGCGTTCCCAGGTCACGGCCTCGTACCGGTCGGCGCCCTCGGGCAGGTACACGGGCTGGGTGATGCGTCCCTGCTGTCCGAGCCAGTAACCGCTGCGGGTGCCGAGGTCGGCGACGGGGTGGGCGGCGAAGAAGTCGGGGGTGACGCGGCGCAGGGTCGCCTCCTCGGCGACGGCCTTGGCGCCGTTCTCGCAGAACTCGGCCGTGTGGCGTTTGTCGCCCTCGGGCCAGGCGCAGCCGGGGCAGTCGAAGCCGTCCTTCTGGTTGACCTTGAGGAGGGTCTGCGCGGTGCGGCGGACGCCCATCTGCTGCTGGGCGATGCGCAGGGTGTGGGCGACGGCGGGCAGTCCGGCGGCGGAGTGCTGGACCGGGTCGATCTGCGGCGCGTCCTGGACCGGGTCTCCGGTCGGGGGCTTGGCTGCCATGGTGCTCCCCTTCGAGCGCTTGCGGGGGGCGCGCTCACGTCCTCGCGCGCCCTGTCACGTCTTCTACGCCTTCACTGCCTTCGATCCTGTCATGCACGCGTGCCGGGTCACCCCGAGGGGGAAAGGGGTGGCCGTTCGGGAGGGTGTGCGTGGTGGAGGGGCCCGGGTGGCGGCCGGTCCGGAATGTCAGTGGTCCGTGGCAGGATCGGGGGCGTGGCTGAGACGGCATCGAAGAAGACGGCAGACAACCGACCGCGCCTGCTCCTGATGGACGGGCACTCCCTGGCTTACCGGGCGTTCTTCGCCCTGCCCGCGGAGAATTTCACGACGGCGACGGGGCAGCCGACGAATGCCGTGTACGGCTTCATGTCGATGCTGGCGAACACGCTGCGCGACGAGGCGCCCACGCATTTCGCCGTCGCGTTCGACGTGTCCCGCAAGACGTGGCGTGCGCAGGAGTTCCCCGAGTACAAGGCGAACCGTTCGAAGACCCCCGACGAGTTCAAGGGCCAGGTCGAGCTCATCGGTGAGCTGCTGGACGCGATGCGCGCCGACCGGTTCGCGGTGGACGGTTTCGAGGCGGACGACGTCATCGCGACGCTGGCCACGCAGGCCGAGGCGGCCGGCTTCGAGGTGCTGATCGTCACGGGTGACCGGGACTCGTTCCAGCTGATCACGGACAACGTCACGGTGCTCTACCCGACGAAGGGCGTCTCGGAGCTGACGCGCTTCACCCCGGAGAAGGTCCAGGAGAAGTACGGGCTCACGCCGGGCCAGTATCCGGACTTCGCGGCGCTGCGCGGCGACCCGTCGGACAACCTTCCCGGTATCCCCGGCGTGGGCGAGAAGACGGCGGCGAAGTGGATCAACCAGTTCGGGTCGTTCGCGGAGCTGGTCGAGCGCGCCGACGAGGTGAAGGGCAAGGCCGGCCAGAATTTCCGGGACCACCTGGACGCGGTGAAGATGAACCGCGTGCTGACCGAGATGGTCCGTGACGTGGAGCTGCCGAAGGTTCCGGCGGAGCTGGAGCGCGCCCCGTACGACCGCACGGCGGTCACGGGCGTGCTGGACGTCCTGGAGATCCGTAACCCGAGCCTGCGTGAGCGGCTGCTCGCGGTCGACCCGGGTGCGGAGGAGGCCGGTCCGCCGGAGCCGGCGGCCGGGATCGAGCTGGACGGCGTGGTGCTGGGGTCCGGGGAGGTCGCCCCGTGGCTGGAGGCCCGTGCCGGGCAGCCGCTCGGTGTGATGACCGTCGACACGTGGTCCCTGGGCTGCGGCACGGTCACGGAGATCGCGCTCGCCGCCGCCGACGGGGCCGCCGCCTGGCTGGATCCGGCGGAGCTCGCGGAGGCCGACGAGCAGGCCCTCGCCGCGTGGCTCGCGGACCCGGGGCAGCCCAAGGTCCTGCACAACGCCAAGAACGCCCTGCGGGTCCTTCCCGAGCAGGGCTGGCGGCTCGAGGGCATCTCCATGGACACGGCGCTCGCCGCCTATCTGGTCAAGCCGGGCCGCCGCTCCTTCGCCCTGGACGCGCTGGCCGTGGAGTACCTCGGACGGGAGCTGGCCCCGGCTCCCGCGTCCGACGGGCAGCTGGCCTTCGGCGCGGACGACCGTGCGGAGGCCGACGCCCTCATGGCGCAGGCCCGCGCGGTGCTGGACCTCGGGGACGCGTTCACGACGCGTCTGAAGGAGGTCGGCGCCACCGAGCTGCTGTACGACATGGAGCTGCCGACGTCGATCATGCTGGCCCGCCTGGAGCGGCACGGCATCGCGGCCGACCGGGCCCATCTGGAGGGCATGGAGCAGCAGTTCGCCGGTGCGGTGCAGCAGGCGGTGAAGGAGGCGCACGCCTCGGTGGGCCGGGAGTTCAACCTCGGCTCGCCCAAGCAGCTCCAGGAGGTCCTCTTCGGCGAGCTGGCCCTGCCGAAGACCAAGAAGACCAAGACGGGTTACACGACGGACGCGGACGCGCTGGCCTGGCTGGCCGCGCAGACCGAGCACGAGCTGCCGGTCATCATGCTGCGCCACCGGGAGCAGGCGAAGCTGCGGGTCACCGTCGAGGGCCTGATCAAGACGATCGCCGCGGACGGCCGGATCCACACCACGTTCAA
>Ga0164307_10000912_pt1 | contig 13233 bp, 15 predicted proteins | sample Whisoiple_243_MG_FD_110214 | JGI IMG/M metagenome (GOLD analysis project Ga0164307, IMG submission 110214) | Soil microbial communities amended with fresh organic matter from upstate New York, USA - Whitman soil sample_243_MG | ecosystem: Environmental > Terrestrial > Soil > Unclassified >...
ACCGTGCATCTACTGCTAGCCGATCACCCACTCCAACTTCTTGGCCACCATCGAGGAGATGTACGGCCTGCCCAAGACGGGGCTCGCCGCGAACGCACCTGCCATATCTGACATCTGGGCGTAGCCGCGCACCGGCCTACTTGTAGGTTCGACGGGTGGCACTTCCCGCTCCGACTTCCAATACCACCGCCGTAGTCACCGGGGCGTCCTCCGGAATCGGCGCCGACATCGCGCGCGAACTCGTCGCCCGCGGCCACGGCGTGACGCTGGTCGCCCGTCGCGAAGAGCGGCTGCGCGACCTCGCCGCCGAACTCGGCCAGACCGTGCGCGTCGAGGTGATCGCCTGCGATGTCGCCGATTCCGACGCTCGCGGAAGCCTTTTGGAGACCGTCGCCGATCGCGGGCTGACCGTCGACATCCTGGTCAACAACGCGGGGATCGGCACCATCGGATCGGTGACCTCGACGCGGGTCGCCGACGAGATTGCGCAGGTGCGCGTCAACGTGGAAGCCGTCATCGACCTGACTACCCGAGCCGTGCAGATGATGGTGCCCCGAGGCCGAGGGGCCATCCTGAACGTCGGGTCCACCGCCGGTTATCACCCGTTCCCCGGGCAGGCCGGCTACGCGGCTACCAAAGCGTTCGTGCACAGCTACACCGAAGGCGTGCGCGCAGAGTTGGCGGGCACCGGCGTGACCGTGGCCATGATGGCGCCCGGCCCGGTGCAGACCGAATTCCTGCAAGCGGCCGGCATGGATGAAGACAAGTTCGCCGCGGCGTTCCCGAAGTTTCTGTGGATGCCGTCGCGCGATGTGGCCCGCATCGGCGTCGAGACGCTCGAGAACGACCGCGGATCGGTGATCGCGGGCAAGCGCAATGTGCTGAGTACCCGCTTCATGCAAGCACTTCCGCGCCGCGTCCTGCTGTCGACGCTTGTTAAGCAGCATCCAGGCCTGCGCCGCGACCGCCGGTCAGTCGGCTGAGGCCGGCCAGCGCCGCATCCAGCCCTCGACAGGCAGCGCCAGGCCGTTGCACAGCGTGGCGATCGTGCGATACCAGCCGACCGCGATCAGCAGTTCCATCCGCTGCTCGTCGTCGAGGTCCTCACCGAGCGCATTCCAGGTCTTTTCGGACCACGACCCGGTTGTCTCCAATTCGTCGACAGCGCCGATCAGCACGCGCTCGCCCGCGGACCACCGGGGATCGTCGGCCTCGCTCGTGACCAATGCGTCGCACTCCGCATCGCTGACGCCTGCGATCGGTCCCCAGAACGCGGCCTGGCCGCCCCACTCGTATTCGCAGCGCACCCGCGCGCAGATGCGCAGGATGGCGATCGTCCTGGTCCGCGCGGGCAGCCGTGCCTCGACGTACAACGCCTCGCCCAGCTTGCGCAGACGCGATGCCAGGACGGGATGGCGTTGCAGACACCTCACCAGCAGCAGCGGTTCGTAGCTGCGATCGGGGTGGCCCCAGCTTTCGATGTCTGCGGCGTCGGCCGCACTCCACGGCGGAGCCAGCGGGGCGACGCGCGTCACGCGGAGGCCGGCGCGGGGCGGTGGCCGCGCACCAGCCTGCCCGGGCGGGCCGAGGTTGGCGCGCCGTTCTCGGCGATCACCTCTCCGGACACGATGGTCGCGACGTAACCGTCGGCGGTCTGGTCGAGCCGACGACCTCCCGCAGGCAGGTCGTACCGCACGATCGGCCTGTGCAGTCGCATCGCGTCGTGGTCGATGATGTTGAGATCGGCCTTGTATCCCAACGCGATTCGGCCGCGGTCGGCGAGGCCTGCGACGCGGGCGGGTGCCGACGTCAGTTCGCGGACCGCCTCGGCGACCGTCAACCGGCCCGACGCCCGGTCGCGCACCCAGTGCGTGAGCATGTATGTCGGAAAGCTTGCGTCGCAGATCATTCCGTAGTGCGCGCCGCCGTCGCCGAGGCCGAGGACGACGTCCTCGCGGCGGACCAGTTCGGCGACGGTGTCCAGCGAGGCGTCGCGGAAGTTGGCCAGCGTCACGAGCAGCATCGCATGGCCGTCGTCGTCGAGGAGTCGGTCATAGGCCTCTTCGAGTGGGCTGACGCCGCGGGCCTTCGCTCTGGCGGCGATGCTGTCGGCGGGATCGGGCTCGTAGTCGGGCGGATCGCCGAGCGGGAAGATCCAGTCGAATGCCTGCACCGCGAACATCAGAGGGTGGCCGTCGGACGCCGGCTTGTCTTTCAGAATGCGCTCGCGCACTTCGGGTTTGCGCATCTCGGCCACCCGCTCGGGGAGCGGCAGATCGGCGATCTCCCGATAGCTGGGATACATCACGAACGGGTTGCCCGACAGTTCGAGCCCGATCACAAGGCCGATCGGCCGCGGAAAGATCTGCGCCGTGACGTCACCGCCGTTGGCGTTGGCCTTCTCCACCATCGTCAACGCGCCCTCGAAGAACGCCGGGCCCGCGTTGCCGATCGCGAGCGTGAACGTGACCGGCAGCCCGACGTCGGCGGCGACGTCGAACACCGTCTGCAGCGCGGGTTCGTAGTCTCCGGCGACGAGGTCGGGGACGAACTGGATGAGCCCGCCGCCTGCGTCATCCACGCCGCGTGCGATGGCCTCGATCTCGTCGTGGCCGGCGTCGTAGCTCGGGATCGCGTGCCCGCTTTCGGTTTTGTGGATCGTCAGTCGAGACGACGCGAACCCCAGTGCCCCGGCGTCTACCGCCTCGGCGGCCAGCTTGCGCATCTGCGACAGGTCCTCGGGTGTTGCGGGTTCGCGGTCCACGCCTCGCCGACCCATCACGTACACCCGCAGCGGTGAATGCGGCAGGAACGCGGCCACGTCGATGTCGCGCCTGCCGGCGTCAAGTGCAGTCATGAACTCCGGGAACGTCTCCCACGTCCAGGGCAGCCCGTCGACCATCACGACGCCGGGGATGTCCTCCACCCCGGCCATCACGTCGACGAGCACCTCGTGATCGCTGGGTCGGCACGGTGCGAAGCCCACGCCGCAGTTGCCCATCACCGCAGTCGTCACACCGTGCGCCGACGACGGCGTCATGCGGTCCGACCAGATCGCCTGCCCGTCATAGTGAGTGTGCAGATCGACGAAGCCCGGAGTGACCAGCAGCCCAGTGGCGTCGATCTCGCGGACGGCTTCGCCGTCGACGGACCCCACCGCCGCGATCACACCGTCCGATATCGCGACGTCGCCGACGAACGGCTCCCCGCCGAGGCCGTCGACGATGGTGCCGTTTCGAACGCAGAGGTCGAATGTGGTCGCCGTGGCGACTCCGGAGTCGTGGGACATCAGCTGAATGTACGACTGTGTCAAGGGGCCATGCCAGGATGGGGCCGTGATCGACCACCTGGGAATCAACTGTGCGGATTGGGAAAAATCGAAGGCTTTCTACGACGAGGTCCTCGGCGTGCTGGGCTACACCCGGCAGTTGGATTACCACGTGGCCATCGGATACGGCCACGACGGCAAGCCCGACTTCTGGATCGCCGATATGAATGCCGGTCAGGCGGGTGGGCCCAACCGCGAGGTGCACGTCGCGTTCCACGCCAAGAATCGGGACGCCGTCCAGACCTTCTACGACACCGCGCTGAAACTCGGCGCGGAGTCGCTGCACCAACCTCGGCTATGGCCCGAATACCACCCCGGCTACTACGGCGCCTTCGTCCGCGACCCGGACGGCAACAATGTCGAAGCGGTCTTCCACGGCGCACCGCCGGAGTGATTCCGCCCCGGGTAGCGTCAAGCGCATGGCTGATACCGATGTCCAGGCGGTGCGCGAACTGCTCCGCGACGCCTTCACCCGGCAGATCGAGCACGTCGACGACCTCACCGACGACCTGACCGACGAGGTGTCGTTCTTCCGACCGACCGCGACGGCCAACAGCATCGCGTGGCTGATCTGGCACAGCGCGCGCCAGCAGGACCTCCAGCTCTGCAACCTCGCGGGCGTCGACCAAGTGTGGACCCGCGACGGCTGGGAAGCCCGGTTCGGCCTCGACCTGGAAGGCAACGACCACGGCTACGGACACAGCGCCGACGATGTGGGGAAGGTCCGCGTGCCCGCCGACTTGCTGGCCAGCTACTACCACGGCGTGCACAAGGTGACGCTCGAATACATCGCGTCGGTGACGGCCGAGGAGTTGGGCCGAGTGGTCGACACCCACTGGACACCGCCGGTCACTGCCAGCGCGAGGCTGGTCAGCATCGTCGACGACGCGGCACAGCACCTCGGGCAGGCCGCCTACATTCGCGGCATCGCCGCGTGACGTGACGGAACTTCTCAACCGCAGGCTGTTGCTGTTGTGGCCGGGGATCGCCCTGCTGGCGATGACCGCGCTCGGCTGGGCGGTCGGGACGGGTTCCACGCCGTTGGACGACTGGTTTCACCGGTTCCGGCGAACCCGTGCGGAGTGGCTACTGTTCTTCAGCGATCCCTGGGTGCTGACCGTCGCGCTGATGTTCGGTATCGCCGTCGCGCTCTATCTGAGTCGGCGGCGGCTTGCGGCGGTCATGTCGATCGCGCCGCTCGTCGGGATCGTGCTCGCGCAGGTGCTCAAGCATCTGTTCGCCAGGCGCAGCGGGGAAGATCTGGCGTATCCGAGCGGGCACACCACGACGGTCGTCATCGTGATGGGCATGCTCGCGCTGCTGGCCGGTGGCGCCATGTGGGCTGTGCTGGCGGCGGTCATGTTCAGCATGCTCGGAGCGATCGGTCAGGGCGTGACGTACCACTACTTCACCGACACCGTCGGGGCGTTGCTGCTTGGCAGTGCCGTGGTGTGCGTGGCGGCCCTGGTGGCCGAACTTGACAGGCGTCAACCCGGGTGCGACGCAGATCACACCGATGGTTAACATTGCTGCATGACCGCGACGCCCGAAGTTGATTCGCACTCGGCTGCGACCAGCATCCGGAACCCGGCCACCGGAGCCGTCGCCGGCCAGGTGCGTTGGACCGACCCCGCCGACGTGGCGCGTATCGCCGCCGGTCTGCGAGAGGCGCAGAAAGAGTGGGAGGTGCGCGGCGCCAAGGGCCGCGCCAAGGTGCTCGCCCGCTACGCCGTCTGGCTCGGCGAGCACCGCGACGAGATCGAGTCGCTGCTGATCAGGGAGACGGGCAAGTCGGCCGTCGATGCGGCCCAAGAGGTTCCGCTGCTGATCATGATCTTGTCGTACTACATCAAGACGATGGAGAAGGCGCTCGCGCCGGAGGCGCGGCCCGCGTCGTTGCCGTTCCTGGCGATCAAGAAGGTCACCGTGTACTACCGCCCGCGCCACGTCGTGGGCATCATCGCGCCGTGGAACTACCCGGTGGCCAACGCCCTGATGGACGCCATCGGCGCGTTGGCGGCCGGCTGCTCGGTGCTGCTGAAGCCGTCCGAGCGCACACCGCTGACCGCGGAGGTGTTGCTCCGTGGGTGGCAGGACTCGGGCGCGCCCGAGGTGTTGGCGCTGGCGCAGGGTGCGCGTGAGGTGTCCGAAGCCGTCATCGACAACTCCGACTTCATCCAGTTCACCGGGTCGTGCGCCACCGGCGCCAAGGTGATGGAGCGCGCCGCCCGCTCGCTGACACCGGTCAGCCTCGAACTCGGCGGCAAGGACCCGATGATCGTGTTGGAGGACGCCGACGTCGACCTCGCCGCGCACGCAGCGGTGTGGGGCGCGATGTTCAACGCGGGCCAGACGTGTGTGTCGGTCGAGCGGGTCTACGTCCTCGAATCGGTTTATGACCAGTTCGTCAGCGCGGTCGTACGCAACGTCGAGAAGTTGAAGATGGGCGCGGGTCAGGGCTACGACTTCGGCGCGCTCATCGACGACGACCAGGTCGCCGTCACCGAACGGCACGTGCGCGAGGCGGTGGCGGCGGGCGCGAGGGCGCTCACCGGTGGGGAGCGTACGCCGGGTCAGGGCAGCTTCTACCCGCCGACTGTGCTTGTCGACGTCGACCACTCGATGACCTGCATGACCGAGGAGACCTTCGGACCGACACTGCCGATCATGAAGGTGTCGACGGTCTCCGAGGCGGTTCGCCTCGCCAACGACAGCCCGTACGGCCTGTCGGCCTCGGTCTTCTCGAAGGACGTCGAGCGCGCCAAAGAGGTTGCGGTACAGCTTGATTGCGGTGCGGTCAACGTCAACGACGTGATCTCGAACCTGATGTGCACCACCGCGCCGATGGGCGGCTGGAAGACCTCGGGAATGGGCGCGCGATTCGGCGGGGCCGAGGGGCTGCGTAAGTACTGCAGGCAGGAAGCCGTCGTCGCGCCGCGCACGAGTGTCGGAGCGGGCGGCAACTACTACAACAATTCGCACAAGGCACTGACGCGGATGAACAAGCTGATGACCCGGCTGGCGCTGCGGCGTCCGCGCCGAATCGCGAAATAGCGCTTCACCAACCGCCGTTCACCGGCGCGTCACCGCCACGTTCATCGCGGTCGCTACCTTTTGCCGCGTGGTCATCGCAAATGAAACCGCTACCTACGCCGTGCGTGACGACGACGATGACGACCCGGAGTTGTTGACCCATCCCGGCGGTGAGGTCGTCGACACCTGGCGCGAGAACTACCCGTACCACGAGCGCGTGAGGCGCGAGGACTACGAAGAGCAGAAGCGACTGCTTCAGATCGAACTGCTCAAGCTGCAGAAGTGGAGCCAGGCGCACGGTCACCGGCACGTGATCGTGTTCGAGGGCCGCGACGCGGCGGGCAAGGGCGGCACCATCAAGCGCTTCATGGAACATCTCAATCCGCGCGGGGCGCGGGTGGTCGCGCTCGAGAAGCCGACCGACCGCGAGCGCACCCAGTGGTATTTCCAGCGCTACATCAAGCACTTTCCCGCCGCAGGCGAGATGGTTCTGTTCGACCGGTCCTGGTACAACCGCGCGGGCGTCGAGCAGATGCTCGTCAACGACGGCATCAGCCTCACCAAGCTGTGGTTCTCGGTGACGCAGACCGAGCAGCGCACCCGCTTCACCATCCGCCAGGTCGATCCCGTTCGGCAGTGGAAGCTGTCGCCGACGGACCTCGCCTCGTTGGACAAATGGGACGACTACACCGCGGCCAAGGAGGACATGTTCGCCTGGACCGACACCGAGACGGCGCCGTGGACGGTGGTCAAGAGCAACGACAATAAGCGCGCCCGCATCAACGCCATGCGATATGTGCTGAGTAAGTTCGACTACGACAACAAGGACCATGAGGTGATCGGTCGGCCGGATCCCCTCATCGTGGGGCGCGCGCTGGCCGACTGACACCGCGCCCTGGCTTCCCGGCAGGAGGACAGCGTGCGGTTTCTGGCGGCGCTGCTGTTCTGGCTCGTCACGACGGCGGCGCTGGCGGTGGCGGTGCCGGCGACCTGGGCGCAGCACAACGTCGTCGACGAAGCCGGGTACGTGTCGCTGGCCCGGCAGGCGGCCACCGAGCGACCGCTGCAGGACGCGATGGCATCGGTACTGACGAATCAGCTGGTCGATCTCGGCGCCAACTCCGGCTACGACATCAGCCCCAACCTGCTGCGAGGCGCGGCCTCCGGCTACACACGCAGTTCGGCGTTCCCCGATCAGTACGGGACGGCCAATCGGATCCTGCACCGCTGGATGTTCACCGACACCGTCGCGCAGACGGACGAGTCCGGACGCGCCGACGTCGACCTCTCACCGATGCTGGCCGACACCTCGTTCCAGCAGACGCTGCAGGAATTCGGCATCCAGCCGCCGTCGACGCTGAGCGTGCCGTTGACGGAAAACGCGTCAGATTCGTTGCGGCCAGGCCGATTACGCCAACTGGCGACGTGGGGGCCGTGGGTGAGCCTCGGCTCTGCCGTTGTTGCGGGTGTCTTCGCGCTGCTCACCATCGCTGTCGCCAAAAAGCGCGGAAAAGCGCTCGCGGCGCTGGGTGTTTCGGCCCTGCTGGTCGGTGCAACCGGGTGGGCCGCCATCGAGGTGTTGCGCGCCAGGATCAACCAGGCCCTGGACGCCACCACCGGTGACATCAGGCAGCTCGCCGACGCAATGGTCGGCCACGCGATCGGCAGCCTGCACCAGTGGCTGAATTTCACGCTCGCGGCGGGCGGCGTGCTGGTGATCTTGGGCATCGTGGTCTCGATGCTCGGCGGTCTGCGCCGTAGCGATTAGAGTCTCGCCATGCCATTCGTCACGGACATCGCAGGCCCGCAGCGGCCGGTCCAGACATGGCCAACGCTGGCCGTCGGCGTCGTGCGACGCACCAGCACCATCGACACCCACCCGGCCGGGACCGGGCACTCCGACGTCGACTTGCGGGCACGAGACGCCGTCGGCCGCTGGCCATGTGGGGTAGACGTCCTCGGCGTGGCCGGCGTGCGCGCGCACTTGGCCGACCGCGTCATCGACGACATCGTCGCCGATCCACCCGATGACCGGGTGGCCCAGCTTGCGGGCAGCCGGGTCGGGCCGGGTTTCCGCGCGACGGTCGGCAAGCTGCTACCCGACGAGGTGGCCAGGGCTGGCCTGCTGCACCTGCTGCTCGACGATTGGGTCGGCGCGGCATTGGTGTCCGGCTACGCGGTGCAGCACACGGCGATCACCCTGGGCGTCGAGGAGAAACTGCCCGCAGGCACCGCCGACCACATGGCCGGTATCTGCGCGGGCTTCGCGCAGGACGCCTCGCTCGTCCCGTACGCCAAACGCAACGGCACCATCCCCTCGGTACACGGACCGGTTGCGCCGCCGCTGGACGTCGACGGTGTGCACAGCGTCGAACCGCTTCGCCCGCACGGGATGCGGCGGTTCCGCAGATTGGACCTCGCCGAGAACGGTGTCTTCGACGCGCACTTCCGCGACTCGCACGTCGACGGTGACGGTGTCGAGACGATCGTTCACGAGTACACCGTCGAAGGCTCGATCGACGCATCGACGAGAACCATCGCCTCGGTTGCCGCGCATGTGCGGGTGCTGCCGTGGCAGGAGTGTCCCGGCGCCATCGGTAGCGCAGCGCGGATCCGGGGGATGGCGTTGTCGCAGATGCGCGACCGGATCCGTGGCGAGTTCGTCGGCACCACGACGTGCACGCACCTCAACGACACGTTGCGGGCGGTCGCCGATCTCGACGCGCTGCTCGACCTGCGGGCTGGACTCTAGGGCTCGATGACGTGTGACGGGTCGGGCCGCCGGTCGGGCGGGGCTTGGCTGTAGTCGCCCCACGGGCCGTCGCGGCGCTCCACCGCGGCCCGCACCCCTTCGGTCGACGCCGTCTCGATGAACCGCAGTGCGTCCGGTGTGTTGCGCATCAACCCGTCCAGGATGCCGCCGAGGGTCTGTGTCGACGCCAGTCCCATGTTCTCGTAGGCCTGGTTGACGATCAGCTTCTGTGCCTGCAACTGCGACAACGGAATTCGGCACAACATCTCGGCAACCTCGGCGACGCGAGCCTCCAGCCGCTCGAACGGGACGGATTCGTTGATGAGCTCGACGTCAGCGGCTTCCCGGCCGGTCAGTGGCTCACCGGTCAGCGAGTGCCATTTGGCCTTCGCCAAACCCAGCCGGTACAACCACATTCCGGTCAGGTAGGCGCCCCACATCCTGGCGTACGGCGTGCCGATGACGGCGTCGTCGCTGGCGATCACGATGTCCGCGCACAGCGCGTAATCGCTTGCACCGCCGACACACCAGCCGTGAACCTGGGCAATCACAGGTTTGGACGCACGCCAGATCGCCATGAACTTCTGTGTCGGCCCCGTCGCCCTGGCGCTGACCATTGCGAAGTCCTTGCCCGGATCCCAGCGGCCGTCGGTCGACATCGCGTCACCCCAGTGCTGAAAGCCGCCACCGAAGTCGTAGCCAGCCGAGAATGCCCGGCCCGCTCCGCGAAGCACGATGACCTTGACCGCGGGATCGCGTTCGGCGAGCCCGATGGCGGCCTCGATCTCGTCCGGCATCGGCGGGACAATGGTGTTCAGCTCGTCCGGCCGGTTCAGCGTGATGGTCGCCACGGGTGGCTCCGTCGTGTAGAGCAGTGTCTCGAACGAGGACGTCGTCGGCATTTCTGCAGTATCGCCGTCAGCGGGCGAGCGCGGCCACGGCTTCGGCGATAGGTGTCTCACCCGAGATCAGGTCGAAGCTCTGGCCCCCGGTGCCCGGCTCGTCGAGCACGGCGACGAGCACCGCCGCGACGTCGGCGCGGGGAATGGCACCGGGGCCGGTGGATTCGGCGATCGCCACGCGGCCGGTGCCCGCGTCATCGGTGAGATGCCCCGGACGCACGATCGTCGATGTCGACGCTGTGCGGCTCCGGATCGCCTCGTCGGCAATCCCTTTCGCACGCAGGTAGATCTGGAATACCTCGTCGTCGGCGGTGGCGTGTGGGTCGGCGGCCATCGCGGAGACCATCACGTACCTGCCGACGCCGGCAACCTGCGCCGCATCGGCCAGCAGGATGGCAGCGTCGCGGTCGACCGTCTCCTTGCGCGCCGCACCGCTGCCGGGACCCGCCCCCGCGGCGAACACGACGGCGTCGGCGCCGCGCAGATGTTCAGCAACCTCGTCGACCGTCGCCTTCTCCAGATCGACGACCAAGGCGTCCGCGCCCGCCGCCTCCAGGTCGGCTGCCTGAACCGGGTTCCTGATCAACCCGGCCACCGAGTCGCCTCGCGCTGAGAGCAGTCGCTCGAGGATCAACGCGATCTTGCCGTGTCCGCCCGCGATGACTACATGCATTCACACAGGCTCGCCGATATCGGGTAGTAAGGCAATGTCCTGCGGCTGACCGTCGCGGAACATCGCGGCCAGTTCACGCACCCGTCGTTTCGCCCACTCCGGGTTGTAGTGGCTCAGCACCTGGTATTCGAACAGGAAGCGCTCCTTGCGGTCCTCGATGGACTTGGCGGCTTGGCCCCGCACAATGCCTTTGCAATACCAGTACAGAACATCGTCGAGGTTGCCCGCGTCGTCCCAGACGAGTTTTCCCCGCTCGTAGGTCGTGTAGTGGTAGGTGCCGTCGTCGTCGACGAAGATGTTCAGCCCGTCGTTGGTCCGCAATCCGACAGCCATCGGGGCGACGCCGAGACTGTCCGCCAGCCGGTTGATCTCGGTTTGCAGTTCACTTGTATTCGTATCCGAGGACGGGTCCATGTTCGGTGAGAATCCCCCTGTCGACCAGTTCTTCCACACTGACCCTGACGCCTTGCGGGCCCACGATCATATATTGGACGGTGCCCGGCGACGGCGTCTGGCCGTACCACGGTTCCACCGGGCCTTCGACGATCTGCCAGCCGTCAGGCAGCGGCTGACCGGTGACCGAGTACCGGTGGTATTCGGAGACAACCGTTTCCGGCGTCAACGCGCGATCAGCGAATGGCGTGCCGTCCGGTGCGAGGTAGCGGCCGCCTTCATGGCCGAACCGGTCGATGATGGTCCCGGCGGGCAGCTGGGCTGGTTGCGGCTCATATCCCGGGGGAAACCCGTTGTTGTCAGGCCAAATTCGCGACTCGGGGGTACCGAACCGCGGCCCGAACTCGTCCCATGCCATGCCGCCCGTTGGGTTCCAGCCCCGCACAAGAGCTTCTGGTGCACCACCCTCGGCGATCGTTTTGACAGGAAGACCGCCACGGATCGCCGCACCTTCCCCGCCCCAGGGCAGGGTGACGGCGGCGGCACCTGCGTCGACCGATTTCTCCCCCAGGTAATAGGCGGGCGACGGCGAATTGACGGCATTCTGGATCTCCCCGACGGCCGTACCGACCGGGTTGGTGACGGTTTCGGCGGTGTTCTGCAGCAGCCCGCCCCAGGATTCGAGGACCCCGGGGGCGCCGGGGCCGCCCTGGCCGAGCAGGTTCTTGATGGCCTGCTCGGTGGAGAACCAGCGGTCGGCGAACCCTTCCGCGAAGCCCGGCGGCGGCTGCTTCGGCGGCTCAGGCGCCCGATAGAACGGGCGGCCCACACCCTGCTGCGCCTTCGCGACCACGGCGTTCAGTTGCGCCTCGACCTGTTCGGGCGGCACGCCCTGGCGCAGGAGCTCCGGCCGCGCCATCGCCTTGAAGTCCTCGACGGCCTTCGGATCCATCGGCACGGACTTGGGTGCCGCGGGCACAGGCGCGCCGGCGATCTGGTCGAGTGCATCATCAAGGTTGCGCGGTTGGCCGGGTCTTCTATCTGGTTGTGGTGCAGAGGCATTCGGCACCGCGCCGGCGACCGTACTGGTGTCGTAGCCGTCGGTGGCCATCTCCATCTGTGCGGCGTTGAGCTTGGCGCCGTACGCATTGCGGAGCGCAGTCATCTCACCCAGCGACTGCCTGGTGGCCTCGACGGCGGCCCTCTTGAGCTCCGACCAGTCCAGCTGGTGGCCTGCCGCCGCGGCGGCCTGCAGTTCCGATTCGATCAGGTCGTCGATCTGCTTGAGCCGGACTTGCAGGTTGCCGATCGAGATCTGTCCGCTGCGCTGCGCCTGGGCGAGGTCTGCGGCGATGTCCTGCAGGTCGACGGCGACTCGGCCCATCTGCTCGCTGCTCATGTGCAACGACTCGGTCGCGCGCCGAACCTCCTCGGCGTCGTTGATGGGATGCGCCGGGTCATCACGATCCCACGCTTGCGCGAAGCGCTTCTTGGCCTGCGCAAACTCCTCACCGGTCTGCGTGGTGCATACGGCGGCATTGTGGAAAGACGTTGCGAGCTCGCTGATCTCGCCCGGTGCCCCTGCCTGAATCGTGTCGTCGATCTGCCACGGGTCACCGCCGGCCGCACCGATCAGTTCGGGAACACTCAGGTGGACCAGTTGCGGATAGCTAGGCATCCGTGATGTGCGAGACGTCTTCGGTGTTCTGGTGCTCGGTCCGGGTGAACCAGCCCGACGCGGTCTGCGCCTTCTGCCCGACGTCGGTCAGCGTTGCGTGGTTGCCCTTCATGGCTTCGACCCGGTTGGCGCGGTGTTCGCTCAGGCGCTGATGGAACGACCGCGCCGCGTCGAAGTCACCGAAGATGCTCGAACCGATCGGAGCGGCCGACAGCTCCTGCGCGCCGCCGAGGACCCGCTTGCCTGCGCCGCGCGCCACGTCACCGCCCGAGTGAAGCAGTTCCGGCTCAACCCACATCCGAAAACCTCCGAACCATGTTTGCTGTCAGCTTACCGGCGGTTCGAAACAAACCCTCACATCACTATCTCAGCGTGCGGTGCAGGAACTCGTAGATCAGCGCGGACCGGAATGCGGTCTGCGCGTTGTCGGCCGCCCCGGCGTGCCCACCTTCGATGTTCTCGTAGTACTGCACG
>Ga0164307_10000914_pt1 | contig 13229 bp, 9 predicted proteins | sample Whisoiple_243_MG_FD_110214 | JGI IMG/M metagenome (GOLD analysis project Ga0164307, IMG submission 110214) | Soil microbial communities amended with fresh organic matter from upstate New York, USA - Whitman soil sample_243_MG | ecosystem: Environmental > Terrestrial > Soil > Unclassified >...
AGCATCTCCGGCGGCTCGAAATAGGCCGGGATATGGATCGAGACTTTGGGGAAGGTGACGTTCTCGCCGATGGTCGCGGGCGCAAGTGTGGCCTCCTTGGCGATCAGCCGACGCGGGTTGCGGCCGAAGGCGATCGCTGCGATTTCCCCGATTCTCGCCATGGCGATCAGCACCAGTGGCACCAGCAGGATCAATCCCAGCGTCAACGCGAAGGCCGAGCCGAACACGAAATAGTGCCCGGTCCAATAGGAAAACACCGTTGCGACCCAGGCGCCGACGCCGTTGGCGGTCGCCGACAGCACCAGCGCCTGCATTACCTTCGGCCGGTCGAGCCGCAGGATCGGCAGTGACAGCAGGATGCCGACCAGCACCGCGATGGTCGCGAGGTTCCAATAGTTCAGGTTGACAACCGGTCCGGTCCAGGAAAATTTTGGTTCACCGTCAGCGTTCAGGATGCCCCAATAGGGACCGACGCCGCCTTCGAAGAACTTCCAGGGCCGATCAATCGCCTCGACGATGTTGTATTCCATGCCGACGGCTTCGGCGCGAGAGACGAAGTTGCGCAGCGTCACCGCCTGCTCGAACGGACCGGGATTGGCGTTGCGCAAATTATAGCCGGCGCTCGGCCAGCCGAATTCGGCGATCATGATGCGCTTGCCGGGGAACTGGTCACGCAAGAGCTGGTACATGGCAACGGCCTGATCAACGGCCTGCTTGTCCGTGAAGTTTTCCCAGTAGGGCAGCACGTGAGCGGCGATGAAATCGACGGAGCTGGCGAGCTGGGGGTGATCGCGCCAGATATTCCAGATCTCACCCGTGGTCACGGGGACGTTGACCGATTTCTTGATCCGCTGAACCAGCCGGATCAGCCGATGAACGTTGTTCTCCGCATTGGCCCAATCCAGCGCGGCGGCCCGCTTGTCCTCGGGCTGCGCCTTGGCATCCAGAACCCGATCACTTTCCTCGCGCAGGATGCCGTCGGCTTCACCTGGATCGAGTTCACGTTTGGCCGACGGCCTGAGATTTTCGAGGGGAATCTGCTCGCCGCGATAGATGGTCTCGTTACCGACCACGAGCCCAATGACATTGCTGTTGTGCCGCGCCAGATTGACCGCGGATTCAATCTCGCTGTCGTTACGATTGCCATCCTTATTGATCCAGGCGCCGATCGTGACCTTCAGGCCGAACTCCGCGGCGATCGGCGGCACCAGTTCGTTGCCCTCCGTCGAGGAATACAGACGGACGGCACGCGTCAGCGTGGAAAGCTTCTTCAGGTCGGCCCGGATCTTGTCAGAATCGGTGGTGACGTCGCCGACAGTGTGGCCAGGCTCGAACGGCGCATAGGAAACGCTCGGCAGGATGCCACGGAAGTCCGGGGCCGATTGCTTTTCCTGAAACAGGCCCCAAAGCGCAGCGTGAGCGGCGGCCACAAACAACAAAACGGCGACGACGGCGCGCATCGCGACTAAACCAAAGGGGGCCAAAATGGCAGGGACCCGGACCCGTCCCCGAGATCCGACCAAGTCAGCGGCAAATGAAGCATATCTCTGCCACGCAATTTAACAACTCATATGATGCCATGGCGTTTTGAGGGCCATACCTCCAATCGGTAAAATTTCCGTCTGCAGCTTCCGACGGTCGCGACCTCGGCGGGCCAAGATGGCGAGACCTCTTTACAAGGCTCCGCCAGCAAGGCTCGTTCCAGACGAGCGTCCGGTTCTGTGGGACGCGTGAGCGGGTTGGCCTATTTGGTCGCTGCCGGAGCCGGCGCTGCCGCGGGGGCAGGCGCCGTGCTGCCTGCCGTGGTGGGACCGGCAGGAGCAGCCGCAGCAGCCGTCTGGGGCTGTGCGTTGGGATTGATCCAGCAGACGTGAACGCGACTATTGAGGGTCTCCGGCACCTTGGAGTCGATCTGGCCACCAAATCGGGTCAGACACCTGAACGTCGCCTGAACGTGGCCGCCGGGGCAGCCAAAACGGTCGTACAGATCGAGGTGGCGGAACGCAGTATCGAGGTCGTCAAGCCACATCAGACGCACGACGCGGCGGCCGAGCCAGACGCATTCGGGATTGCCGGCTGGCCCGCTGATGGCCTGGGCGGCCTCCACGAACTCATCGGTCTTGCGCTGATTGTCCTTGGTCGCATCGCCGGCCTGCGCGCCATTGGGCTTGGCCTGGTCCTGGGCGTGAGCGTCGCCGCTCTGGGCGGCGGCGGTGCCTGCCGACAAAGCAAATCCGGTAACGAACCCGACGACGGCGAGGTGGCGCAAGATCGAATTTTGAAGCTGGTGCACCCGACGACGCATAGATTCCCCGATTTGTTGTCCGCTTGCCGTCCGCCCGAACCGGCCATGGCTGCTTCCTGGCTGATTTCCGGCTCGTTTGATGTCGTCCAAATAGGTCCCCAATGCGGCGAGGGACGCTTGCAAATTCCATGACGGACATTTCGGATTTTGTCCAGCAAGCTCACAACTTTATCGTGTTGTGGTAAAGCCGCGGCCGAATTTCGACGTGCCGTGGTCCCACCGGACCTTGGCAGAGCAGCGATGACCGGGTAATCGACGAGCCCGGAGGATGGAACCGATTTCTTTTCGTACGCCGCTGGCGCTTCTCGTAATATCCCTTGGCGCGATCGGCGCGACGTGGTGGTGGATGGCCACTCCGATCACCTTGTCGCGCGCACCGATCGATCCCAACGCCAAGCTCCTGTGCGTGTCCTACGCGCCCTTCCGTGGCGCGCAGACGCCGCTCGTCTCAACCACCCGCATCGCGCCGGAGCAAATAGCCCAGGATCTGGCGCAGCTCGCCAAGATCTCGGACTGCGTCCGTACCTATTCGATCGAAAACGGGCTCGACCAGGTGGCTGGACTGGCCGCCAAGGTGGGCCTGAAGGTGATGCAGGGCATTTGGCTCGGCAGCGACCGCTTCAAGAACCTCGCGCAAATTTCGACGGTGATCGGGCTGACCAAACAATATCCTGACGTCATCAGCTCCGTCGTGGTCGGCAACGAAGTGTTGCTGCGCGGCGAGATGACCGCCGCCGACCTGGCCGCCATCATCCGATCGGTCAAATCGCAGGTCACCGTTCCCATCACCTATGCCGACGTCTGGGAATACTGGTTGCGCAACCGTGAAATCTACGACGCGGTCGATTTCGTCACGATCCACATCCTGCCTTATTGGGAGGATTTTCCGATCCGCGCTCGATATGCCGCTTCCCATGTCGATGCGATTCGCAGGCAGGTCGCGGTGGCGTTTCCGGGCAAGGAAATCCTGATTGGCGAAACCGGCTGGCCGAGCGAGGGGCGAATGCGCGCGGGCGCGTTGCCGTCGCGCACCAACCAGGCGCGGGTCGTTTCCGAAATCCTGTCCATGGCGAAGCGCGAAAATTTTCGCGTCAATCTGATCGAAGCCTATGACCAGCCCTGGAAACGCCAGCTCGAGGGTACGGTCGGCGGCTATTGGGGCCTGATCGATTCGGTGCAGCGAATGCTGAAATATCCGCCGGGCAAAGCCATCAGCAACTTTCCGTTGTGGCAATGGCAGATGGGCAGCGGCATGGTGCTGTCGTTGCTGGTATTCGGGACTGCCTGGCTGACCTTGCGCCGCAGGCCCTGGACGCCGCGCCTGTCGTCCTGGATCGCCGTTGCGCTGTCGGCGACTTCGGCTGGCATGTTGCTCGGTCTTGCCGCCGACAAGATGTATTATGAAAGCTACGGTTTCGCGGGCTGGCTGTGCTGGGGGACGCTGCTGGCCATGGGGATTGCTTCGCCTGTGCTGTGCACCAATGCGCTGATGGCGGGACGCGCGCTGCCGACGTTCCTCGAACTGCTCGGCCCACGCGATCTCAGGACCCGGTCGGCGCTGTCGATTCTGCTGGCCTTGGTGCTTGCGATAACCACGCTGATCGCGGCGGAAACCGCGCTCGGCTTTGTGTTCGACCCGCGCTACAGGGATTTTCCGTTTGCCGCGCTGACCATGGCGGTGCTGCCGTTTTCGACGCTGGCGCTGCTCAATCGCCCGAAGCAGGGCCGCCGCCCGATTGCGGAAGCGGCATTCGCCGGACTCTTGGCGGCATCAATGCTCTATATCGGCTTCAACGAAGGCCCTGACAACTGGCAGTCGCTATGGACCTGCGCGATGTATCTGCTGCTGGCGACTACGCTGTGGCAGGCGCGGGGCGTGCAAATCCCAGAATAAGCACGCCGACCGCAAGGCCCGACAGTCCGATATTGTACAGCACGATGCCGAAGCCGGCGGCGATCAATCCGCCGGTGAGCAGCACGATCGACGGCCGCATCAAATTCAGCGTTGCGATGATCAGCGCGACGATGCCGAACACCGAATTCTTGAACAACGACGTCGCCAGAACGCGGGTCTTGCACAGCACGGTCTGCAACCCGGCATCGCAGGCCAGCGCCGCCGGCGAGAATTCGATGGCGAGATAGCGCAGGTACAGCGCATAGCCCACGGTCATGAAGCCGACAATCATCAGCCATTGGACCTGATACGGCGTCAGCCGGAACGGAGCTTTTTTCATCGGGCAAATATGAGGGAAAACGTCGGATGGGACAACCCGGCACCCGGGGCATTCTGCAGATTAGCCAAATTAGATCTCCCGAAATGCCACCAACTAGTGATGGCTGAAGAGCGTCGACAGGGTGCTGGCCGTCGGTTCTGGCTTCTTGGGCGGCTCCTCGACCACCGGGCGTGTGGGGTAGTAACGGTGATGCCAGGTATGCCTGCCCGAGACGGACTTCGGTGATACCGGCTTCTCGGCAACAGGTTCGGATGGCTCCGACGGCTTTTCCTTTTGCGATGAAGCCCTCGCCGCAATGGCTGCGGTCGAACCGGATGCTTCATCGGCTTTCATGGCGAGACGTTGACCATCGAACACCGTGGTGGTGCAGGGTCGATCATTTTCAACCATGTGGGCGCAGATCTTGGCTGCCGTTGCCGCATCAGTCAGGGGTCCCGCAACCAACCGCAGCTGCATGCCGAGACCATTGGTGCCTTCCTTGATCACGATGATCGGTTGCAGCGCCGCCAGCGGCGCATTCGACCGCGATTTGAGCAGGCCGCGCCACAACGCACGCAGCCCGCCGACCGAATTCGCGCCACCGACATCGACCCCGAATTCGGTGCGATTGACTGCAACTTGGGCCAGGGGCGCAGGCGGCGCGTTCGCGAGGGCTTTTTCAGTAGCAGGCTTGTCGGCGGTGGGCTTGTCAGAGGCAGGCGCGGCCGCGGTGGTCTCCGGCGCAAGCCTGGGCGTCGCCGGTACGCGCTGTACGGTTGGTGAAGAAGCCGCCCGCGCCGCTATGGCAGCCGTCTTGTCAGGTTCCGGCTCGACCAGCTTGGGGGCCGCCGGATCCGGTGGCCCCATCATGGATTTTGCCAGTCCCATCGGCGGGCTCGTGGTCGTCGCCGGCGGATTCGACGGGGCAGCAACGGCATCGGGGGCAGGCGCGGCTACTGGCGCCGGCGCAACGGCTGCAAGCTTCGCACTTGTCTGCTCGTGGTGGCTGGTCTCCGCCACGGGCTTTCCGGTCACGACTGCTGCCGTCGCCACCGGTCCGATGATCGGCTCGGAATCGGCGGCGGGGTCAGGCGCTGGCATTGTCGCGCTGCCGTCCGGGACGGGGTGCGCCGCCGATACTGCAGGGGTCGCAGAAGTGGACGCGCTGGCAAGGGAGGAAGCGGGACCAGGCGTAGCGGCTGGCGCGGCCGCCGCAGTCTTTTGCTTGGCAATCGCGCCGGTCACGGAATCGAGACCTTGTTCCAGCGTGGTCAGGCGCGAATACATCCGGTCGCGATCGCCATTGAGCGTGTCGATCGCGGCTGCCAGCCGGCGGGTTTCGTTCTGGCTATCTCTGGCGACCGACTGGATTTGCTGGGCCTGCCGCGACAGATCGGCGGCGGCGAACTCATCGCGACGCAATCGCAGCGAGGACTGATTGGTCAGCACGGCGATGATGATGGCGCCGACCGATGCGACGCCCCAGGCGCCGAGCCGCAACATCGCGCGCCGGTCCAGATGTTCTTCGTCCGCCAAAAAACCGCTCAACACGCCGCCGGTGTTTTCGGTCTCGAAGTCAGCCAGATGATCGTTCTTCTTTGCCATACCCCATTGTCGGCCCCCAGAGGCCCCCCGCCGAATCACAGCGGAAACATTAACAGGAAATGAGCTCGGAGCCTGAATCCCGGTGTTTACGGGAGCGGTTATTCGGGTTTCCCCTTCGCGGCAAAACACTTTATGACGGCGGCAATGCCATCCTTGACCTCAGGATTCGGAAAATGACCGCTCGATCCAGCCTGACCGTCGTGCTGGCGGCCGGCGAAGGCACGCGGATGCGGTCCGTGATGCCCAAGGTGCTGCATTCGGTCGCCGGCGAACCACTGCTGGCGCATGTGCTGGCCGCAGCGCCGAAGGGAGCGGGCACGGCTCTCGCCGTGGTCGTCGGCCCGGATCACGCGGCGGTGGCGCAGGAAGCCAAACGCGCAAGGCCGGACGTCCAGACCTTTATCCAGCGCGAGCGTCTGGGAACCGCCCATGCGGTGCTGGCCGCGCGCGAGGCCATCGCGCGCGGCGCTAATGATCTCCTGATCGCGTTCGGCGACACGCCGCTGATCTCGGCGGAAACGTTCGCGCGCTTGCGGGCACCGCTGAAAAACGGCACCGCGCTCGCAGTGCTCGGCTTTCGGGCCCTCGACCCCACCGGCTACGGCCGCCTTCTGGTCGAGGGCAACCGCCTGGTCGCGATCCGCGAGCACGCCGAAGCCAGCGGAGCCGAGCGCGCGATCGATCTCTGCAATGCCGGAGTGATGGCCTTCGATGGCGCTCGCGCGCTCGAAATCATCGAAAAGATCGGCAATGCCAACAGCAAGCGCGAGTATTATCTGACCGATGCGGTCGGCATTGTCAGAGATTTGGGACTGGAGGCCGTTGTGATCGAAACCAGCGAGGATGAAGTGCGCGGCATCAATACCAAGGCCCAGCTTGCGGAGGCCGAACAGGTGATGCAGGCGCGGCTGCGCAAGGCGGCGCTCGACGCCGGCGTCACCCTGATCGCGCCAGAAACGGTCTACCTCGCCGCAGACACCACCTTTGGCAAGGACGTAATCATCGAGCCGTTTGTGGTGATCGGTCCGGGCGTGTCGATCGCCGACGGCGCCGTGATCCACTCCTTTTCCCACATCGTGCAGGCCTCGATCGGCAAGCAGGCTTCAATCGGTCCCTATGCGCGGCTGCGGCCCGGCACTTCGCTCGGCGAAGGCGTGCGGATCGGTAATTTCGTCGAGACCAAGGCTTCCGTGCTCGACGCCGGCGTCAAGGTCAATCATTTGAGCTATATCGGCGACGCTCATATCGGCGCCAACAGCAACGTCGGCGCCGGCACCATCACCTGCAACTATGATGGCTTTGGCAAGCACAGGACGGAGATCGGGGAGGGCGCATTCGTCGGGACGAACTCCTCGCTGGTAGCGCCGGTGAAGATCGGCAACGGCGCCTATATCGGTTCAGGCTCGGTAATCACCCGCGACGTGCCCGATGACGCGATGGCGATCGAGCGCGCCGCGCAGACCATTCGGGAGGGCGGGGCAGCCCGGTACCGCGAAATCAAGACGCGCGGCAAAAAGCCGACGAGCGGCTGACGGGGTTGTTAAGGCTGCCGCTTAACGCTGTCTCAATCCGCAATAATTATTGAGTATCTGGGCGTTGGATGTTCTCGTTAAGAGACATCCGTACCGTTTCGGCCATTTTCGTTCAATTTGGGGAATTGATCCGCATGTGCGGGATTGTCGGAATTCTGGGACGCGCTCCGGTCGCGGAACAGCTGGTGGATTCGCTCAAGCGTCTTGAATATCGCGGTTACGATTCCGCGGGCGTCGCCACGCTGGAAGGCGACCGGCTCGACCGCCGGCGCGCCGAGGGGAAACTGAGAAATCTCGAAGCCAAACTCGCGAAGTCACCGCTGATGGGCCATAGCGGCATCGGCCACACCCGCTGGGCCACCCATGGCAAGCCGACCGAAAACAACGCGCATCCGCACGCCACCGAGCGCGTCGCCGTGGTTCACAACGGCATCATCGAGAATTTTCGCGAGTTGCGCCAGGCGCTGGAAGCAAAGGGCGCGGTTTTCAGCACGGAAACCGATACCGAGATCGTGCTGCATCTGGTCGACGGCCTCCTCGCCAATGGCGTCGGTCCGGTCGAGGCAGTCAAGGCGACCTTGTCGCAGCTTCGCGGCGCGTTCGCGCTGGGCTTCATTTTTGCCGGCGAGCACGATCTGCTGATCGGTGCCCGCAATGGACCGCCGTTGGCGATCGGCTATGGCGAAGGCGAGATGTATCTTGGCTCCGATTCGATCGCGCTTGGCCCGTTCACCGACACCGTCAGCTATCTCGAGGACGGCGACTGGGTGGTGCTGACGCACAACTCCGCGACCATTTATGACAAGAACGACGCCATCGTTCAGCGCGAGAGGCACAAGCACAGCGCCACCGCTGCACTGGTCGACAAGGCGAACTATCGCCATTTCATGGCCAAGGAAATCCACGAACAACCCGAAGTGACAGGTCATACGCTGGCGCGCTACATCGACATGGCGACCGAGCGGGTGATGCTGCCGTTAAAGCTACCGTTCGACTTCAGGGATATCCAGCGTATCTCGATCGTGGCCTGCGGCACCGCGAGCTATGCGGGCTTCATCGCCAAATACTGGTTCGAGCGGCTCGGCCGCGTGCCGGTCGAAGTCGATGTCGCCTCCGAATTCCGTTATCGTGAGGCGCCACTGCGCGAGGGCGAACTCGCGATCTTCATTTCGCAATCCGGTGAGACGGCCGATACGCTGGCAGCGCTGCGCTACGCAAAATCGCAGGGCGTGCACACGCTGGCCGTGGTCAATGTGCCAACCTCGACCATCGCGCGCGAAAGCGAAACGGTGCTGCCGACGCTCGCCGGTCCGGAAATCGGCGTTGCCTCCACCAAGGCGTTCACCTGCCAACTCATGGTGCTGGCAGCGCTTGCGATCGCAGCCGGCAAGGCACGCGGCGAATTGTCCGATATCGATGAGGCCAGACTGGTGCATGGCCTGGTGGAGATTCCGCGCCTGATGGCGGCGGCGCTGTCGATCGAGTTCCAGATCGAAAAACTGGCGCGCGACATCGCCAAATCCCGCGACGTGCTCTATCTCGGCCGTGGCACCAGCTATCCGCTGGCGCTCGAAGGTGCGCTGAAGCTGAAGGAAATCTCCTACATCCACGCCGAAGGTTATGCCGCCGGCGAATTGAAGCACGGGCCGATCGCACTGATTGACGAGAACATGCCTGTCGTCGTGATCGCGCCGTTCGACCGGGTTTTCGACAAGACCGTTTCCAACATGCAGGAGGTCGCGGCGCGTGGCGGCAACATTATTCTGATGACCGACGCCAAGGGCGCGGCTGAAGCCACCGTCGACTCGTTGGTCACCATCGTGCTGCCGGATATGGACGCAACCTTTACCTCGATCGTCTATGCTATCCCGGTGCAGCTGCTGGCCTATCATACCGCCGTGGTCATGGGCACCGACGTCGACCAGCCGCGAAACCTGGCTAAATCGGTAACCGTCGAATAAGCCTCTTCTGGGTCGGGTCTTCAAAAGTCTGCTAGGATGTCTTAGCTGACAACGAACATCGGTCGGCCCGATTGGACCTGGAGAATCAATGAACCGCGACGATCTGCCCCCGACCGTGCCCCCGTCGGAACCTCCGCCGGCTGCCCCTCGGGGCTTTACGGCGCGGTTGCGGAACTATTTTCTGACCGGCCTGGTCGTAGCCGGCCCGGTTGCGATCACCTTTTACCTGACCTGGTGGTTCGTGACCTGGGTTGACGGGCTGGTGCGACCGTTTGTACCGGTCGACTATCGGCCGGAAACCTATCTGCCATTCGGCGTACCAGGTTCGGGCCTCGTGGTCGCGGCGGTCGCGCTGACGCTGCTCGGCTTCCTTGCCCACAACCTGATCGGACGCACGCTTGTCGATCTCGGCGAAAGGCTGCTCGGCCGCATGCCGGTGGTACGGGCGATCTATCGCGGTCTCAAGCAGGTATTCGAGGCGTTGTTTTCGGGTTCCGGATCGAGTTTTCGCCGCGTTGGCCTGGTCGAATTTCCTTCGCCGGGCATGTGGTCGATTGTCCTGATCTCGCAATCGCCGAGCGTGGAAATCGCCAATCGCCTGCCGGATCAAGAGGAGCACATTTCGGTGTTTCTGCCGTGCGCGCCGAACCCGACCACCGGGTTCTTCTTTTATGTGCCGAAAAGCAAGATCATCGAGATCGACATGAGCGCCGAGGACGCAGCGACCCTGATCATGTCGGCGGGCGTGGTGCAGCCCGGTTCTGATCAGCAGAAGAAGATCGCAGCGTTAGCCGGCATGGCAAACGCCGCACGGATTGCCAATGCCTCGACCCTGGAACCGGCGCAGGCCGAGACGGATTAGCCGGAGAATGTCGACAGCCGCACGTTCGCGCCTCGGCCGGGAACGCAAGACGGCAAAGAAGCATCGTGTCATCCAGCGCCGATCAGGGGCACCGCCTCGTCGCGCTCGAACAAATAGAGCAGACAGCGCAGCGCCTCGCCACGTTCGCCCTCGAGCTTCGGGTTGTCCTTCATGATCCGCAGCGCTTCGTCACGCGCCTGCGTGATGAGTTGGCCATGAACTTCCGGGCGCGCGATCCGATAGCCGGGCAGGCCGCTTTGCCGGATGCCCAGCACGTCGCCTTCGCCGCGCAGCCTCAGATCCTCCTCGGCAATCCGGAAGCCGTCGGTGGTCTCCCGGATCACCTTCAGCCGCGCCGTGGACATTTCGTTCAGCGGTTCCTTGTAAAGTAACAGACAGGTCGAGGCCCCGGCGCCGCGCCCGATACGCCCGCGCAACTGATGCAATTGCGCAAGCCCGAAGCGCTCGGCATTTTCGATCACCATGATGGTCGCGGCCGGGACATCGACGCCGACCTCCACGACAGTTGTCGCGACCAGCAATCCGATCTCGTGCCCGGCAAACTGCGCCATCACGCGGTCTTTCTCCGTGCCTTTCATCTGGCCGTGCAGCAGGCCAACCTTGTCGCCAAAGCGCTTCTGCAGGCTCTCGAAACGTTGCGTGGCATTGGTGAGATGCTCGGTGCCTTCGGCTTCGGATTCCTCGACCAGCGGACAGATCCAGTAAACCAGCTTGCCCGCCTTGAGTGCCCGGCCGACGCCGTCGACCGCCTCGTTGAGGCGGCTCGCCGGTAGTGCGCGGGTGTCGATCGGCTGCCGTCCCGCGGGCTTCTCGCGCAACTCGGAAATATCCATGTCGCCGAAATAGGTCAGCACCAGCGTGCGCGGGATCGGCGTCGCGCTTAGCACCAGCACGTCGACGGCGTCGCCCTTGTTGGTCAGCGTCAGCCGCTCACGAACGCCGAAGCGGTGCTGTTCGTCGACCACGGCCAGCGCCAGTGATTTGAAGATCACGTCGTTCTGGATCAGCGCGTGGGTGCCGACGAGGAAGTCGATCTCGCCGGCCTCAAGCCGCGCCAGCAGTTCGCGGCGCTCTTTTCCTTTTTCACGGCCGGTCAGGATCGCAACCTGCATGCCGGCACGGGCGGCGAGCGGCGCGATGGTGGCGATGTGCTGCCGCGCCAGGATTTCGGTCGGCGCCATCAGCGCCGCCTGCTTGCCGGCCTCGGCGACGGCGGCGGCCGCGAGCAACGCGACCACGGTCTTTCCGGAGCCGACGTCGCCTTGCAGCAGACGCAGCATGCGCACAGGCTGGCGCAAATCCTCCGCGATTGCGGCGACGGCATGTTGCTGCGATGCTGTGAGCGAATAGGGCAGTGCGTCGATGATCTTGTTGCCCAGATGGCCGTCGCCGGCGTTGCGATCGCCGGCGGGACGGCGCAACTGCGCGCGCACCAGGGCCAATGCCAGTTGGCCAGCCAGCAGTTCGTCGAAGGCGAGCCGCGACCAAAACGGCCCGTCGGGCAAGATATCGGTGAGCTCGACCGGCACATGCACCCGGTTGAGGGCCTCGGCGATATCGGGGAATTTGCAACGGCGGATCACCTCGGGGCTGATCCATTCCGGCAGTTGCGGCAGCCTTTGCAGCGCCTGCGCGATCGCACGGCGCAGCGAGCCCAGCGCCAGCCCTTCGGTCAGCGGATAAACCGGATCGATGCCGGACAATTTCGCGAAGGCCGTCTGGTCGACCACGCGATCGGGATGCACGATCTGCGGGATGCCGTCATACATCTGTAGCGTACCGGAGACGTAGCGCTTCTCGCCGACCGGCAGCAGTTTTTCGATATAGCCGGGTTTTGCACGGAAAAACGTCAGCACCACGTCGCCAGTGTCGTCGCTGGCATAAACCAGATAGGGCACCCGGGAATTGCGCGGGGGAGGTGGCCGGTGGCGGTCCACGGCGACCTCGAGCGTCACGACGGTACCCGGCATGGCATCGCGAATCTTGGGACGAGACCGACGGTCGATCACACTGGCTGGCAAATGCAGCAAGAGGTCGACCAGACGTGGCGTCTCGCTGCGGTCGAGTAGATAGCGGAACAATTTGTCCTGCTTCGGCCCGACGCCAGTCAGGCTCGTGACCGGAGCAAACAGCGGATTGAGCAGAGCAGGGCGCATCCGTCCCACTTCAAAAGACTGACATTGCCGGGTCAAGTGCGGAGCGATGTGGCAGTTGATAATTCACGGGACATCTTTGTGCCGGTGAGGGCTGACATCTGCAGCCAGCATCGCTATATCAACCCGGCCCGGCACCACGTCCGGGCTTTTGGCGTTGAATTGGAATTGGAAATGACGGGATCGACACGATCGAGCGGGGGCCTCGACGACCGCCGTAAGCGGCTGTTGTTTCGCTGCTGGCATCGCGGCACCCGCGAAATGGACCTGCTGCTCGGCCGGTTCGCGGACGCCGAAATCACCGGGCTTACCGATGCTGAATTAGGAGAACTCGAGCTATTGATGGAAGTACCTGATCCCGATCTCTATGCGGCCTTGACCGGCAGCACGGCGCACACGCCGAAATGTGCAGGCGCATTGTTCGAACGCATAAGATCGTTTCGTGCGGTGGATCACGACTCATGAAGGCTCGCGTTCAATCGCCGGCGCAGTTGCTGGCGCCCGGCCGCGCGCTAACGTTTGCCAATGTCGCGGAAGGCGCCGAGGGGCTTGTCGTCTCGGACCTCGCGCGCGCGAT
>Ga0164307_10000915_pt1 | contig 13224 bp, 14 predicted proteins | sample Whisoiple_243_MG_FD_110214 | JGI IMG/M metagenome (GOLD analysis project Ga0164307, IMG submission 110214) | Soil microbial communities amended with fresh organic matter from upstate New York, USA - Whitman soil sample_243_MG | ecosystem: Environmental > Terrestrial > Soil > Unclassified >...
TTACGCCAAGGGTGGTAAGATCGGCTTGTTCGGTGGCGCCGGCGTCGGCAAGACCGTGCTGATCATGGAGCTGATCAACAACGTGGCCAAGGCCCATGGCGGCTATTCGGTGTTCGCCGGTGTCGGCGAGCGCACGCGCGAGGGCAACGACCTCTATCACGAGATGATCGATTCCGGCGTGAACAAGGACCCGCGGAAGGACGGCACCGCCGCAGGCTCGAAATGCGCTCTGGTGTACGGCCAGATGAACGAGCCGCCAGGAGCCCGCGCCCGCGTCGGACTGTCGGGCTTGACCGTCGCCGAATATTTCCGCGACCAGGGCCAAGACGTGCTGTTCTTCGTGGATAATATCTTCCGCTTCACCCAAGCGGGCTCCGAAGTGTCGGCGTTGCTCGGACGCATTCCCTCCGCGGTGGGCTACCAGCCGACGCTAGCCACCGACATGGGCGCGCTACAGGAGCGCATCACCACGACGCAAAAGGGCTCGATTACCTCGGTGCAGGCCATCTATGTGCCTGCCGACGATCTGACCGATCCGGCGCCCGCCACCTCCTTTGCCCATCTCGACGCCACCACCGTGCTTGCTCGCGGCATCGCCGAGAAGGGCATCTACCCCGCAGTTGACCCGCTCGACTCCACCTCGCGCATGCTGTCGCCACTGATTGTTGGCGAGGAGCATTACGCCGTGGCGCGGCGCGTGCAGGAGATCCTGCAACGCTACAAGGCGCTCCAGGACATCATCGCCATTCTCGGCATGGATGAACTTTCCGAAGAGGACAAGATCACCGTGGCACGCGCCCGCAAGATCGAGCGCTTCCTGTCGCAGCCCTTCCATGTGGCGGAGGTGTTCACCGGATCGCCCGGGAAGTTCGTCGACCTCGCCGACACCATCAAGGGCTTCAAGGGATTGTGCGAGGGGGAGTACGACCACCTGCCTGAGGCCGCCTTCTACATGGTCGGCACCATCGAGGAGGCGGTGGCCAAGGCGGAGAAGCTCGCCGCCGAGGCTGCGTAGGAACATGGCCGACACCTTCAAGTTCGAGCTGGTCTCGCCCGAGCGTCTGCTCGTCTCGGCCGAGGTCGAGCAGGTGCTGGTGCCGGGGTCGGAGGGCGATTTCACCATGCTCGCCCACCACGCGCCGCTGCTCACGAGCCTTCGTCCTGGTTTGCTCGAGATCGACTCTGGCGGCGCCGAGCGCCGCCGCTATTTCGTGCGCGGCGGCTTCGCCGAAGTAGGGCCGTCAGGCCTAATCCTGTTGGCCGAGACCGCCATAGACCTCGTCGAACTCGAAGCCGATACGCTCAACGGGGCAATCAAGGACGCCGAGGAAGACGTGGCCGATGCCAAGGAAGACGCGGTCCGCGACCGCGCCAAAACGCATCTCGACCACCTCCGTCAGGTGCAAGCCACGCTCAATCTTTAGCGAGCGAAAGCACGAAGCGCTCGAATTCGCTGACCACGCCTTCGTAGACTGGCCGCTTGAACGGCACCACAAGCTCGGGAAGCTGCGCGTGCGGCACCCATCGCCAGGCGTCGAACTCGTGTTCATGGCCTGGCTTTGGCGCGAGGTCGATCTCGCTGTCCTCACCTTCGAAGCGGGCGGCGAACCAAAGCTGCGTCTGGCCGCGATAGCGTCCATGCCAAGCGCTGCCCACAATGCCCTGTGGCAAATCGTAGTTGTACCATTGCCGCGACCGGCCGACGATCCGCGCCCGCGTCACACCGGTTTCTTCCTGCAATTCACGACGCGCGGCGGCTTCCGGCTCTTCGCCTTCGTCAAGACCACCTTGCGGCATCTGCCACCACTGCCCGACGCCTTCCGGAGCGCCCGCGCGATCGGCGCGCCTGCCGACAAAGACTTGGCCTTGGCGATTGATAAGCATCACGCCGACGCAAGGTCGGTAGGGCAGGTCATCCGTCATCGTCATGGAAATAAGATCAGCTCTGGCGCTGCGAGCGCACGGCGGCACTGACTGGGATCAGCACAAAGCCCTTGCCCTGGAGCTGGCCGGCCCATTGCGAGAGCTGCTTGATGGTGGCGGGCTTGGCGCTCGCGACACCGATGGCCGAGCCTCGTTCTTTGGCGAGCGCCTCCAGCTGGGCAAGCGCCTTGGCGATACTGTCCGGTGAGGGCACCGCATCGATGTCGACATCGGCGGCCGCGTAATCGAGTCCGATCGTGCCGGCTATCTGACCTCCAGCGGAGTTTTGCGTGGTGCCATCATCCACGAAGAGCAATCCTCGCGCCTTCACCTCCTCGAGCACCGGCAAGAATGAATCTTGCGCGGTCTCGAATTTCGCACCCATCTGGTTGGTGAGGCCGACATAGCCGGTGAAGCGCGACATGAGCCATTGCAGGCGTTTCATGTTCTCCTCTGGGGGCAGCGTCGTCAGCAGCGTGTGCGGGCCGGGATCGTTAGTGGGATAATCCTGGGGCTCAAGCGGGATCTGCAGCAGGACCTCATGCCCTGCCGCCCGCGCTTTGGTGACCCAATCCTGGAGATTCCGGCCATAGGCGCCGTAGGCGACGCTGATCGGCGCCGGCAGTCCCTTGATCGCTTCTGCCGTCGCCCCGTCGGACAATCCCATGCCGTTGATCAGCACAGCGATGCGTGGCGGCTGGCCCGCTGCCTTCACCGCATAGCGTGAGGGACGGGCATAAACGTCAATGGGCCGCCTTCCGTCTGGTGCGACCTTGGGAAGCGGCCCATATTGGGAGTCTTCGACCAGTTCGGCGACGGGGACCTGCACGAGCGTGATCGAGGCTGTTTCCGACTCAGGTGGCGGAGGCAGTGCCGGCGGCGGCGGTACCGCGGCGGTTTTCTGGAGATCGGCAGATTGACCGCCGGCCTGCGTTCCGGACAGAGGCTGATTCGCAGTCTGCTGCTGAGCGGCGGGAGCTCCTCCCGGAGCTGACTGCGGGCGGGCCGGAGTGATGCCGAACCCTGGCGGGAGATCAATCTGCGGGCCGGGAGCTGCCGTCGGAGCACTTGGCGGTGGTGCCGGAGGCTTGGGAGGCGGCGGCGAAACCGCCACGGTGACCACGGGATTCCCTGCGTCGCCCGGGAAGAAGGCAAGCCAGGCAATGCAGAGCCCCAGTGCCGAGAGCACGATCGAGGCCGTGACGGTCAGCGCCTTCATTTACCCTGTACCTCCCCGCGACGAGGTCCCAGTCACGGGGCCACGACCTCCTTCCGGCGGGCCATTCTCGCCCAGGGCCGCGAACGCAACCCCGTGACTGCCGGCCTAATTGGCCTCGGCCTTCTTTTTAGAGTCCGTGTTGACCGACTTGTTGCCGCGCAACAGATCGAGTGCGTATTGCAGCTGGGTGTCCTTGTCCTTTTCCGGCGCCACATAGGCAGAACTGCCGGACTCCTCCTGGTCCTTGCCGCCCGCCTCCTCGTCTTCGCCCTTGAGGTGGCCGCGCAAATTTGCTTCGCCGCGGGTCGACTGCTGGTCGGCCTTGGCCTTCAAATCGTCGGGCAGCTCCTCCTCGACCACAACTTCGGGTTCGATGCCCTTGGCTTGGATCGATCGCCCTGACGGCGTGTAGTAGCGCGCCGTGGTGAGCCTCAACGCTCCGTTCGACCCGAGCGGGATGATGGTCTGCACCGAACCTTTGCCGAAGGACCGCGTACCGAGGATGGTTGCCCGGTGATGATCCTGCAGCGCGCCGGCGACGATTTCCGACGCCGAGGCCGAACCGCCATTGATCAGCACGATGATCTTCTGCCCGTCGGTGAGGTCTCCCGGACGTGCGTTCGACCGCTGCGTCTCCTCGAGATTGCGGCCCTTGGTCAGCACAATTGCGCCCTGATCGAGGAAAGTGTCGGACACCGAGATGGCCTGATCGAGCAAGCCGCCCGGATTGTTGCGCAGGTCGATGATGTAGCCCTTGAGCTTCGGACCGATCTGCTTCTTCAGATCCTCAATGGCCTTTTGCAGATTGGCCGTGGTCTGCTCATTGAACGTGGTGACCCGGATATAGCCGACGTCGTCCTCGGCGTTGTATTTCACCGGATTGATGTGGATCACGTCGCGCACGACCTTCACGTCGAACGGATCCTCGACGCCCTTGCGCACGACCGTGAGCGTGATGCCGGAATTCACCGGCCCGCGCATCTTCTCTACCGCATCCTGCAAGGTGAGGCCGAGGATCGGTTCCTTATCGAGATGGGTGATGAGATCGCCACTCTGAATGCCGGCCTTGGCAGCGGGCGTGTCGTCGATCGGGGCGACGACCTTGACCACGCCGTTCTCCATGGTCACCTCGATGCCGAGGCCGCCGAACTCGCCGCGTGTCTGCACCTGCATATCGCGGAAGTGCTTCGGATTGAGGTAGGCGGAATGCGGATCAAGCGCCATGAGCATGCCATTGATCGCCGACTCGATCAGCTTGGAGTCTTCCGGCTTCTCGACATAGTCGGCGCGCACGCGCTCCAGCACCTCGCCGAATAGGTCGAGCTGCCGGTAGATCTCCGAATTGGCCGCGGTAGCGGTCTGGCTGCGCGCGAGGCTCACCATCGTCGAACCGGCAGCGAGCACGGCCAACACCAGAAGCGTCCAAAGCGCGTATTCGGATTTCCGCATCATCCTTGCACCTTCTCAGGAGCCTCGGCCCACCATGGACCGGGGTCAATCGGCCTGCCATCTTTTCTGAACTCGACATAGAGGACAGGGCGCGAATTATCGTTGTGGCCTTGACCCGCAGGGAGCGACGCCCCCATCACCGCGACCGGTTCGCCAGTTAAGACAAACTGACCGAGGCTTACGTCGATGCGGCCCATTCCCGCAAGCAGAACATGATAGCCTCCGCCAGCATTGATGATCAATAGTTGCCCATAGGAGCGGAAGGGTCCGGAATAGACCACCCAACCATCCGTGGGGGCGATAATCCGTGCTTCCCCGCGGGTTTGCAGCGAAATTCCTCTAAGTGTCCCGCCGACCCCGTCAGCCTCCCCGAAGCGCTTGATGCGCTTACCCTGAGCCGGAAGCGGCAACGTCCCTTTCGCCGTCTCGAACGGCATAGCGGGCTTCATGCGGGCCGGACTGGCAAAAGCGACCTTGGTCGACTCGGGCTTTATCTCGATCACTTTCTCGTTTGCGGGCGTAGCGAGTGCTTGGCTCTGCTCGCGCGCGCGCAGCTCCTTCTCGGCCACCACTTCGGCGTCGTATTGAGCGACCTCGGCCTTGGCGATCCGCTCGTCGAGCCGCGCAATCAGGTCATTCAGCTCGGTGACCTCCGCCGCCTGCGTCAGCGCCGCCTGGCGGGTCGAGACGAGTTCGGCCTCGCTCTGAGCAAGCTTGGACTTCTTCTCCTCGAGCAGCTCATCAATGCGGTTCCGCTCCGTCGTGAGCCTGTCGTTCTCGCTCTTCTCGGTGTCGCGCTGGTCGCGGATGCCGGTCTCCAATTTGACCAGACCGTCGAGCTCCTGCGACAGATTGTCGGCCTGATATTTCAACTCGGGAAAGACCTGCGCCAAGAGCATGGCGCTGCGCACCACGGCGAGCGCGTCGTCCCGGCGGGTGACGAGCGCTGGCGGCGGGGTCCGGCCAATCCTCTGCATGGCTGAGAGCATCTTGACGATGGTTTCCTTTCGATCGGTGATCGAGTTGCGAATGACGGTCACCTGGTCGGTAAGATCGCTCAGCTTGGACTCAGTCTCCGATAGTTTTGCTTCGCTCGCTTGCACCTGCTTGCCCGTTTCGATCAGCTCGGTGTTGAGCTTGGCCCTCGCCTCGGCGAGTTCTGCCACGCCCTGAACGAGGCCCTGCTCCTGGGCGCGGCTCGATTGCAGCTTCTGGGAGGTTTCGTCGAGTTTCTTCTGTGCCTCCTCGCGGGAGAGGTCGTCCTCTGCCGCAACCGACAAGGGAAAGGTGCTCAATAGCCCCACGAGGAGCAAACCGGTTATGCCGAACCGGAGTGTCGGCTCAGGGGACCGATGGAATGGCGCCATCCGTAGTGACCAGCGTGCTCTTCCCCCGTCCCGTCTCTAGCCACCGGCTTGAGAGAAGAACTCGAGCGAGCGAGAACGGAAGCGGAGCGATACGGCAGAATCATGGCGAATATGCTCAACAATCCTTAATCCCTTCCCACCTGCCCGGATTTCAGCTCAGGCGCGGTGATAAGGATGGCCGGCGATGATGGTCGCCGCGCGATAAAGCTGCTCGGCGAGAACGACGCGGGCAAGCCCATGCGGCAAGGTCATAGGCCCGAGCGATAGTTTGAGATCGGCGCGGGCAAGCACCTCTGGCGCAAGCCCCTCCGCGCCGCCCACGAGAAAGGCGAGGCCCGGCGCGCCGTGATCGCGAAACTTGCTGATGGCCTGCGCGAACTCGGCGCTGCCGAGCTGTTCGCCCTCGCGATCGAGACATACAAGCTTGTGTGTGTGGGCCACCTTGCCGAGCATCACCATAGCTTCGGCGGCGGTGCGGGCGGCGGGCGTGGGACCACGCGACTCAGGCACCTCGATAACGGTCACCGGCGCAAGTCCGAGCTTGCTGCCGGCCATCTCGGTGCGGCCGAGATAGTGCCTGAACAGGTCACGTTCCGGGCCTTGTTTCAGCCTGCCCACGGCAGCAATGAGAAGCCGCATGGCGCGACCTTATAAGGCCTAATGGCCCCTGAAACGACGGCGGCGGATCAGACCACCATACGCTCCATCGGGCGGTCGGCGGACCACATCTTCTCTAAATTATAGAACTCCCGGACTTCCGGGCGGAAGATATGGACGATCACATCGCTGGCGTCGATCAGCACCCAGTCGCAATGGGGAAGGCCTTCGACGCGGACGCGTCCGAAGCCTTCATCCTTGAGCTTTCTGACGAGATGATCGGCAACGGCGCCGACATGCCGTTGCGAGCGCCCCGAAGCCACCACCATCTGGTCGCCGATCGAGGTCTTGCCCTTGATGTCGATGCAGACGACGTCCTCGGCTTTGGCATCTTCGAGTGTGTCGAGCACGACGTTGAGCAAACGGTTCGGCGTTGCGCGAAATGACGCAAAGCCGGAGGGAGGCGTGCCGTTATGGGCACCCTCTCTTGGTGAGCGCATGTTTGGGTAGATGTCCTTCTGTCATTGCTCCTGCCGAAGCGGCATTTTTACGAGCTTCGCTCCAGCTAAACGCAAGAGGGGAGCCTTCAGTGCCGCTTCGACGCCAACATAGTCTGCGTCGCGGTGAAATTTCAATAGCTAGTGTCGCTTCGGCTTTTTCTTACTTTTCTTAGTGTCCTTGGTCTTAGTGGCCTTCTTCGCTTGCTTCGCGTCCTTCTTGCTGCGGCGCTTCGCCGCTTTCTCCACCTTCTTGGTCTCCGTTTTCGCGGTCTTTGCCGCCTTCCGGGCCTTGACGCGAGTGGGCTTGGCCTTCTTGCCGCCACGCAAGTTCGTTGAGGCGAGCCCCGACAGCGGAACAGTGAGCAAGGCCCAGGCCGGCGCCTCCATGGCCGCGAGCCCCCGCGCATCGGATTCGTCAATCGCAGCAGAAGCGAACCGCTGCGCGGTTTTGCCTGCCCGAGCCTTCAGCCGGTAACCAGGTCGGTCGAGCACGGCGATCGGCAGCAGACCAAACAGTCGCTCCCATTCTCGCCAGCAATGGAACGAGACGAGACTGTCCGCGCCCATCAGCCACACGAAATCGATGGAAGAAAAGCGACGCTTGAGGAAACGGATGGTCTCGATTGTGTAGACGCTGCCTCGGGCCGCTTTTGGGCGAGCGCCCTCAAATCCGGTGACAACGATCTTGGGGTGACGTGCAATTTCCCGGGCTGATGCCACGCGGTCGCCGAGCTCCGGTACATCTCTCGTTGCTTTCAACGGATTGCCGGGGCTCACCAGCCACCAAACCTGGTCGAGCCCAAGCCGCTTCATGGCGGCGAGGCTGATCTGGCGGTGGCCCTGATGGGCGGGATTGAACGAGCCACCGAGCAGGCCAATGCGCATGTTCGGCGCCGCCACCGGTATGCGAAGGTGTGGGGCACGATTTTTATTTCGCATCAAGGTCTGATCTGGCCTGAGCCATGCACGACGTATTTGAAGGTCGTGAGCTGCTCGAGCCCGACAGGGCCGCGGGCGTGGAAGCGCCCGGTAGCGATGCCAATCTCCGCCCCCATGCCGAACTCTCCGCCATCTGCAAATTGCGTTGAGGCATTGTGCAGCACGATGGCGCTGTCGACGCGAGCGAGGAAGCGCTTCGCCGCTTCCCTATCCTCGGTGACGATGGCCTCGGTATGCTGCGAGCCGTAACGCGCAATGTGATCCATGGCAGCGTCGACCCCGTCGACTACCCGCACTGCGATCACAGCGTCGAGATATTCGGTGGACCAATCGTCTTCGCTGGCCGACTTGACCCGGCTGTCGGTGCGTTGCGTGTCGGGATCGCCCCTCACTTCGCAGCCTGCCTCGATGAGAGCATCGACCAGGGGGCCAAGATGGATCGGCGCCGCGGCACGATCTACGAGCAGCGTCTCTGCCGCGCCGCACACGCCGGTCCGCCGCATCTTGGCGTTGAGCACGATCTTCTTCGCCATCGCCGGATCCGCGGGCTGATGCACATAAACATGACAGATGCCTTCAAGATGCGCGAATACCGGCACGCGTGCTTCCTCCTGCACCCGGGCAACGAGGCTCTTGCCCCCGCGCGGAACGATGACGTCGATCGCGCCGCCAAGTCCTGCAAGCATGAAACCGACCGCTTCGCGCTGCACCGTCGGCACGAGCTGAATTGCCGCCTCAGGCAACCCCGCTTCTGCCAGGCCTTCGGTGAGAGCATTGCAGATCACAAGCGAGGTGAGAAAACTCTCAGACCCGCTCCGCAAGATCACAGAATTGCCCGACTTCAAGCAAAGCCCGCCGGCGTCAGCGGTCACGTTCGGCCTCGACTCATAGATGATGCCGATCACGCCGAGCGCTACGCGCACGCGCGAAATCTGCAAACCGTTCGGCCGCGTCCATGACGCGGTCACCTCGCCGACCGGATCGGCAAGCGCGGCGATATCGCGCAATCCTGTCGCCATCGCCGCCACCCGTGCCTCGTTCAGTGCGAGCCGATCGATGAAGGCATCGTCACGGCCCTTGCGGCGCGCAGCATCGATATCGTTCTTGTTGGCCTCGAGGATCGCGCCGGCGCGCGCCTCGACCCGCCTGGCCATAGCCTCGAGTGCTGCATTCTTGTGTGCCGTCGTGGCAAGCGCCAGCTCGCGCGCGGCCTCGCGCGCCAAGCGCCCCATATAGAGCATCATCGGCTCGATGCTTGTTTGCGGCTGTCCCGCCAGAACCGACATCACTCTCCTCAACCTTTCCGGTGCAGCACCATGTCGTCGCGGTGGATCAGCTCCGGGTCGCCACGGTAGCCGAGAAGCTCCGGCAATTCACCGCTCTTGCGGCCAAGGATGCGCCTCGCTTCTTCATGGTCGTAGGCGGCAAGGCCGCGGCCGAGCTCGGCGCCTTCGCCGTTGCGGATCACCACGGCATCGCCGCGCTCGAAGCTTCCTTCTATCTTGGTGACACCGGCAGGCAAGAGGCTCTTGCCCCGCGACAGCGCATCAGCTGCGCCCTTGTCGACGATCACCGAACCCTTGGGCTCGAGCGTGCCCGCGATCCAGCGCTTGCGCGCCGTGACCGGATCGGAATGGGCGAGGAACCAGGAGCAGCCAGCGCCCCCGGCGAGTGCCGCGAGCGGATGGAGCACCTTGCCGCTCGCGATCGCCATATGCGTGCCGCCGGCTACTGCGATCTTCGCCGCCTCGATCTTGGTCACCATGCCACCGCGCGACACGTCCGAGCCGACATCCCCGGCCATGGCCTCGATCTCTGGCGTGATGTCGCGGACTTCGTCTAGCCGCCGCGCATCGGCGCACGAGCCCGGCGGCGCGGTGTAGAAGCCGTCGACGTCCGACAGCAGCACGAGGCAGTCGGCGCTCATCATCGAGGCGACGCGCGCGGCGAGCCGGTCGTTATCGCCATAGCGGATCTCGCTCGTCGCCACCGTGTCGTTCTCGTTCACCACCGGCACGGCCTGAAGCGCAAGCAGCGTCGCGATAGTGTTGCGGGCGTTGAGATAGCGTTTCCGCTCCTCGGTGTCGCCGAGCGTGAGCAGCACCTGCGCCGCGACCAGACCGCGCGCGCGGAAAGCGTCTTCATAGGCGTGCGCCAGAGCAATCTGGCCGACCGCGGCGGCGGCCTGGCTGTCCTCGAGTTTGAGCGCGCCCTTGGGCAGCTTCAACACATTGCGGCCAAGCGCGATGGCGCCGGAGGACACCACAATGATCTCCTTACCTTGGGCTTTCAGGTTGGCGACGTCGTCGCACAGCGAGCCGAGCCAATCGGCATTGAGCGTACCGCTCACGCCATCCACCAGAAGCGCCGAGCCGATCTTGACGACGAGGCGCTTGGCGCTTGTCCATTCCGTCCTCATGGCCGCCATCCAGCCTCGCGCCGTTCCGGCGCGTTGCGCCTCGCTCGCGCCGCCTTGATCTCCACGACAAGCGCACGCCGTGCAGGTGTCATGCCGTCGCCGCTCACTGCGGAGAGCACGAGAGGTTTCTTGCCGCCAACCTTGGCAAGCGCCTTAGCTTTCCGCTTCAGCTCATCTGCCGGCACGGCGTCCGACTTCGACAGCGCCACGATTTCGGGCTTCTCCTCGAGCCCCGCGCCATAGGCTTCAAGCTCGCCGCGGATGATACGATAGGCGTCGGCCGGATCGTCGAGCGTTGCATCAACGAGATGCAGCAACACCGCGCAGCGCTCCACGTGCCCGAGGAATCGGTCGCCGATGCCAGCACCTTCATGGGCGCCCTCGATCAGCCCGGGGATATCCGCCAAGACAAAGTCGGTGCCGTCCACCCGCACGACCCCGAGATTGGGATGGAGCGTGGTGAAGGGATAGTCGGCGATCTTTGGCTTGGCCGCGCTTACCGCTGCCAGGAAGGTAGACTTGCCGGCATTGGGCAGGCCGACAAGCCCGGCATCGGCGATCAGCTTGAGCTGCAGCCAAATGGTCATCTCCAAGCCAAGCTGACCGGGATTGGCGCGCCGCGGCGCTTGGTTGGTCGACGACTTGAAATGGGTATTGCCGAAGCCGCCGTTGCCGCCGCGGGCGAGCACCACGCGGTCTCCGGGCTTGGTCAGATCGGCGATCAGTGTCTCGCCATCTCCCTCGAAGATTTCCGTTCCTGGCGGGACCTTGAGCACGACATCGGCACCGCCGGCGCCGCTGCGGTTCTGGCCCATGCCGTGGCCGCCCTTCTTCGCCTTGTAATGCTGCTTGTAGCGGTAATCGAGCAGAGTGTTCAGGTTGGCCACGCATTCGACAATGATGTCGCCGCCCTTGCCGCCGTCGCCACCATCAGGGCCGCCGAACTCGATATACTTATCGCGCCTGAAACCGATGCAACCATTGCCGCCATCGCCGGAGCGCACATAGACTTTTGCTTGATCGAGGAACTGCATTTGGGCGCGATCACGAGACTGGGGCCGACTCTCCACTTTGGGGAGAGGTCGCGCCGAGCCATTCTTGGCATGGCGCGTGAGGGGCGTTAGAACACGAGTTGTTTAACGTAAAGTCCCCTTCACCCCAAGCCTCTCCCCGCCGGAAAGGGGGGAAGCCTCCAGGTCGGGCCGAAAATGGACGAACGCCCGGTCGCGCGTGAGCCGGTAGGTCAGGCAGCGAGCTTTGTTGCCGCGCGCGGCGCAGTCGCGCAACACCTCCCCGGACGGCTCGAAGCCGAGCTTGGCGATCACTCGCGCCGAGGCCGGGTTCTCCCTGAAGTGGCCGACGGTGAGAAAGGCGAAGTTCTCTTTCTGAAACGCGTAGACGATGAGCGCCTGCGCCGCCTCGGTGGCGTAGCCCATTCCCCAATAGGGCTTGCCGATCCAATAGCCCATCTCGGCATGGGTCCTTTCGGTGGCACGATAGCCGGCGCAGCCGATCAGCGCGCCGCCGCGATCGACGGCGAAGGCGACGCCTTCTTCGCCCCCCTGCAGACTTTGGATCCAGCCGACGGCCATTTCCTCGCTATAGGGGTGGGGGATGGTGCCCGTCATGCTCGCGACCTCATAGTCGCCCGCAAGCAGGCTGATATTCGCAGCATCGCCGATCACAGGCGCGCGGAGCAGAAGTCTTTCGGTGCGGATGGCCACGGAAATATGATACGCGGGCGCGGGCCCGGAGGCGAGATGTTGTGCGCGCTCTTCTTTGTCATTGCCTCATCGGGCTTTCGGATTAGCCGGACAATCCAGCACTGGCGCCTGCCTTCGCGGGCGCGACAAAGAGTAGAGGTAAAGCGCTAGTCCGGCTTCACCGAAACGTAGACGCGGCCTTTCTGCTTGGTCGCGAATTCGACGTCGCCCTCGCGAAGCGCAAACAAAGTGTAGTCGGTGCCCATGCCCACGCCGTCGCCAGGATGCCACTTGGTGCCGCGCTGCCGCACGATGATGTTTCCCGGGATCACGCGTTGGCCGCCCGACTTCTTGACGCCGAGCCGCCGGCCGGCCGAGTCGCGGCCGTTACGGGATGAGCCACCGGCTTTCTTATGTGCCATGGTATCGGTCCTTATTTCTTCTTCGGCTTCGCCGCAGGCTTCTTCGCCGCGGGTTTGGCCGCAGGTTTCTTCGCAGCCGCCTTGGCGGCTGATTTTTTCACCGGCGCGGCTTTCTTCTGAGGTGCCGCCTTCTTGGCGGCGGCCTTTTTCGCAGGCTTCGTCTCGGCCTCGGCGTCAGCCTTCTTGGCTTCGACCTTCTTCGGCTGAGGCCGCGCCACCTTGGTCTGCGCCGGCTTCTTTCCGTCGGTGAGAATCTCGGTGATGCGGAGTAGCGTCAAATCCTGGCGATGCCCCTTCTTGCGGCGGTAGTTCTTGCGCCGCTTTTTCTTGAACACGATGATCTTGTCGCCGCGGGTCTGCTCGACCACCTCGGCAGCGACAAGGGCGCCAGCGATCAGCGGGCTGCCCGCCTTCGGGCTGTCGCCGCCAAGCAGCAGCACCTCGCCAAGCTCGATGATGTCACCGGGCTCGCCTGCGACGCGCTCGATCTCAATAATGTCGTTCGGCGCCACGCGATATTGCTTGCCGCCCGTGCGAATGACCGCGAACATGTTTCGCTCTCGTCTTTAACTCTTGGCTTGGAAAGCCGGCCTTGCTTAGGCCGCTTTGGCAGGGGGCCAGAGGAAATGGTGGGATGAGAGGCCGAAAAGGCCGATCCCGCGAAGCGGCGCACTATATGAATCAAA
>Ga0164307_10000917_pt1 | contig 13223 bp, 20 predicted proteins | sample Whisoiple_243_MG_FD_110214 | JGI IMG/M metagenome (GOLD analysis project Ga0164307, IMG submission 110214) | Soil microbial communities amended with fresh organic matter from upstate New York, USA - Whitman soil sample_243_MG | ecosystem: Environmental > Terrestrial > Soil > Unclassified >...
CGAGACGTTGCGACCTTCCAGAAGGTCGTCCGGTCGGGAGCGCGCGACGTGAACGGTGACCTGCCCCCGGAGGTCTGGGCCGAGCGTGACGTCGCCGCCACCCTCAACCTCAACGACCTGGGCTCCGAGTCACGGGCCGTCGAGCTCGTCGTGCAGCCGTACACCATCTCGGCAGCGGGGTCGACGGAGACGAAGTCTCACGCGCGACCAACACAGACCGCTCGCTCGCTGGACACCACGGGGGGCTTCGCCGCGGGTCAGGGCGGAACGGTCATCGCGTCCAGCGTCCTCGGCGACCACACGCACACGCTGACCGCGGAGGGCCACGACGCCTCGGAGGACGGGACTGGGCGTGGCACGCCCATCGTCTTCCTGGTCGCGGCAACGCTCACCTCGGGCGGCCACCCCAACAGCAACCCGCCCGGCCGCCGTCAGGAAGACGACCGGAGCCTCGTCGCCTTCGACCCGAAGGCGGGCGGCGACAGCACCTCATCGGGTGCGTTCGAGGACGGGACTGGCATCACTCCAACCCTGCAAGGGTCGCGACCGTCTGCGGTCGCCGGAATCCTCGGCGAGACCACTGTCCGGCGACTCACACCCGTCGAGTGCGAACGCCTCCAAGGCTTCCCCGACAACCACACCGCCACCAGCAACGGCGAACCCCAAGCCGACTCCCACCGCTACAAGCAGATGGGCAACGCCGTCGCCGTACCGGTCATGGAGTGGGTCATCCGAGGCATCGTCCACCAGGAGAACTCATGAGCACCAGCGACCACGCCGGCTCCGGCACACTCGCCGGTCCCGTCCCGTACTACTCCGACGACATGGTGACGCTGTACCACGGGAAGTTCGAGGACCTCCTCCCTGAGCTCGACGTGACGGCGGACCTGCTGATCGCTGACCCGCCCTACGGCGAGACCACCTTGGAGTGGGACCGGTGGCCGGACGGGTGGCCGACTGTCGCCGCGAAGTACTCCCGGTCGATGTGGTGCTTCGGGTCGATGCGGATGTTCCTCGATCGACGAGACGAGTTCGCCGACTGGCGCCTCTCGCAGGACGTGGTCTGGGAGAAGCACAACGGGTCGTCCCTCGCTGCTGACCGGTTCTCCCGCGTCCACGAGCACGCCCTGTTCTGGTACCGCGGCCCGTGGTCGGAGATCCACCACGACACCCCGAAGACCGCTGACGCGACCGCACGATCGGTCCGACTCAAGGCCAAACCCGCCCATCACCAGGGTGCACGCGGTGCCTCGGCGTACGTCTCCGAGGACGGCGGCCCTCGCCTCATGCGGTCAGTCATGTTCCACCGGTCCATGCACGGCCGCGCGATCAACGAGACCGAGAAACCCGTCCCCCTCATCGCACCCCTGATCGAGTACGGCTGCCCTCAGGGGGGGTAGTCGTCGATCTGTTCTCCGGGTCGTCCGCTGCCCTGATCGCCGCACGGCTGCTCGGCCGACAGTCTGTGGGGTTCGAGATGCGTGAGTCCCAGTGCGAGGCCGCTGCACAGCGGCTGTCCCAGCAAGTACTCGATCTTGGAGGTGTCTCCTGATGGCGACCCGTGTGTTGTACCCGCCGATCGACCCGGTCACGGGGGCGAGCATCCCGAGGGGGACCCAGGGCACTCGTGCTGGTGAGGCTGCGTTGGCTCGGGCCCAGCACTTCGTGTGCCTGGTCCGTGACGAGTCCGCTGACGGGATCGGCGCGTACCTCGACGGCCTCGACACGGACACGATGTACGGCCTTGTCGTCGCGCTGGCGGCGATGGTCCCCGATGACTGCACCGCGACCGAGCTCCTCTCGTGGATGCACGCACCGGAAGGGGCGGTCGCGTGATCACCCCAGACGATCCCCGCCACGGCGACAACAAGGGATACAACGCTGGGTGCCGCAGGCCATGCTGCCGGGCCGCGCATGCCGACTACCGGCGTCATCTCCGCACCCGGCAGTACCTCAACGGCGGACCGTTGACGCTGTCCATCCGGGGCACACACCGACGCCTCCAGGCGCTGACCGCTCTGGGGTGGTGTCTGGAGTGGATCGACGCCGAACTCGGTCAGAAGCGGACGTACTGCCAAAGAGTCCTCGCCCGTCCCGCTGACGCCACGATCTTCACCGACACCGCGGCTCGGATCGCCGAGGTCTACGACCGGCTGTCGATGCGCCTTCCCGACGAGTCCACCGCCTCCCGACGCAACGTTGCGTCGCGGGCCCGGAACGCAGCCCGCAGCAAGGGCTGGGCGCCCCCGTTGGCTTGGGATGACATCGACAACGACTCCCGACCGACCATCCGCCCGACGTCCGGGGTCGCCTGGGAGGACCAGGTGGACCACGCCGTCGTACGCCGAGTCCTCGACACGGGGACGAAGCCACGCCGTCTGACACGAGCTGAGGCAGGTGAGGTCGTCCACGGCCTTCTCCTACGCGGGCAGAGCACGCACCAGATCGAGAACGAGTTCGGCTTCAAGACCGAGCGGTACACCCGAACGGAGGTGGCCTGACTGTGGAGTGGGTCAAGCTGTACGTCCACTACGCCGACGACCTCGCGATCGCCGAGGCCGATGACGCCGGCGAGGTGATGTTCACCCGGGGACTGGCGTACTGCGGCCGCGCGAAGACCGGCGGGTTCATCCCCGACAGCAAGTTGAAGGACCTGACCCGGCGGCCGGCGAGAGCGAAGACCACGGCTCGGCAGCTCACGCGGCACACGTCACTGGACGAACCGGGCCCGTGGGAAGTCGTTGCTGGCGGCTACCAGGTTCGGAACTGGGCGCATTACCAGGAGCAGTTCGATGCGCTGGCCGCCCGGCGGAAGTCGGACCGCGACCGACAGGCGAAGCACCGCAAGAGGAAGGGCGAACCTGACGACATCGACTCACGTGACACATCACGTGACACATCACGTGATGTCACGGGGGGAGAGAAGAGAAGAGAAGAAGTAGATGCTGCTGCTGCAGCATCGGACTCCGCATCGACGGCCAGCAACGACCTGCCTCCGGCGGTCGCGATCCTTCGATCAGCCCTCGACGCACGGAAGCTGACCGCACGCTGGGACACCCTCACCGTCGAGCAGCTCGCCGAGATCGAGACCCTCATCGAGGCCCACGGCGACACCGCCCTCGTCAAGGACGCACTACGCGCGTTCCAGCCCAACAAGCCGGCCGTGTTCGCCACGGCATGGCTCGGCGGGTGGCGAGCTCTCCGCGCACCCGGCGCCCTCGCTGCTGTCCCCGATCAGCCCTGTCCCGTCTCGGGCCACTCCGGCACGACCCGCCACTGCCTCGGCTGCGCTTCCGAAGCGCTCGCCACCCCGAAGGAGAACCGATGACCACCACCCCGCTCTGCTTCATCGATGTCGAGACCACCGGTCTCGACTCCCGCATCCACCAGCCCTACGAGGTCTGCTACTGGCACGAGGACGCCGAGGAGCCCCGGACCATCCGACTCCCGCACACGCTCGAGCACGCCGACGGTGGCGCGCTCCGCATCGGCGGCTACTTCGACCGGCACATGTCCCCGTACGCCGACCCGTCCGGTGCGGTGGCTGCCGACCTGGTCCGCGTGCTCCGTGGTGTGACGCTCGTCGGTAGCAACCCGTCGTTCGACGCGGGGATGCTCCGCACGGTCATCGGGACCGAGGTCTGGCACCACCGCCTGATCGACGTCTCCCAGGCCGCGATGTGGGTCCTGGGTCTGGACCGGCCGCCGGGCCTCGCGAAGGCCGCCGACCTGCTCCGCGACAAGGGCTTCGTGATCCCCGAGGCAGACCACACCGCTGAGGGTGACGTCCGCGCAACCAGGGCGGTCTACATGGCTCTCGACGGACTCCGGGACGCCGCATGAACGCACAGAACTCGACCGAGAATGACGACATCGTCAGGGCGATCAGAGTCCTGCTGCCGGGGCTCCGACTGGCGAACTACGTCGAGCGGTGGGCGACCGGCAGTCCCGCCGTCTGGGCGCTCTCCACGCTCTCTGAGCATGTTGGGCAGGGGCGCACCGCGGCGGGCGAGGCCGTCGATCCTGACGTGCCGACCGCCCACGAGTGCCGTCCCGCAGGTCGCGTCATAACGCCCGGATCGGTAGTGGCCGAGTGAGTCTGCAGGCGCTCCGGTCTGGTCCGTGCTGGGAGTTGTCGCACCACGTCGATGAGGACTGGCGTGAGGGCGCGGTCCCGCACTACGTGTCTCGCGCGGAGGCGATCAAGGACCGCATCGCGGAGATGCGTGCTCTGAAGGACGACTACGACGGCGACGACCTGGCCAAGGCCCGCAAGGTCCTGGTGGCGTCCCGCCCGACCCGGTGCACCCTCGTGTGCTGCCGGCTCGTCTGCGACGGCTGCGAGCTCGCCCTGGACCACGAGGACGAACTGGTCGACCCCGGCAGCACGGGCCTTCACCTCCACGCCGACACCGTCACCGCCGACTTCCTCCGCGGCCGATCCTGGACCGCGTCCCCCGACGGCCGGACCCATCGCTGCCCCAACTGCCCACCCACCAAGGCTGAGCTCGAGCACGAAGCCCGCATGCCCGGCCCTGACGACGTACCCCTGTTCCCGATCGACGGAGAGGACTCCACCGAATGAGCACAGCAGCGAGCATCGAACAGGCCTACCAGGACGGGGAGTCCAGTGGGTACGCGGACTGGGTCGGCGCGCTCGGCGACGTCATCCCTGATGACGCCCCGGTCGAGCTGACGCCATCAGGCGTTGCGGCGTGGATCGCGCAGCGGCAGACGTCCGCAGCCCGGACGCTCTGCGCTGCACACCAAACAGCGTCACCCACGAGGCAGCCATGCGCTGCGTGCGTGCAGGACGCGGCCGAGATCACTCGGGTCGACCAGACGATCTTCGCCGACGATCCGGCCCGCAAGGGCAACTGCGTGGCCGCCTGTGTGGCGACCCTGCTCGGCGAGCCGCTCGACCGGGTCCCGCACTTCATCGAGTTCGGCATCGCCTACGGCGACTCCGACGACGTCGCCGAGGTCAGCCACGGCAACAACTGGTGGGCCATGATGCTCGGCTTCCTCGCGGGACGCGGCCTCTGGGTCGTGGAACTCGACAAGGTGACCGCCGCCGAGGTCGATGAGCCTGTGCTCGTGGCGGGCATGAGTCCGCGCGGTGTGGTCCATCAGGTCATCTACCGGTCGGGCCGCCTCTGGCATGACCCGCACCCGTCCCGGGCGGGCGTGCTCGACGTGCGCGAGGTGCTCGCCGTCCGGCCACTGCCGGGCTTCGACCATGCCCCCACTCCGCCCGCTCCATCCGCGCCCGAGGAGACCTCCCGATGACCATCTACCACGACTTCAAGTCGCCCACCGAGTGCTGCAAGCGCCCTGCCGACGAGCTGCCGCTCGGAGACGGGCGCACGTCCTCGGCGACGCACGTCACCTGCGACGGGACGTTCACACCGGCCGTCCACGCCCACGAGCTTTACCCGCACCCCTCGGATCGCCACGACGAGCCGCAGACCCTCGTCGACGCGGTGCGCTACCACCTGGCCCGCACTCTCGCGATGTGCCCGCCTGAGCACCTGTCCGATGACGGCGGCTTGGACCGGGCGTGGATGGACCGCATCAACCTGATGCTCACCGAGCGGACCGTGGCCTGTCTCGTGGTCGCGCTCCACAAGGGGATGAGCGGGCAGCGTGCGCTCGACTGGGCACACGTCCACAGCTCCGGCGAAACCGGCGAGCTGATCTACGACCTAGCGCGCGAGTACGGCGTCGAGGTGGACCGGATCAGGCACTACAGCCTGCGCGAGGAGCCCGGCACCGAGCCGGCGCCGGCCGTCCAGGCTCATGCCTACCGCGCTGAGGTGCTGAGCAACGCCGGCACCGACCGGGAGCGGTGGGTGCAGGCCATCATGGGCGAGGACCGCGAGACCCTTGAGGGAGCTGCGGCAGACGCCGCCGACCTCATCGGTACCGGGTACCGGGCCGAGCACGTACGCGTCGCAGCCGTCACCTCGGTCCCGGTGGAGGCATCCGATGCCTGAGCCCCAGAGCGAGGCCGCTCGGACGGTGCATGGCATCGACCGACGCACCCAGGAGCACCTCTGCGGAGAATCGTCGGGTCTTGGGACCGACTCGCGGGAGCCCGCGATGGAGATCACCTGCCCGCTCTGCTTGTTCGTCATCGAGCAGGTCTACTTCGGCGTGCTGGACGGTGACGGGTCGATGGACTGGCTTGAGTCTCGGGAGGAGGCCGAGCGAGATGCGGCCCGGTACAGCCTCCCGCTCTTCCGCGTGACGATCTCCTACGAACCCCTCGTGTCGTCCAGCGGCTTGGGAGAACACGGCGGCGTACCTCAGCCCAGCGAGCAGACGCTCCCCCTGCCCGAGGATGACGCCCCGACCATCGTGTTCCCGACCGCCGAGTCGGTCGAGGTGATGCTGGCGCAGCTCGCGCGCGACAGGCGAACGGCGTACTGGGGTCAGCATCCCCACGTCGGCGCGCTGGAAGGCGCTGAGGCGTGGCTCCTGTCTCTCCGGGATCACCTGAGCAGTTCGCCCGGCGACTTGGAGCGTCCGGTCGAACTTCCAACTGACCCCCCGGCTGACTTGGACGTGCGCGGCTCCGCGACCGACGTCCGGTACGTGGTGCCTGTGTGGGTCGAGGTGCCGGCGACCGATGCGACGGCTGCGTTCGCTCGCGCGGACGCTCTGCTGGATGAGCACCTGACTCCGGTCCTTCCTGTTGGTGTGGAGTGGTCTGCTGATCCGTTGGAGGTCGTGGAGTGCGCCGAGCGCCCGGCGCCTGAGTCCCACGCAGATCCCGCGTCGCCCGGATGCCCTTGCGGTCACCCGCCCGGGGATCACCGCGAAGACGGCTGTGTTCACCTCTGTGACTGCGCATGGCCGAGCGCCACGGTCGCTGACCCGAAGGAGGCCAGCGATGGCTGAGACGACGGCCGAGAATGCTCGGAACACATGCCACCGCTGCCGCGTCGACTTGGGCTACGAGTGCAGCCCCGGCGCGACTCCGCCCGTGGTCCTGTGCCCCGGCGAGGAATGCGCGACGTGCGACTACGCCGCGCCCGACGAGCCGAGCGCTCCCGCCCGGCACGCCGGACGGGAGCTCGTCATGAGCACGACCGAGACAGACGCTGCGTGCGGCGGGTGCCGTGGCATCGGGTCGCATCGTCGCCACTGCCCGCGTCACCCGGACTACCACCCGTACCGGCAACTAGCCGACCGGGCGGAATCCATCGGGGACAGCATCGGCGTACCCGAGTTGGCTAACCGGGCGTGGGCGCTTGCGGGTGCCATCCGTGATGCCATCTCGGACCACCCGTGGCGTCCGATCGATCCGCCCGCCATCACGAAGGAGGGCGACGATGTCTGACGCCACCGAAGCCGCCACCAAGATCCTCGTCCGGGTCGAGCGTGAGAACGGGATCAACTGCACCGGGCTCGGCGAGGTCGGCTGTCACGGCCGCACCGGCTGGCACTCGTGGAGCGACCACCGGCTCCACGTCGCCGCCTCACAGGTGGCCGCGCTGGCCGACGCTGGGCTGCTTGTCCACAGCGTCATAACGCCCGGACCGGGGGTGGACGCATGAGTCTCCGTCGTACTGGGATCGCTCGGGTACGCCCGAAGAACACGGGCCCGTCGCCGGCGCAGCGGGCCCAGGTCGTGTCCCGTGCTGGTGGGTGCTGCGAGCGGTGCGGCCGGTCGATCCACTCGGGCAGCGAGTACTCCATCCATCACCGCCTCCCGCGTGGTCGTGGCGGCACCAACGTCCTGTCGAACCTGGTGCTGCTCTGCGGGTCCGCGACGACACCACAGGGTTGCCACCTCCAGGTCGAGTCCCAACGCACCGCGGCGTACGACACGGGCTGGGTGGTGAGGACCGGCCAGTCCCCGGCTGAGCAACCGGTCCTGATCTTCGAGCTCGGGTACGTCCTGCTCACCGATGACGGCAACTACCAGGAGGCACCATGAGCAACGGACGACGGACTCTGATCTGTACGTGCGGGTGGACGTACCGCGAGCCACCGCCCCTCCTGCGCAGCACCCCCGACGTGTTCGGCTTCGCTGGGCTGAACGCCGACCTCGGGCTGGCCGTCGTCTTGGCCGGGCACAAGCTGCTTGATGTGTTCCAGCCGGGCCGCCACAAGGTCCAGGTCGTCCGTGACGTCCAGGTCGACGCTGCGATGAGAGGGAGCGTCCGGAGCGCTGAGGGCCTGACGTGGGCGCTGACGAAGCGCACCGAGCGGATGAAGGCCCAGCGTTACCTCGATGACCTCGTGGCTGGCGCGTGGGCCCGGTACGGCTGGGAGCGCCCATCGTGAAGTCTCTCTGGTCGCGCATCGACGACGCGCTTGCTGACGAACCGATCGAGCGCCAGCCTCGCAACGCCGCGCTCACCGAGGCCCTGTTCGCCTGGCTGGATGACCGCCTCTGCCAGGACGACGTCACAGACGAGTTGAGGGACGTCCTGCCTGAGGTGTCAGCGGACGTTCTGCTCTCCGCAGTGGCGGCCGTCGGACGGGCTCTGAAGCAGCCGTGACCGCCCTACGCCAGCAGCCCGACGCCATCTATCAGCCCACCACCATCACCCCTGGGGAGGGAGCACGTTGACCACCACCGAGCACGAGCACCAGCAGCCGACGACTGACCCGACGATCAAGGTCCGCCGCGACCTGGCCGAGGTCCTCGACCTCGACGTCCAGCTGCTCACCCAGGCTGTGCACGACGCGAACGCCCAGATCGACGGGACCAGCCTTCCCGGCGGCCGGGCGATGATCGCCCTGGCATCCGTGGGGGACGTCGAGTCGTTCGAACGCCGCGTCGAGTTCGCCGAGGCCGCGTGGATGGCCCAGGCCGTCCGCGAGGGCGGGGTCCGCATCGTCGACGGCGTCACCGTCGTCCTCGACGACAGCGACCGCCCGGACCCAGCGGCCGAGGAAGACGACGACGATGCCCCCGCCCTGCAGATCATCCGGTACTGGTCCGAGAAGTACCGGTGGGAGCTCTCCATGCTCTGGGACCACACCCCGACCATCCAGACCGAGGCGGCGTTCCTCCGCAACCCCCAGGTCCTCGCCCACGTCACCGAGCACCACGCCGACGACTGGGCACACATGGCCCGCGACATCAACCGCGCACGACTCCACCTCGAGAGCATCCTCCACGCCGGCCGACGCCCAGACCGGTCCCGCGTCGTCTGCAACAACCCTGCGTGCACCGACCAGAAGGAACTCATCCGGGTCCACTCCCGCCCCTACATCGCCGCCGCCGTCTGCGTCGGCTGCGCCACCACGCTCCCCGAGACCAGGCAGTGCGCCGACTGTTCCCGCCCCGCAGACCCGTCCGACCACACCCGCTGCCGGCGCGAGATCGGGAAGAAGGACCAGCGCCACGTCTGCGGTGGCGAGCTCATCTCCACCACCGAGTACGACCACTGCCCCAACCCGTGGTGCTTCACCACCGCACCCCCGGAGATCATCCTCACCAGCGACGAGGACGCCGACCGGTGGAAGTGCACCGGCTGCAAGAAGCACTACGACGACGAGGCCTACGCAGCCGCCTACGCGGCCATGCTCCGAGACCAGGGCGCCGAACGGTTCGTCACTCTCGCCGAGGCCGTCTCGATCCTCGTCAAGCAGGGCCGCCCCGAGGTCACGGTCCGGTCCTGGCTCAAGCCGCCCCGCCGGCACGTCTCCGACCGCTGCAGGGACTGCAAGCGCGACTGGTCACCCGGCAAGCACGCGACGTGCGAAGGCGTCAGCGATGACACCGGTGAGGTGTGCGGCGGGAAGCTGTGGCCCAAACTCCGGGGGAACGCTGAGGACGTCATCGAGGCGTACTGCGACCTCGCCACCCGCCGCACCCTGGTGTGGTGGCCGGACATCTGGCGTCGGCACCTGGTCAAGAAGGACAAGGCCGAACGCGCCAAACGACGCCGCACAGAAGACGCGGCGAGCGCATGAGCTCTGGGAAGGTGGATGCTGTGGACATTGCCGAGTTCCTGCTGGCCCGCATCGCCGAAGACGCGGCGGTCGACGAGCGATTCGGACTCTTGGTCAGCGTGGAACATCACGAGGTTGGCTGCGACCTGATCGCAGCCCACACCGACTATGGCCCTTCGTGCGACTGTGGCGGACCGAAGCGGTGGCTGGCTGAGTGTGAGGCCAAGCTGCGCATCGTTGAGCTGCACCGGGCTGCGCCCGACGAGATCGGCGCGCTGTTCTGCGACACCTGCTGTGATGACGCGTCGCCCTATGGAGTCGCGTGGCCCTGCGAGACAATCAAGACGCTCGCCCTGGCCCTGCGCCGATCACCCGGACTACCGGCAGGAGTGGAAGCCATGAGCGACGACTTCGAGGACGTCCGGATCCCGTGGCCGCCATCACCTACCGTTGAGCCGCCGAAGTACTACTACTACCCGTCACCAGACCCCGAGATGCCACCTGCCGGCGTCACGGAGGGCTACCTGGTGCTCTGGGACGGCAAGTCCGGACCGGCACAGATGACTGACGCAGCGATGCTGCACGAGGGCGACGGCTCGTTCACCATCGTCCTCAGCGTCGACGGCTTCCGTCCCACCGAGGTAGTCGACGACCGCGACACGCCACAGGACAACAGCGGCTGACGTGGCGTCGTTCTCGCGTCCGGACGGTAGGGTGGTATCACCGGTTCGGCTGCTGCTGCATACCCAGACCCGGTCCCAACGCTCCGAGGCTCACAGCCCGGGGCGTTCGTCATGTCGCAGGAGGTGACGATGCGCACCCACGTCACCAAGCGCGAGGCGCAGGCCGTCTGCGACTTCGCCGTGAACGTCCTCACCGCCCTCCACATGCCGGGCTGGCAGATCCTCGTCATGGAGGAGCCTGCCGACGAGGACGAACTGGCGGCGATCAGGCCGGTCGACGGGAAGTACACCGCCCAGCTCTGGCTCTGCTCGGACTGGATGAAGCGCTCCGACGAAGAGCGCCGCGAAACCGTGGTGCACGAGGTACTGCACCTGCTGCACTTCCGGATCAACCACGTCGTCGACGACGCACGCGACCTGATGCACGACCACGAGCACGACGCCATGCAGCGCCGCTACTTCCGCGAGACCGACCTCATGGTCGATCACCTAGCCAAGTTCCTCAGCTGCACCCACAGCCTCGAGGAGGCGTGGGCGGCGGCTCACTCGACCTGATGGCCAAGCGCGTCTGCCCGACTCCGGGCTGTCCTAAGCTGGTCAAGTCTGGCCGGTGCGCGAAGTGTAGGCGCGAGGCCGATCAGGCGCGTGGCACACGCCAGGAGCGTGGCTACGACGCCGCGTATGACGCCGCGCACCGCGACTACCAGCGCCGCATGGACGCCGGCGAGACGTTCACCTGCTGGCGCTGCGAAGAGCACGAGCGACCGCACCTGGTTGACCCGACGCCTGGCCGCTGGCACCTCGGCCACGACTTGCACGACCGCTCCATCCTCCGTGGGCCGCAGTGCCCGGCGAGCAACCTCGCTGACGCCGCCGTCCTCCGCGCCTGACCTGCTCGAACAGTCGTTCGAATGGGGGTGGGGGGACCCCCTTGGGGCCCCGGGAGACAGGACCGCGGGGGAGGTCTCCGGAAGGTGCGGAGGGTTCAGAACTTTTCGGCCGGTGGCTCCGCTGCCGCTGCACGACCTACGGGAAACGAGGCCCGGTCAACCCCTCGGAGCTAGTGGAGGTTCCCATGCCGAAGGGCGGATCCCGGATGCGTTCTGGCCCGGACAAAAACCCGAACTCGGGGCGCAGCGAGCAGACCGCGCGCCGAGCCGCGGCTGCGAAGAAGGCTGCGGCGAGCCAGTCGTCTACAACAACTTCCCCCGCCGCGGCTGCGATCACGACGCCGGAGTTCAACCCGCTCGCTCTGCCTGCCCGAGGTCGCACCGGCCGTGCGCCAGCGTTCCCGTTGCCGACGATCCTGCGGTTCGTGACGGTGTTGGACGAGAAGGGGAAGGCTGCCCGCCAGGCCGATGCCGGAGTCAGCAACGAGTTCCGCAAGCGTGAGCTCGCGATCTGGGCTGAGCTGTGGAAGACCCCGCAGGCGGTTGCGTGGGAGCGAGAGCCGTACCGGTGGCCGACGATCGCGAAGTACTGCCGGATCATGACCTCCACGGAAGCCGAGCCGGATGCCTCTGCTGCGTTGCTGTCGCGTGAGCGTGAGCTGCGGATCGAGTGTGGTCTGTCGGCTGACGGCTTGAAGGCGAACGGCTGGGGCATCGCTCCGGACGAGATGGCTGCGAAGCGGGCCACGAAGAAGACCTCGGCGAAGAAGGCCGCTCCCGAGTACCCGCCGCTTCGCCTGCAGAAGTGATCAGCACCGAGGTCGGGACCGTTGACTTCCTGACGCTGGGTCACCTCGGGGACGCGTGGACGACTCGCCATTGTCGGGTGCCGGACGGGTTCGCTCGTGGGAAGCCGTACTCGAAGGCGGACTGGCAGTTCTGGGTCCACGCCAACCGGTACCGGATCCGTGAGGACGCGAAGTTCGTTGACCCGTCGGTGGTCGCGGAGATGCTCGAGGCGATCGCTGGTGGTTCGGCCGAGGCCGAGCAGATCACCAACGAGGACCTGCCGGCGCTGAACCAGGCGTTCACCTACCGCCGAACGATGACGGTCGGTCCGCAGAAGACCGGCAAGGGTCCGAACACTGCGACCGAGGTGGCGTACGAGGCTGCAGGTCCGTCGGTGTACGCCGGGATCGCTCAGGGTGGCGAGGTCTACCGGTGCGAGGACCACGGCTGCGCGTGCGGGTGGACCTACCCGTACCGGCCGGGGATGCCGATGGGGATGCGTCACCCGTCGCCGCTGATCCAGATCACGGCGACGAACGAGGACCAGACCGACAACATCTTCCGTCCGCTTCGGTCGATGATCCGGCTCGGGCCGTTGAAGGATCTGCTCGCGGTGCGCGAGGGGTTCGTTCGCGTGCTCGGCATGTCCGGGGACGACGACCTCGACCGCATCGACGCGGTGACGGCGTCCGCGACTGGCCGACTGGGTAACCCGATCAGCGACGCCGAGCAGGACGAGGCGGGGCTGTACACGAAGAGCAACAAGCTCCTCAGCGTCGCGTCGACCCAGAACCGCGGCGCCGCAGGCATGGGCGGCCGGACGCACATCACGACCAACGCCTGGGACCCCACCCAAGACTCGTACGCCCAGCAGCAGTACGAGTCTGGCGCCGACGACATGTTCGTCTTCTACCGCAACCCGGACCTCGAACCGTCGCTGCTCGAC
>Ga0164307_10000919_pt1 | contig 13215 bp, 10 predicted proteins | sample Whisoiple_243_MG_FD_110214 | JGI IMG/M metagenome (GOLD analysis project Ga0164307, IMG submission 110214) | Soil microbial communities amended with fresh organic matter from upstate New York, USA - Whitman soil sample_243_MG | ecosystem: Environmental > Terrestrial > Soil > Unclassified >...
AGTCCGACGCGACCGCCCGCGCCCTGACGACCATGGACGCGTCCAACTACCGCCGCGTCCCGCAGGCGGTCGTGGCCCCCCGCGACGCCGACGACGTCGCCGAGACGCTCCGCGTCTGCCGGGAGCACGCCACCCCCGTCGTGCCCCGGGGCGCCGGCACCTCCATCGCCGGTCAGGCCACCGGAACAGGCGTCGTCCTGGACTTCACCCGCCACATGCGGCGCATCCTCGAACTGGACCCCGGCTCCCGCACCGCGGTCGTCCAGCCCGGGGTGATCCTGGACGACCTGCGCGCCGCCGCCGCCCCGCACGGGCTGACCTTCGGGCCCGACCCGTCCACCCACAGCCGCTGCACCCTCGGCGGCATGATCGGCAACAACTCCTGCGGTTCCCACTCCGTCGCCTGGGGCACCACCGCCGACAACCTCCGCAGCCTGCGCGTCGTCCGCTACGGCGGGGGCGAGGCCCTGCACGTCGGACGCGGGCTGCCCGACGCGCCGCCCGGTCTCGACGGGTTCGCCGCCGGCCACCTCGCCCTCCTGCGCACCGGCTTCCCCGAACTCCCGCGGCGCATCTCCGGATACGCCCTGGACGCGCTGCTCCCGGAGAACGGCCCCGACCACGCCCGCGCCCTCTGCGGCAGCGAGGGGACGCTCGCCGTGGTCACCGAGGCGACCGTCCGCCTCGTCGAGACGCCCGCCGCCCGTGCACTCGCGGTCCTCGGGTACGCCGACGAGACCGCCGCCGCCGAAGCCGCCCCCGGTCTCCTCCCGTACGGCCCGCTCACCGTCGAGGGGATGGCCGCCGACCTCGTACGCGGACCGGCCGGTCTGCCACGCGGGGCGGCCTGGCTGTTCGTGGAGACGGGCGGCGCCACCCCCGCTCAGGCCCGCGACCGTGCGAACCGGATCCTGCGCGCGGCCGACGCCCTGGACGGCACCGTCGTCACCGACCCCGCGGGCATGCGGACCCTGTGGCGCATCCGTGAGGACGCCGCCGGCACGGCGACCCGCATGCCCGACGGCACGGAGGCCTGGCCCGGCTGGGAGGACTGCGCCGTCCCGCCCGCCCGGCTCGGCCCCTATCTGCGCGACTTCCGGGCCCTGCTCACCGCACACGGGCTGCACGGAACCCCGTACGGGCACTTCGGCGACGGCTGCATCCACGTACGCATCGACTTCGACCTGCTGACCGAACAGGGCGTGGCCCGCTTCCGCCGCTTCTCCGAGGAGCAGGCCGGCCTCGTCGTCGCGCACGGCGGATCGCTGAGCGGCGAACACGGCGACGGGCAGGCCAGGGCCGAACTGCTGCCCCGGATGTACGGGGACGACATGGTGCGCCTGTTCACCCGCTTCAAGGACCTCTGGGACCCCGACGGCGGGCTGAACCCCGGCATCCTGGCCCGCCCCGCACGTCTCGACGAGAACCTCCGCTTCGCGGTCCTGCCCCGGCGCCCCGTCGACGTGACCTTCGGCTACCCGCACGACGGCGGTGACTTCTCCGCGGCCGTACGCCGCTGTGTCGGCGTCGCCACGTGCCGCACGGCCACGCCGGGTCCGGGTGCGGACGTCATGTGCCCCTCCTTCCGGGCGACCGGGGAGGAGGCGCACTCCACCCGGGGCCGCGCCCGGCTGCTCCACGAGATGCTGGCCGGCGAGGTGATCACGGACGGCTGGCGGTCCACGGAGGTACGGGACGCGCTCGACCTCTGCCTGTCCTGCAAGGGCTGCCGCAGCGACTGCCCGGTCGGCGTCGACATGGCCACGTACAAGGCGGAGTTCCTCCACCACCACTACCGCGGCCGGCTCCGTCCGGCCGCCCACTACGCGATGGGCGGCATCCCCCGCTGGCTGCGGACGGCGGCCCCCTTCGCGGGCGTCCTCAACGCCCTGGCGAGGATCGGACCGCTCGCCGCACTCGCGCGGCGGCTCGGCGGCGTCGACCCGCGCCGGGCGCTTCCCGTCCTGGCGCGGCGGACGTTCCGGTCCTGGGCGGGCGCCCGCCGGACACCGGCGACGGGGGAGGCCGTCGTGCTCTGGCCGGACACCTTCACCGACCACCTCTCCCCCGAGGTCGGACGGGCCGCGGTCCGGGTCCTGGAGGCGGCCGGACGGACACCGGTGCTGCCCGCCCGGGGCGTGTGCTGCGGCCTCACCTACGTGTCGACGGGCCGGCTCGACGCGGCCCGTGCCGTCATGCGCCGCACGCTGGACCGGACGGGACCGGCCGACGGCGTCCCGGTCGTCGTGCTGGAACCGAGCTGCGCCGCCACCCTGCGCACCGACCTGCCGGAGCTCTTCCCCGACGACCCGCGCGCCTCCGCGCTCGCGGCCTCCGTCCGCACCCTGGCCCAGTACCTGGAGGAGTACGCCCCCGACTGGACGCCGCCCCGCCTGGACCGGCGGGTCGCCGGACAGACCCACTGCCACCAGCACGCGGTCCTCGGCGACGCGGCCGAGCGCAGGCTCCGCGAAAGGGCGGGGCTGACCGGCGAGCTGAGCGGCGGCTGCTGCGGACTGGCCGGCAACTTCGGTTTCGAGAAGGGGCACTGGGACGTCTCGGTGGCCTGCGCCGAGGAGCGGCTGCTGCCCGCCGTGCGGGAGGCGGAACCCGGCACGGAGCTGCTGGCCGACGGGTTCTCCTGCCGCACCCAGCTCGACCAGCTGGCGGGTCGTCGTGCCCGGCACCTCGCGGAGGTCCTGGCGGAGGGGCTGCCCCCGGAGACCGGGGAGGGGCCGCCGGGCAGGGCGGAGCGACGACGGGGACAGCCGTAGGTACCCGACCTCCCCTGCGGTGCGGGCGCGTTCCCCGGCGCCGGACGTTCAGGGCCGCGTTGGTCGCTCGCGCGCCACGATCTCCCGGGCGAGCTCCGCCAGCCGGGGCAGCGCCGGGTGGCCGGGGCCGTCCCGCCGGGCCAGCAGGACGGGCAGGGGAGGGGCGTCGTCCAGCGGCACGTAGGTGACCCCGGCGTGCGGATGCATCTGGGCGGTGGAGTTGCCCGAGACCCCGCAGCCCCGCCCGGCCGCGATCGCGGTGAGCCAGTCGTCGGTGTTGGCGACGGTGAGCGTGGCGGCCGGACGGGCGTCCGGGGGCCACAGGTCCAGCGTGGTGGCGCCCGAGACGGTGTTCAGGACGACCGCGCCGCCGGTCAGGTCGGCCAGGGAGAGGGAGGTGCGGGCGGCGAGCGGACCGTCCGCCGCCACGGCCGCCACCCGCACCTCGGTGAACAGCACCTCGGTGACGAGTCCCGGGGTGTTCACGGGGCCGCGGAGCAGCGCCGCGTCCACCTCGCCGCGGGTCAGGCCGGCCGTGCGGTCGTCGATGCGCAGGAGTTCGAGCGGGGTCTCCGGGTGCCGCTGCTGCCAGGTCCGCAGCAGGGGTGTGGTGTACGGGCCGAACGCGGACCAGGCGTGCCCGAGCCGCAGCGGCCAGCCGCGCAGCCGCCCGGGGTCGAGGGCCTCGTCGAAGGCGGCGACGGCGGCGGCGGCCTTGTCCAGGAAGGCGACGCCCTCCGAGGTCAGGGCGAGGTGGTGGGTGGAGCGGTCGACGAGCCGGACGCCCAGATGCCTCTCCAGGGCGGCGAGCGTGCGGGAGACGACGGGCTGGGTGACCCGCAGGCGGGTGGCGGCGCGCGTGACGCTGCCTTCGTCGGCGATGGCGAGGAAGGCCCGCAGATGCCGGACCTCGATGCTCCCGGTGCGCTGTCCAGTGCTCATGCGCCCGGAGCATAACGGGAGCGCAATGGGCATTTCACGGGAGGCGCGCGGGTCTCTACCGTGAGGGCGTGAGCGCCTACCCCGTGGTGCCGTATCGTGTACCGGTGAGTGCACTCCAATGAACTGAAGGAAAGGTGTCCGGTGAACGACCGCCACGTTGTCGCAGAGTCGGCCGCAGCCGTCGCCGTCCCCGAGGCGGTGTCCGCGCTCGACGGGACGGGTCGGGGCCCGTCCCGACGCGGAGCCGCGCTCGGTCCGGTCGCGCTGGTGGTGGCGGGCGGTCTGTCCGTCCAGTTCGGCGCGGCGGTCGCCGTCCTGCTGATGCCGAAGGCGGGCGCGCTCGGTGTCGTCACCCTGCGTCTCGCCGCCGCCGCGGTCGTCATGCTGGTCGTCTGCCGGCCGAAACTCCGCGGGCACTCGCGCGCCGACTGGGGCACCGTGGTGGCCTTCGGCATCGCGATGGGCGGGATGAACACCCTCTTCTACCAGGCCGCCGACCGCATCCCGCTGGGCGCGGCCGTCACCCTGGAGGTGCTGGGGCCGCTCGTCCTGTCGGTCGTCGCCTCCCGCCGCCTCATCAACCTCGTCTGGGCGGCGCTGGCACTCTGCGGCGTCGTCCTGCTCAGCGGTGGAGGCTTCGACCGTCTGGACCCAGTCGGAGTCGCGTACGCCCTCGGCGCGGGCGTCATGTGGGCGGTGTACATCCTCTTCAGCGCCCGGACCGGACGGCGCTTCCCGCAGGCGGACGGACTGGCCCTGGCCATGGTCGTGGCAGCCGCCCTCTCGCTGCCCCTCGGCATCATGGAATCGGGCTCGAAGCTCGTGGTCCCGTCCACCCTGGGCCTGGGCATCGCCGTCGCGCTGCTCAGCTCGGTCCTTCCGTACACCCTCGAACTCATGGCCCTGCGCCGGCTGCCCGCACCCACCTTCGCGGTCCTCATGAGCCTCGAACCGGCCATCGCGGCCACGGCCGGCTTCCTCGTCCTCGACCAGGCGCTCTCCACCACCGACGCCCTCGCCATCGCCCTGGTCATCGGGGCGAGCATGGGCGCGGTGCGCAGCCAGACGCGGGGCCCGCGGAAGAGGTGAGCCCCCGCTTCGGGGGCGTGCCCGTTCCGCCTGCGCGGCCGGGCGTCCGATCCTAGGGTGGTCGCGACGGCCCACCTGGAGGTACTCATGCCGGAACGCGACGACCTGCTCGCGCTCGTGACCGACCAGCGCACCAACTTCCTCTACACCGTCGCGGGACTCGACGACGCGGGAGCCCGCGCCCGGACGACGGTGAGCGAGCTGACCCTCGGCGGACTCCTGAAGCACCTGGGAGACATGCAGCGCGGCTGGCTCGACGTCGTCGAGGGCACCGCGCCCGCCGAGGTCGGCTGGGCGGACCTCGACCCCGACGGCAACCGCATGACGGACGCCGAGACGCTGCCCGGACTGCTGGAGGCCTTCCACGCGGCGGCGGCCGCGTTCGACCGTACGGTGCGCGAGGAGGCCGACCTCGACCGCGAGGTCACGCTGCCCGCCTACCCCTGGTCACCCCCGGAGCCGGTCGTCTGGACCGTCCGCCGCGTCCTGTGGCACATCTTCCGGGAGATCGCCCACCACAGCGGCCACGCCGACATCATCCGGGAGGCGCTGGACGGGGCCAGCACCACGGCGAAGATGGCCGAGGCGGCGTCGGAGGGGCGGTAGCGGGCTGCCGCGGGCGCGGCCGTGCCGGGAGCGGGCGGGCGAGGCACGATGGAAGGGAGCGGAGGAAGGAGGCGCGCGCATGGGATCCACGAAGGGAACCGACGAGTACGCCGGTCTGTACTCGCACACCCCCTCACAGGCCGAGGGCGAACGCGACGAGCCCGCCGCGCGGGGCAGCGCCCTGGAGACACACCCCGACGTCCCCCGGACCGAACCCTCCCAGGCCGAGGGCGACCGCACGGAGTGACCCGGACGGCGGCTCAGCCGTCGACGGGCAGGATGCGGAACGCGGTGAGGCCGGGGGTCAAGGGGGTGATGGCCCTGAAATCCCTCCGGTCGAGAGTGAAGATGCGGTCGGTCCTGTACCGGTCGGCGAGGACGACTCCCACCGCGTCCGCGAGGTCCAGCCTCAGCCCTCCGTAGTCGCGGCGTACCGTGTGGGCCGCGACCAGATCGGCGGGTCTGAGGTCCGCGAGTCTGTACTGGCCGTCCGTGATGCGCGCGTTGAGGGCTTCCATGACTCGCATGGCTGCCGGGAAGCCGAGGTCCCGGTGAACGAGGTGGTCGAGCTCCGTGAGCACCAGCGGAGAGACTGCCAGTCTCTCGTACTCCAGGATCTTCGCGGCGCCGGAGTGCTCGGGCTGCGCGCTGTCGAACGCCGCGTACAGGGCGGATGTGTCGGCGACGATGATCAACGGCGTGCTGCTCGTTCCTTGATGTGCTCGTACACCACGTCGTCCATCGCCTCGGGGCTGAGCGGGCGCCCGCTGTCGAAGACCGGGAGATCTCCGCTGCGCTTGGGCCGCTCCGCGTGGTCGAGGATCATGGCGACGCCCCTCCTGATGAGCTCCGCCTTGCTGACCCCCGTCGCGGACGACTCGGCGTCCAGCCGGACTTCCAGGTCCTCGGGAAGGTACACAGTCGTCTTTATCATGTCTCCAAAAATACCACCCTGCCCTACGTAGGGCAGGGTGGTGGAACGCTCTCCGCTGTCACGAAAGCCGTCGCTCCGAATAAATCATGCAAGCATGCTTGCTTGTTTTATGGGCCGCTGGCATGCTCCGGGGCACACCGCCACGCCCCGAGGGGAGCGCACCGTGCCCGACGCATCGGCCGTGACCGTCGCAGTGCTCGACGACATGCGTGAGGAGAGCGACGAACTCGACCTGCTGGTAGCGGGGTTGAGCGCACAGGAGTGGACCGCGCCGACCCCCGCCGCCGGGTGGACCGTCGCCCATCAGATCGCCCACCTCAACTGGACCGACGAGGTGGCCCTGGTCGCCGCCACGCAGCCCGACGCCTTCGCCGCCGAGGTGGAGAAGGCGCTCGCGGCCCCCGAGACCTTCGCCGACGAGGCGGCCGAGGAGGCCGTCACCGCGCTCACGCCCGCGGACCTGCTCGTGGAGTGGCGGCAGGGCAGGGCCCGGCTCCAGGAAGCGCTCCGCGCGGCGCCGGAAGGGACGAAACTTCCCTGGTACGGCCCGCCCATGAGCGTCGCCTCGATGGCGACCGCCCGGCTCATGGAGACCTGGGCGCACGGCCAGGACGTCGCCGACGCGCTCGGGGTGACCAGGAAGCCCACCGCGCGGCTGCGGCACGTCGCCCGGATCGGCGTACGGGCCCGGGACTACGCCTACTTCGTGCGGGGCCTGCGCCCGCCCGCCGAGCAGTTCCGGGTGGAACTCCTCTCGGAGGACGGCGTCCTGACGGTGTACGGACCCGAGGACGCCGCACAGCGGGTCACCGGACCGCTCCTGGACTTCTGTCTGCTCGTCACCCAGCGCGCCCACCGGGACGACCTCGCCGTCGAGGCGGCCGGCCCGGACGCCGGGCAGTGGCTGGACATCGCACAGGCCTTCGCCGGACCCGCCGGGCCCGGACGCCCCCGGAAGGCGGACCGATGACCCGGCCGCTGCGCATCGGCAACGCCTCCGGCTTCTACGGGGACCGCTTCGACGCCGTGCGCGACATGCTCACCGACGGGCCGCTGGACGTCCTGACCGGTGACTACCTCGCCGAGCTCACCCTGCTCATCCTGGGGCGCAGCCGTCTGAAGGACCCGAAGCGCGGATACGCCTCGACGTTCCTCCGGCAGCTGGAGGAGAACCTCGGGCTCGCCCACGAACGGGGCGTGAAGATCGTCACCAACGCCGGCGGGCTCAACCCGGCCGGGCTCGCCGACGCCGTACGGGAGCTGGCGGACCGCACCGGCATACCCGTGCGCGTCGCCCACGTGGAGGGCGACGGCCGCCCCGTGCCCGACGGCTGTCTCACCGCCAACGCCTACCTCGGCGGCGCGGGCATCACCGCCTGCCTGCGCGCCGGGGCCGACATCGTCGTCACCGGGCGGGTCACCGACGCCGCCCTCGTCACCGGTCCCGCCGCCGCCCACTTCGGCTGGGGCCCGGGCGACCACGACGCGCTCGCCGGGGCCGTCGTCGCCGGACACGTCCTGGAGTGCGGGACCCAGGCAACCGGCGGCAACTACGCCTTCTTCGGCGACCACGACGTCCGCCGGCCGGGGTTCCCGCTCGCCGAGATCCACGCGGACGGAAGCAGCGTGATCACCAAGCACGAGGGGACGGGCGGGGTCGTCGACATCGGCACCGTCACCGCGCAACTGCTGTACGAGACCGGCGGCGCCCGCTACGCCGGACCCGACGTCACCGCCCGGCTCGACACCGTACGGCTCACGCAGGACGGGCCCGACCGGGTGCGGATCGAAGGCGTGCGCGGGGAGGCGCCACCGCCCACGCTGAAGGTCGGGATCAACCGGCTCGGCGGATGGCGCAACGAGGTCGTCTTCGTGCTGACGGGCCTCGACATCGACGCCAAGTCCCGTCTCGTACGTGACCAGTTCGCCGACGCCCTCGACCGTGCCGGCTCGAAGCCCGCGGAGGTGCGGTGGGAACTCGCGCGCACCGACCGGGCCGACGCCGACACCGAGGAGACGGCGAGCGCGCTGCTCCGGCTCGTGGTGCGCGACCCGGACGCGGAAGCCGTCGGCCGCGCCGTGTCCGGGGCGGCCGTCGAGCTGGCACTCGGCAGCTACCCGGGCTTCCATGTGACCGCCCCGCCCGGCAAGGGCGCTCCTTACGGCGTGTTCGAGGCCGCGTACGTGCCGGCCGGCGAGGTCGAGCACGTCGCCGTGCTGCCGGACGGGTCACGGGAGGCCGTACCGGCGGCCGGGGCGTACCGGGAGCTCGACGCGGTGGCGGAGCCGCCCCTGCCCGAACCGCTGCCCGCCGGTCCCACCCGTGCCGTCCCGCTCGGCCGGCTGGCGGGGGCCCGCAGCGGGGACAAGGGCGGGGACGCCAACGTCGGGGTGTGGGTGCGCTCGGACGACGCCTGGCGGTGGCTGGCCCACGAACTGACCGTCGCCCGCTTCCAGGAGCTCCTTCCGGAGACCGCCGGGCTCACCGTCGTACGCCATGTCCTGCCCCGGCTGCGGGCGCTCAACTTCGTCGTCCACGGCCTCCTCGGCGAGGGCGTCGCCGCGCAGGCGAGGTTCGACCCGCAGGCCAAGGCGCTGGGGGAGTGGCTGCGTTCCCGGCACGTCACCGTCCCCGTGCAGCTGCCGGCCGACCCGGAGGTGCACGCATGACCGTCCTGCCCACCGCCCTCGACACCGCGGGCCCCGAGTACGCCGCCCACCGCGAGGCGATGCTCGCGAAACTCGCCGACCTGGAGACCGAGCACGCCAAGGCCCTCGCGGGCGGCGGCGAGAAGTACGTCGCCCGCCACCGCAAGCGCGGCAAGCTCCTCGCCCGCGAGCGGATCGAGCTGCTGGTCGACCCGGACACGCCGTTCCTGGAACTCTCGCCGCTGGCCGCCTGGGGCAGCGACTACGCGGTGGGGGCCTCGCTCGTCACCGGCATCGGGACCGTGTCCGGCGTGGAGTGCCTGATCACCGCCAACGACCCGACCGTGCGCGGCGGAGCCTCCAACCCGTGGACCCTGAAGAAGGCGCTGCGGGCCAACGAGATCGCCTTCGCCAACCGGCTGCCCTGCATCAGCCTCGTGGAGTCGGGCGGGGCCGACCTGCCGTCCCAGAAGGAGATCTTCATCCCGGGCGGCGCGCTCTTCCGCGACCTCACGCGGCTCTCCGCCGCCGGGATCCCCACCGTCGCCGTGGTGTTCGGCAACAGCACCGCCGGAGGCGCGTACGTCCCCGGCATGTCCGACCACACCGTGATGATCAAGGAACAGTCCAAGGTCTTCCTCGGCGGCCCGCCCCTGGTGAAGATGGCCACCGGCGAGGAGAGCGACGACGAGTCCCTCGGGGGTGCCGAGATGCACGCCCGCACCTCCGGCCTCGCCGACCACTACGCCGTCGACGAGCACGACGCGCTGCGCCAGGCCCGACGGATCGTCGCCCGGCTCAACTGGCGCAAGGCACACCCGGATCCGGGCCCCGCCGAGCCGCCGAAGTACGACGAGGACGAGCTGATCGGGATCGTGCCCGGTGACCTGAAGGTCCCCTTCGACCCGCGCGAGGTCATCGCCCGGCTGGTCGACGGCTCCGACTTCGACGCCTTCAAACCGCTCTACGGGACGAGCCTGGTCACCGGCTGGGCGCGGCTCCACGGCTACCCCGTCGGCATCCTCGCCAACGCCCAGGGCGTGCTGTTCAGCGAGGAGTCGCAGAAGGCCGCGCAGTTCATCCAGCTCGCCAACCAGCGCGACATCCCCCTCCTCTTCCTCCACAACACCACCGGCTACATGGTGGGCAAGGAGTACGAGCAGGGCGGCATCATCAAGCACGGCGCCATGATGATCAACGCGGTGTCGAACTCCCGGGTCCCGCACCTCTCCGTGCTGATGGGCGCCTCCTACGGCGCCGGGCACTACGGCATGTGCGGCCGGGCCTACGACCCCCGCTTCCTCTTCGCCTGGCCCAGCAGCAAGTCCGCCGTCATGGGAGCCCAGCAGCTCGCCGGCGTCCTCTCGATCGTCGCCCGCGCCTCCTCCGCCGCCAAGGGGCTGCCCTACGACGACGAGGCCGACGCCGGGCTCCGCGCCATGGTGGAACAGCAGATCGAGTCCGAGTCGCTGCCGATGTTCCTCTCGGGGCGGCTGTACGACGACGGGGTCATCGACCCACGCGACACCAGGACCGTCCTCGGGATGTGCCTGTCCGCGATCCATACGGCCCCGGTCGAAGGCGCACGCGGCTTCGGCGTCTTCCGGATGTGAGGCATCGGATGATCACCACACTGCTGGTCGCCAACCGGGGCGAGATCGCCTGCCGGATCTTCCGCACCTGCCGGGACCTGGGCATCGCCACCGTCGCGGTGTACTCCGACGCGGACGCCGGCGCCCTGCACGTACGCGAGGCCGACACCGCCGTACGCCTGCCGGGGGCCGCGCCCTCCGACACCTATCTCCGCGGCGACCTCGTCGTCGCCGCCGCGCTCGCGGCGGGAGCCGACGCCGTGCACCCGGGCTACGGCTTCCTCTCCGAGAACGCCGGATTCGCCCGGGCCGTGCAGGACGCGGGCCTCCTCTGGGTGGGACCGCCGGTCAAGGCCATCGAGCTGATGGCGTCCAAGACCCGGGCCAAGGAACTGATGGCCGCCGCCGGAGTGCCCCTGCTCGCCCCGGTCGACCCGGGGAGCGCCACCACCGCCGATCTGCCCCTGCTGCTCAAGGCGGCGGCGGGCGGGGGCGGGCGCGGGATGCGGATCGTGCGGGACCTCGCGTCGCTCCCCGGCGAGCTGACCGCCGCGTCCGCCGAGGCCGTCAGCGCCTTCGGGGACGGCGAGGTCTTCGCCGAGCCGTACGTCGAACGGGGCCGGCACGTCGAGGTCCAGGTGATGGCCGACGGGCAGGGCACGGTGTGGGCGCTCGGCACCCGTGACTGCTCCCTCCAGCGCCGCCACCAGAAGGTCGTCGAGGAGGCCCCGGCGCCCGGACTCGACGACGGACTGCGCCGCCGCCTGCACGACGCGGCGGTCGCCGCGGCGCAGGCGGTGGGCTACCGGGGCGCCGGTACCGTCGAGTTCCTCGTGTCGGCCGAGGGGCGGCCCTGGTTCCTGGAGATGAACACCCGGCTCCAGGTCGAACACCCCGTCACGGAGGCCGTGTTCGGGCTCGATCTCGTCGCCCTGCAACTGCGCGTCGCGGAGGGCGGGCCACTCCCCACGACCACCCCGCCCGAACCGCGCGGCCACGCCGTGGAGGCCCGGCTGTACGCCGAGGACCCGGCCCGTGACTGGCAGCCACAGACCGGAGCACTGCTCTCGCTCGACGTACCCGAGGCGCCCGGACTGCGCCTCGACACCGGATACACGGGCGGCGACACGATAGGCGTGCACTACGACCCGCTGATCGCCAAGATCATCGCCCACGCGCCCACCCGCACCGAGGCCGTCCGCCTCCTCGCCCGCGCCCTGGAACGCGCCCGCATCCACGGCCCCGTCACCAACCGGGACCTCCTCGTGCGCTCCCTGCGCCACCCCGACTTCGTCGCGGCACGCCTCGACACCGGCTTCTACGACCGGCACCTGACCGCCCTCACCGCCACCGCGCCGGGCGAGGACGCCGCGCGCCGTCTCGCCGCCACCGCCGCCGCGCTCGCCGCCGCCGGACCCTCCCCGGCGGGGACCGCCACGGGCCGCGTGGGCCCCGCCCGCTTCGGCGCCTGGCGCAACCTGCCCGCGCGGCCGCAGACCCGGAGCTACCGGAGCGAGCCCGACGGCACCGAGTACGAGATCGCCTACCGCACCGGCCGTGACGGCATCCCGGCCCCCGGGACGGGCGAGCGGGTCGTCGCCGTGCACCCCGGCGCGGTCACCCTCGAAACCGACGGCCTGACACGGCACTTCACCGTCACCGTCCACGGCGACCGGGTCCATGTGGACACCTCGTCCGGCTCGTACGCCTTCACCGCGCTGCCCCGTTTCACCGACCCCGCCGAACGCACCGAACCCGGCTCCCTGCTCGCCCCCATGCCCGGTACCGTCGTCCGCCTCGCCGACGGGCTCGCACCGGGCGCGGCCGTCGGGGCCGGGCAGCCGCTGATCTGGCTGGAGGCGATGAAGATGGAACACCGCATCCTCGCCCCCGCCTCCGGCACCCTCACCGCGCTCCACGCCGCGCCCGGACTCCAGGTCGAGGTCGGCGCTCTGCTCGCCGTCGTACAGGACGCGTCCGCGAACGCCCCTGCTGACGACCCTGCGAGCGACCCCGTGAACGCATCCGCGCACCAGGAGGAGACGACCCGATGAGCACCGTCCTCGAAACCGAAGAGCACAAGGCACTCCGCGCGGCCGTCGCCGCCCTCGGCAAGCGCTTCGGCCGCGCCTACGCCACCGACCTGTTCCGCAACGGCGAGCACCCCCGCGAGCTGTGGGAGGAGGCCGGCAAGCTCGGCTACCTCGGCGTCAACCTCCCCGAGGAGTACGGCGGCGGGGGCGGCGGCATGGCCGAGCTCTCCATCGTCCTGGAGGAACTGGGCGCCGCGGGAAGCCCTCTGCTCATGATGGTCGTCTCCCCGGCGATCTGCGGCACCGTCATCGCCCGCTTCGGCACCGACGAGCAGAAGCAGGCATGGCTCCCCGGCCTCTCCGACGGCTCCCTGAGCATGTCGTTCGGCATCACCGAGCCCGACGCCGGATCCAACTCGCACCGCATCACCACGACGGCCCGCCGCGACGGCCGGGACTGGGTCCTCACCGGCCGCAAGGTCTTCATATCCGGCGTCGACATCTCCGACGCGACCCTGATCGTCGGCCGTACCGAGGACGCCAGGTCCGGCAGCCTCAAGCCCTGCCTCTTCATCGTCCCCCGTGACACCCCCGGC
>Ga0164307_10000921_pt1 | contig 13182 bp, 8 predicted proteins | sample Whisoiple_243_MG_FD_110214 | JGI IMG/M metagenome (GOLD analysis project Ga0164307, IMG submission 110214) | Soil microbial communities amended with fresh organic matter from upstate New York, USA - Whitman soil sample_243_MG | ecosystem: Environmental > Terrestrial > Soil > Unclassified >...
CGGCCTTCAGGTCGACGGGGGCGCCCTTGATGCCGCTGCCGCCGATGTCGATGCCGAGGGGCTTGCCGTGCTTGGCCATGGTCCGTACTTCCTTGTCGAGGACGTGGTCGTGGGGTGTCAGCTGGTGGTGCGGGGTGATGCGGTGGTGCCGCTGCGGTGAAGTGGACGACGTGGGTGGCCGGCCCCGCTCAGGGGGCGTCGCCCTCGGGGAGGGTGAGGATCTCGTGGCCGTCGTCGGTGATGAGGATCGTGTGCTCGAACTGGGCCGAGCGCCTGCGGTCACGGGTGACGACGGTCCACCGGTCGTCCCACATGTCCCACTCGGGGGTCCCGAGGTTGAGCATCGGCTCGATGGTGAAGGTCATGCCGGGCTCGATGACGGTCTCGTAGTGAGGAGCGGCGTCGTAGTGCGGCACGATGAGGCCGGAGTGGAACTCGAGCCCGATGCCGTGTCCGGTGAAGTCGCGCACGACGCCGTAGCCGAACCGCTTCGCGTAGCTCTCGATGACGCGGCCGATGACGTTGATCTCGCGGCCCGGGCGGGCGGCTCGGATGCCGCGCATCATCGCCTCGTGCGTGCGTTCGACGAGCAGGCGGGACTCCTCGTCGACGTCGCCGACGAGGTAGGTCGCGTCGGTGTCGCCGTGGACGCCGTGGATGTAGGCCGTGACGTCGATGTTGACGATGTCGCCGTCCTCGAGCGGCCGCGCGTCGGGGATGCCGTGGCAGATGACCTCGTTGACGCTCGTGCACACGGACTTCGGGAAGCCCTTGTAGCCGAGGGGCGAGGGGTAGGCGCCGTGGTCGAGCATGTACTCGTGGGCGACCGCGTCGAGCTCGTCGGTCGTGACACCGGGAGCGATGGCCTTCGAGGCCTCGACCATGGCCGTGGCCGCGATCCGCGACGCGATGCGCATCTTCTCCACGGTCTCGGCGTCCTTGATGCGCAGGTCGCCGTCCTCGCGCGGGTTGGGCACGTCGACGTAGTGCGGCCGCTCGATCGAGGCGGGCACCGGTCGTCGCGGACTGAGGGGGTGTGCTGACACCCGCGGCTGGAGCAACGGCATACGGTGGAGTCTAGGTCGTCAGCGGGTGCCGTCCACGAGGGGCGTTCACGAGGCGGACCCGCTCGAGCCGGATGACAAGTCGGAAGAGTCCGAAGAGAGAAGGAGTGCGCACGTGAGCTTCTGGTACAACGTCGACACGGGTCGGGTCGAGACCGACGAGAACCGCAGCCGGGGTGAGCAGGTGCTCGGCCCGTACGCCACCGAGGCGGAGGCCCAGGCGGCCCTCGACACCGCCCACAAGAAGACCGAGCAGTGGGACTCCGAGGACCGCGACTGGAACCAGCGCGGCGGCTCGTCCGCGGCCGGCGACAGCGACGCCTGACCTCTCTCAACCCACAGCCAGTACCCCGCCCGACCGGTCCGACCGGTCGGGCGGCGGCGTCTCAGGACTCGAAGGAGTGCTCGGCGTCGGGGAAGGCACCCGACTCGACGTCGGCGGCATACGCCCGGGCGGCGTCGAGCAGCGTGCCGCGCAGGTCGGCGTACTTCTTGACGAAGCGCGGGGCCTTGCCACTGCGCAGGCCCGCGAAGTCGCTCCACACGAGCACCTGGGCGTCGGTGCCGCTGCCGGCGCCGATGCCGATGGTCGGGATGCTCAGGACCTCGGTGACCCGCTCCGCGACGGGCGCCGGGACCATCTCGAGGACGACGGCGAAGGCGCCGGCGTCCTGCAGGGCTCGCGCCTCGTCGACGAGGGCGTCGGCGGCGTCGCCGCGACCCTGCACGCGGTAGCCGCCGAGCTGGTGCTCGCTCTGCGGCGTGAAGCCGACGTGCGCCATGACGGGGATGCCGGCGTCGGTGAGGGTCTTGACGAGCGGGACCATGGCCGTGCCGCCCTCGAGCTTGACGGCGTGGGCGAGCCCTTCCTTCATGAGCCGCACGGCACTCGCGAAGCCCTGCTCGACCGACCCGCCGTAGGAGCCGAACGGCAGGTCGGCGACGACGAGCGCGCGGCGGGCGGCCGTCGACACGGCGCGGACGAGCGGGATCATCTCGTCGAGCGTCACGGGCACGGTCGTCTCGTAGCCGTAGACGTTGTTGCCCGCCGAGTCGCCGACGAGCAGCACGGGGATCCCGGCCTCGTCGAAGATCTGGGCGGCATACATGTCGTATGCCGTGAGCATCGCCCAGCGGCGTCCTTCCGCCTTGAGGGCGTGCAGGTGGGGGATGCGCACCTTCCGTGGGGACGGAGCGGCGCTCGCGGCCGCGGAAGAATCCTGGGCACGGCTCCCGGAACCGTAGGGACTCTGCTCCTCGGGGGCGTCAGTGCTCATGGCCGGAGCATATCGGCGCCTCGAGGCATCGCCCCGGTGGCCGGTGGCGGGTTTCACGGATACCTCTGTGACAGATGGGCTTCTCTATCCGATCCCGGGGTGGTCTGGGAAGGGTGGACGCCCGTCTCTTTACGAAGATTTTACGTTCTTTGCGACGAACTGCTTTGCAGCACAAGTTTTTTCGATTCCGCTGGCACTGAGCGCCAGATTGTCTGTTTTCTGTGTTCTTATACGCGAGGCGCCCGATATGCGGCGCCTCGTGACCAGGAGGACAGATCGTGAACAAGCGCCACTGGAGTGCTGTCTCGGGATTGGCCGTGGGGGCGCTCGTCGTCACCGGCCTCACCGCCCCGATGCAGGCTCAGGCAACCCCGGTTGCCAAGGCCCCGGCGAGCGGTGACCCCGCTGCGGCCCAGGCCTCTCGCCCCGACAACCTGCCGAACCCCCTTGCCGAGGCTCAGGCCGCGGAGACCAAGGCTGCCGTCACCAAGCTGCTCAAGGGCGAGGCGACGACCAAGACCATCAACGGCAACCGTGTCATCGAGGTCAAGACCACGGCCAAGAACGGCAAGGCGGGCAAGTCCAAGTACGTCAACTACCCGGTGAACCGCGAAGAGGACATCTTCACGATCCTCGTCGAGTTCGGCGACAAGGTGCATCCCTCGACCGGCGGCACCGCCGGCCCCCTGCACAACCAGATCGCGCAGCCCGACCGCAACTGGGACGGCAACAAGACCGACGACAACTCGACCTACTGGCTCTCCGACTTCAACCGCGAGCACTACCAGCAGATGATGTTCGGCGACGGCGAGTCGTTCCGCGACTTCTACCTCAAGCAGTCCAACGGCCGCTTCCTCGCCAAGGGCGACGTGTCCGACTGGGTCAAGGTCCCCTACAACGAGTCGCGCTACGGTTCGAACAAGTTCTCCGACTCGCAGGTCTACTGGCCTTTCATCGGCGACACGGCCACCGCCTGGTACGACGACCAGAAGGCCCAGGGCAAGTCGGACGCCGACATCAAGGCCTACCTCGCGCAGTTCGACAAGGTCGACCGCTACGACTACGACGGCGACGGCAACTTCAACGAGCCCGACGGCTACATCGACCACTTCCAGGCCATTCACGCGGGTGAGGGCGAGGAGGCCGGTGGCGGCGCACAGGGTGAGGACGCCATCTGGTCGCACCGCTGGTACGCGTACTCGACCAACGCCGGCAAGACGGGTCCTGAGAACAACAAGCTCGGCGGCGTCCAGCTGGGCAACTCGGGCATGTGGATCGGCGACTACACGACCGAGCCCGAGAACGGCGGTCTCGGCGTCTTCTCGCACGAGTTCGGCCACGACCTCGGCCTGCCCGACCTCTACGACACCGCGGGCGGCGACAACGGCACCGCCTTCTGGACCCTGATGAGTGGCGGCTCGTGGCTCAACCACGGCACCGACTCGATCGGCACGACGCCCGGCTACATGGGCCCGTGGGAGAAGCTGCAGCTCGGCTGGCTCGACCACAAGACCGTCCCGTTCGGTGAGAACACCTCGGTCAAGCTGAGCCAGGCCGACCTGGCCACGAAGACCGGCTCTGCCCAGGCCCTCGTCGTGCCGCTGCCCGAGCGCACCGTCAAGGCCGACCGCAACACACCCCACTCCGGCAAGGCCGAGTGGTGGAGCGGCTTCGGTGACAACCTCAACACGACGCTGACCCGCACGGTCGACCTGACGGGTGCCAAGACCTCGGCGTCCCTCAGCGCCTGGGTCCAGGGCAACCTCGAGAAGGACTACGACTACCTCTACGGCGAGGTGTCGACCGACAACGGCGCGACGTGGAAGGACGCAGGCGCGCCCGTCAACGGCAAGTTCGCGTGGGCCCAGAAGACGTGGGACCTGTCGGCCTACAAGGGTCGGAGCATCCAGTTCCGCTTCCGCGTCGCCACCGATGGTGGCGTGTCGAGCGAGGCCTTCGTCGACGACATCGCCGTCACCACCGACGGGGTCACGGGCCCGGTCGACGACGTCGAGGCCGGGGCCGGCTCGTGGGTCGCCAAGGGCTTCTCGATCATGGACGGCACCACCTCCAGGCAGGTCCAGGACTTCTACTTCGCCGAGAACCGCACCTACAGCGGTTACGACGCGACGCTGAAGACCGGCCCGTACAACTTCGGCTGGGGCAACACGAAGCCCGACTGGGTGGAGCGTTTCCCCTACCAGAACGGCATGCTCGTCTGGTTCGCCAACGGTGAGTACACCGACAACAACACGTCGGCTCACCCGGGTGCCGGCGAGGTGCTCCCGGTCGATGCCCGTCCGGCGCCGGTCATGCTCAACAACGCCGACGGCACCAAGACGATGATGGGCAACCGTCGCCAGCCGTTCGACGCCACCTTCGGTCAGGAGGCCACCGACGCGGTGACCCTCCACCGCAACGGCGTCCCGACCACGGTCCCGTCGTCGCCGGCGATCCCGACGTTCGACGACTCGGACGTCAACCGCTACTGGTCCTCGGCCAACCCGTGGGCGTCCACCAAGGTGGCCGGCTCGGGCACGACGATGACCGTGACGAAGACGCGTGACGGCGGCAACGAGCTCCAGGTCATGGTCAAGTTCAAGTGACTCCTCCGGTGACCGCGAGGTCATGAGTCCGAAGGGCCCCCGGGACGCGTCCCGGGGGCCCTTCGCGTGCCCGCCCGGCGGCATACGACAGGGCGCTCGTCCCAAAGATCGTGTCTCGCAACATCCGTGAAACAGCCATGCGGCAGGATCGACACATGAACCGTCAGGAAGAGTTCGTGCTGCGCACGATCGAAGAGCGAGACATCCGGTTCGTCCGTCTGTGGTTCACGGACGTCCTCGGAACCCTGAAGTCGGTTGCGGTCGCGCCGGCCGAGCTCGAGGGGGCTTTCGCCGAGGGCATCGGCTTCGACGGTTCGGCGATCGAGGGATTCGCTCGCGTCTACGAGGCCGACATGCTGGCCAAGCCCGACCCGTCGACGTTCCAGATCCTGCCCTGGCGCGGTGACCCGCCCGGCACGGCACGCATGTTCTGCGACCTCCAGCTGCCTGACGGCACACCGAGCTTCGCCGACCCGCGGCACGTGCTCCAGCGGGCCCTCGGCAAGGCCGCAGACCTCGGTTTCACCTTCTACACCCACCCCGAGATCGAGTTCTTCCTCCTCGAGCAGGGACGTGGTCCCGACGGTCGACCCGTCCCCGTCGACGACGCCGGCTACTTCGACCACGTGCCGCACGGCACCGGCCACGACTTCCGTCGCGCCGCCATCACGATGCTCGAGAACATGGGTATCTCGGTCGAGTTCAGCCACCACGAGGGGGCGCCCGGCCAGAACGAGATCGATCTTCGCTATGCCGACGCGCTCAGCACGGCCGACAACATCCAGACCTTCCGGACGGTCGTCAAGGAGGTCGCCCTGACGCAGGGGATCTACGCGACCTTCATGCCCAAGCCGTTCTCCGAGCACCCCGGGTCCGGGATGCACACGCACCTCTCGCTCTTCGAGGGCGACTCCAACGCCTTCTTCGAGGCCGGCGCGCCCTACCAGCTGAGCAAGGTGGGTCGGCAGTTCATCGCGGGCCTGCTGCGCCACGGCGCCGAGATCGCCGCCGTGACGAACCAGTGGGTCAACTCGTACAAGCGTCTCTGGGGCGGGGGAGAAGCCCCGGCCCACCTCACGTGGGGTCACAACAACCGCTCGGCGCTCGTCCGCGTGCCGATGCACAAGCCGAACAAGGGACAGTCGACGCGCGTCGAGGTCCGCTCGCTCGACGCGGCCTGCAACCCCTACCTCGCCTTCGCCGTCCTGCTCGGCGCCGGCCTCAAGGGCATCGAGGAGGGCTACGAGCTGCCGCCCGAGACCGAGGACGACGTCTGGAGCCTCACCGACTCCGAGCGCCGGGCCATGGGCATCAAGCCGTTGCCGTCCTCGCTCGGTCGGGCGCTCGAGGTCATGGAGGAGAGCGAGCTCGTCGCCGACGTCCTCGGCGAGCACGTCTTCGACTTCTTCCTGCGCAACAAGCGCCAGGAGTGGCTCGACTACCGTCACGAGGTCAGCCGCTTCGAGCTCGACCGCTACCTGCCGCGGCTCTGACCGGACCCGTCCCTCCTGGGACCGACGACCACCGAGCGATTCGACACCGATGTCATCACGCACCAGCACGACCGAGGGGGCCCTCGCCCGGCTCGGGTTCGCCGACCCCGACCGCGCGGTCGGGCTCATCGACGACCGCGCGCTGCTGCCGATCCGCGCGGCTGTCGAGGACGGCCAGCTCGACCCCCTGGCCGCCGTCATGGGTGACACCGCGGACCCCGACCAGTGCCTGCTCGGGCTGGTGCGGGTCGCGGAGTCCCTCGCCCGTCTCGGGGACCCGCCCGACTGGGGCATCTCCGCTTTCGCGGCCGAGCTCGCGGCCCCGGGCGTCGGGCGCGAGCGTGTCCTCGGGGTGCTCGGTGCCTCGACGGCCCTCGTCGACGAGCTGGTCCGGCACCCCGAGCACTGGGTCGACGCCGCGCGTGCCGAGCGACGCCCGGGTGAGCAGGTGCGCAGCGACCTCGTGCGCGCGGTGACCGACGAGCGGGGGGAGCTCACGCCGCTCGACGCCCTGCGCATCGCGTACCGCCGGGGGCTGTTGCGGATCGCCGCCCTCGACGTCACGGCCTCAGACCCGCTCGCCGAGATGCCCGCCGTCGGCGAGGCCCTCGCCGAGCTGGCCGAGGCGGCCCTCGAGGCTGCCCTCGTCATCGCACGGGAGGAGTACGGCGCGGGCCACGAGGTATGCCGTCTCGCCGTCATCGGGATGGGCAAGACGGGCGGTGGTGAGCTCAACTACGTCAGCGACGTCGACGTCATCTTCGTCGCCGAGCCGGCCGAGGGCGCCGACGAGGACCTCGCGCTGCGAGTCGGCACGGCGCTCGCGACGGCCGTCATGCGCGCGTGCTCGACCCCCACGCCCGAGGGCAGCCTGTGGCCCGTCGACGCCGCACTGCGCCCCGAGGGCAAGCAGGGGCCGCTCGTGCGGAGCATCAGCAGCCACAAGGCGTACTACGAGCGCTGGGCCAAGACGTGGGAGTTCCAGGCGCTGCTCAAGGCCTGGGTCTCGGCGGGGGACAAGGAGATCGGGCTGCGCTACAAGGCAGAGATCTCACCGATGGTCTGGGAGGCGGCCGGGCGGGACAAGTTCGTCGAGGACGTCCAGGCGATGCGCCGCCGGGTCGAGCAGCACGTGCCCGCCAACGAGGCGGCGCGCCAGCTCAAGCTCGGGCCGGGGGGTCTGCGCGACGTCGAGTTCAGCGTCCAGCTGCTCCAGCTCGTGCACGGCCGCACCGACCCGAGCCTGCGGTCCGCGACGACCCTCGAGGCGCTGGCGGCGCTGGCCCGCGGAGGCTACGTCGGCCGCGACGACGCCGCCATCCTCGACCGCGCCTACCGCCACCTGCGCTGCCTCGAGCACCGCATCCAGCTCCACCGCCTCCGGCGCACGCACCTCATGCCGGTGACCGAGGCCGACCTGCGCCGGCTGGGTCGTGCCATGGGACACCGGACGCACCCGGAGCGGGCGGTCGTGGCCGACCGTCAGGCCTCGGCCCGCGAGGTGCGCCGGCTCCACGAACGACTCTTCTACCGGCCGCTGCTCGCAGCCGCCGCGAAGCTCAGCCCGACCGAGGCACGTCTGAGCCCCGAGGCGGCCCGCCAGCGCCTCCTCGCCCTCGGCTTCCGCGACCCGGCAGGCGCCCTGCGCCACATCGAGGCGCTGACGACGGGCGTCAGCCGTCGCGCGGCGATCCAGCGCACGCTGCTCCCGGTCATGCTCGGCTGGTTCGCCGACGAGGCCGACCCCGACGCCGGGCTGCTGTCCTTCCGCCGGGTCTCCGACGAGCTCGGCTCGACGCACTGGTACCTCAAGATGCTCCGTGACGAAGGCCGCGCCGCCGACCGCCTCGCGCACTGCCTGGCGCGCAGCCGGTATGCCGCGGACCTGCTCGTGCGCTCGCCCGAGAGCGTCTCGATCCTCGGGGACGACAACGGCCTGACGCCGCGCACGCGTGAGGCGATCACGGCGACGATGCAGTCCGCGGCCGGACGGCGCGACTCGGCCGCCGACGCGGTGGGCGCGGTGCGCGCCATCCGCCGCCACGAGCTGCTCCGCATCGTCATGGGTGACCTCGTCGGCGTCATCGACCTTCCCGGCGTCGGGGTGGCCCTGACCGACCTCACCGGTTCGACGATCCAGGTCGCCCTCGAGGCGTCCATCCGTGAGGTCGAGCGGCGCGAGGGTGAGCCCGTCGGCGGCGACATCCTCGTCGTGGCGATGGGCAGTCTCGGCGGGCGGGAGCTCGGCTACGCCAGCGACGCCGACGTCATGTTCGTGCACCAGCCGCACCCCGGGTCGTCGGAGAAGGACGTCCAGGCTCGCGCGACGATGGTCGTGCAGGAGCTGCGCAAGCTCCTCTCCGGCTCGGGCCCCGACCCGGGGCTCGGGCTCGACGCCGACCTGCGCCCCGAGGGCAAGGGCGGACCGCTCGTGCGCAGCGTCGACTCGTTCCGCACGTACTACGAGCGCTGGGCGCTCACGTGGGAGTTCCAGGCGCTGCTGCGGGCCACCCCGATCGCCGGCCCGTCGTCCCTCGCCGACGCCTTCCTCGAGCTCATCGACCCGCTGCGCTGGCCGGAGGGCGGCATCAGCGACAGCCAGGTGCGTGACATCCGGACCCTCAAGGCGAGGGTCGAGAGCGAACGCCTGCCGCGCGGGGCCGACCCGCGCACCCACATCAAGCTGGGCCGTGGTGGCCTCACCGACGTCGAGTGGGTCGTCCAGCTGCACCAGCTCGAGCACGCCCACGCGCACCCGGCGCTGCGGGTCACCGGCACCATGGCGGGGCTGGCGGCGCTCGAGTCCGAGGGGTTCGTCGCGACCGACGACGTCAAGGCGCTGCGCGAGGCCTGGCGTCTCGGAGCACTGATGCGCAACGCGGGCGTCCTGTGGCGGGGGAGACCCATCGACAGCGTCCCGTCGGACCTGCGTGACCTCGACGGGATCGGCCGGATCATGGGTCGGTCAGCGGGCGAGGGAGCGGCGCTCGCCGAGCTGTGGCGCCGGGTCGCGCGACGCTCCAGGCACGCCACTGATTTCAACTTTTACGACACCCCACCTCGGGGTAGCGTCGTCACGTGAATCCGAGCCAGGGGCAGGGCGAGAGCGCGCCGACGTACGCCGCCGTCCTCCGCGTTCCGCGGTACCTGCCGGTGTTCCTGGCCAACGCCCTGTCGATGTGGGGCGACTACATCGCGCGCGTCACGATCGCTGCCGTCGTCTACGAGCGCACCAAGTCGCCGCTCGCGACCGCCACGACGCTCGCGGTCAGCCTCGTGCCCACCTTCTTCGGGCGCAGCCTCATCGGACCGGTCGTCGACCGGTTCCCCTACAAGTGGGTCCTCATCTGGTCGCACCTGCTGCGGGCCGCGTGCGTGCTGGGTCTCATGTGGCTCGTCCTTCAGGGGGCGAACTACTGGCTCATGTTCCTCGTGCTCTTCGGGCTCGAGCTCGTCGGCGGGGCGTCGACCGCCTCCTACATGGTGCTCGTGACCGACCTCTTCGAGGACCGGCATCTCTACGCGCGGGCCGTGGGACTGGGGGCGATGTCCGAGCAGTTCAACCAGGCGATCGGACTGGCCCTCGGCGGCGGCCTCATCGTGCTCGTCGGTCCCCAGACGGGGCTGCTCTTCGACCTGCTGACGTTCGTCGCCGCGGCACTCGTGACCCTCTTCGTCGTCGAGCTGCGGCCCGTGTCGGGCGAGCGGGGCCGTGGTCTGCGTGGCTTCACGCGCGACCTGACGACCGCCGCGGGCGACCTGGCCAGGCACCCGGTCCTCGCACGACTCGTGACGCTGAGCGCCGTCGCCTGCCTCGGTATCGTCGCGCCCGAGGCACTGGCCCTGCCGATCGCCGGCCAGAACGGTTGGGGCGGTGTCCTCATGGCCTCCCCGATCGTGGGGGCCGTCGTCGGCATCGTCCTCATCGGGCGGCGCGACGTGCACCAGCAGAACCGTTCCATCGTGCCGCTGGCCCTGGCCATGCCGATCCCGCTCCTGCTGATCGCCGTCGAGCCACCGATCTGGCTCGTCGCGGCCCTGTTCTTCGTGTCCGGGATGATGCAGGCCTTCATGGTGCCCCTGCAGGCGACGTTCGCCCTCGTGACCGAGCCGGCCCTGCGGGGTCGCATCTTCAGCCTGGCCGGGTCGGTCTCGATCGCGGCCGCGGGCCTGTCCTACCTCGCGGCCGGCTGGGTCGGACAGCACTCGAGCGCCTACCTCGCCGTCACCATCTGTGCCGGCGTGTGTCTGGCCCTCGTCGCCCTCATCGCCGCGACGTGGCCCCACAGCCGGGTCCGCTCGGCCGTCGACTCCGCCTACGCGACGACGTCCTCCCGCGCCGCCTGAGCGACGCGAGAGGACGTCAGCACCGGAGCAGGTCCGGCGAGCTGCCCGCAAACGCGGGCCATCGCGTCAGCGCATGCCGTTGGCGGCGAGCAGTGCCCGCCACGTCGACGGGTAGGCGATGCCCGTGGCCCCGAGTCCGTGCGTGGTCTGCCACGTCTTGAGGCGACTCGTCGTCACGGAGGCGAAGGTCCCGGTCGCCGGTGACACTCCGATGGCATTCTGCAGCGTGGTCACGGCAGGTCCCGACATGCCGGGACGCAGGACCATGCCCGAGCGCGGGACGAGCTGTTTGAGCAGGGTGCTCGCTCCGGCCGGAGCCTTGACGACGGGGTAGCTGGTGCAGCGCTTCGGGTTGGGGGCTGCCTGACCCTCGGACCAGTTGAGGTCGGCAGGGCGGCAGGGGCCCCAGTCGACCGGGGCGACCGTCTTGGTCCAGAAGGAGGTTCGACCGTTCGCGCCCTCCCACGAGAGGCTGAGGTGGATGTGGTTGCGGTGACAAGCGGTGTCGTACGCCGAGGAGGGCGTGTCGGCGCAGGTGCTGTACGGGCGCCATCCCTCCGCCGGGCGGTAGGAGCTCCACATCTTGTCGTTCCAGATGATGTACATGACGCCGAGGCGTCGCGCGTTGGCGTAGCGGTTGCCGGCCTTGTCGTAGGCGAGCAGCCACGTCAGCACGGCACTGGCCTCGGCGCGCTCGGTGGCGTTGCGCACGTTGAAGAAGGTGTCGATGGCGCGTCCGTCGAAGTGTTCCGAGGAGGGCGTCGTCGCCGACGTGCAGGTGCGCGAGAGGCCGTACGTGTTGCCGTAGGTCACCTGGATCAGCTTGGCGAGCTTCGCGGAGCCGGTCCGGGTGCGCAGGTCGCAGCCGGTCGGGGGGACGTAGGGCGACAGGCCCTCGATCGCGACCGGGAGGCCGGCCGGGGTCGGGGGCACCGCGACGGCGCCGCCGCCGGCCGTGGCCGACGGGGCCACGGTGGACACGATGGCGAGCGACGCGACGGCTGCCACGAGCAGACCGAGCGCCCGCAGGCGTCGAGGAAGGACGGGGTGTTTCATGGTGGGTCTCCGAGACGGGGATCGGTGGGATCCACCCGGGCCGAGGCAGGGTGGCAGGGCGCGAGGGGTGTTGGGTTGTGATCCCGTGCGCGTGGAGAGAGGCCGTCAGGGAACCTGCGAACGCGGGTGTGACAATTTAACCCATTTGTCCGATTACTACCGAGTCAACGCGAATAGTCGCTGACGCAACACGCCGTGTCGATCACGAGACGTACGTCCGTCTTGCGATATCAAGCGCCGGCTGAGGTCGCCGGCTGAGGTCGCCGGTCGAGGTCGCCCGGGCGGGTCGGACGGGGCCGGAGTCCGAGGGCGGGTCCTATCGTCCGGGGTGGGTCTCCGTGCGTGCGCGTCGCCGGCGCCCACGCAGGTCGAGGGCGCTGGCGAGCAGCGCGACTGCGACGAGAGCGGCAGCGACGCGGAGTGCGGTCGACGCGTCGAGCGCGCCGCCGGCGCCGGCGTCCGCGTAGAAGACGGCCCCGACGAGGGCGATCCCGGCTGCGGTGCCGATGCGCTGCCCGGTCTGGAGGAGCCCTCCTGCGGTGCCGGCTCGATCGACCGGGACCCGGGCGACCGTGAGCGTGATGTTGGGGGAGATGACCAGACCGCTGCCGAGGCCCGCGACGAGCAGGGGGCCGGCGAGCCACCAGCCGAGCGAGGTGTCGTGGACTGCACTGGTGACGACGTCCACCGCGACGAGACCCACGAGCACCACGGTGAGCCCACCGGTCACGAGCGAGCGCCCGAATCGGCTGACGAGGCGCCCGCCGATCGCGGAGGTCACGGCCGACCCGGCGGCGAAGGGGGTGACGGCCAGCCCCGCGAGCAGGGGAGAGTAGCCCAGCTGCTGCTGGAAGAAGATCGTCAGCACGAAGAAGATGCCGGTGAAGCCACCGAAGTAGATGCTGCCGACCGCTGCACCAGAGGCGTAGCCGGGCACGTGGAAGAGGGCCAGGTCGACGAGAGGGCTCTGGCCGCGCCGGGTGTACGTGCGCTCCCACCAGAGGAAGGCGGCGAGGAGGGCCGCGCCGACGAGGGCCACCCACCACGGGACGCCCGCGCCGCCACGCCCCGTCTCGACGACGGGCAGCAGGACGCCGAGCACGCCGGCGCCGAGCAGCACGACGCCGACCGGGTCGGCGTCGACATGCCGCTGGGGATCGCGAGGCGGGGGATCGGGCAGCCAGCGCATGGCGAGCACCACCGCTGCCACGGCGATCGGCAGGTTGACGAAGAAGATCCACCGCCAGCCGCTCTGCTCGCCCAGACCGTCGAGGATGACCCCGCCGACGACGGGACCCACGGCCGTCGAGATGCCGATGGTCGCGCCGAGCAGGCCGAA
>Ga0164307_10000923_pt1 | contig 13179 bp, 12 predicted proteins | sample Whisoiple_243_MG_FD_110214 | JGI IMG/M metagenome (GOLD analysis project Ga0164307, IMG submission 110214) | Soil microbial communities amended with fresh organic matter from upstate New York, USA - Whitman soil sample_243_MG | ecosystem: Environmental > Terrestrial > Soil > Unclassified >...
CAACAGCGCGGTCGGCGTCGCGAGTCCCAGGGCACACGGGCACGCGATGATCAGCACGGCAACCGCCGCGGTGAACGCTGCCGTGACCGGGAAGCCGGCCCCGAGCCAGCCGGCCAGGGTTGCCACCGCGATGCCGATCACGATCGGCACGAACACCCCGGCGACCTTGTCGGCCAGTCGCTGGACATCAGCCTTGCCGGATTGGGCATCTTCGACCAGTCGGGCCATGCGGGACAGCTGGGTGTCCGAACCCACCCTGTTGGCGCGGACCAGCAATCGTCCACCCGCGTTGAGGGTCGCGCCGACAACCGTGTCGCCGGCTCCGACCTCGACGGGCACCGATTCACCGGTGAGCATCGACGCGTCCACCGCGGATGTGCCGTCGACGATCACACCGTCGGTAGCGATCTTTTCACCGGGGCGGACGACGAAGACATCACCGATCACCAGTTCCGCCACCGGAATCCGGGTTTCGACATCATCACGAACCACGACGACATCCTTCGCCCCGAGTTCGAGCATCGCCCGTAATGCCGCGCCGGCTTGCCTTTTCGAACGTTTCTCGAAGTAGCGTCCGGCCAGCACAAAGGTGGTGACGCCGGCGGCGACCTCCAGGTAGATGTTGTCGGCGCCGTCGCCAGGTGCGATCGAGAACTCGAACGGGTGAGTCATGCCGGGCAGCCCGGCGGTACCGAGGAACAACGCGTAGAGCGACCAGCCGAAGGCAGCCAGGGTGCCCACCGACACCAGAGTGTCCATCGTGGCGGCACCATGGCGAAGGTTGACCAGCGCCGCCCGGTGGAACGGCCAGGCAGCCCACACCACCACCGGTGCAGCAAGGACGAGCGAGGCCCACTGCCAATAGGTGAACTGCAGGGCGGGGATCATCGCCATCGCGATGACGGGCACCGACAGGACGATGCTGCCGACCAGCCTGGTGCGCAGGCTGCGCAACTCGGGATCATCGGTCTCCCGATCCGGCTCCTCCACAATCTCGACCGGAAGTGTTGCGGTGTAACCGGTACGCGCAACCTCGGCGATGAGCGTCTGCGGGTCGAACCCGAGAGGAGTGCTGACCCTGGCTTTTTCGGTGGCGTAGTTGACGGTTGCCGATACCCCGTCGAGCTTGTTCAGCTTCTTCTCGATCCGCATCGCGCAGGCGGCACAGGTCATGCCACCGATGTCGAGTTCGACCGACTCGGTCAGCATCTGCGGTGATGCTGCAGATGTCGTCATGTTGTCCTCCGAGAACGATGGGTGAAACGTTGGTGCCGTGGTCGGTCAGTGCCCTGAATCCGGGTGCCCGTCATCAGGCGGTCCGGGATCCACGGGAGTGCTGGCGCTGACCTCGAATTCGGCGGTGTGCACCTGCCCGTCGACCTGGAAATCCAGATACAGCAGGTAGCTGCCTTCGGTCGGTGTCTGCGCGAAGAAGCGCACCTGTGGACCGGCGGCGGTCACTCCGTCTCCTGGCTCGCCGACCGGATGGACGTGCAGATAGGCGAGGTCTCCCTCGCGCAGGGCGACCAGGTGACCGAAGGCCCCCAGATACGGTTCGAGGGTGGTGACCGGTCTGCCGTCACGGGCGACATCGAAGGTCAGTGCGGATTGCTCGCCCGAGACCAGTGTGCCGGTGAGCCGCACGGTGAAATCCCCGACCTCGTCAATGCTGTCGGAGACGGCTGGTCGGGGTGACACATCGCCGGACACCGTGACGGCGGTCGTCAGGGTGATGCCGGCGTCGAGCCGGGTCGGGACGAAATCGGCGAACACCCGGTAGGAGCCGCCGGTGTCCCACTGCCAGGGGATCGACCATCGACCGTCACCGTCATCGGTCGGATGCACATGACGGAACTGGGCGCCGTCCGTGCGCACCACGATCAGATGCAGTTCCTTCTCGTGCGCGACCTCGTAGTCGGTGACGCCGGATCCGTCGGGGCCGGTGAGCCGGAACGACAGCACGCCCGGCTCACCCATCCCGGCCGGGGCCACGAGTTCTCGGAGCTGGTAACCGTGCTGCTCGCTGGACAAACCGGGCACAGGGGGCGCTCCGACTTCATCGACGGTGTCGTCGCCGTGCTCCTCGCCGTGTTCGGTGGCGGATTCCGACGCGCGCGCGGACCAGTCGGCGGCGACCGCGTCCGGGATCAACGCCCCCGCGGCGACGTAGCTGACACCGAAGATCGCCGCCAGTACGGCCGCGTAGATCCCGATCTTCAGCGGCGCCTTCATCAGGAGGATCGCACCGCTCGGTACCCGGCCTCGTCGACCGCGGCGATCACCAGCGCATCGTCGAGCTCGGTGGAGCCGACCACCAGCAACCGTCCGGTCTCCGCAGACACCTCGATGCCCTGCACGCCCGGGACGGCCCTGACCTCCTCGGTGACGGCTGTCTCGCAGTGCGCGCAGCTCATCCCGCTGACCTGGTATTCGGTCGTGGTCGTCATCCCGATCCTCCTCGTGGCATACCCTGTAGGGGTAACAGGTACGAGCTCACCATACCCCTCTGGGGTATCGACGCAAGGGGATGAAGCGGGATGTGTGCCACACATCCCGCGCCGGTCAGCCGGGACGTCCGGGTTCGACGTGCGTGGTCAGGCGCGTCCGCGCTGGTCGGCCGGAGCCGAACGGTAGGCGACCCAGGCGGCGCGGAGATCCTCCCGTGAACCCCGTGGGTGGTCCAGGTACCACTGCCGGGTGAAACGGTTGAGCTCGAACTGCGGGTCGATCGGTCCGGGGGACCTGGTTCGACTGCGATGCCAGTGGTCGAGCGCATCGGCGAGGGTGGCGCCGGGGTGGTGACCGGAGATGAAGGAGCGCATCGCGGCGTCGAAGCGGAATTGCTTCCCGATCGCGGCCGCGAAGAACGCCCGGAGGTGCTGGCTGCAGCGCTGACCTTCCGGGATCACGGTGTCCGGCGTGAGCTCTCCCTCCAGCTGATCGGCACCTCCGATCGCCCGTTTGGTCGGTGACGGGACCGGGGTCCCGTCCAATGCAGCGGCGAGACGGTCGGTGAGGTCTTGCTTTCCGCCCGCCGCGCTGACCCCGAGCCGGCGGGCGAACGCGGCGAGTTCGTCACGCAGGAAGTACCATCGACGCAACTCGGCACCGGTCAGCTCGGCAGTCAACGGCGGGCGCTGTGCGGCGGTCAACCCACTCGAATCGTTGTCCACGTGCCTCCCCCGAACGATGCTGCCTAGACGATTGCCGAACGGTACCGAGCCGGACCGACACACCCTGGTCGCGACTCGTTGCGTCATCTCGATCGCTATGGTCGGCCGGTGTCCGGTGTGGCACAGTCCTGACATGGTCCGGTTGAACTCCGCCGCACGATCGTTGATCGAGTCGGGACCGCTCGCGCACCTGGTCACCCTGAACAGCGACGGATCGCCACAGGTCTCGATCATCTGGGTCGGTCTGGACGGCGATGAGTTGGTGAGCGGTCATGTCGCGACCGATCAACTCAAGATGCGCAACATGGCCAGGGACCCACGGGTGTCGCTCTCGATGGAATCTTCGGTCACCAACGACGACGGCCTTCGGGAGTACCTGGTGGTGCACGCGAAGGTGCGATTGACCGATGGAGGTGCCCCGGAACTGCTGCACCGGCTGGCACAGACCTATATCGGTCCCGGTACGAAGTTCCCGCCGATGCCCGATCCTCCACCGGGGCAGATTGCCCATTACCGGATCGCCAAGATCACCGGTGCCGGTGACTGGGTGGACAACGACTGATCGTTCCCGTCCCGCACGTCGTCATGGCGGTTCTCTGTGCGTGCCGATCGCGTCGGCAGCGATGAGTTGCGCCTCGGGCCGGAGTCGACCACACGCGGACAAACCCCGCACCGACTTCGGCGAGGAGCACATCCATGGCGGCAACTGTCCACACGCTCGACATTCCCGGTGGCCGACTGCGGTACGAGGTCCGGGGCTCCGGACCGGTCCTGCTGATCGTCGGAGCACCGATGAGCGCGGCGTTCTTCGCCCCGCTGGCCGATATCCTGTCGGCGGAGTACACGGTGATCACCCACGATCCCCGCGGAATAGCGGGCAGTGTCCTCGACGATCCCGAGCAGGACTCCACGCCGGAGATCCGAGCCAATGATGTTGCGCTGCTGCTGGATTCGCTCGAAGTGAGGACGGCAGACGTCTTCGGGAGCAGCGGCGGCGCGGTCACCGGGCTGGCGTTGGTCGCCCTGCACCCCGGTCGGGTCCGGACGCTGGTGGCGCACGAACCGCCACTGCTCGAATTGCTTCCCGACGCGGACGCCCAGCGGGTGGGCGTCGATGAGATTGTCGAGGCTTTCCACCGCGACGGACTGGGTGCGGCCTGGGCGAAATTCATGGCGGCGGCCGGATTCGACACCGATGACGAAGGGGCGCCGGTCGGGCCGCCCGGTGAGCAATCGGAGCAGGATCTGGCCGACGGCGCCCGGTTCTTCGCTCACGAGCTCCGCGGCACCACCCGGTACCTCCCTGACATCGATGCCCTGATCGCGGCAGACACCGACGTCGTGGTCGGCATCGGCGCCGAGTCGGGAGGTCTTTCCACGTTCCGGACGTCGACGGCCCTCGCGGAACTCCTGGGCGCACCGCCCGTCACCTTCCCCGGCGATCACGGGGGGTTCATCGGCGAGCCGCTGGAGTTCGCCGATGTGCTCCGCAAGGTGCTGGCGGTGCCGAACGCCTGACCAGGTTGCGGATCCTCTCACCTGGCGCACCATGGCGAACGTGGCCGATGTGGTGGTGCGGGACGCGGACCGGCGTGACGTCGCGGCCGTCTGCGGTTTCGGCGAGGCGCACATCCGCCCGCACTACACGCCGCTGATCGGTGCGGCAGCGGCGGACGCACAGGTCCGGCACTGGTGGAACGAGTCGCAGATCGAGGGGGCAGTGTCGGCGGGTCTCGTCGTCGTCGCGGAGGCCGGTGGCTGCATCGTCGGCGTCGGGCAGCGCGGACGAAGCGGCGCCGACCACGTGGTCTACAAGCTCTACGTCGATCCGGCCCACCGCGGTCAGCGGGTCGGGCCGCGCCTCCTTCAAGCCCTCATCGCGCAGCTTCCCGAGGACGCCGAGCGGCTGTTCCTCGAACATTTCGCGGCCAACGAGCGAGCGGGCGCCTTCTACGATCGCGAGGGCTTCGTGGTCGAACGGGTCGATCCGGCGCCCGATCCGGCGCTCGCCGTCGTATGGCGGGTACGCGACCTGCACGCGGCCGCCGATGCCGGAGAAGTCTTCGTTTCGACGTGATCGCGGTCACCGCTGCGCAACGTTGCCGCAACTGTCGCTTTCCTACCTTGACGTCAGTGCGGCTCGTTGGGGCCGCACACATCGACGAGGAGGTCGACTGTGACGGTTTACATTCCACCAGGACAGCCAGGCAGTGTGGTCAGCTACGAAGCCCGCTACGACAACTGGATCGGCGGCGAGCGTGTCGCGCCGGTCAAGGGCCAGTACTTCGAGAACGTGTCGCCGGTCAACGGCCAGGTCTTCACCGAAGTCGCCCGATCAACCGCCGAGGATGTCAATCTCGCGCTCGACGCCGCCCACGAAGCCGCACCCGGTTGGGGCAGGACCTCGCCCGCGGAGCGCTCCGTGATTCTCAACAAGATCGCCGACCGGATCGAGCAGAACCTCGAGAAGATCGCCGTCGCCGAGAGCTGGGACAACGGCAAGCCCGTCCGGGAGACGCTGAACGCCGACATTCCGCTGGCCATCGACCATTTCCGCTATTTCGCGGGTGCGATCCGGGCCCAGGAAGGGTCGCTGTCGCAGATCGACGAAGACACGGTCGCCTATCACTTCCACGAGCCGCTGGGCGTCGTCGGCCAGATCATCCCCTGGAACTTCCCGATCCTGATGGCGGTGTGGAAGCTGGCGCCGGCGCTGGCCGCGGGCAACGCCATCGTGCTCAAGCCGGCCGAACAAACCCCGGCGTCGATCATGCTGCTCATCGACATCATCGGTGACCTGCTGCCGCCCGGCGTGCTGAACATCGTCAACGGCTTCGGTGTGGAGTGCGGCAAGCCGCTTGCCTCGTCCAACCGGATCCGCAAGATCGCCTTCACCGGCGAGACCACCACCGGCCGGCTGATCATGCAGTACGCCTCCGAGAACCTGATCCCGGTCACCCTGGAGCTCGGCGGGAAGTCGGCCAACGTCTTCTTCGCCGACGTGGCCCGGGAGAAGGACGCCTTCTACGACAAGGCGCTCGAGGGCTTCAACATGTTCGCCCTGAATCAAGGCGAGGTCTGCACCTGCCCGTCGCGTGCGCTGGTCCAGAGTTCGATGTACTCCAACTTCATGGAGGACGCGATCGCCCGTACCGGCAAGATCATCCAAGGCAACCCGCTGGACACCAGCACGATGCTCGGGGCGCAGGCATCGAACGACCAGCTGGAAAAGATCCTGTCCTACATCGACATCGGCAAGGCCGAGGGCGCCAAGGTGCTCACCGGTGGCGCGAGGGCGGAGCTCGACGGCGATCTGGCCGGCGGCTACTACGTGCAGCCGACGGTGTTCCAGGGCGACAATTCGATGCGCATCTTCCAGGAGGAGATCTTCGGACCGGTGTTGTCGGTGACATCGTTCGACGACGAGGCCGACGCACTGAAGATCGCCAACGACACCCTTTACGGTCTGGGTGCCGGCGTCTGGTCCCGGGACAATGCCACTGCCTACAACATGGGCCGCGGCATCCAGGCCGGACGGGTGTGGACCAACAATTACCACGCCTACCCCGCGCACGCGGCCTTCGGCGGGTACAAGCAGTCCGGCATCGGCCGGGAGAACCACAAGATGATGCTGGATCACTACCAGCAGACGAAGAACCTCCTGGTCTCGTACTCGCAGAACGCGCTCGGCTTCTTCTGATGCCCGTCACCAGCAACTCCGCGGCACCCGCACCGGTCGAGGAATCGACCGGGCGGTTGCCGCGGGTGGAACTGTCGGAAAAAGCTGTCGCCCTGCTGACCGAGCTCACCGAGATCCACGGGCCGCTGATGTTCCACCAGTCCGGTGGCTGCTGCGACGGCTCGTCACCGATGTGCTACCCGCAGGGCGAGTTCCGCATCGGCGCAGTCGATGTCCGGCTCGGTGAGCTGGATGCCGGTCTGCCGCAACCGATTCCGTTTTGGATGTCTGAATCCCAGTTCGCCTACTGGAGCCACACCCATCTGACCGTGGACGTGGTGCCAGGGCGGGGGAGTGGCTTCAGCGTGGAATCGCCGACCGGACAGCGGTTCCTGATCAGGTCCCGGCTGTTCACCGACGAGGAGTCCGAACAACTCGTCGACGTGATCCACGGCGGCTGACCGCCACCGGCACCAGCCGACCGCGCCGCCATGATCGCCGAACGTGGCGGCGCGGTCGATCCACGGCGGCTCCGGATCCGACGGGCGGGACGCGCCCCAACGACCGGTGGACTCGGCCCGTCGCACCGGCGCGGCATCGGTTACCGTCTCTGCATATCGGCTCATGGGGCGGGCCGTCGGGCGGCCGGATGAGGTGATCGATGGCGGGTCTGGTTGCTGTCATGATCATTTTCTTCGGCTGGGCGCTGATCGCAGGACGGCTGACCAGGTGGAGTGTCACGGCGCCGCTGGCCATGGTGCTGCTGGGCATGGCGCTGACCGCCGGCTCCGACCCGTTGTTCGTGATCAATCTCGAGACCTCCGCAGCGGAGAGCGGTGTCGAGGTCATCCTGGCGATCCTGCTCTTCCTGGACGCCACCGAGGTACCGGCCAAGGCGTTCCGCCGTCAGCGGGGCGTGATCATTCGATTGCTTGCCATCGCCCTGCCGCTGTCGCTCGGACTGGCCTGGTTGGCGGGGCTGGTCCTCTTTCCGGACCAGAACTATTGGGTGCTCGCTCTTCTCGCGACCATCACCGTCCCGATCGATCTTGCGCCGGCCGGGCCCGTCCTGCGGGACAAGCGGATACCGGCCCGGGTCCGGGAATCGCTGAACGTGGAGAGCGGGTTCAACGATGGCCTCGTTGCCCCGGTTTTCCTGATCTGTCTGGCCGGCGCCACCGCCGGTGCAGCGGGTGAGCCGCCGCTGGAAGCTCTGGTCGAGGCGTTGCCCGCGGTGCTCGTCGCCGTGCTGGTCGGTCTGGCGATCGGCGCCGCCGGCGCCTGGTCGATGATCAAGGTCTTCACGGCCGGGTGGACGGAGCCCTCGGCCTTGCGGGTCGGCGTTCTCGCCCTGCCGTTGCTGTCCTACGGAGTGGCGATCCTGTTCGCCGGCAACGGATTCGTCGCAGCTTTCGTCGCGGGCATTTGCTTCGGCGCGGCGACCCGGCGCCTCCCGGCCGACGCGCTGCACCTCACCGAGGACATCGGAACAATGCTCACCCTGGTTGTCTGGTTCATCTTCGGTCAGGTGGTGAATGACACCATCGGGGACGGCGGGCTATGGGGAGCCGTTCCCTACGCCGCCGTCGGCCTGACTGTCGTCCGGATGGTGCCGGTGTTCATCGCGCTCATCAGCAGCGGTGTCGACCTCCCCGACCGGTTCGTGATCGGCTGGCTGGGGCCACGCGGTCTGGCGTCCATCGTGTTCGGACTACTGGCCTTCATCGCGTTGAATTCACCGGAGAACGACAGCGTCGCCACGGTGATGGTCGCTACCGTCGCGCTGAGCGTGGTGTGCCACGGACTCACGGTTCGGATGATCGGTGCCTGGTACGACCGCCGCAGCGACGGCCTGGACCGAAAGATGCTGTCGTGAACGGGCTTGCTCTGCTACCGTTCCCAGCCATGACATCCCGGTCGCACTCGACCCTGCACCAGTCCTGGTGGCGGACCGCCTGACGGCGTATCCGTGATGTCACCGACCTCCGGCCGCCGATGAGCGGCCGGGTCTGATCAACACCTCCTCGCGGAGGTGGCCGCCTCATCGGCCGGCCGCCACCTCCGAAGGAGCAGTCCATGACCCTCACCGCTGACCCGACCATCGGCATCGCCCGGAACCCCGCGGTCGACAGCACTCTCGCCCAGGCCCAACGAGTGGTGACCGGCGACCGGCCAACCGGCCCGCTGCACCTGGGGCACTACATCGGCACCTTGGCCAACCGGGTGCGGCTGCAGAATCAGGGCATTGGGGTCTGCATCGTGATCGCCGATTACCAGGTGATCACCGATCGCGACGCGGCCGGCCCGTTGCGCGATCGGGTGCGGAACCTGGTCGCCGAATACCTCGCAGCCGGCATCGATCCCGACCGATCGATCATCTTCCCGCACTCCCTGGTGCCTGCCCTGAACCAGCTGATGCTGCCGTTCCTGTCGTTGGTGTCCGAAGCCGAGTTGCACCGCAACCCGACGGTCAAGGCGGAGTCGTTGGCATCCCGGCGTTCGATGAGCGCGCTGCTGCTGACCTACCCGGTACACCAGGCCGCGGACATCCTCGCGCTGCGCGGCACTCTCGTCCCGGTCGGTCAGGACCAGCTGCCGCACATCGAGCTCACCAGGTTGCTGGCGCGCCGGTTCAACGACCGGTACGGGTCGGTTTTCGCGGAGCCACGGGCGTTGCTGACCCGGGCGCCTGCGGTGCTGGGGACCGACGGCGCCCGGATGTCGAAAACCCGCGGCAACACCATCCCGCTGGGCGCCACCGAGGACGAAACGGTGGCGAAGATCCGTGCGGCCCGGACGGATTCGCTGCGGCACATCACCTTCGATGCGCACGCCCGGCCGCAGGTGGCCAATCTGCTGCTGGTGATCGCCGAGCTCACCGGAGTGGAACCGGCCGCCGTCGCCGATGAGATCTCCGGCGGCGGCGCAGCGCTGTTGAAGCAGCGGGCAGCGGAGGTGATCAACGAGTCGCTGCGCGGTGTCCGCCGCCGACGGCTCGAATTGCTCGCTGACCCGACCTATCTGGACGGCGTCCTGCTCGACGGGGTACTGCAGGCGCGTACCGTCGCCGACTCGACGCTGCAGCGCGTTCGGCAAGCGATGGGTATGGACTATCTGTGCGTCCAGGGTGATCCTGCCTGATGGTGGTGATCGAGCTGAGCGGGTGGAAAGGGTGGGACGGATGACCGGAACGACAGCCGGGGAAAGTGGGAACGGGCGGGAGCGGCCCGGTGAGAAGTCGGACCCGGCGCCAACCACGGGCCGAGATATCTGGCCGGCAAAGCGATTCCATCCGAGTAGGGCGCAGCGGATCGCCAACCGGGTGGTCAAGCCGCTGACCCGTTGGGGCCTCATCCCGCACACCTTCATCCTCACCACGAAGGGCCGGAAGACCGGTGAGCTGCACACCACCCCGGTGACCCTGGTGCAGGAGGGGGAGCGGCAGTGGCTGGTGGCGCCGTACGGGCCGGTGCCCTGGGTGCTGAATGCCAGAGCGGCCGGGCGGGTGACGGTGAGCCGGCGCCGGGTGTCCACCATGTACCTCGTGACCGAGGTGTCGGGCGCAGAGGCCGGTCCCGTGCTGAAGGAGTATCTCCGCATCGCCGGGGCGACAAGGGCCTATTTCGTCGCGACAAAGGACGCGCCCGCAGCGGACTTCGCGGCCGAGGCGCACCATCACCCGGTCTTCGAGCTGACCCCCGTCCAGTGAGCGGGCCGGGATCGCATCGGCGCGCGGGGTGACTACCGGCTGAGTCCGGCGCGGGTGGCGAGGGTCGCCGACGCGGCGCCGGAACGCGTTGCCAGGTCGGCGATGTCGGCATGCACCAGCTGCTCGTTCTCGACCACTGGCCGGCCGCCGACCAGCAGGAGCTCCAGCGGCGAGCGGGTGCCGAAGATCAGCGTGCAGACCGGGTCGGCGATGTCGATCCCGGAGACCCCGTCGATCCTCCACAAAGCGATGTCGGCGAGCTTGCCGACCTCCAGCGAGCCCAGGTCGTCGTGCCGGCCGAGAACGCGGGCGCCGCCCATCGTCGCGACCGAGAGCACCTGCCGGGCGCTCATGGATGTCGATCCGCCGCGGAGCCGGCCGACCAGCAATGCCTGGTGCAGTTCGTCGTCCATCCGACCCGATTCGTTGGAGGCCGACCCGTCGACGCCCAGTCCCACCGGCACTCCCGCCGCGAGCATGTCGGCGACCGGCGCGATCCCGGATCCGAGGCGGGCGTTCGAGGTCGGGCAGTGTGCGACCGCGGTGCCGGTGGAGGCGAACCGGGCAATGTCCTGCGGGGTCGGCCAGACGACGTGCGCGAACCAGACGTCCGGCCCGAGCCAGCCCAGGTCCTCGACGTATTCGCCCGGCTTGCGGCCGTACTTCTCCAGGCAGAACGCCTCCTCGTCGAGGGTCTCGCAGAGGTGGGTGTGCATCCTGGCGCCGCCCGCCCGGGCGATCTGGGCGGCACCTGTCATCAGCTCGCGGGTCACCGAAAACGGCGAGCAGGGCGCGACGGCGATCTGCAGCATGGAATCCGGTGATGGATCGTGCCAGCGCTCGATGGCCGCCGCGGTGGCCGCCAGGGCGACATCGGTCGACTCCACCACACTCTCGGGCGGCAGCCCACCGGCGGCCACGCCGAGGTCCATGGATCCCCGGGTCGGATGGAAGCGGAGCCCGATGGTGCGGGCCGCCGTGATGGTGGCGCCGAGCACGTCACCGCCGGCCCTCGGGAAGACGTAGTGGTGATCGGTACTCAGGGTGCAGCCGGACAGGGCCATCCAGCCGAGATTGGCCGCGGCGGATGCTTCGACTGTCTCCTCGTCGATGCCTGCCCAGACCGGGTAGAGCGAGGTCAGCCAGCCGAACAGGGTCTCGTCCTGCGCGTAACCGCGGGTGATCCACTGGTAGAGGTGGTGATGGGTGTTCACCAGGCCGGGTGTGGCCAGCATGCCGGCCCCGTCGACCCAACGATCGGCGCGATCCCGCAGGCTCTCCGGTGCCGGTCCCGATCCGACCGCAGTGATCCGGCCACCCTCGAGAACCAGGTGCCCGCTGGCGTGTTCGGTGCCGCTGGGGTCGACGGTGGCGATCGCGCATCCGGAGATGACGGTGACCGACGGCGCGGCAGCAACCACGGGTGACCTCCTCGGTGGCGCCGGTGTCCCGGCGCAGTTCGAGTGGACCTTCGCAGTCGGGGATGACGCGTTCGTGTCGGGCAGGCTTCGGGACGATCACACCGCCTCGGCGGTTGCCCGGTGGTTCAGGCTGGAGACGCATCCGGCCCCCGACCGCGAGGTCGGGGGCCGGATCGGTGGGTGAGCGACGGGGCTCGAACCCGCGACCACCGGCACCACAAGCCGGAGCTCTACCAGCTGAGCTACGCCCACCATTTGTCGACGATCAGCCGATCGAAGGATCGACCGGCGCGCGGACCGAGGAAGTCTAACCGATCCGGGACCTCGACTTGGTCCACGGGCCGCGACCCGGCGCAGGCCTGGTGATCATGCTGGCCGGCGTGATACTGGTGCCGACGTCGGCGACCGCACAGGCAATGCTGGTGTGGTGGACACGACCGCAGCGGCGCCGGCCGCCGACCACCGATCCGACCGCATCGTCGAGTGGGACGCCGTGGAGTTGTCCGACGCCATCGCGCAGCGGGCCGTCTCCTGTGTCGAGGTGATGGGCGCGTACCTGGATCAGATCGATCGACTCAACCCCCAGGTCAACGCCATCGTCAATCTTCGCCCACGGGCAGACCTGCTCGACCAGGCGCTCGCCAAGGACCGGGAACTGGCGGCGGGCGAACGGCGCGGCTGGATGCACGGGTTCCCACACGCCGTGAAGGATCTGGCGAACGTCGCCGGATTCCCGACGACCCAGGGCTTCTTCCGCCCACCGTTCAACGCTCCGCCGGCCTCCCGGGATGCGCTGGCCATCGAGCGGATCCGCGCTGCCGGGGCGATCTTCATCGGCAAGACGAACGTCTCGGAGTTCGGGCTCGGGTCGCACACCTACAACAATGTGTTCGGCACCACCGTCAATGCCTACGACCAGACTCGATCCGCCGGCGGCAGCAGCGGCGGCGCGGCTGTGGCCGTCGCCCTGCGCATGCTCCCTGTTGCGGACGGCAGCGACTTCTTCGGATCGCTGCGCAATCCGCCCGGCTGGAACAACGTGCTCGGGATGCGGCCGTCGTTCGGCCGGGTGCCGGGGCTGAACACCGACGTGTTCCTCCAGCAGTTCGGGGTGGAGGGTCCGATCGCCCGTAGCGCAACGGATCTCGCCATTCTGCTGCAAACCATGGCCGGCTACGACGACCGCGCTCCGCTGTC
>Ga0164307_10000924_pt1 | contig 13170 bp, 11 predicted proteins | sample Whisoiple_243_MG_FD_110214 | JGI IMG/M metagenome (GOLD analysis project Ga0164307, IMG submission 110214) | Soil microbial communities amended with fresh organic matter from upstate New York, USA - Whitman soil sample_243_MG | ecosystem: Environmental > Terrestrial > Soil > Unclassified >...
AGCGCTGCGCCGATCGCGTCGACCAGCCCGGCGTTGAGCGTCGCTGGTGACCAGGGCGACCCCGGACAGGCCGCGGGCGACGAGGTCTTTAAAGAAGGTGTTCCACCCGGCACCGGACTCCGCGGTGGAGGTGGCGACGCCGAGGATCTCGCGGAACCCGTCGGCGTTGACGCCGGTGGCGACCATGACCGCGATCTTGATGACCCGGCCACCTTCACGGACCTTCATCGTCAACGCGTCCGCGGCCACGAACGTGTACGAGCCGGCGTCGAGAGGTCGCTCCCGGAAGTTGCGCACGAGCTCGTCGAGGTCACGTGACATCACGGACACCTGGGACTTCGACAGACCGGTGATCCCGAGTGACTGCACCAGCCGGTCCATCCGCCGTGTCGAGACACCGAGGAGGTAGCAGGTCGCGACCACGGCTGGTCAGGGCTGCTTCGGCGCGGCGGCGTCGCTCGAGGAGCCACTCGGGGAAGTAGGAGCCCTCCCGCAGCTTCGGGATCGCGACGTCGAGGGTCCCGATCCGGGTGTCGAGGTCGCGGTGGCGGTAGCCGTTGCGACGGTTGGACCGCTCCGGGTCACGGGTGCCGTAGGAGGCGCCGCAGACATTGTCGGCGTCCGCCGACAACAGTGTGTTGATGAAGCCGCCCATCAGCTCACGCAACAGATCCGGCTGGCCTGAGCCAGGTGCTCGTGCAGGAACTCGGTCGGGTCGATACTGGGTCCAGCGGTCATCGCTGTGCCTCTCTTCGAGTGGGTTGTAGGAGATTCCTCGAAGAATCACGCGGTGACCGCGCCTGCGTCTACGCCCAGGCCGTCACCCACGCCGTACACCACTCTGCTGGATTCAACTCCTGTCGTCGTTCGGCCCAGGTGAGTCAGCGAGCTGGCGTGTGGATGTGCAACGTTCAGGGCTTGCGCGAAACTTCTCGCAACCTCTGCCAGGGTCCGAGGCGCCATGCAGCGTCGATCAGGGCGTTGCGGCGGTGGCTGCGTCCGTTGAGTTCTTGCTTGAGGGAGAAGGCGGGGCCGGAACTGATGTCTTGGTTCTTGATCGCGTCAAGGACAACTCGGCCCGAGGTCTTGTCGGTGACTGTCACCCAGTGCTCGAGCTCGCCGGCCGAGCAGATGCTGATGGGCAGTTGCGAGGTCCGGTGGAAGATCGGGCTATGGAACCCGCTGTTGAGGATGTGGAAGTCCTCCATCGTGACGAGTAGGCCGGCCCTGGGGCGGTCGGTGGGGATGTGCGCGAATGCGGGGTGCGCGTTGTTGATGAGGTTGTCGGCGCGTTCAATCTGGCGCACGCCCTTCCCGAGCATGCGTTGGAGTTCTGACTCGGCATCAGGGGCGCCGGCGCGGACCGCGGCCGTTGGTCGGACGGATTTCACCTCGACGAGGACGACGAGCTCGGGGAGGGTGACGATGAAGTCGACTGTCTCCTTGTTGTCTCGGTCGTATCGGAACCCTGGTTCGACGTCGGCTTCCGGGATGAGCCTGAGCTGGTTGCCGATGTATTGCTCCAAGAGGTCGCCGAGGTCGTCGGCGAACGGCTTTCCCCACAGGTTGAGGCCGGCATAGTAGATGCCGAGGGGGCTCAGGCGGCGTACGACGAGGGCAGGAGTTGGTATCAGCCAGTCGTTGTGGATACCGCTGACTGCCGGGTGGCTGAGGAGTGGGTTGTGGGTGAACCGTCGCCACGGTGACGGGGCCTGTCTGCCGTTGAGCTTCTTGAAAGCGGCTTGGTCGATGACGTAGTTCCGTCGCCACGCCGTGCGTAGTCGGGCGGGGTCGATGACGGTAGGGAGGAACGAGAAGTTCGGCAGGTCGAGCCAGTTGGGGTTGAAGCGACCGGAGTTGGGTCGGGCGGCCATGTGGAGCATCTGGCCTGCGGCGACGAAGCTGATGAGGTCGGTGCCGAAGAGTTCGGTCTGCCAGTCGTCGCGGATGACCCGCGGCGTTCCGGCGGGTTTCGTGTTGAGGAAGATCGCCGCCGCGCGGGACATCTCGTTCTGAAGTGGGACCTGGTACTCGAGCTGTTCGCAGATGCGGAGGAAGAAGCCGGTGAGTGGGCCTTGGTAGCCATCGCCGAGTTCCGGGTCGTTCAGGTCTGTGTAGGCATTGCTGCACTGCAGCAGATGGTCTTCGGTTGCTGCGGGACGATGCTCGTTGCCGTAGGCGAGTGAAACCCGGGCGATTTCGGCGAGTGCCCAGGGTGCGCCGAACCCGCGTTGTCGTGGGCGGAACCAGGACTCGGGGTCCATTCGCGTGGATGCGAGTGCCGCGACGCGCGGGATGAGTGAGCTGGGGCAGTGGCGGCGGACGACGGCTATGAAGTCTTCATCTCGCATCGGTGCGCCCCGGCCCGGTGGTCTCGCGGTGTTTCGTCAGGATGGGTGCGATCTTCCAGTGGCCGGCTGACGGCCCGGGCTGGCGGCCGCTCTCGTCTGCGTGTGCAGGCGAGTGCTGGCGCCCGAACGCTTGCCGTAGCAGCCCTAGGCGCTCGGCGAGGGTGAGTGGGGGTGGCGGCGGTGGGGCGGGGCGGGATCTCTTGGCTAGACGTAGGAGGTCTGCCTCGCCTTGTTCGCGAAGGAGGCGTCGGTAGATGTGTATCCATATGAGGAGCACTGTGAGACTGGCGGGTGCGACGCCGCAGGCGATGGCGAGGATCGTGAGGTTGAGGTCGGGCAGATGATCGCTCGGCGAAGCGACTGCGGCGGCGGCAACGAGGAGTGATGCGACCGCGGCGACAGCAGCAACCCACGGGGCGCCGGTGAGTGATCGGCGGTATGCCGGTGGCATGCGGTCCGGTCGGGTGGGCCACGCCACGTCGGCGGGGGCGGTCTCGTCACCTATGGCCGCCACTCGGTGCGTTGCGACCCAACGTCGAGGCGCGGTCCGGAGCCTGCTCCACCGTTCATCGAGAGCGGACTGGAATGCGGCGTCGTCGATTTCGGGATCAAACAGCCCAACGCCTCGTCCCTGTTTGGCTTGGACGACTCTGCCGAGTGCGATCAGCGGAACGAGGACGGACAGGACGACGGCGACGACGACAACTTCGAAGGCGAGCAGGTTTGTTGAAACCCTGGCTTCGGGCGCCCAATCGTTGAGCAGGTCGGCGCCCCCGCCGGCAAAGTTGATGGCGAGTCCAGTTAGAGCCGTGGTCACCGGGAGGAGGAAGAGAGCGGCCACGGGCTCGGCAGAGGCGCGATCAAGCAGCGTTGGTCGACCCGCAAACCTGCTGGAGAAGACGGCCACGGCACCATGCCACACCGTGAAAAAGAACAATACGGCGGTGAGAAGGATGATGCCGGCGAGCACGATGACTTGGCCTGGGAAGGTATAGCGAGCGGCAAGGAAACCTGTCGTTCCTATCGTCGAGGCGACCAATGCGACAGTGAGGACGAACCTTCGAATAGAGATTGGCACACGTCCATCTTGCTAGCGACCACGGACAGTGGTCGGAACGGGCCGACCGCGCGGCAAGACGCGTTGTAGTCGCACCGTCGTGCTGGGCACGGCCTTCCTCTACGCAATCGTCGAGGCTCCTTGGTAGGCGGCGGGTTCCCGGCTAACAATGCAGGCAGTCGACACGTCGTTCCGGTTTCGCCCCAGTACGCAGGGAGGCGGATCGCGGTCGCGGGCAGGCGAGGGGCAATGATGAGGTTATGCAGCAGATCTCGAAACTTCGATTCGACGCGCTAGCGTCTTATGCGCGGCACCCGATCGCCGCGAAACTCTCCCAGGAGATCGCATGGTTTGAGTGGGCTGAAGCGAGACTAGTCGCCGCTCTCCAGGTCGACCCCGACGGTGAGTTCAGCGCAGTCTTCTTGGCTCCAGACCTCAACGAACGCTACCGGGGGGTGAGCATGACCGGTTTTCATGCTGGTCCTCGGGATGCGGTGGTCGAACTGACAGTCATGGGCGCGGCCTTCGCCGGCGGGATCGATGAAATTCGGGAACAGGGCGACGAATCTGGTCCGGTGGTCGACTTCTTCGCGGCAGTAGGGCCGACGGAGAAGCGGCATGCCGATTTCGTGCTCCTCGCAACCCACGCCGGCTACGCGCCGGCACGAGCGATCATCGAGCCGATGATGCGATGGCACGACGACGTCGATGGCAACTTCGTCGAGCAGTTCCAGACGACAGGTTTCGACGCGCGCATGTGGGAGCTGTACCTGTTCGCTGCCATCACGGAGGCAGGGTTCACGATCTCCACGGAGAACAATGTTCCCGACTTCAACCTCACGGGACCGGTGGGCGACTTGTGCATCGAGGCCACGACGATCAACCCGTCGAAGGACCACCAAGGCCACCCGGTTGACCCTGCTCCTCGCGAAACCGACGAGGAGAGACGTGTGTACGTCGAGCACTACCTTCCGATCAGGTACGCCGGTCCGCTGAACGCCAAGTTGTCGAAGCGCTACTGGGAGCACCCGCACGTGAGCGGAAAGCCCCTCGTCTTCGCCATCCAGGACTTTCACGAGACGTTGTCGATGACGTGGACGCGATCAGCGCTGCCGATCTACCTCTATGGCAACACGCATGAGGCGGTCAGACACGACGACGGCACCCTAGGCATCCAGGTCACGCCTGTCGGGGTGCACAAATGGGGAGCCAAAGAGGTCGTGTCTGGGTTCTTCTCACTTCCTGAGGCCGAGCACGTCAGCGCAGTCATGTTCAACAACAGCGGCACGATCTCCAAGTTCGATCGCATGGGGGTGGCTGCCGGCTTCGGAACCGAGGACGTCATCTTGGTCCGGGAGGGTTTCGTCGTAGACCTTGACCCCGACGCTAGCGACCCGACTCCGTTTGTGCATGTGGTCAGTGAGGGTTACCCCGAGACGTGGATGGAAGGGATGGACGTCTACCACAACCCGACCGCGCTCAACCCGCTCGATCCCGACCTACTCCCCGGTGCCGCACATCACCGGGTCATGCCCGATGGGCAAGTCGAATCCTCGTCTTCGGGCTGGCAGCCACTGTCGTCCATGACATCGATAATCGTGACTGGGAACAGCGAAACTGCGAAGTAGCGGCATCGATCGCCACTGACGCGGTCGAGGACAGTGTCAGCCGGTTCTGGATTGCGGCCCGCGGCCGGTGCTCGGCAATCGGCTGCGATGCGGCGACGGGTCGACGCAGCCCGCTCCAGGTCGCGCGATAGGTCAGAAGTGGCTCTTCGCCTTGCTGTACGCGTTGCGGAGCGTCGTTGGCAGGTCTGCCTCAGGGCCGGCTTCGGCTAGAACCTTGTCGTCGCGCAGGATAGTGACGACGTAGCGTTGCGGTCCTGCCGGAACTCCAGCGTCCCGCACGACGACCTGTAGCTCGACATCATCGACGTTCACATCGAAACGGGTTGCGTAGTAGGCGTCCTCGACGCCGAACGCGTGCTTGACGTGGTTGAGAACTCCGAGCGGGTTGTCCATGGCACAAACCTAGTGGAGTCATCGAGCAGGGCCGGACGGTCCTCGTCGATAGTTCGGTCTTTGACGTGCCTTAGTCGCTGCGGGCACCATGTGACCATGGCGCGCACCGTGGTTGTCCACATCACCGACGACATTGATGGATCCAAGGGCGCCGAAGAGGTGCAATTTGCACTTAGAGGCGTCGAGTACTCCATCGACCTGTCCAAGAAGAACCAGGCGGCGCTAGCGAAGGTTCTCAAGCCGTACATCGATGCCGGCACCAAGGTCAGCAGCCGTATTCGTCGGGGCGGGGGCCGGCGCCCTTCGACCCCTGGATCGCAGGATCAGCGGGCGGTCCGACAGTGGGCGAAGGCTCAGGGTTTGGAGGTCTCAGATCGCGGCCGCATTCCGGCGTCGATTGTGGCGCAGTACGCGAGCCGAAACGGCTGAAGTGGACAGACCCGCTTTGGCGTAGCGGTGGGGTGCGCGTTCGCGTCGGACCGCGCGAAGGGCTTCGTCAGTCTCGCGGGGTTGCGAACGCTCCGTTGGCGCAATGAGGGTCCGGCTCAGCTGGACGGCTGGGTGGCTTTTCGTCGCCGGCTGCGTGCTTCAACGTGATAGTTGACCGGGCTGTTGTCCAAGACTCGATTGATCATCGTCTGAAAGAACCTTGCTGGGTCAACCTCGGCGGGAACAAGGTCAAATCGCAGGAGCACGGGCGCGGTCGCGCTCCATCGGTCGAAGTCCGATCCAGAGTCGTCTGCGGCAGCCGCGACACTCGACTCGCTCGATGAATCGTCGCCACCCGCTTCAGGTGATGTCGGGAAGAGGTTCTCCTCCTCGGCCGCTCCGGGAGTCGCGAACGGGTCGTCATCTTGGTCGGCCGCCGCTGCAGTCGCCTCGTCTTCCACGGCCGGCGAATCGGGCACAACGAGCGCGACGGCGTCGTACGCATCGTCCTCTCGCCCGAGCTTGATGAGGAGATCGATGAGCCAGTCGGCCTTGTCGGGCTCAGTGGTGAACGCCGAGGCATGCAAACCGTAGACGAAACCGAGTGCCGCCTGTGGGTGACGGAGTCTCAGGTTCTTCGCGTCTCCGTAGGATTCTTCGACCCTGTTGGCGGCGTTCTTCCCGAACGACGAATCCATGCGCTTGGTGGAGATCATCAGCTCCGGGCCGGTGTTCCAGGCGCTCATGACGACATCGACTTGCTTGACGTAGTTCTTGCCGAGCAGGTTGGCGCTGGCCCCGACCGCACCGCCCAAGCCGGTCCCGGAAGCGACCTTGGCTGCCAGTTGGTCTCGGAGCGGGCCCTTCAGGGTGCGGAGGAGTGTGGCGATCTCAGACGGCAGCACTCGTGGAGCCTCCGCGCGGGGCCAGACGGCGTCCGGGTCGAACCCAGCGCGTCGAAGTTCGTAGGCCACCCACACATCGAACGCTAGGGCGGGAACGCCGGACTGTGATCGGGCTCCGAGGGCGACGGGCACGGCCAGCAGACTGGAGAGCGTGTCGAAGTCCGGCTGGAAGACGAGCTCATCGCCACGTCTTGCCCACGGGTTTGTGCCCCGTGCAGGGGCGGTTGCGACGATGTGGTCGAGGAGTTTCCAGGCGCGCGCCTTCAGGCTCATCGGCGTCTCCCAACAGACCTACTCACGCATACACCCTGTCATGTGCCGGATCGCGGGAAGCGCGAACGGGGGAGCCACGCGCCGCCGTCGCCGCCCGAACCCCACTGGGTTAAAGCGTGTCGAGCTTTGCGAGGAGCGCCTGGACGGCATCACCCCAGCTCACCTTTGCCGCGACCGCGGTGCGCAGCTGTGCGGCTTGGGCGCGGGCAGCGAGGGGATCAGACAGGACCCGGGAAATCGCATCCCCCCACAGGTGAACTGCGAGCTGGGTGGCAGAGTTCCGCGTGGTGACGATCGAGGATGGCGTCGTATCGATGTCGGAGTCATTGAGGAACTGCGCCAGACCGGAGTTCGCTCCGATCAATACAGGGACGCCTGACGCGATCGCCTCGTAGGCGGTGAGGCCGAAGCCTTCGTGGCGGGACGGCATCAATACGACCTGCGATTGGGCCAGGTCCAGCGCGACCTTCTCTTCGGAGTCTGAGTACGGCCGGCAGAGAGGGGTCATCCTGCCTTCGAAGATCTCCTCCAGTCGTTCCTTGACGAGCGACTCGGCGTCATCTGGAACACCGCGAACAACGAGGGTGGGCGGATGCGGCTTGTTGGCCGGCCATCGGTCCAACACGCCCAGTAGAGCTTCGGCGGCTATGTCGATGCCTTTGGACTGGAAGTCGTCGGCACGTCCAACGATCAGGACCTTGTTCTTCACCGGCGGAAGCCGGAGCGGATCTACAACGAGACCCTCCCTAAGACCGGGAACCAGGCAGATCACTGGCGGCTGAGGGCCGGGCCCTATGAGCTCGTCTTTGATTGTGGCGGTCAGCAGTGGTCCGACACCGACGACGAGGTCCGCAGACTGAGCGAGGTCTCGCTCCAGCCCCCGTCGTGCGTCTGCCAGGAGCATTCGTGGCTTGCCCTGTGGGGTTTCCTTGGCGGCTTCGAGTTCCTCAGCGTCGGTGTGCACGAAGTGGACGCGTCGAGCATCTGGGAAGAACTGTTGTTGTAGCGCGGCCGCGTAGGGACCTAGAACCCTCCCGTGACCGATGATGACGTCGGGCTCCCAGGTCTGGTCTGAGAACACGGGGCGCAGCATCAGTAGCTCGCGTTCGTTCAAGCCGGGGATGCGCGCGGGCACGACGAGTTCGACGTCGTGCTCAGATGCTGCCCTGATGTCGCTCTCTGAGGTTCGCGGAACCATGACCGCCGTGTCGATGCCATGCTTCGCGAGAGCGATCGCCAACTCACGGTTGACGGTCGAGACGCCACCGCGGCCCGATCTCCACTCGTCGGCAACCAGCAGAATCCGTCGCTGACGGGACCCGATCGAAGTCTCATCCGGGACAGCTTTCGCCGATGCCTCACTGCTACCGGGGGAAGAACCTGGCTGCCGCATCAGGACCTCGACAGCCGCCTGGGTCACAACCAGCTCGTTGAACGACCCTTCCGACAGGTCAGCGTCGTCGGTTGCGACGAACGGTCGCCATCGGAGCTCTGAACCAGCGAAACACACGAGCACCGCGTCATAGCCGATGCCGTCGGACTGACGCAGCAACTGACGAACTGAAGTTGCCAGATGCCGCATCATGTCGTAGTTCGTGTCCGCCTCAGGATGAGCGATCAATAGGACCGCTCCTAGTGTCACGTCCTGATGGAACGACCTCCGTGTCTCGACAGCCGCGGCCAGCAGATCCGACACCCGGTTGCGGATGTTCTTGGCTACGTGGGCGTGCATGACCTTCAACTCGACGGCGACGGGTGCGTCGTCGGCACGGGTGATGAGAATGTCAGGTCCGCGGGTTGCGCCCCGCCGGTCGTAGGGAACCCCGCCTAACAGTTCAGCCATGGAGTCTTCCAACGTCCTCCAGTACGACCGGCTGAGTGGGGACCGGTCGGCCGATGCCAGCAGTTCCAGCAAGGCGCGCTCGGCTGGGTGACTCATGCCGAGGATCGTACGGACCGTCTCGAAAGTGGGGCGCGTGTTGATCCCCCCGATGGGACCTCAACGATCGAGCCTCTCGGTATGCAATCCAGCTGGCGCACACATGGTCGGCTCCGTCTGAGTGCGTGTCTGCAACGATCACCAACCTGGTCGCAGCGACCGATTCGTGGTTGCGGGACAGCGAAGAAGGGCCTGATCAACGTCCGCGATGCCGATGACACAACTCCGCTTGAACGTTGCTTGCAAACGAAGAATGGGGGAAGAAGTCTCATTGTGAGTGCTTCTCGCGGCTGTTCTGGGTAGGTTGACGAGTTTTGGCGGAGCCTCCTGGGAGGCGCCGCGTTCCTTCTCATCATCGCCACCTTCGCGCTCTACACGGGGCACGCCAGCAGAGGCACACCCACCGAGAGGCCGAAGTTCGCGCCGTACTACCTGCTTCAACTCTGGCTCATGGTTCTGAATGTTCTCGGCGTCGTGAGCTGGCTGATTGTGCGCAACGCGTAGCTGCCACGGGTTAGTGGCTACGCCGTCTTGGTCGTCATGCAGCGCTGGCCGGCCGCCATCCGGTAGACGAGGTACCGAGCTGACCCGTTCCTCGGGGAGGACGGGACTACTTAGATGCACCGCCGCGCGCGCGGCTCCTGCGCCGGTGGGCCAGCAGATTACGGCCGCGGCGGAGGTCGTGAATGTCATCAGCAGGCAGCCCTAGCCCCTCACTGAGGATCACGGTATCCACCGCCGTGACCGCAGCCGGCAAGTCTCCCCGACGTAGCGCGGCACGGACAGTGGGCGCGGCCCGCTGGAGCATGGGTTGCAGTCGGGCAACCAGCGTGGGAGACGGGACCGCCAACTGGGCGGCTTCGCGGGGTTCCATCTTCAGGATGCCGCCACCGTAGGCCCGGCCCACCGTTTCAGCGCTGAGCATCGTCGCACTGTTGAGGGCGGCGATCGCGAGGGAGAACCTGAGGTTCTGAAGGTTCGGCTCTAGGTACAGTCCGTGAACGCTGTTCAGGTGATGCAACCCGAGAGGGTTCGCGCACAACTGAACGGTGTCGGCGTTCATGTACGTGAAGAACATGTCCGGCGCGCTGACTAGCGGTGTGCGCCACCAGGGGTTGCGGATGCGGCACTTGTAGGCACTTGAGACGCCTGTTGCCTCGCCTTGAGCGATGTAGGCCCTCGCGGCCGGGGAGAGCACCTCAGGACGGAATAGCAGCGTGCGTGCGCCGGACTGCGCTAGTGCGTCGTAGCCGCCTTGGGTCAGCGATAGGTGGCGCAGGTGGGTGGAGCCTGGCGGTGAGATCCTGACGAAGTCGGTCTCGGCTAGGCCGAGCTCGTCCGCTCGCCGCGGGCTCATGGTGAAGAAGGTGTTTGCTCCCGTAACCATGCCTAGTCGCACTCGCCCCCAGGATGTCAACGGCTGGAAGGAGTCGCTGGCGAGCAGTTCCTGGAGGGACGCGGTGGCGCCGGCGTTCACTAGGGCGGTGGTCCATTTGGCAGCCGGATCGGTTGGTTCGATATGGGCGGCGAACTGAAGGTGGGCTAGGTCCGATGCTCTGTGTACCCGTCCGAACTGGACTCGGTTCGTGCCGCCGTGTCCTTCGGCGAGGAGCAGCAGCGCTTCGGTCTGAACGCCGGGGAAGACCTGTGCATCGAAGAGGACGATCTTGACCGTGGAGAAGCGTCGTAGGAGGAACGCGCGAACACTGGCGGCGTAGTTGGACGATAGGAGTTCGGCTGGGAGGACGAGCGCCATCCGTCCCTCTGGCTTCAAGAACGCGGCTGAGTGGATGACGAATGGAGCCCACGAACTCGCGAGGCTCGTGAGGTGGACGCCCTGGGCCTCGGCGGCTCGGCGTCCGGTGGCGCGAGCCTCGCCGGTGAAGCCGTGGTAGCGAATGTAGGGAGGGTTGCCGACGACTGCGGACTGGTCGCCGGTTGGGGTGACCGCGAGGAAGTCGCCGGTCCAGATTTCGGCGTCTGCTACTCCGTGGCTTAGGAGGAGTTCTTGTGCCTTCGCGGCGCTCGGGGCGTGGAGTTCGAACCCGGATAGGCGTGGCTTCGGGGCGCCCAGAGTCTTGAGGCGCTGAGCCGCCGAGACCAGGAAGACGGCTTCGCCGCAACTGGGTTCGAGGACGCTGTCGTCGGCTGACCTGACCGCCCAGTTCGTGGCGAAGTCGCTGACAGGTTGGGGGGTGAAGAACGCGCCGCGAGCCTTGCGATGCTCAGGCAGGTCGAGCGGTTCTGTCGTCATAGTCTGCGTCGCAATCTCATCGTTCTCGAAGCCATCCAACACCAGGGACCGTCTCATCCGGCACCGACACGACCATAGGTCAGCGGCTTGGTCGAGAGCCCGGGTCATCCTGCCTATCGTCTTGTACCACTCTTATCGGCGGACGTTTCGGATTGCTTGACCTGCACACCCGAACACTCTCGAGTTGAGTCCAGCAGAGTGGTGTACGACAGTGATTCGTCGTTGATGTCTGGTTAGGCGCTGATCGCGCCGGCAGTGTTGGTGGCCTCCTCGGGCTGGTCGGTGGTGATCAGGGTCAGGCGGCTCTTGGCGAGGACGTCGATACCAGGTAGCGGCGTCCGTCGGCCCATTCGTCGTGTTGCTCGGCCAGGACGGCGCCGACGAGGCGGATGATCGAGCCGCGGTCGGGGAAGATGCCGACGACGTCGGTGCGGCGGCGGATCTCGCGGTTGAGGCGTTCGTTGGGGTTGTTGGACCAGATCTGTCGCCAGACCGCTTTGGGGAACGCGGTGAACGCGAGGACGTCGCCGCGGGCCGCGTCGAGGTGGTCGTGGACCTCGGGCAGGGACGTCTCGATCTGGTCCAGCAGCTTGTCGTACTGGGCGTGGACCGCGTCGGCGTCGATCTGGTCGAAGACGCTGTGCAGCATCGCTTTGACGCCGCCCCAGGCGTGCTTGGGACACAGCGACATCAGGTTGAACGTATAGTGGGTGCGGCAGCGTTGCCAGCTGGCGCCGGGCAGGTTCGCCCCGATCGCGTCGACCAGGCCGGCATGGGCATCGGAGCCGCGGGAAGTGCGCTGTTGGGTGGACGAGTTGTCGCCGCGTGTGCGGCGGCACGGTGCCTGGTGGTCGTGCACTAGTGGTCGAACAGGTCGAACAGTCCCTGGTCGGCTGGAGCGGCCGCGCGCACTGCGGCGACCGGGTCGATGCGGCGATCGATGCGCTGCTGAATCAGCGGTAGGTAGGTCTGGTCTCGCTCCACAGCAACCGACACCATGCCTTCCATCAAGCACGCCTCGACGGTCGTTCCGGACCCGGCGAATGGATCCAGGCAGACTCCTCCGGCGGGAGTGACCAATCGGACGAGTCCTCGCATTAGCGCCAGAGGCTTGACGGTCGGATGAGTGACACCTGCGACGGACACTCGCTCGTTCTGGTCTGGCTTCGCGACCCAGAAGAACCGGGAGGACAGGTTGCCGGCTGCGCTGTCCAGGACGTCGGCCTGGTGCTCGTCGAGGAAGACGTTGCTCGGCCAGCGCCCACCAGACAGGCGCGTTCCGTCGATGTTGAGACCACCCGTGCCGTAGGTCAGGACGTTGCGGGCAACGGTTCCCTCAAGGGGTTTGCGGGCGAGCACGATCGGCTCGTGGGCAGGCTTCAGGGCGGTGCCCCAGCCCGCCCAGTCGGGGCTGCCGGCGCGATCGTTGCCGACTGTTGGCTCGTCGACCTGAGCGCCCGCGAGGTTCTCGTAGCGAGCCGTGTGGGCGGCGATCGCCGTCGGTACGTCCAACGATTTTGGAAATCCGGTGCCGTAGAGCCAGGCGAGGTTGTCGCGCAGGTGGAAGCCGGCGTCCTCGACGCTCACGGCCAACCGGTGCCACGTTCGGGTGCCGCCGAACGCCACCATGTGACCGCCCGGCTTCAAGACACGCAGGCACTCGCGAGCCCACAGCAGGCTCCAGCGTCCGAACTGCCGGGCGTCGTTGTCGGCGTAGCCACGCGAGTGCGTGGCGCTTTCGTGCCAGTTCTGGGACTGCTGCCCCAGCATCCCCGAAGCCGCGAAGGCGTCGATCTCCGCTGCGAGCAGGCAGTTCTCACATGCCTCATACCCGGTGGTCGTCGCCGTGTTGCCGCACAGGACGCACGTTGATTCGGTGCCTGGGCTGTCGGGGTCGAGACGGTACGCCGCGGACACGTCCGCGATCGACGCGATCGCGTA
>Ga0164307_10000925_pt1 | contig 13156 bp, 13 predicted proteins | sample Whisoiple_243_MG_FD_110214 | JGI IMG/M metagenome (GOLD analysis project Ga0164307, IMG submission 110214) | Soil microbial communities amended with fresh organic matter from upstate New York, USA - Whitman soil sample_243_MG | ecosystem: Environmental > Terrestrial > Soil > Unclassified >...
ATGAAGCGCTCGATGTCCCACACTGGTGGCTGGCCGGGCGTGAAGCCGAAGGTGCTCGTCATATGTCCACACTAGAAACGCATCCGGACGAGAGACGTCCGCAAACCCGGTCGACCGCGAAATGGTCGACATCCCGGCGAGGCCGAGACGACATACGTCGTGCCGAGCGCTCGGTGACCGCCTCCGGGCGGCAGGAGCGCTCAACCGTCCCGGGTCAGCTCGAACAGCTCGCACGACGTGTTCATGTAGCGGGTGGTCGCGCCCAGGTGGCGCATGCCGATGCGCCGGCAGACGGCTTGCGAGGCGTGGTTGTCGGGATGGGTCACGGCGATGATCCGGCTCTGGCCGCGCGCGAACGCGTCGACGGATGCTGCGCGCGCAGCCTCGGTCGCGTATCCGTGGCCCCACCTGTCCGGATGCAGGTGCCAGCCGATCTCGACGTCCGCGGGGTCTGATGGATCTTCCCCTGCTGACAGTGGAATGGGTTTGAGCAGAAGGTTTCCCAGCCGTGCGCCGGCCTGGTCGGTGATGACCCAGATGCCGTGGACGGGGTGCTCGCTGATGGCGCGTCGGCGTTCGATCGAGGCGAGCGCCTGGCTACGGGAGGTCATGGTCGTGGGGTCAGCCCCCAGGTAGCGCACGACCTCCCAACGGCCCTCGAGGTCGAGGAGGAAGTCGGCGTCGCCGGCTTCCCATGGTCTGAGAACCAGTCGCGCCGAGGTGATGGTCCGCATGGGCGAAACCTAGCGAACGACCCGAGTCGGTCGCGGGGGTGCTAGGGCCGCATCAGTTCCGTGAACACCGGCTCGTGTCGAATCGGATCCAGGTCGGAGTCGTTCCTCGCCGACTCCCTGAACTCGTCCGACAGCTCGATGGCGTGCTGGAGGTGCTCGAGGGCCTCGCTCGTCCGACCGCACTGACTCTCGCAGCAGGCGAGATTGAAGAACAACATGGGGTACTGCGGGTTGGCACGGACCGACGCTGCTAGACGGGCGGCGACCTCGGCATACTCCCCCGCCTGGTACCGGGGGGCCAGTGGAGCCCACAGTTCCCAACCTCGGGCCGCGTAGGCCTCTCCCGGCGTGCCCTCGATCGCCAGGAGGGTCGTGTCGCCTTCGACGGCTGAGGCCCTGCGCCTGGTGCCGGGAGGAGCGAAAACCAGGGTGCCGGTCGGCGCGTCGACCCGGTCCCCGTCGACCTCGAACACCGCATGGCCCTGCAGCACGAGGAACAGTTCCTGGTCAGCCGTCGGATCGTCTCCGTCGTGTTCGTTGATGAGGACGTCACCCGCCGTGCGGGCGGTCCACACCGTGGCCCCGAAGGCCGAGATGCCCAGGTGATGGCGGACAGGTCGGTAGTGGGCCCCGGCGTCGCTGAACTCATCGATCTCATCCAGGTGGGCGATTGCGTAGCCGGCCATGGCCCAGCTCCTTCACGTGGCGAGCGTTGCCTGGAACGTTACGGGCCCTCCCGGACGGTCGGCGTCCGGAAGGTTGCGGGAACCGCAGGTCACTCTCCCTGCCAGAGCCGCTCATCGGCAGTCGCACGACGGGTATCCGTGCCTCGTGTGAGGCTGCCGACAAGGCTGCTCGGGTTGCCTCGCCCACGGGCTACCGTGGAGCAAGAGGCGTGCGCGGAGCGCGCTGAGGGGCGCCGCTCGAGCGCACGCCTCGTCGCCGAGGAGGTGGGTAGCCCATGGCTGCCCAGCGCGTCGCCGGTCGGGCCGAGAAGAGGGTCCGGGGCACAGGATCACCCCTCGGAGGCGCGATCGCCCTGCTGCGCGCGGGCCCGCGACTGACCGCTGCCCGCGTGCTCTCGGTCCTGGCCCTCGCCCTGATGCTCGTCCAGTCTCTTCTGGGACTGCTCGTGCCTGGCCTGTACCCCGAGCAGGGCTGGGCGGTAGCCGCACTACGCGGCAATGACCTCGTGACGCTGGCAGTCATCGTGCCCGCGCTCGCGCTGAGCTTGTACCTCAGCGCAACCCGCGCCTCGGCCACGTCGGTCGCCGTGTGGCTCGGCCTGCTCTTCTACGGGATCTGCAACTACGCCTACTACGCCTTCGGCGCCGCGTTCAGCGACGTCTTCCTCCTTCACGTCGCCGCCGTCTCGGCCTCGACGTACGCCCTGATCCTGCTCGGGTCGAGCCTCCAGGTCGAAGCCGTGGCCGCTCGGATGCGCACCGGCCCGGCAGCACGGGTGGTCGCGGCCTTCACGACGCTGCTCGGGGCGGGGCTCGTCGCCGCTCGGGGGACCCTGTCGGTCCGGTTCACCGTGACCGGCCTGCTGCCTACGACGGTCTCTGGGGGCACAATTCCGACGCACGTTGTCAGGCGCTCATCACGGCAACAGCGGTGTCGGGTCGTCTGACGCTCAAGGCCTCGCAACGCGAAGGACCTGCCAGTCCTCAGATGCCCTCACGGTCCCCACTGAGCCGGTCCGGGATTCCGTCTGAACGGCGACTTCCGGCGTCCTGCCAGAGCACCGGTGTCACGACTGGTCCACCGGTTTCACTGGCTCTCAGGCGGCCACATCACGTGAAGCCCTTACGGCCTGGGCCGGTATCGCAGGGCGACCGCACCCGACCGGAACTCTTGACGATCCACCAGCTCGAGCTGGACGCGCTCGCGCAGACCGGCGAGCAACGTCGGCCCGTGTCCGGCAAGGACCGGCTGCACGACGAACGCGTACTCGTCGATCAGTCCCAGATCTGCCAACGCCAGGGGAAGCGTCACGCCACCCACGAACAGCCCCCCGCCTGGCTCCTGCTTGAGCCGCTGAACCGCGTGCCCCACGTCGCCTCGCACCAGCTCGGCATTCCAGTCGACCCCGCTCAGCGTGCCCGACACGACGTGCTTCTTCGTCCGGTTGATGGTCTCGGCGAAAGGGATCTGCCACTCATCCATCCAGTCAGGCCAGGTGCCCGTGGCCGGCTGCCGCCACGCCGACTCCATCATCTCGTAGGTCACCCGGCCGAACAGCAGGGCATCGGCTCGTTCCAGCTCAGCGGTCCAGTAGCGCATCGACTGCTCGTCCGGGGGTAGCCCCGCCTCGTGATGGCAGCAGCCGTCGAGTGTGACGTTGATCGAGTATCGGAGTGGTCTCATCTCGTTGCTCTCCCTTGAGGCGCGCAGCCCGTCTTCACCGGACCGTACTCAAACTCCCCCGGGCGGGCCACCAACGATGTTCAGGGGCCGCCAGCTCCGCCCCACGATCGGAATCGGCCGTACACAGGGCTGAGGGAGAGTGGGCCACCCGTTGCCGCCCTCCCGCCTGGGTTGACCGATGCCCTACAGCCCGAACGTGTGCCACTCGCCTTCGGAAACCACCTCGACAGAGTCGCCGATGACCTTGATGGCGGTCTGCTCGTCGATGACATAGGCCGGGCCGCCGATCTCAGCGGCCCACTGCTTCGCGTCCGCAAGGGTGTTCGTCGGAAAAGCGTTCAAGTGAGGGAAGATCGCGAACTCCACGAGCCCCAACGTCCGATCGTCACTGGCCGCCGGCCATTTGACGAAGTCCGTACCGATTCGGGGTGCCATGACCATGCTCCCGGCGCTCACTCCGACCCAGGTCGTGTCGGGCAGGGAGGACAGCTGGTCGACCAGGCCGGATTGCCGCAGCCAGTGACACAGGTACGCGGCATCGCCGCCGTCGACGAGCAGGACGTCGGCCTCACGGATCCATTCGACCCATCGCTCCGTGCCGATGGTGGGTAGGGCGGTGAGCTCGAGGACACCCACGGACTTCCACCCCAGCGAGGTCATGGCGTCTCCCGGGTCCCCGCCCGTGACGAATCTGTGCACCGACCGCGGCCCGCACATGGGGTGCCCCCATTGGGCGGTCGGGATGCAGAGCGCGGCAGACTCGGAGATCGGCTTGCCCAGCATGCCGACGAGCGCATCGCGGATGCTGGTGTTCGTGACGCCGCCCGAGGTGAGAAGCAGCTTCATCGCTGGGGCTCCTTGGCATGGCTCGACTCTGGGGCAACGAACGGGCCGGCGGAGGCGCCCCGGACGTTGACGGGTGTCGACACCGTACACACAGACCGGCGGTCGGCCGGAACCATGCAGGGTGACGCCCGCTTCGCTCACGTCTGCGTGCCGACCGGCTCGGACGCGCGGCCGAGGCTGGCACCCAGCGTGGCGGCATACGTGCCCACCCAGCGGCGGACGTGCTCCCCCTGGTCGGCGACCTCGCTCTCGAGCAGCGCCACGGCGGGCGCGGGCACGTCGGCGCCGAGCTCGACGAGGAGGTCGTGCAGCGCGGTCGCGACGGCGTCGCGGTGGGCGGGCGCGCCGGCGATCGCCACCGGCACCGCCGCGACCCCCACGAGGTCGCCTTGGCTCAGCTGGTCGAGAAAGAGCTTGAGCAGCCCGCTGTAGGTCGCCTTGTACGTCGGGGTCGCCACGACGAGCAGCCCGGCGCGCCTCACGACACCGAACGGGTCCTCGACGGGAGCCGATGCCCGCGCCACCTCGGCCCCGAAGGTGACGCCGACCGCCTCGCCCAGCTCGATGACGACGGGCACCCCCAGGCGTATGCCGTCCGGTGCGGCTCGTCCGTCCGCCTCCACCGTCTCGGCGAGCGAACGCACGACGAGGTCCGCAAGCGCTCGCGTGCGCGAGCCGACCCGCGGGTTGCCGACGAGCTCGACGACCTCGACCGCCGTGCCGACGGCTGCAGCCGCCGCCGTCACGCGCTGGCCCCGACGCCGGTCCTCAAGGGCTCGGTCGACGCGCCGTGAGCGGCCGAGACCCCTGTCCCCCAGTCGGATGCGGACCGTGCTGCACCCAGGCCGAGGTGATCCCGGAGGGTGGCACCCTCGGCGTAGTCGCGCCGCAGGACGCCGCGCTCCTGCAGCAGCGGCACCACCCGGTCGGCGAACTCGTCGAGTCCGCCCGGGGTGATGTGCGGGACGAGGATGAAGCCGTCACTGACCTCGGTCGCAACGGCGTCCTCGAGCGCGCGGGCCACGGTCTCCGGTGAGCCGACGAAGGTCTGGCGACCGGTCAGCTCGATGACGACCTCGCGGATGCTGAGCCCCTTGGCCTCGGCCACGGCTCGGTAGCGGGCCGCCTCGGCCGCGGGGTCACCGACCTGCCGGGCACGGCCGCGGACGATCGAGGACGCCTCGGAGACGATCGGGTCGACGGTCGGCAGCGGGCCGTCGGGGTCGTAGTCGGACAGGTCGCGGTTCCAGACCTGCTCGAGCAGGAGGATCGCCGTCTGCGGGCTCACCTGCTGGCGCCGCACCTCGGCCGCCCGGGCGACGGCCTCGGCATCGGTGTCACCGAGCACGAACGTGGCAGCCGGGAGGATCTTGAGGGCGTCGGGCCGCCGACCGTAGCGCTCGAGCCGGCCCTTGACGTCGCGGTAGAACTCGCGCGCGCCGTCCCCGGTGGAATGGCGGCTGAAGATGGCGTCCGCACTGCGCGCTGCGAGCTCGCGACCGTCGCTCGAGTCGCCGGCCTGCAGGACGACCGGATGGACCTGTGGGCTCCGGGGCACGCTGAAGCGGCCGGCGACGTCGAAGTGCTTGCCGCGGTGCTCGAAGGTCCCCGCGGAGGCATCGGCCAGGAAGTCGGCCCCGTCCGCCCGCACCGCGTCGACCGGCCAGGAGTCCCACAGCTCGCGGGCCGTCGCGATGAACTCCTCGGCGCGCTCGTAACGCTCGGCGTGCGGGAGGAACCCTCCACGCCGGAAGTTCTCACCCGTGAAGGCGTCGGAGCTCGTCACGACGTTCCACGCGGCGCGTCCTCCGGACAGGTGGTCGAGGGTCGCGAACTGGCGCGCGACCTCGTAGGGCTCGTTGAACGTCGTGTTGATCGTGGCGGCGAGACCGAGGTGCTGCGTCACCGCAGCCAGCGCGGCGAGGACGGTGAACGTGTCGGGCCGGCCGACGACGTCGAGGTCGTGGATCCGACCGCGTTGCTCGCGCAGCCGCAGCCCCTCCGCGAGGAAGAGGAAGTCGAACCGGCCGCGCTCGGCCGTCTGCGCGAAGTGGGTGAACGACGACAGGTCGATGTGGCTACCCGAGGCAGGGTCGCTCCACACGGTCGTGTTGTTGACCCCCGGGAAGTGGGCGCCGAGGATGACCTGCTTGCGGTGCTGCGTCATGGGAGCTCCCTTCTCACGCCGACGCGGCGGCGTAGCGGTTCACGGCGACGGGCAGGCCGAGGCGCTCGCGCAGCGTGCCGGGGTCGTATGCCGTCCGGAAGGCCCCAGCGCGCTGGAGCGCGGGCACGAGCTCGTCCACGACGGCGACGAGGTCGTCGACGACGACGGCCGGACGCAGCCGGAAGCCGTCGTAGCCGGCGTCGTGCCAACGGAGCAGGAGCGACGCGAGGTCGGCAGCGGTGCCGGTGAAGACGTGGGCGTCCGACCTGAAGGGCGACCCCGCGGCCTCGTCGAGCCGGCGTCGCCGGGTCCGGGCGGCCTCTGTCGTGCTCCCCAGGACCACGACGAGGTCGGCGAAGACCGTGAGGGGATGGGTGTCGCGCCCGACCCGCGCCTCTGCTCCTCGGACCTCGCCGAGGATGCTCGCGGCCTGCTCGTCGTCGTGCGGCGTCACGAAGACGACGTCCGCCGACCGGGCCGCCAGCTCGTACGGAATCGTCTGGTGCGCCAGGGCGGTGACGACGGGCTGCCCCTGTGGCGGTCGCGGGGTGATCGACGGGCCGCGGACGCTGAAGTGCCGGCCCTCGAAGTCGACGTGGTGCAGCCGGTCCCGGTCGACGAAGCGCCCGGTCGTGACGTCGCGGATCTCGGCGTCGTCCTCCCAGCTGTCCCAGAGCCGCCGGACGACCTCGACGTGGTCGGCAGCCTCGTCGAAGCGATCGCGCACGGCAGCGCGGCCCTCGGGGGTGGACGCGAAGTCCCGTCCGATCGCGGGGAGGGTGCGACGACCGACGTTGCCGGTCTCGCCGGGTGTGCCACCCACCTGCACCCGCCAGCCGGCACGACCGTGGCTCACGTGGTCGAGGGTGGCGACGGCCTTGGAGACGTGGAACGGCTCGGTGTGGGTCGTCGTGACGGTCGGGACGAGGCCGACGTGTCGCGTCAGGGGGGCGACCGTGGCTGCGACGAGGAGCGCGTCGAGCCGCCCGCGCACCTGGTCGGTGCGCGTGTCGACGTCGTCGGAGAAGGGGTCCGCCGACTGGAGATCGAGACTGTCCTCGATCGTCACGAAGTCGAGCAGGCCGCGCTCCGCCGTGGAGGTGAGGTCGGCCCAGTAGCGGGCGGTGAGGAGGTCGTCCGGCCGCGCGCCCTTCTCGCGCCACGCTGCCGGGTGCCATCCCGCACCGTCGAGGGCGACGGCGAGGTGGATCTGCGCGGCGTTCGGAGTGAGGCCAGTCACCAGTCGACTCCCTTCTGCTGCAGCTCGATGGGACTGAGGCTCCTGCCGGTGAGCGCGTACGTCGTCATCTCGGTGAGGCGCGGGGAGTACACGTGCAGGCTCACCGCCGGGTCCGGGCCCTCGTTGCTCACGTGGTGCACGTAGCGACGTCCGAACGTGCGCTGCTGGCCGGCCCGTAGACGGCCGACGTCCTCACCGACCTGCGGGGTCCGGTCGGGACCGTCCAGATCGGCGACGCGCTCGCTCAGCTGTCCTTGCAGGACGACGAACGAGCCGGCGCACTGCCCGTGGTCGTGCCACTCCGTCCCCTGGCCGGGGAGCCAGGTGAGCAGCCAGGCCTCGTGGTCGGGCTCGGCGGCGATCCGGGCGTAGTAGCGGCTGATCGGGTCGAAGTCGACGAGGCCGGCCCAGAGGGCACGGTCGCCCGCGAGGCGCCGAGCCGTCTCCGCGAGGTTGACGGCGATCCGTGGTGCGAACGTCGATGGCGTCCCGGTGCCGGGCGCAGAGAGCGTGGTGAGGGTGGTGGTCCGGTCGGGGCGGGTGCGCAGAGGCATGGCAAGGCTCCTGAAGGTGTGAGGGTGGGTCGAGACGGACTACGGGGACGCCGCACGCCACAGCCGGGCCCAGTCGGGCCGCCGACGCTGCGCATGCGGTCGTCTGGTCGTCAGTCCCGACAGAGGGCGCTGCTCACCCGGGAGAGGTCGACGTGCCGGCGGCGGTGAGCCCACAGGGCGTGGCCGCGGGATCGGCGTTCGGTGGTGTGCGTCATGGGAACCCTTGTGTCCGTGGGGCCCTCGTCGAGCCCGCGCTTGCGTCGAGCGGGAGGTCGACGCCTGGTCCTCACCCGGGGCACCCCGCCGCGGAGGAGGGTTGCCGCCCAGCAAGCCGGGGCTTGTCGCTGGGACTCATGACCTGCAGAGACGATAACATACTGATTTGGTAGGGATAGCCGGGCGACCACTCCCTGAGATGCCGCCGAGGCCGCGGACCGTCGGGTCCGTGGCCTCGGCGGGGCAAGGGCGGCGTCTAGAGCGGCGATCCTCGCCGGGTTCCTCGTCGTGACGGTGCTGCCCGCTGGTGACGTCAAGGACACCGCGTCAGCACTCGTCGACCCGGTGCTCGTCATCGTCGTGTCACTCATGGTGCTCCCGGCCCCGGTCGGCTTCGTCCGGACCATGCTGCGCGAGCTGCTCGAGATGAGGCCTCCCCCGAGATCGAGCAACCGGCCCGTGAGGCCGTCACCGAGCTGTGCGCCGGGATGGGCCTCGTGGAACCGGTCGTGCGGATGACGAGGACCGGGGGCGTCTCTACGTGGAGGTCGACACGTCGTCTCACCCGGCGACTGGGACGTCGCCGACATCGACCGGCTGCGGACGGCCCTCACCGAGCGGCTGCACCGCCTGACCGTGGCCACCTGGATCAACGTCGAGCTCTCCTGCGACCCTGCCTGGCAGCAGGGCTGACGGGGTCACCAGATCGGTGCCGATCACCCACGGAGGGGGAATCGGCACGCCCGGCTCCCCCGGCACGATCGGGAGACGACCAGCCCGCCCACGAGGAAGATGAGGCCGCTGTGAACCCGGTGCTCGCGTTCGTCATCGTCATGCTCGTCTGGACCGTCAGCGACCTCGTCGCGAAGAAGACGAAGTCGCTGCTGTCCTCGCTCTTCGTCGCCTCGATCATCTTCTTCATCGGCTTCCTCACCGACATCTTCCCCGAGGACCTCCTCGCGAGCTCGAGCCTGCTCGCGCTCGCCGGTGTCGTCGTCGGCTTCGTCATCGTCCACCTCGGCACCATGATCAGCCTCGACGACTTCAAGAAGCAGTGGAAGACGCTGCTCGTCGGCATCGCCACCGTCATCGGCATCGGACTTGCCCTGCTGCTGGCCGGATTCATCTTCGGGCCCCGGATCTCGGGCTCCGCGGCCGACGGCTATGCGCAGGCTCTCGACTTCGTGATCGCCGGCACCGGCGCCTTGAGCGGGGGCACCATCTCGGTCCTCATCGTCCAGGAGGCGGCCCTCGGCGTCGGCCTGACGAGCATCGCCGTCTTCCCCGTCCTCATCGCCGCGCTCCAGGGGCTCATCGGCTTCCCGCTCACCTCGATCATCCTGCGCCGCGAGGCCGCCCGGCTCAAGGAGGAGTACCGAGCGGGCACGCTGGCGCCGGTGGTGGCCGCGGGGGCCGCCGCCGCCAGCAGCGGGGGCGATGGCGGCGGCAGCAAGGGCGACGCCGGCAGCAGCGGGGGCGACGCCACGCCACCCGCCGAGCCCGTCCCGGAGACGAAGCTGCCCGCCGCCCTCCGCACGACGGCCGGCACCCTCTTCATCGTCGGGGTCGTCGTGCTCATCAGTCTGGGCATCAACAACGTCACCGACGGCATCCTCAACACGTTCGTCGTGGCCCTGCTCTTCGGCATCGGCCTGCGCACGACGGGGATCTTCAAGCCGTCGGTCCTGTCGGGCATCGACGCCTTCGGTCTCATGATGATCGCCATCATGATCCTCGTCTTCGGACCCCTGGCGACGGTGAAGCCCAGCGACGTTTCAGCGCTGGCCGTGCCGCTGCTCATCGCCTTCGCCTTCGGGATCGTCGGGATCGCGGGCTTCTCGGCTCTCGTCGGCAAGCTGCTCGGCTACAGCGTGTCGATGTCCGTCGCGATCGGGCTCACCTCGCTCTACGGCTTCCCGGGCACGATGATCCTGTCCCAGGAGGCCGCCAAGGGAGCCGGAGAGACCCCCGAGGAGGTGGCCGCGATCGAGAACGAGATCCTGCCCAAGATGATCGTCGCCGGCTTCTCGACCGTGACGATCACGTCGGTCATCATCACGAGCATCATCGCCGGCCGGATCGGTGGCGGCTGAGCCGTCGCGCTCCTGCTCCGGTCCCGGTCAGGGGGCCATCGCGGCATACCCGGTGGCGTCGTGGATCGCCAGCCCGGCGTACGTCGCAGAGGCGCTCGCGCCGGCGTTCACCTGGGCCAGCTGCGCCTCCATCGCGGTGCGGGTCCAGCCGTAGAACGTCTGCTTCGTGTCGACGGCCGTCGCGCCGAGGTAGTTCGTCTCCTGGCCGAGGCGAACGGGCTTGCCGAGCGCGGCGCCGGCGGCGAGCGCGGGGGTCGCGACGTCGAGCGTCCCGTCCGTGCCGGCCGCGGTGTTGCGGTAGGACATCACCGTGACGCCGGCCGTGCGCTTCATGATCTCGCGGTCGAGGGTCGAGGCCGCCCCCGTGGAGGCGACGGCGTGGATCGTGTTGAACCAGAAGGGGATGTCGGCCTCGATGGGGTACGTGCCGGCGTTGGCCTTGAGCTTGTCGAGCAGCGCGAGGTACGTGCTGACGACGGTGGCCTGGTCGGTGCCCCAGGCGGAGGTCGAGTAGGGCTCGACGTCGACGTGGATGCCCGTGAAGAGGCCCGAGCTCTTGGCCGGCTTGAGCCAGTAGGTGACGACCCACGTCGGGTTGTCGACCCAGCCGGGGTCGCCCCCGAGCGCATCCACCCGGATGCCGGCAGCGCGGGCCCGGCCGCTCAGCGCCTTGATGTTCGGCAGCTGGCTCGAGGTGGCGAGGTTCGGCGGGACGGCGACGAAGAGCTGGTCGATGCCGGCGCTCACGGCGAGGTCGACGGTGGCCGCGGGGGTGCTCGTGTCCCACACCCACATGGCCCGAGTGTCCTTCGCCGCGGACGCGACGGCGGTCACCGTCCCGGCCTGGGGCGCTGCCGCGGCGCCCGGAGCCAGGGCGACCAGCGCGGCAGCCGAGCCCGCCAGCGCGAGAGCCGCGGCGACGAGGCGGGTGGCGCGGGCACGAGGGGTGCTGAACATGTGAGAGCTCCGGGACGAAGGGCGGGGACCAGCCCTCCGAATTGTCCGGATTGCTCAAGACTCGCGCAGGCGTTTCGCAAGATTGCCGCAAGTTTCGCAAAACACCCTCTAGCCCCCCACGCCGAACCCACCCGAACCGTCAGGAAGGGTCGGGCTGGGCGCGCTCGACGAGGATCGCCAGGCGCCGGAGCGCCTCCCGGTTGCGGCGGTCGAGCAGCACGTCGCGCACCGGCTTCGGGACGAGCAGCCCGGGCCCCTTCGTCGCGTCCTCCTCCATCGTCACCTCGGTGTCGGCCCCGCTCGCGCGGCAGGTGATCCGAACGACGCCCTCACCGGACGGCCACGCACGCACCGTCAGCTCGAGCAGGTCTGGCCGCTCGCAGCGCCGCACCGTCGTCGTGTCGTCGATGAGGAGCGGCCAGGCGCCGACGGAGTGGTGGATGTGCGTCTCCGGTGCCGGCCAGCCGGGAGTCACGTCGCGCACGCGGGAGGCGCCGACGACCCACTGGCTGTAGCTCCACCCGTCGGCGAGGACGTCGAAGACCGCCTCCGGTGTGCCGTGGACGGTCCGTGTCGTGGTGCTCATGTGCGCCTCCAGGGCAGTTGGATCTTGTGGTGCCACAGGGCAGCCCGTGCGGCATTCGCGCCACAGGCACCGTGGACGCCGCCGCCGGGATGGGCCGAGGCGGACGCGAGGTAGAGGCCCTTGACCGGCGTCTCGGCACGACCGGAGCCGGCGACGGGCCGGAAGACGAGCTGCTGCTGGAGTCCCGCAGTGCCGCCGTTGATGGCTCCCCCGACGAGGTTGGCGTCCCGGGCCTCGAGCTCGCGCGGACCGAGGACTCGTCTCGCCGTGATGCGGTCACGGAACCCGGGTGCCCGATCCTCGATGCGCTGCTCGATGCGTTCGGCCATCGCCTCGAGGTCACCCTCGTCCCACGTGCCGCGCACCTCGCGGACCGTCGGCCGGCCGGCTGCCGCGTCACCCCGAACCCGTTGGGGCACATGGGTGTACGCCCAGAGAGCCTCTCCCCCGGTCGGCACTCTCGAGGCATCGGCGACGCCCATCTGGCCGACGAGGAGGAAGGGCTTGTCGGGCACGAGCCCGGCAGCCACCTGTCCCCCGGTGAGCGTCATCTCGTCCATCGAGTCCGCGACGTGGACCGTGCCGGGAGCCGCAGCAGGTGCGTCCTGCCACGGGACCGGTCGGTCGAGCGCCCAGTCGACCTTGACGGTGGAGGGGTCCCATTCGAATCGCGCCATCCGGTGGCGCAGTCGTGGCGGCAGGACACCCCACGGCACGAGCCCCCCGTAGAGGGCGGGCGCCGACACGTCGGCGAGGACGGCGCGGCGTACGTGGATCTCGCGTGACGCGGTCCGCACCGCGACCGCGCGACCGCCCTGAACGCGTACGCCCTCGGCTCGCTCGCCGAGGCAGAGCTCGCCTCCCTGCGACTCGAGCCGACCCACCATGGCCGCCGCCAGGCGGCCGGCCCCGCCGCGTGGGACGGGGAAGCCGACGGACTGGCCCAGCAACGCGAGGAGCAGGCCCATGGCCGCCGAACCCGGCGACTCGAGACCGATGTCGGCGTGTCCGGCGTTGCCGGCCACGAGCATCCGTGCCGCCTCCCCGCGGAAGAGCCGCTCCGTCAGGCTGCGGGCCGGCATCGTCATCTCGCGCAGCAGCTCCAGACCGCCCGGTCGGAGCACCTGACGGGCCAGACCGGCACCGCCGCGCACGGGTGGGAAGGGGCTGAGGAGTCCGCGCAGCACGTCGTCGCCGACGCGGTCCCACGTCTCGCAGAGGGCCAGCCACGCCTCGCCGTCGCCGGGTGCGTCCTCGTCGAGCGCCGAGGCGGTGACCGCCCGGTCCCGGTGCAGCACCCCCCACCGGCCGCCGCCGAAGGAGTGGCCGAGGACGGACGGGGCGTGCGACCACTCGAGCCCGTGCTCCTCGAGACTGAGCCCGCGGATCGTCG
>Ga0164307_10000926_pt1 | contig 13153 bp, 18 predicted proteins | sample Whisoiple_243_MG_FD_110214 | JGI IMG/M metagenome (GOLD analysis project Ga0164307, IMG submission 110214) | Soil microbial communities amended with fresh organic matter from upstate New York, USA - Whitman soil sample_243_MG | ecosystem: Environmental > Terrestrial > Soil > Unclassified >...
CCTCCATATTTCCCCGGAGGGACACTTGAAATCAACTATCATCCTCAGATCGGAGGTGAAAGTAGTGCCAAAGTCTGCCAGCAGCGGGGAAAGGTCTCCCGAAGAGGTACCCCGACAACTCCCACCGGCGAGAACCAGGGAACGCAGGGTACAGCAGCTGGTGGTTCAGGCTGAGAACCTCATCGAGGAGCGAATCCGCAAGGGTACTGCTTCACCAACTGAGGTTGTCGCGATTGTTCGGCTCGGTACGGCGCAAGAATTGGCCAACGTCGAGAGGATCAAGGCCCAGACGGAGTACTTGGTCGCACAACGTGCCAAAGCGGAGTCGGAGACGTTCCGCGAGCAGAAGTTCAAGGAGGCCATGGAGGCTATGTCTCGTTATGCGGGAGATGGTTGATATGCTCACCTATAGTGAACTTCAGAAGCGTACAGCATTTTTGTCCCGCTTCCGCTACCTATCTTTGGGTGGTGAGCTCGGCGCAGCGACTTTCGGGTTCGATCGTCACTTCAATCAAGCCTTCTACGGGTCTCAGTTGTGGAAGTCGGTTCGGGATGAGGTCATAGTCCGTGATGACGGGTGTGATCTGGGCATTCCTGGACACGGTATACACGACCGTATTCTCGTCCACCACATGAATCCGATTCGGGTCCAAGACCTGGTCGACTTCAACGAGGACATCCTTAACCCGGAGTACCTCATATGCGTATCCACCCAAACCCATAACGCCATACACTTCGGCGACGAAAGACAGCTTCCCCGGCCTTTCGTCGAACGAACTCCTGGCGACACTGACCTCTGGTAAGGAGGAGCAATGCCCACGTTCGACTTGCGAATGCAGCACACCTCGCTGCAGTTCAGCGACCCGGCTGCTCAGCAGCATCACGATGTCGAGGCTCTGTTCACGGAGGGTCACAACTTCCCGATCAAGACCGGGACCGAGGCCTTCACGGGTGCCGACGACAACCACAACAGGGAGTACCTGCTCGACTTCGCGTCGCAGTTCAACCACTCCATCAACTTCGCCGGCGATGCCTGGGTGGCGGTCGACAACACGATCATCACCAAGGGCTCCAAGAAGCTGGAGGACGTCTTCCTCGTCAGCAACGACGAGATGCACACCCACGGCACCGATCGGATCATGCCGACCATCAGCTTCGAGCACACCAAGCCCGGAGTCGGTCGCATCACCGTCGGTTCGGTCCACTACCCGACCAAGGGCGCCAAGCCCGGCGATCCCAACCACGAGGTCAACGTCAAGTGCGCCGAGAAGATCTCCAAGTGGCTCGCCAAGGTGGGCCACGGCGCCGATCTCGGCTTCGTCAACGGCGACTTCAACATGCCCGACCGCACTCTCGACTTCGCGCTGGGCGGCAACTTCACTTCGATGGCCGACGAGCTCAAGGCCTGGCAGAACACCGGCCACGGACCGATCGACGGGATGTGTTCCTACGATCGGGACGGCCGCGTGCACGCCAAGCGCTTCAACGTGCTCGACGACAGCGAGTTCAAGATGTTCAGCGACCACTTCATGTGCCGTGGAGTGTGGGAGATCTGGCTCAGGAAGGTGGCACGATGACCAAGAACGACCACGACAGCGAGACGCGAGCTTCCGAGGAAGTCGACGTCGAGATCTACGAGGGTGAGCCCGACTTCGAGGAGTCGCCCACCGCTCAGCCCTCCGCGCCAGACTCGGAGGCCTCCGATGCGTGACTACAAGGAGACCATCGCCTGGCTCGAGAAGAACGACACCGCTGCCGAGCTGGGCTACAACCCCAACGGCATGTGCCTGGCCATCGCGCACGACGCCCGCGCTCTGCCGGCGAAGTACCCCTCGGCCAAGGTCGCTCAGGACAACACGCCGAAGGAGTTCCGGGTCTACAAGGTCCGCGATCTCCGCAAGGGCATGGATCTGTTCTTCGACGACCCGCACGACAGCAACCCGTTCGGCCACATCGTCACGATGATCGGCCGCGTCAAGGGGTACAACCCCGACGACCTCAACGACGTGCTCGTTCGGACCAACTCGGTCGTTTCCGGACGCGTCGTGGTGGTTCGTGCGTCCTACTTCAAGCAGCACTGGGGTGACAGCTTCCAGTTCGGCGCGTTCTGGCTGAACGGCTTCGAGCTGGACTACCCCGGATGGCGCAGCGACGGCAAGGGCAAGGAAGACGTGCCCAAGCCGGACCACTCTCCCCGCGTCGACAACTTCCGTGACTCCGCTCCGGAGTGGGACGTCAAGATCCTCGACCGTGCGGTCGCGGGCGGGCGCGTGGACATCAAGCCGAAGATCAAGGCCATCGAGGACGCCGTCGACGGGCTGCCCAAGGACCGCAAGGACACCAGGGTCAACCAGTTCGTCGACCGGTTCGAGAAGGATCGTGTCCTGGAGATGAAGCTGCTCAACGACGCCGTCACCGACGGTCGCATGCACCTCGTCAAGACGCAGCGTGACGCTCTCAGGGCGGCTATCAAGTCCGTTCTCGTGCACCGCTAACTACTAGGACCTGTCCGGGGAGGAACCGTGCTGAAGGAATGGCAGTTCAACATCCTCTTCTTCGTGGGTGTGATCGGCGCGGTCCTCCTCCTGGTGGGCCCCTCGATTGGGATGAACATCAGTCAGAACCCCACCGCCGTCACGGGCGTTGGGGCGATTCTGACCTACATCCTGACTCAAAAGAAAGCACTCACGAAGACAGACGATGCTGACTCGTCGAAACCCACCAAGAAGGAAGGGGACGATGGCTAATGGGCTGGCCTGAAAGACTAGAGTGGCTGCTACTGGGCTGCTTGATCGGCTTCGTGCTGGGGTACATCGTTCGTACCCTTCGCGACATCAAAGAGGAGCTCGACGAAGTGGACGACATCGTGAAGCGAGATCACGGGATCGAACAGAACGAACGTGGAACACTTCACACGCCCACACTCGCGGGCGTCATGCTGATTGCCGTGGTCATGATCACGGCATGGGCTGCCTTCGCTAGCCAGAAAGCTAGTAACGAGGTGCAGAGCACCCAAGATCAGCTCGCTCGAGTCACCCAGTGCAACAAGGACTACCTGTCGAAGACGATCTCGACGATCAACGCTCGGACGCGGTACTCGCAGAGACAAGCGATCTCCAACGTCCAGCTGCAGAAGTCACAGGCTCGCTTCATTGGCCTCCTTCTGCATGATCCGCCGCCGGACGAGTCCACCTCGCGGGCGGCGTTCCTCGAGTACTTCAACGACCTGCAAGCATTTCTCAACACGTCGAACGACACGGCCAATGTGGTGGAGAAGAATCCCTACCCGACGACCGCGGAGCTCGACGCCTGTATCGCAGGCAAGTAACCCACTCACGGAAGGAGGGGGACACATGAGCAGCATCCTGGATGACATCAAGCACATGCTTGGTATCACACCGGAGGAGACGGCGTTTGACGTCGACATCATCAACGGCATCAACGGAGCCTTCGGCACGCTGACTCAGCTCGGTGTCGGCCCTGTCATCGGCTACCAGATCACGAGCAAGCTCAACGACTGGGCCGAGTTCTACACCGACCCCCGGATGAACGCGATCAAGACGTACGTGTTCCTGCGTACCAAGATCATGTTCGACCCTCCGACCACGGGATTCACGCAAGACGCGTACGAACGCCAGATTCAGGAGCTGGAGTTCCGGCTGAACGTCGTGGCCGACTACGGGTGATCGGTGCTTAGCAACACAGCCACCCCGAAGTACTACGCGGAGTTCCGGGAGAAGGTACTCAGCGGTGCCATCCCCGTCTGTGAGGAGATTTCTCTTCAGATGCAGTTGATCGACCGACTCATTGCTGACCCAGACGTCTACTACGACGATCTGGCGATCGATGGGTTCATCGAGTTCTGCGAAGAGGAGATGACCCTCACAGACGGGGGTGACGTCCACCTGCTCGATTCCTTCAAGCTCTGGGCTGAGGATCTCCTGTCTTGGTTCATCTTCGTCGAGCGTGAGCGCTGGGACGTAGAGCAGCAGGCGTTTGTCCTGAAGACCGTGAAGAAGCGGTTGAGGGACACGCAGTACCTGATCGTTGCACGAGGTGGCGCCAAGTCGATGTACGTGGCGTTCATGCAGGCGTTCTTCCTCACGGTTGACCGTTCGACGACGCATCAGGTCACGGTTGCTCCGACCATGATCCAGGCCCAAGAGGTCATCACACCCATCAAGACCGCAATCACTCGTGCTCAAGAACGACCCGAGGGGCAAGCACCCCTCTTCAAGTTTCTCACTGACGGCTCGCTGAACAACACGACCGGAGCACGGTCTGGACGCCAGAAGCTGGCCTCTACCAAGCGAGGCATTGAGAACTTCCTCACGAACTCATACCTTGAGGTCCGACCCATGAGCATCGACAAGGTGCAGGGTCTGCGATCGAAGTACAACTCGGTGGACGAGTGGCTTTCGGGCGACACGCGTGAGAACGTTATCACCGCGCTCATGCAGGGTGCCACCAAGTTCGAGGACCCCATCCTCATCGCCATCTCGTCAGAGGGAGTGATCCGCAACGGCGTAGGCGATGACATCAAGATGGAGCTGATTACGATCCTCCGTGGGGAGTCGGAGCAGCCGAACGTATCGATCTGGCACTACAAGCTGGACGACGTCTCGGAGGTAGCCAATCCTCGCATGTGGGTCAAGGCCCAGCCGAACATCGGCAAGACGGTCTCGTATGAGACCTACGAGTCGGATGTCAAGAAGGCCAAGCAGTTCCCTGCAGTCCGCAATGAGATCCTCGCCAAGCGTTTCGGCCTTCCCATGGAGGGCTACACGTTCTTCTTCACCTACGACGAGACTCAGCCCACCCTTGCAACGCTCGTTCCTGACCGGTTCGACAAGATGCACTGCTCTATGGGTGTGGACCTCTCCATGGGTGACGACTTCTGTGCGTTCTCATGGCTCTTCCCCCTCCCGCGCGAGGAGTTCGGCCTCAAGGGCCGAAGCTACATCACTCGACGTACTCTCGACCTCCTTCCTGGAGCGAAGAGGCTCAAGTATGAAGAGTTTATGGCCGAAGGCACGCTTATCATCTTCGAGGGCACTGTCCTTGACATGATGGACGTGTACGACGACCTGTTCGCGCATATTGAGGCTCACCAGTACGAGATCCGTACGCTGGGCTTCGACCCATACAACTCCAAGGCCTTCATGGACCGTTATGAGCGGGAGTGGGGCCCATACGGCATTGAGAAGGTAATCCAGGGTGCAAGGACCGAATCGGTCCCGCTGGGCGAGATGAAGAAGCAGGCTAACCAACGCCTCATTCGTTTCGACGAGCGGATCATCACCTACACCATGGGTAACGCCGTTACCTGGGAGGATTCAAACGGTAATCGTAAGCTGCACAAGCGGCGGAACGATGAGAAGATCGACAATGTGTCCGCCTGGCTAGATGCCTATGTGGCGATGAAGGCACACCCCGACCAGTTCGACTAGGAGGTGAGAGATGGGACGGATTCGGAGGCAACTCACACGAGAGCTCAAGCACGGGTGGAACGCTTTCCGTGACGCTCCTCAAGACAGCAGTTACGGAGGTGGTTACACCCAGAGCCCTCGGAGCAATCGCAGTCCGGCTCGTTATTTCAGCGATCGGTCGTTCATCGGGTCGATCTACAACCGCTTGGCGGTAGACTTCGCGTTGATCGAGTTCTACCACGCGAAGCTGGATGAAAACGACGTCGCTTCGGACATTGTCCGCGACGGTCTCAACCGGTGCTTCACGTTGGATGCCAACGTTGACCAGAACGCGTTCGCGCTGAAGGTCGACTTCGCCATGACGCTCTTCGAGCAGGGCACCGCATGCGTGGTCCCGATCGACTGCGACATGGACCCGTTGGCGTCGTCCAGCTACGACATCCGAGACCTACGCGTAGGCACGGTGGCCGCATGGCACCCGCGCAAGATCACGATGATGGTGTACGACGACCGAGAGGTCAACGACGCCGGCGAACCCGTCAACGGCGGGATCAGCAAGCAGCTCACGTTGCCCAAGGACATGGTCATGGTGGTGGAGAACCCGTTCTACACCGTCATGAACGAGCCCAACGGCTTGCTCCAGCGTCTGATCACGAAGCTGGGTCTCCTGGACACGGTGGATGAAGCGGCTGCCTCTGGCAAGCTCGACCTCATCCTCCAGCTGCCTTACACCGTTCGCGGTGAGAGCAGGCAGGCTCAGGCGGCCAAGCGACGTGACGATCTGCGAGCACAGCTCAAGGACGACGAGCTCGGCATCGGCTACATCGACATCTCTGAGAAGGTCATCCAGCTGAACCGTTCGATCGAGAACAAGCTGCTGGACCAGATCGAGTACCTCGGCAACGCCGTCATGGCTGAGCTGGGTCTCACTCGGGAGATCATGAACGGCACCGCTCCGCGCGACACGATCAACAACTACTACGACCGCACCATCGAGCCCGTCGCTCAGACGTTCGCGCTCGAGGCCAAGCGGAAGTTCCTCACGAAGACTGCTGTCACGCAAGGACACTCAATCGAGTACTACCGCGACCCGCTGAAGATGATCCCGATCTCTGAGCTGGCCGAGGTGGCGGACAAGTTGATTCGGAACGCCGTTCTCACGGCCAACGAGTTCCGTCCGAAGATCGGTTACCGGCCCTCCAAGGAGCCGGGCGCCGACAAGCTGGTGAACCCCAACATGCCGCTTGCCGACCAGGCCCATCCGGGTTCTGACGCCGCGGCTCCAGCAGATGCGTCCTCGGGCGCGCCCGCGGGAGACGTTACCCATGGTGATGGACTGGACCAGGTGAACAGCATGTTGGACAGCTTGCTCTCGGAGTTGGACCCGCAGAATGCCTCGGGCTAACTACGACCCACAGAAAGCTCATGACTACTATGAGCGGACCAAGCACCTCAAGGGTCGACACAAAGGCTCAGGTAAGCCCGACCACAAGCCATCCCAAGCACAAGTGGCCTCGGCCCAGCAGAAGGTGGCTCAGATCGAGGCGAAGCTCAATCACCTGCGGGAACTCTTGCGTGCGAAGGTCGCGGATGAGAAGAAGTCCAGCAGCGCCTCCAAGAAGCCGACTCAGGCAGACCGGAACAAGGCGGCCAAGGACTCCAAGCACTACCGCGACACTCACAAGCAACAGATCAAGAACCTCCAGAAGGGCAAGAAGAACGGTGGAGGCACTTCAACCAGCTCACCCAAGACCGCTGCAGACATGAGCGCGTCTGAGCTGAGGTCCGCCATCAGTAGAACGGTGGTTCAACTCAAGCAGGCCATCAACAATGCACAACGGCTGAGAGGAGGGTAGGTATGCGAGACTACCTGGCGTTTCTCAAGAAGGATCCTGAGGACGCCGAGCATCACGGAGTCAAGGGAATGAAGTGGGGCATCCGACGCCCCGACTCCGCGATCAAGGCAGATACCCAGAAGCGTCACGTCTCCGGTCAGCCGGTGACGCAGACGAAGAAGGCTGCCTCGGTCATCACCGATCACAACGGACAAGAGACTTCGTCCGCTCGGTACGCTCGACTCCAAGCCGTGGCAAAGGCTGGTGGCGCGAGCAGCATGAACGAGCCGGATCTCAAGTTCTTCAACTCGCGGACCGAGGCCCTGGCCAAGGTCAACAAGCTGAACGAGTCAAACCCGTCATGGCTGTCACAGACCTCCAAGAAGGTGCTTCAGCAGGCGGCCCAGAACACGATGCAGTCCATCGCGGACGGTGTCGCCAAGAAGTACATCAGTGGTCCACTCCTTGACTCGCTCCCTGATCCTGTCAAGGCCAAGAACTGACCGAAGGAGGTCAAAATGGAACCCGATTTCTCCGGGTACGTCACCAAGTACGGCATCCGCTGCACTGACGGGCGCACCATCCAGCCGGGTGCCTTCAAGCACCAGGACACGCTCAAGGTCCCGCTGGTGTACCAGCACCAGCACAACGACGTGAGCCAGGTCCTCGGCTACACCATCCTCTCCGCCAAGGAGGACGGCATCTGGGGTGACTCCTACCTGAACAGCTCGGCCAAGGCGCAGGATGCCAGGGCCGCCGTTCAGCACGGAGACCTCGACAAGTACTCGATCTGGGCAAAGGACCTGGACGAGCGCATCATGAACAACGAGGCACTCGTGCACGACGGCGTGATCCAGGAGACGAGTCTCGTTCTCGCTGGTGCCAACGCCGGCGCGTCGATCTACAACGTGCTCGCGCACGGCGCCATCGAGGACGACGAGTTCATGATCGTCGGTGGTGACTTGGTTCACGCGGACTCCCCGGCCCAGCCGGACCCGCAGCCCTCCACCCCGGACCCGGCCGCAGCGCCGGAGCCGCAGCCCGCGGACAACCCGGCCGACCAGCCGGACCCCGCGGACACCACCGTGGCGGACGTTCTGAAGACCCTCTCCGAGGAGCAGACCACCGCCGTCAACGCTTTCATCGACGACATCGTCAAGGAAGCAGTCACCGAGGCCCTCACCGAGGAGCCGCAGCTCACCCACTCCGACTCCTCCAAGAAGGGACCCAACATGAGCCGCAACCAGTTCGACCAGGCCGAGAAGGGCCAGCAGACCGCGGGCCTTCCCCAGCTGAAGCACGACGACATCACCGCCGTCCTCACCAAGGCCAAGGGTGACTCCGCCAACGGCGGCACCAACGGCCTGTCGCTCCGTGAGCTCGTCCGCTCGCAGGGTGGCAAGGAGCTCATGCACGCCGACGACTACGGCGTCCAGAACCTCGAGATCCTGTTCCCGGACGCCCAGGCCCTGATGAACCGGCCGACCTTCGTCGACCGCCGTCAGGAGTGGGTGAAGGTCTTCCTCGCCGGCACCAGCCACAGCCCGTTCTCGCGGGTCAAGACGCTGTACGCCGACATCACCGCCGACGAGGCGCGTGCGCGGGGTTACATCAAGGCCGGCCAGAAGGTCGAGGAGGTGTTCCCGGTCTTCAAGCGGACCACGGGACCCGCCTTCATCTACAAGAAGCAGAAGCTGGACCGCCAGGACATCATCGACATCGTCGACTTCGACATCGTCGCCTGGATGAAGGTCGAGATGCGGGGCAAGCTGGACGAGGAGATCGCCCGTGCGGGCCTCTTCGGCGACGGCCGTCCCGTCATGGTCGGCGGGGAGCTCAACCCCGACAAGATCCAGGAGCCCACCGGCACGTCCGGCGACGGCATCCGCTCGATCTACAACGACGACGACCTGTACGCCACGCGTTACAGCGTCGCCATGCCGGCCAACCCCACCGGGGCTGACTGGAACATCCTGCTGGACACCGTGACCGAGAGCCAGGAGTTCTACCTGGGCTCGGGCAACAAGACGGCCTTCGTGTCGTACCGGGTGGCCACCAAGCTGCTCACGATCCGCGACGACTTCGGTCACCGCGTCTACCGGAACCTCTCCGAGGTCGCCGGCGACATGGACGTCGCGCGCATCGTCCGCGTCCCCACGGAGCTCATGCCCGACGGCTGCCTGGCCATCGTGCTGGACCTCGCGGACTACAACTTCGGTACCAACCGCGGTGGAGAGGTCACGCTGTTCGACGACTTCGACATCGACTTCAACCAGTACAAGTACCTGATCGAGACGTACCTCTCCGGTGCGCTCGTGATCCCGTACTGCGCGCAGATCTTCATGCAGATCGACGCCGAGTCCGAGACCCTGGTCGCGGACCTGACCGAGCCGGCCGTGGCCGCCAACGTCGTCACCGTGCCGACCCAGACCGGCGTCGTGTACAAGCGCAAGGACACCGGTGCCACCGTCACCGGCGGTTCCACCATCACGCTGGACGCCGACACCCTGAAGCAGGTTCAGCTCGAGGCCACCCCGGCCTCCGGCTACTACTTCGAGTCGGACTCCGACATGAAGGACACCTGGACCTTCCGCTACAAGGCCTGATCTAGGCCCGCCGTGCGGTACTCAGGCGCGCTCGGCCTAGTCGAGCAAACCGAAGTCCGTCCCGGCATCTGGGAAGAGACAGTCACCGAGGTACCGGTACTCGGCACCGTCAGGCAGGCGACGGAGGTGCTTCCGTCCGTGGACTCCGTGCTACCACAGCACACCACCACGACGAGCATCTCCGTCCCTGCTCGGGGCGTCGGGCCGTTGGACAACTCCAACATCCGTTACATCACGTACAAGGGTCATCGTTGGCAGATCTCTTCGATCGTCGACGAGCCGCCCCGAATCGTGATCTACATTGGGGAGAAGTACAATGGCCCGACCCCTGAGTGAGCTGCAGGAAATTCTGAAGGGTCTGGACGGCGTCAAGGACGCATATATCCAGGCCCCCACGAACGGAATGCAGTATCCCTGCATCATGATCGAGCGGGGAACGCTTTCGAGCGTCTCCGCTGCCGACAACATCAAGTACCTCTTGAAGAAGGCGTACACCATCACTGTGATGGACCGTTCGCCTGACAGTCCGATCCCCGACCTCGTGGAGGGGCTTCCGCTAAGTCGTTATGACCGGTTCTTCCGGACCGACGGCTTGAATCACTTCGTCTTCCAGCTGTTCTTCTAACAGAAAGGCCTAACCATGGCTGAGCTCACCTGGGATGCTCTCGACGAGCGCTTCTTCGAGCGTGGTGTCGACCACGGCGTCCTCTACACCCCGACCGCGGGTGTCTACTCCTCCGGCGTCGCTTGGAACGGTCTCACGGCCGTCACCGAGTCGCCCGCCGGCGCCGAGTCCAACAAGCAGTACGCGGACAACATCGTGTACGTCAACCTGCTCTCCGCCGAGGAGTTCAACGCCACCATCGAGGCCTTCACCTTCCCCAAGGAGTTCCTGCTCCACGACGGTGTGGTCAAGACCGCGAACGGCGCCCTCATCGGCATGCAGAGCCGCCCTTCCTTCGGCTTCAGCTGGAGGAACCTCAAGGGCAACGCGGTGGACGAGGACCTGGGCTACGTGCTCAACCTCGCCTACGGCCTGCAGGCCTCCCCCTCGGAGAAGGCCAACAACACCGTCAACGACAGCCCGGAGCTGAAGGCGTTCTCGTGGACCGTCTCCTCGACTCCGGTCGCGGTGACCGGCTTCAAGCCGACCGCCATCGTCAAGGTGGACAGCACCGACCCCGACGTGGACCCGGCCGGTCTGGCCGCTCTGGAGGCCGCTCTGTACGGCTCCGGTGCGACGCCGGCTCGCCTGCCGCTTCCCGACGAGGTCGACACGCTGCTCGGCGGCGCCTGATCGCTAGTGCCGGGGCTGAACCTCGACCCCTCAGCCCCGGCACTAGCTCCACTTAAGGAGAAACGATGATCGAGCTCGAAGTTGAGAGCGAAGGCAAGCTCGTGACTTTGCAGTTCGAGCATTCTCTTCGTTCTCTGTCAAAATGGGAGTCAGAACATAAGAAGGCCTTCTTGGCTTCGCAGCAGAAGACTCCAACCGAGATGATCGACTACTACCAGTGCATGCTTTTGTCTGGCGACCCCGATCTCATCTATGGACTTTCGCCCAAACAGCTTGACCAACTGACCGAGTACATCAACGACACTCGGTCTGCCTCGTCTGTCCCTCAGGAAGAGACGCAGAGTCAGTACAACCCTGAGATCACGACGAGTGAGTTGGTCTACTTCTGGATGACCGCCCTCAAGATCAACTGGGAAGCACAGGACTGGCACTTCAGCCGTCTGATGATGCTCATCCAGATCACCAGCTACAAGCAGCAGCCGCCCAAGAAGCGGAACCCTGCTCAGGTCATGTCCGATTGGCGCACCGAGAACGAGCGCCGTAAGCAGCTCTTCAAGACATCCGGTTAGGAGGCTCGATGATCATCTGGGACGACCCCGACAAGAGGTACTTCCAGCACGGCCTCGACCGAGGTGTGCTGTACATCGCCGGCATCAATCCGGTTCCGTGGAACGGTCTCGTCAGCGTCGATGAAGGCGGCGAAGGGACCTCGGAGATGCTGTACCGCGATGGAGTGGTCTACCTCTCCGACGCCGACCCCGGCGACTTCATCGCATCGATCACGTCGATCATGTACCCCGACGCTTTCTCCGGATGCATCGGCATTCCGAAGGCAACGGACGGTTTCTACGTCGACAACCAGAAGCCCACGCAGTTCGATCTCTGCTACCGCAGCCTCATCGGCAGTGGCACCCGCGGAGACATGTTCGGCTACCAGCTTCACCTCGTCTACAACTGCATGGCGACGATCGGTCAGCGATCTCGGAACACCATCGGCTCGGACACGACCCCGGTCGAGTTCAAGTTCGACATCGTCTGCACACCAGTGAAGCTTCCGGGTTACCGACCCACGGCTCACTACATCATCGACACGAGGAACCTGTCCCCGTCAACGATCACCACTCTCGAGACGCTTCTCTACGGAACGTCCGACGGGGTGACGCCGGGTCGCATGCCGACCCCGACTGAGCTCTTCGAGCTTCTGAACTTCGGCGACTCCATGACGGTTCACGTCCACACCGACGGCACCTACACCGTCGAGGGATCTGAGACCTACCTCTCGGAGATCGACATCAACTCGTTCCTCATGAGCAACATCAATGGAACCGACCATGGCGATGGCACCTACGACATCTCTGATGGCGGAAACACCGACGTCATCATCGAGTGACAGGAAGGACTTACCATGGCTTCATTCACAGGCATCACCGCAGCACATGCGAACGACATCCTGGGGCAGTCCGTTGTCTCAGGTGCCATCAACGGGTCGGGTCACCTGATCCTCACCCGTCAGAACGGTTCCACGATCGACGCGGGCGACTTCACCGCGATCGTCAGCGGCATCCTCAACACCCAGGTCAACGCGGCTCTGGCTGCAGCACTTCCGGCAGCTATCGCGGGAACGGTCGTCAACGTGGGCAACGTCTCTGGGGTCCTGGACCTCACTCCGGCGCTCAACATCGACAACGCACTCAACGCGATGGTCAAGGTCACGATGACCGGCAATGTCACGCTGGATGTCGCAGACCTCCCCGCCGCGCCGAGGACCAACACGCAGTTCGTGCTCCGTCTTCAGCAGGACGCAACGGGCGGGCGGACCTTCACACTCACCGGCTTCAAGAAGTCGATGGGTCTCATCCCGATCACCACCACCGCCAACGCGATCGACTTGGTCGTGTTCCTGTACGACGGGACCAACTGGCTCGTCGGCCTGATGGGCGTTGATTTCAAGTGATGCGCATGCTGATGCGCGCGCAGAAGACTCAA
>Ga0164307_10000928_pt1 | contig 13134 bp, 9 predicted proteins | sample Whisoiple_243_MG_FD_110214 | JGI IMG/M metagenome (GOLD analysis project Ga0164307, IMG submission 110214) | Soil microbial communities amended with fresh organic matter from upstate New York, USA - Whitman soil sample_243_MG | ecosystem: Environmental > Terrestrial > Soil > Unclassified >...
CCGAGCTTGCGGTGGTCGCGCTTGGCGGCCTCCTCGAGGAACTCCAGGTGCGCCTTCAGCTCGTCCTTGGTCGGCCACGCGGTGCCGTAGATGCGCTGGAGCATCGGGTTCTTCTCGCTGCCCCGCCAGTACGCCGCGGCGTTCCGCATCAGCTTGAAGGCGGGGATGAACCGGGTGGTGGGCAGGTGCGGACCCCGGCAGAGGTCCTTCCAGCACAGGTCACCGGTCTTGGCGTCCAGGTTGTCGTAGATGGTCAGCTCGCCGCCGCCCACCTCGACGTCCGCGCCGTCGTCGGAGGACGCGGAACCCTTGATCCCGATGAGCTCCAGCTTGTACGGCTCGTCGGCGAGCTCCTCACGGGCCGCCTCGTCGGTGACGACCCGGCGGGAGAACCGCTGCCCTCGCTTCTGGATCTCCTGCATCTTCTTCTCGATGGCCTTGAGGTCCTCGGGCGTGAACGGCTTCTCGACGTCGAAGTCGTAGTAGAAGCCGTCCTTGACCGGCGGGCCGATGCCCAGCTTGGCCTCGGGGTGCAGTTCCTGCACGGCCTGCGCCATGACGTGCGCGGTCGAGTGCCGCAGGATGTTCAGGCCGTCCTCGGAGGAGATCTCGACGGGTTCGACGACCTCGCCGTCCTTGAGCTCGTACGCGAGGTCGCGCAGCTCGCCTCCGACCCGTGCGGCGACGACGGTCCGCTGCCCGGGGAAGAGCTCGGCGGCCGTCGTGCCCGTCGTCACCACGTGCTCTTCCCGCTCGGAATCGCGTTGGATGATCACACGGACGTCTGACACCGGTCTCTCCTGACTGAGGGGATGCGCCGCCTTCCTCTTGCGCGCGCAAGAGGAATCGTACCGAGCCGGGGGGCCTCGACGCGAAAGGGATACCGCGGCTACCCCTCCTCCCCCGTACAGGCCTCCTCGAAGAAGTCGACGTTCTCCTGGAGCGACTTCATCATCCGGTCCCGTTCGGCCTCGTCGACCTGGACCGGTGTCACCTGTGAGGCACCACCGAGACGGCGGAACCCGCCGCGGTTCTCCAGCCTGCCCTCCACGCTGAGCGGAAGCCCGACCAGATGGGCGTGGGCCGCGATCCGGTAGGCCTCCTCGTCGAGCTCGATCCGGACGTGCGCGACCTCCGCCCCGGCCAGCACCCGCAGCCGCACGACACCCGGGCCGCGCGGCCCCGAGCGGCGCAGCCGCACGACGGCGCCCGTGAGCCGCACCGGCACCGCCGGTTCGTCCCGCAGGTAGCGCGCTCCGGCCAGCCTGAGGGCGGGCAGGTCACCGGGCGAGAACTCGACGGGCTCGGGGCCGGCCGGGCAGCCCTCCGGGGTGCCGGCGGCGGGGGCCCAGGCCAGGGTGATCCTGACGCCCTCCGCTCCCCGGACAAGCGCCACCACCGCCTCGGTGAGCTCACGGCTGACCCCTGCGGCGACGGCGGTGTCGAACGCCTCCATGCCCCCGGTGGCCCGCTGGTAGTCGACGGCTTCCCGGGCCGCGTGCAGCGCCGCGTACAGCTGCACGGCGACGGCGCGTCCCGCGGCCACGGGAACGAACGCGGTGAGGCCGCGGCCGTCGGTGGTGGACCCCACGAGGGTTCCGTCCAGTGCGCTCCGCGCCTTCCTGCGGTGCCGTGCGCCGTGGTACCCGGCCCGGCCCCGGACGGCGAGCGAGCCGGCGAGCAGGATCTGGCGGGCGGCCGCGCGCAACCGGTCGGCGTCGGTCCACCCGACGGCTCCCGCGGTTCCCTCCGGGACGTCGCGCCACCAGTGGATCTCGTCGCTGGGCACGGTGAGGGCGACCAGGATGTCGCGCGCGGAGGGGGCCGCGCTGCGGGTGAGCGCGGTGAGCGCCTCGGCGAGCAGGTCCTCGCTGTCGGGGAGGGTCACGGTGTCCGGCACGAGCAGGCTGGTCCCGGTGGCCGCCGGGCCCGGCGGGGTCCAGCGGCTGTAGCGGCCCTGCGCGCCTCCGCGGCGGTGCCAGCCGTGGCGGCGCAGCAGCACGCCGAGGACGCGCGGGTCCACGCGTGCGGGGTCGGGGGCCGGTCCGGGGCCGGGGCCGTCGGCGTACGGGTGTGCGCGGCTGCCCGCCGGGGCCGTCCCTCCGGCCGGGTCGTCCGTCGACCGGTGCATCAGGGTCTCCCTCCCGCCCCGACCCGGGCCATGATCCCGCACAGTGCGCGGTCGTCGAAGATCCGCGAGGTCGGGATCCGCACGGTGGTCCGGTGCCGGCCCGTCACCGGGTGGCCGGCCAGATTCGTCCAGTAGCAGCAGTACCGCAGGTCCAGCCCGTCGTGTCCGGCCCGCAGCCAGTCGTCCTGGCTGCGGGGCACGAGCATCACGACGAGGATCTTGTGCACCGACACGGGGGTTCTCGCCAGCTTCACCAGATGGGCGTTGTCGAGGGTGAAGGAGAACGTGGCGCCGGGTGGGTTCGGGGCGATCTGGTAGGTGCACTTGAGCTGCACCTTGACGGTCACCTCGTCGTCGACGGTGTGGCCGGGGGCTCCGTGGCTGACGTGCCAGTCGATGCCGTTGTCGGGAAAGGGCTGCGAGAGCGAGCAGCCCGCCGCGGCGGCGACGGCGTGGAGGTAGCCCACCTGGAGGGTCTCCATGCAGGCGGTGGTGGCGAGTGTGCCGCGCACCGGTGGCGTGTTCCGCTGCTGCGGCGGCGTTCCCCCGTGGTCCTCGGTGCGGGCGGGACTCCCTGGGTTCGGCTGCGCGAGCGCCATGGCTCCGTGCCTTCCGGGCTGTGCCGACCGGTCGCCCGGTCTCCGCTGGCGGGCTGGTCAACTTCCTTGCCCGTCACTTGTGTTGTCACCGCAGGAGCCCGCCCGTAAACGGCGTATCAGGCATAGGGTGCGGGTATCACCGAACCGGGCGGAGGAATCCCGCCATCTGCCGCGCACGCGCGAGGAGTTCGGGGATGACGCATTGGTTCGAGGGGCCGCTGGCGGCTTTTGACACCGAGACGACAGGCGTGGACGTCGAGGAGGACCGGATCGTTTCGGCCGCCCTCGTCGTCCAGGACGCGGCGGGCGGACGGCTTCGCGTCACCCGCTGGCTGGTCAATCCGGGGATCCCGGTGCCGCCCGGCGCCACCGAGATCCACGGTCTGACGGACGACCATCTGCAGCGCAACGGCCGGTGGCCCGCACCGGTCGTCGAGGAGATAGCCAGGTCGCTGGCGGAGCAGTGCGCGACGGGGCGGCCGCTGGTCGTGATGAACGCGCCGTTCGACCTGACGCTGCTGGACCGGGAGCTGAGGCGCCACCGGGCCTCGTCACTGGCCGGCTACCTGGGGAAGAAGCCGCTCTGCGTGCTGGATCCGCGGGTGCTGGACAAGCACCTGGACCGCTACCGCAAGGGCCGCCGCACCCTGACGGACCTGTGCGAGCTGTACGGGGTCACCCTGGACGGCGCGCACGACGCGGCGGCCGACGCCGCGGCGTCCCTCGAACTGGTGCGGGCGGTGGGACGGCGGTTCTCGGCCCGGCTGGAGCGGCTGTCACCGGCGGAGGTCCACTCGCTGCAGGCGGTGTGGCACGCGGCTCAGGCCCGCGGGCTGCAGGCGTGGTTCGAGAAGAACGGTGCGCCGGAGGCGGTGGACCCGGCGTGGCCGCTGCGTCCGGAGCTGCCCGCGGCCGCCTGATCCGGACCGGGTACGCGAAAGCCGGCCCGTCGATGACACTGACGGACCGGCTTTTCCCGGGTGGGCGATACTGGGTTCGAACCAGTGACCTCTTCGGTGTGAACGAAGCGCTCTCCCACTGAGCTAATCGCCCGGGAACGGGTTGAACCATACAGGGATCGGAGCCCTGGGTTCAAACTCCTACTCAGGTGCGGAACTGAGTAGGTGAGCGCATGCCGCCGGGTGTGTCCGCCGCCACACTCCCCTACATGAGACATGTGCCGCCGCCCGCCGAGGAATTGGCCCTCCTCGATCATGAACTGGCCCGGCTGGACGCCCGCCGGCTCCAGTTGCTGAGCCGTCGCGCCTGGCTCCTGAGCGTCCTGCGCGCACCGGCCGCTCCGCCGCAGCCTCCCCGGGCACCGTCCCCCCGGCCCTACGCCCGGACCGCACCGGCATCCGTACGCACGCCCGCGCGCGGCACGCAGAACGTCCTGCTGGTGCTCGGCGGTCTGCTGCTGGCGGTCGCCGCGATCGCCTTCACTCTCTTCAGCTGGGGTGAGATGGGCATCGCCGGCCGTTCGGCGGTGCTGGCGGTGGTGACGGCGGGTGCGCTGGTGGCGCCCGCGCTGCTGCTGGGCCGCGGGCTCCCCTCGACGGCGGAGGCGGTGGCCGTCCTGGCGTTGCTGCTGACGGTGCTGGACGCGATCGCGCTGCACGCGGTCGCGGCGCCGGGGACCGACGGCATCGCCTTCTCGGCGGTGGCGTCGGCGGTCCTGGTGGCGGTGTGGACCCTGTACGGGTCGCTGCTCGGCCGGCTGCGGACGCCGTTGCCCTTCGCCGTGGTGGCGGGGCAGTTCCCGCTGGTGTTCACCGCGTGGGCCGTGGAGGCCTCCGCGACCGGCTTCGCCTGGGCGCTCCTGGTGACGGCGGCGGCGGACGTCGCGGTGGCCTCGTGGGGCCGCGGGCCCGCCGTCCGGGTCACGGCGTACACGGGTGCGGTGCTGACGGGGCTGATCTCCCTGGCTCTGGGGCTGGTGCTGTCCGTGTCGGCCGACGGGGTGCCCGGGGCCGTGGGCCCGGGCGCGCTGCTGACGGCCGGAGCGGTGGTGGCGGTGGCAGGGGCCTGGCGCGCGCCCGGGGTGACGGCCGTGCTCGGGGGTGTCGTGGGGGGCCTCGCGGCAGTGGCCGCGGTGGGCGGCGTGCCGGCTGCGGCGCTGCCGTGGCACTGGGCGGTCCTGGTGTACCTGCTGTGCGGCGCGGCCCTGTCCGCCGTGCTGCGGCTGCGGGTCCCGCGGCCCGTCATGTGGGGAGTCCTGGGCGCGTCGGCCTCGGTGGTGGCGGGCGCGGTGCTGTGGGCGGCGCCTGTGGTCGCCGCCGCACTGCTGGGTCCCGCGTCCGTGCCGGCCGGCGTGTGGTCCGGGGCACCGGGCGGTTTCCGGGACGCGGTGGGACCGGCGGTGCCGTGGTCGGGGTCGGTTTCCGCCCCGGTGGTGCTGGCGGTGGCGGCGGGACTGGCGGCGGCGCTCCACCTCGGGTGGCCGCGAGTCCTCCCGGAGAAGGGTTGGCGCGTCGCGGCGGCCGCCGGCACGGCGGTCCTGGGCTGGGGCGCGGTGCTCGCGCTGCTCGCGGTGACGGATGCGCCGTACGCGGTCGCCGTGGGCGTGGAGCTCGTACTGGTCGCGGTGCTGACGGCCCTGGCCGCACGTCGCGCGGCCGACGCGCTCGCGGTGACCTGTGTGGTGTGCGCGCTGGTCGGGGCCCTGGGTGTGGGACTGCTGGCGCTGGCCGCCGAGCCGGCGACACACGCCGTGTCCGTGGCGCTGGTGCTGCTGTTCGCCGCGTCGGCGGCCGTCGCCCGGGTGCCCGCCGTGCGTTCGGTGCTCGCCTGCGCCTCGGTGCTGTGCGGGGTCGCCGTCACCTGCGCGGCGGGGGCGTCCCTGGGATGGAGCGCCCCGCACACCGCGCCGCTGGTGCTGCTGGTGACGGCGGCGACGGTGCTGCTGGGGGCGCGGCTGAAGGAGCCCGAGGTCGCGCTCCCGGCCGAACTCGCCGGGGCGTTCGCCGCGGTGGTCGCGCTGGGCCTCTCGGTGACGGACGGGCCGTTCCTGGCGCTGGTGCTGGGGCTGTGCGGGGTGTTGGCGTCGGCCACGGCGCTGCGGCCGGAGCGCCGGAGCGTGGCGGGAGGACTCGCCGCCGCGCTGTTCGTGGCTGCCGCCTGGGTGCGCCTGGCGGCTTCCGGGGTGACCGACCCCGAGGCGTACACGCTGCCGGTGTCGGTGGCCGCGTTCGCGGTGGGGCACGTGCGGCGGCGCCGGAATCCCGCCACCTCGTCCTGGGTGTCCTACGGTCCGGCCCTGGCGATGACGATGGTGCCGAGCCTCGTGGTGGCCTGGGGCGACCCGCACTGGCTGCGCCCCCTGCTGCTGGGGGTCGCGGCGCTGGCCGTCACCCTGGCCGGCGCCCGGCTACGGCTCCAGGCGCCCCTGGTCCTGGGCGGTTCGGTCCTGGCGCTGGACGGCCTGCACGAGCTGGCCCCGCATGTGGTGCAGGTCTTCGACGCCCTCCCGCGCTGGGCGCCCCCGGCGCTCGCCGGGCTGCTGCTGCTCGCGGTCGGTGCGACCTACGAGCAGCGGCTGCGTGACGCGCGCCGGGTGCGGGAGAGCTTCGGACGGATGCGTTAGAGCCAGGGCGTCACGGCATCCTGTCGCCGACGAGCGCGAGGTTCTGGATGGCCGCCAGGCCGTACAGGGCCGTGGTGTTGGTGCTGACCCAGGCCGCCTCACTGCCCGGTACGGGCCCGGTCGGCCCGTCGACCTTGCGGGTGTTCCAGTCGGTGCTCTCCTTGTAGTCCCAGGTGTCGGCGCTGCCGTAGAACTGCTTCCACGCCCGGGTGGCCAGGGTGACGTCCCCCGTCCGCACGGCGGCGTAGGCGTCCAGGCGCGAGTGGCCCTGGAACAGCAGGAGCGTGCCGAAGTTGCTGCCGTAGCGGGCGGCCTGCTCGGCCTTGGTCGCGTTGAAGTAGCGGCAGTAGTCGATCCAGGCGGCCTCGAACGCCGGCATGTCGATCATGTCGATGAGTTCGGCGTTCAGCTCGACCAGACCGAACATGGCCGACAGGTGGGAGACGCCGACCTCGGGCTCCTCGGCGATCGCGAACGTGCCGGTGTCGAGGTCGTAGAGCCCTACGCCCTGCACGAAACCGTTGGGCTGGGCGGCGATGGTCTCCATGGTCGACAGGACGCGGCTCCTGGCCTTCTCCCACTTGGGCCCGCGCCGCTCCCACTCGGTGAGCCAGGCGGAGACGAGGCCGCTCCAGTCCGTGCCGAAGCCGATCGACAGCGCGTGGCGGTCCGGGGTGTAGGGCTCGGTGCGGATCTTGCGGATCGGGTCGAGGGCCAGGAAGGTCTCGTCGGAGTCGACGTTGGCGTGCATGAGGTCACCGACCCGTTCGTCGGCGGTGAGGAAGTAGAACATGCGCCGGTAGGTGGTGTTGGCGATGCGCTGCTGCTTGGCGCTGTCGGCGTAGTGCTGGACACCGTGGCGGGTGCCGAGTCCGGCCCATGTGCCCAGGTGGTAGACGTCGACCTCACCGGTGTGCCGGGTCATGGCCTCGGCGAAGCGGTAGATGTCCGCGCGTCCGGAGCGCATGTAGGCGTACCAGAGCCAGAGGTCGGGCGAGAGTTCGGAGTTGTCCCAGGCGTAGCCGCCCACGTCGTAGCACCACTGGTGACGGGTCGGGTCGTAGGTGTGCATGATGTCGCCGTAGTCCCAGAAGCCGTACCAACGGCGCATCTCGACCTGGTCCTTGTAGTAGGTGAAGAGGAAGTCCAGGTGGTCCTCGATCCTCGACCTGGCGGCGGTGGAGCGGTCGGGTTCGGCGAACAGGCCGCCGAAGACCTTGGCGTCGACGAGCTGCTTCGGCGGGGCGGCGAGCTGGGGCGGGGTGCGTACGGCTTCGACCTGCCGGGCGAGCGTCTCGGGGGCCGGCGTCGACGCGTTGGCCCAGAAGAGGAGTTCGCTGGTCCGCGCGATGCCGTACGGGGTACCGAAGCCCGGTTCGTAGTCCTCGTAGGTGATGTTGAGGCCTTCGAGCTGTTCGGGATAGGTCTCCTGTCCCATGCCGTCGTGGTAGAAGCGCAGGTCCATCGGCTGGGCCTCGGGGGACCAGAGCCAGAGGGTGACCTCGGCCTCGTCGGTGTGGGCGTCACGGATGTCGAGCTGGGCGGGGTGTTTCTCCCAGAAGTCGCGGAGCCCGAAGGAGAATCCCCCGCTCGCTCCCCCGACGTACCCGAATCCCGATGCCCTCCGGCCACCGCCCGCGCCGATCCAGCCGTGCCCCCTCCTGGTGCGCTTGCGGAGCCCGAAACCGTCGGCGGACAACTGGGAGAGGGTGTAGTCGCCCCATTCGGGTATGTACGGAAGCCGGGTGGTGACCCGCTGGTCCCAGGTGGCGGGGTCGGGGAGCTTCCGGCCCGCGAACTGCGCCTCGCGCACCGCCGCCCCGGGGTCGCGGCGCAGCCCGGTGACGCCCTTCACGGCCTCGCGCAGCAGGCCGGTGCCGTCGCCGCCGATGCGGATGTGCCGGTCGTAGGCCTCGTCGCGCAGGGGCACGGCGAAGCGGACCCCGAGGCCCCGCACGAAGTCACCGCTCGCCTTGCCGGGCTCGACGGTGCCGTCGTAGGTGATGGTGTGCACCATCCGGAAGGAGTCGGCGCCGGCGTAGAAGTAGAGGCGTACGGAGAACGGCATCCAGGACCGTGAGCCCTTGCGGTGCCTGCCGTCGATACGGACGACGGCCCGGACGGGCCCGTCCTGTTCGACCACGGTCTCCTCGACGACGCTCTCGAAGCGTTCGTACTTCTCGGCGCCCTGGTCGCCGTCCTCGATCTCGCCCTGGCGCACGAGGACGAGCCGGCCGTTCCGGGCGATCTCGGTCGAGCCGCGGGTGACGGTCTTGACGAGGGCGGAGCCGTTCGTGCCGAGCCTGGCGGTGATCACTCCGGTGGAGACGGTGACGGTGCCGCCCGTGCGGACCGCTGTGACCCGTTTCGCGGGCGCGGCGGGGGCGCCGGCGGTGAGCGAGAACGTCTCGGCGGTGGCCTCGGGGCCGACCGCGTGCGCGGTCCACTTGAGCGAGCCGTCGGGCCAGTAGCCGATCGGCCAGGTCTGGACGGGGACGTCCTCGCCGTCCTCCGTGGCCAGGGAGAACGTCTGGTCCCCGGGGTACTGCCCCTTGGGCCAGGGAACGCCGAGCGTGGAGCCGGGGGCCGCTCCGAGGCCGCCGGACTCCAGCCAGGTCAGGGCGACCGGTTCGTCGGTGTGCTCCGCGCTCCGGGTGGCCGCCGACGCGGGGGTGGCGCCGGGGGTCCAGCCGATCTGTGCGGCCGCGCCGGCCGCTGCCGCGGCCTTGAGGAGCGCTCTGCGGGGCATCCTGGACATGGTTGTGCCTCTCTCCGTGCGGGATTCGGGACAGGAATCGGACAGGGACGGGACGTACCGGAGCCGGTGGGACCGTGCGAGGGGTGCGGTCAGCGGGAGAGCCCGCGTGCCCGCACCGCGGTGGCCGCGGCGGCGACGGCCCCGACGACGGGGACGGCCAGTGGCAGGACCAGCGAACCGGAGAGCACGACGACGGCCATCCCGCAGACGAGCAGGAGCGAGCCGGCCGGGTCGCGGACCGTGTTCCGCCCGGCCTCGGCGAGGAGGGTGCGCCAGAGGGCGCCGGGCTCCCAGCACGAGGCCGCGCGGACCACGGCGACGAGGTACCCGATCATGGCCAGGATGCCGACGGCGCCCACGAACGGCCCGCCGGGCAGTCCGGCCCGGACGGCCGCCAGATCGAGAGCGAGCAGAGCCGCCGCCGCCCATACGGACGCACCGGCGACCCATCCGCCCCGGGCGGCCGCCCGGAGGTCCCGGGCGAACTCGCGCAGGCCGCCCTGCTCACCGTCGAGGTGCCGGCGCAGGTGCCGGGTCCCCGCGGCGAAGGCCGCGGGGAAGGTGACCAGGGGCAGGGCGGCGACGGCGATCCAGACGCCGGTGAGCAGGCATTCGGAGAACAGGGCGAAGCGGTCCATGAAGCGCGGACGCCTGTCCGGGGTACGGGTCCTCGTCGCCACGGCGCGTCAGCCCTTCAGGCCCGAGGTGGCCATGCCGTCGATCAGGTACCGCTGGAAGGCCACGAAGAAGGCCAGCACCGGGAGGAGGGCCACCAGCGACATGGCGATCATGCCGCCGTAGTCCGCCACCGCGTCCTGGTCGATGAACATCTTCAGCCCCATGGAGACGGTGTACTTGTCCGGCTCGTTCAGGTACAGCAGGGGGCCCATGAAGTCGTTCCAGGCGTTGATGAACGTGAAGATCGCGCTGGTGACGAGCGCCGGACGGCAGAGCGGCATGACGATGGACCAGTAGGTCCTGAGATGCCCGCAGCCGTCCAGCCGGGCGGCCTCGTCGAGTTCCTTGGGCAGTCCGCGCATGAACTGCACCATCAGGAAGACGAAGAAGGCGTCGGTGGCCAGGTACTTGCCGATCAGCAGCGGGGTGAAGGTGTTGATCAGCTCCAGCTTCTGGAACAGGACGTACTGCGGGATGATCAGTACGTGGTACGGCAGCAGGAGGGTGCCGATCATGACGGCGAACATGATGTTGCGGCCGGCGAAGCGCACCTTCGCGAAGGCGTAGGCGGTCAGCGAGCACGACAGCACCACGCCCACGACGGAACCGACCGCTATGTAGGCCGAGTTCAGGAAGAACGTCGAGACCGGGATGTCGGCGATGCCCTCGGTGAGCCGGGTGTAGTTGTCACCGATCGGGTCGGCCGGGAACAGGTCCAGGGCGCCGATGATGTCCGCGCTGGGCTTGAACGAGGCACCGATCGTCCACGCCACCGGGTAGAGGACCACGGCGAGGACGACGAGCGCGCCGAGGTGCCAGGCGAGCGCGCCGGGTCCCCGACGGCGTACGGCTGCGTACAGGAGACTCATCGGCCGCCCTCCTCGTAGTGCACCCAGCGCTTCTGGGACCGGAACAGCACGGCGGTGACCAGGCCCACGGCGACCAGCAGCAGCCATCCCATGGCCGAGGCGAAGCCCATGCGGCTGTTCACGAAGCCTTGTTCGTACAGGTAACAGGTGTAGACGAGCGTCGCGTCGGCCGGTCCGCAGCTGCCGTTGCTGACGATGTAGGCCGAGCCGAAGATCTGGAACGAGTGGATGGTCTCCAGCAGGACGTTGAAGAACAGGACCGGAGAGATCATCGGAAGGGTGATGTGGAAGAACTTCCGCCGGCGGCCGGCTCCGTCCATCTCGGCCGCCTCGTACAGCTCCTGCGGGACCTGTTTGAGGCCGGCGAGGAAGATGACCATCGGAGCGCCGAACTGCCAGACGGTGAGGGCGATCAGTGCGTAGATGATCATCTCGGGGTCGCCGATCCAGCCGCCGGCCTCGAAACCGAGCACCTTCTGCGTGCGGTCGACGATCGCGTCGTCCGAGAACAGCGCGCGCCAGACGATGGCCGCCGAGACGCTCGCACCGATCAGGGACGGTGCGTAGAAGGCCGCCCGGTAGAAGGACTGGCCCCACCGCTTCTGCGCCAGCAGCATGGCGACGGCGAGCGCGGCGGCCAGCTTGACCGGGGTGCCGATCAGTACGTACCAGGAGGTGACCTTCACCGACTGGCGCCAGCGCGGATCGGCGAACATGTCGGTGAAGTTCCGCAGGCCGATCCAGCGTGGCGCCTCGAACAGGTTGTACTCGGTGAACGACAGGTACAGCGAGAACACCATGGGGCCGGCGATCAGGAACAGGAAGCCCGCGATCCAGGGCGACATGAACAGGTAGCCGGCCAGGTTCTCGCCGCGGCCGGTCCCCTTCGCACCGTTCGGAGGAGGGCCGTCCCCCGGGCCGCTCCGCCCGGGGACGGAGCGGCCGTCCCCGGGGGCCACGGCGCCCGGGGAGATCTGGATGTGAGTCACCGCAGCCCCTCTCAGTTCGCGGCGAGGGCGGTCTTCGCCTCGGAGAAGAACTGCTTCACGGAGTCCTTCGGCGAGGTCTTGCCCAGCGCCAGGTCGGCGCCGATGCGCAGGAAGGCCGCCTCGATGACGTCCGCGCCCGCCGGGTGCGGGGTGATGGGCTCGAGGACGCCCGCGTCGGCGATCGAGGTCTCGTACGCGGCGATGGCCTTGCTGGGGGCGTCGGTCGGCTGGAAGGCCTCGAACTGCGCGGTGGTGGCGGGTACGCCACGGTCGTATCCCATGATCCGCGCGACCTCGGGGTCGTGGGTCATGAAGCTGATGAAGGTGGCCACCTCGGCGGGGTGCTCGGTGCGGGCGGTTCCGCTCAGCATGAGCGACCCGAGGTACTGGCCGGTCTTCTTCCCGTCGGTGCTCGGGATGGGCGCGAGGCCGTAGCTGCTGCTGCCCTCCGCGCTGTAGCGGACGGAGAAGTTGTCCCAGGTGAACTCGCCGGCGGAGAGGCCCTTGGCGGTCGCCGAGGCGGGCTTGATCTGCTCGACCTTGCCGGGGTCGGCGTAGAGTCCCGCCTCGACCCGCTCGAGGGCCTCGGTCCAGTACGGCAGCAGTTCGGCCTCGCCGAAGCCCATGCCGTCCTCGGTGAAGAAGGCCTTGCCGTTCTGGCGCAGGATCAGGTCGTACAGGTACATCACGCCGTACGGTCCGGCGTCACCGGCGATCTTCTGGCCGTCCTTGATCTTCCGGAGGGCGGCGTACCAGTCGTCCCAGGTCCAGCCGGTCTCGGGTGTGATTCCTGCCTTCTCGTACACCTTCTCGTCGATGACCAGGGCCATCGAGTTGCTGCCGACCGGCACGCCGAGGAGCTTGCCGTCGATCTCGGCGAACTTCTCCAGCCCGGAGCGGAAACCGCCGAGGTCGAGGTTGCCCTTCTCCGCCTGGGGGCCGAGGTCGAGGAGGACGTTCTTCGCCTCGTACTTGCGCAGGAAGGTGACGGCGTTCTGGATGACGTCCGGGGGGTTGCCGCCCGCCGCCTGCGTGTTGAACTTCTTCCAGAAGTCCGGGTACTGCTGGAAGTCCGTCTTGACCTTGATCTTCGGGTGCTTCTTCTCGAAGAGGCCGACGCACTGCTGGACCTTCTTGGCTCGGTCGTCCGCTCCCCACCACGCGTGACGGATGGTGACCGGACCACCGGAACCGCCGCTGCCCGAACCGCAACCGGCCGCGGTCAGCCCGAGACCGGCCGCCGAGAGGCCGGCCAGCTTCAGCAGCTGCCGCCTGTCCATGCCGTTGTTACGAGACATAGCTCGCCCCCACCGTTCGCATTGAATCGTTTTAGAAAGCGCTTGCCGGGCAAAAGTATGGAGCGGCAGGGGGCGCGTCAACGGTTAGGACGAAATTTCGGTGGCGTGACGACGGGCCGAACGGCCGGCGGAGATCACGGTGCGGGACACGGCACGGAAACGCCTAGGGCCCGGAAGCTTCTGAGAAGCTTCCGGGCCCTAGGACCGGGGTGGGCGATACTGGGTTCGA
>Ga0164307_10000931_pt1 | contig 13117 bp, 14 predicted proteins | sample Whisoiple_243_MG_FD_110214 | JGI IMG/M metagenome (GOLD analysis project Ga0164307, IMG submission 110214) | Soil microbial communities amended with fresh organic matter from upstate New York, USA - Whitman soil sample_243_MG | ecosystem: Environmental > Terrestrial > Soil > Unclassified >...
CAGCGCCAATGCGCACAGCCCCAAGGGGGGCATCGACGTTGGCGCACAGCGCTACCAGATTTACTCCAATGATCAGGCCCTCAAGGCTGTCGACTACAAACCGCTGGTGGTCGCCTATCGCAACGGCGCGGCCGTGCGGCTGACCGATGTCGGTCAGGTGCTCAATTCCGTGGAGAATCTGCACACCCTCGGCCTCTCCAACGGCAAGCGGGCGGTGATGATGATCGTGTATCGCCAGCCGGGCGCCAACATCATCCAGATGGTCGACCACGTGAAGGCGCTGATGCCGCAATTGCGGGCTTCGGTGTCGCCGGCGATCGACGTCAATCTCGCGATCGACCGCTCGACCACGATCAGAGCCTCGCTATTCGACGTCGAAATCACGCTGATCATCGCCGTTGCCCTGGTGATTCTTGTCGTGTTTGCATTTCTGCGCAGCGCCAGGGCGACGCTGGTTCCGGTGGTGACGGTATCGGTGTCGCTGATCGCGACATTCGCGGCGATGTATCTGCTCGGATACAGCCTGAACATTTTCTCCTTGATGGCGCTGACGGTCGCGACCGGATTCGTGGTCGATGACACCATCGTGGTGCTGGAAAACATTACCCGTCATCTGGATGCGGGAGAGACGCCGCTGCAGGCCGCCCTTCTGGGATCGCGCGAGGTTGGTTTCACGGTGCTGTCGATGAGCGTGTCGCTGATCGCGGTGTTTGTCCCGATTTTGCTGATGAGCGGGCTGGTCGGCCGGCTGTTCCGTGAATTCTCGATGACCATCGCCGTTGCCATCGTGATCTCCCTGGTGGTTTCGCTGACAACGACGCCGATGATGTGCGCCCGGCTACTGCGCGCAGAGCGCGGCCGGCAACGCGGACGGATCTATCGTGCGTGCGAGCGCCTGTTCGAGGGCTCGTTGGGCTTCTATCGGCGGACGCTCACCGTGGCGTTGCGTTATCCAGGCCTGGTAATGCTGGTATTGGGGGCCGTGCTCGGCCTGAACTTTTACCTCTATGCAACCGTTCCCAAGGGTTTTGTGCCGCAACAGGATACGGGATTGCTGATCGGCTCGATTCAGGCCGATCAAAGTATCTCCTTTCAACTGATGCAGAAGAAACTCACGCAACTCGTGGACATCGTCAGGAAGAATCCGGCCGTCAACGTCGCCGTTGGCTTTACCGGCGGAGGTGTGGGCCCTGGCGGCGGCTCGACCAACACCGGCACCGTGTTCGTTTCCTTAAAGCCGCGTCGGCAGCGCGAATTGACCGCCGATCAGGTGATAGGACAGTTGCGCGGCGAGCTCGCGGCCGTACCGGGCGCTACCCTGTTTCTGCAATCCGTCGGCGATCTCGGCCCCGGCGGACGCACCGGCAGTGCGCAATACCAGTACACGCTGCAGGGATCGACTTTCGAGGAACTGGATGAATGGACGCCGAAGATCGTCGCCGCCCTGCAGGGCGCGCCGACGCTCGCCGACGTCAACAGTGACCAGCAGGACAAGGGACTTCAGGCCGGCGTAAACATTGACCGCGATACCGCCGCACGTCTCGGCATCACCGTCAGCCAGATCGACAATACGCTCTATGACGCGTTCGGCCAGCGGCAGGTCTCAACGATCTATGTGGCGCGCAACCAATACCACGTGGTCATGGAGGTGGCGCCGGAATACTGGCAGGACCCCCAGACATTGCGGGATGTCTATGTCAGTACCGCGGCGGGCCCTGCCAGTGGTTCGCAGGCGACCAATGCCGTGGCGGGGACGATCGCCTCGTCGACGCAGACCACGTCAGCGAGCTCGATCGCGGCCAGCGCGGTGCGCAACCAAGCGACCAATTCGATCGGCGCCACCGGCAAGGCGGCTGCCTCGACCGGCACCGCAGTCAGCACCAGCCAGGAGACGATGATCCCGCTGTCGAGCGTTGCCGCCTTCGGACAGGGCCGCACCTCGCTGGTCGTCAGCCACCAGGATGGGCTGGTCGCCAACACCATTTCGTTCAATCTGCCGCAGGGCGTGTCGCTCAGCACGGCGGTTGCGGCGATCGAGGCGACCATGGGCCGGATCGGAGTGCCCTCAACGATCCGCGGCTCTTTCCAGGGCGTCGCCAAGATTTTCCAGGAATCGATCAGCAGCGAACCGTTTCTCATTCTCGCGGCGTTCGCCACGATCTATATCTCTCTGGGCATGCTCTATGAGAGCTTTGTCCATCCGCTGACGATTCTATCCACGCTGCCCTCCGCGGGCGTCGGCGCTGTGCTGGCCTTGATGCTATTTCACACCCAGTTCGACATCATCGGCATGATCGGGGTGATTCTTCTGGTCGGAATCGTGAAGAAAAACGCCATCATGATGATCGATTTCGCGCTCGATGCCGAGCGCGCGCGCGATCTGTCACCGGCGGACGCGATTTATGAAGCTTGCCTGCTGCGATTCCGGCCGATCATGATGACTACCATGGCGTCGCTGTTCGGTGCGGTGCCGCTGATCATCGGGATGGGCGAAGGCAGTGAATTCCGCCAGCCGCTCGGCATAACGATCATCGGCGGGCTGGTGTTGAGCCAGATCCTGACCCTTTACACCACGCCTGTAGTGTATCTCTATCTCGACCGTTTCCGGCATTGGAGCATGCGGACGCGGCGGCGCAACGCATCGCCGGAAATGCGCTCCTGACTCAATTTACGGGCTTGATGCCTTGGTTCGTCACCGGTCCCGGGAAGGGCTCGTCGATCCTGCCGGTCAGCCAATAAGCTAAAAGCCCGATCCATTCGCGCAGGCCGATGTCGGTGTATCCGAGCCCCTCGCCGGCCATCGCTGAGAATGCCCAAAGATCGGCGCGGTTCCCGATCCGCCAATCCACCGGATAAGCCTCGACCGCAAAACCGGCCTTGCGAAACAGGCCGATCGAGCGCGGCATATGATAGGCGGACGTCACCAGCAGCCAGCGCTCCCCGCTTGCCGTCGCCGCAAGCGCCTTGAAAAATTCGGCGTTCTCCTGGGTGTTGCGCGAGCGTCGCTCCATCGTGAGCCGCGCCTTGTCCACGCCGAGGTTTTCAAACAGCGGACCGGCATAGTCGGCCTCTCGGGCATCGTTGGAGACTAGATTGCCGCTGCCGCCGGAGAAGATGACGTGAGCGTCCGGATATCGGCGCGCCAGCACGGCAGCGGCGATGATGCGATCGGCCCCGCTCCGGACCACGGCGCCGTTATGCGCCGCCGAAAGATCCGCATCGATCGAACCTCCCAGTACGATGATGCCGTAAGGCGCGCCGCGCGCGGCATCCCAAGGTGGAAATCGCTGCTCCAGCGGATAGAGCAGCCAGTTGCCCAGTGGCGAAAAGCCGGCGATCGCGAGCAGCAGGATGGAGAAGACCATCAGCCGGCGTCCAGCGCGCGCATATCGCGTGGCCAGCAACGCTATACCAAGCAGGCCAGACCCAATCAGGAAATTGGTCGGCAGCAACCCGAGGCCGATGGTTTTGGAGAGAAAAAAGAACAATGCGAAAGCCCTCGAATATCGGTAAGTCATACGCGGGCTTGATCCGCGTATCCATCCACTTACAAAAAAACGCGGGCGCGATTGAAACCTGACAGCAACCGCCAAATCCGAAAGCCGTGTGGAGGAACCGTAATGGCGCAACTCGTGGTAATGTACAAGACGCCGAAGGATGCTGCTGCTTTCGACAAGCACTACTACGAAATGCATGTACCGCTTGCGAAAAAGATACCGGGCCTACGAAAATATGAAGTCAGCAAGGGACCCGTCGCGACCCCGGCCGGACCATCTGCTTTTCATCTGATCGCGATACTGACGTTCGACGACGTGGCCGCTGTGCAGGCCGCATTCGGCAGCGCCGAAGGCAAGGTAGCGGCGGCCGATGTGCAGAAATTCGCGACCGGAGGCGCCGACATGATCCTGTTCGACACCCGCGAGGTGTGACCGGAGCGGCCTCACCTACCTGATGGATCGGAAATAAGGCTGAACCACCCCAAAGCGTCCGGCTGACGGGCGCTAATCAGTTGTCGACTTTCGGCGCCTTGGGCGGCGAAGCCTTGGCAGCGGATTGGGCCGGCGGCTTGGCGGCGTTCCTCGGGGCATCCGTGCTGCGCGCATTGCCCCAGGGGTCGACGGGCCCCTGGTCTGGGATGTTCTTGAGCGAATTCTGGTAAGCCCGCGCGGCAGCCTTGTCTGCGTTGATTTCCGTCCGCGACTTCTCCTTGTCCTTCTCGCCATATCCCTGGACGTGATCGGCCTGGGCGAGCGCAGGCCCAATCAATGACGCGATGATCAACGCGGCGCAGAAAACTCTCATGCCTGTCCTCCCTGCGATGGGCCTGCATACCACCGGCGGCATCACAACGCCAAGCCAATAGAAACGGGGCTTCGGGCGGCGCTCAATCCGCGCGGTCGACGAACGTCACGGTCGGCAGCGGAACCACAAACTTGCTCACGGACTGCTTTGCATCTCGCTTGTTTGCTCCAGCCCACGATCGAGCAAGGGCGCGCTGGCTTCTTCGGCCAGGCAACCGCCTGGGCCTGTTCCGCAAGCGAGATACCTGCCGGCTCTGCCATTCCAACCGGCAAGAACTGGTGGTGCCGATGGCGGGCATGCCGATCGGGACGCCCAATTTTGAGGTACCTGACGCTGGCGTCGACGATCCGGTGTTCCGGACCGCTGTCCCGCTCGAGCTGTATCTATGCCGCGACTGCGGTGATCTGCATATTCTTCATGTCGGCAACCCCGAGATCCAGTACCGGCATTACGTCTACACCACCTCGATCTCACTCGGGCTGCGTGAGCATTTTGCGACCTATGCCGACGACGTCATTCAGCGTCAGCGCCGTTGATCAGGAAATTAATATCGAATGGATAGTTCGGGGTCGGCTTCAGCACCAGCCAATCGTCCATGAACATGCTGCCGTTCAAAAAGAGCGGCGCATGCGCGAGCAGCAGCAGGACTATCAGGATCGCTATGGCGCGAACCTGCGACAGTTCCCGGCTGCCAGCGGAAAAAGGCATAGCTATTCCTCAAGTGAGCCGCATGCTCGTTCGAGGTGAGAATCGCAATGCACCGATAGCAAATCCATCGTCAGGAGGTCATTGACCAGGAAAACCCGCCCTCATATAGCTGCCAACGTCGAAAACCAGAAGCCGCCAATGCCATCGACTCTCCTAATAGCTCATTTTCAAATCAGGCGCGCGTCGCTCAGGTGACCCAATGAGCATTTTACCAGGGCCGCTGCAAATCACTGGCATCGTGCTGAGCGTCATCCTGCCGCTCGTTTTGTACGTTTATGCCCGGATCGGCGCCTTTCGTGGTGCAGGTAGGTTATTCCGGGCCGCCTGCATCACTGTTGTCGGTCTTTTCGTGCTCGCCTGCCTTGCGCTGCCCGGTCCGCAAACTCTCGACGATATGTTCGGCGGTGCCCTGCTTCTGCTCACCGCAATCCTGCTCTGTCACGTTTTCTGGAGCCTCCTTGCCTGGGGCTTTACGGTCACGCTGCTGACCGCGATCGCCAGCGCCGCGCAACCTCTAACGCTGGAGCAATGGATTTCGGCTTACATGCAGGGTGGCGATCTCGGCGGGTTCGCGCGTAACCGCCTGCGTCTGCTGGTCGGATCCGGAATGATGGTTGCGCGAAACGGCAGCGTCACCCTCACTTCGTTTGGCCTGCTCACGGCGTGTCTGGTCAGGCTTATTCGTTTGGCGACTGGCATCGGATAGATGGCAATGATGTCGTTCGTCTGTGGACTTGGCGGCGTTTTGCTGTTCACGATCCTGGCGCCCGCCCTGCAGGCCATTGCGCGACGAACGGGATCGTCGGTTGCGCCAGTGGCTCTGCTCGCGATTGCCGCCGTGATCTCGCATATCACCTGCGTAGTGTTGGGCGCCGTCAATTTGCAACACTTCCAGTACTGGAACACTGCATCAATCTTTGCCTTCTGCGTAACGTTGTACGTTTTCGCCTTCGGCGCGGTTTATAAGTCGGTGTCCCTTGAAATCCTGCTTGACCTTGCGCAACGGCCAGAGCGGCTCTTCTCTCCCATATCGTCGATCGCAAGGTTCCCGAAGTGTTCCGCGGACGAACCGATATCCTGGTCAGCGTTGGCCAGGTCGAGCCTACCGATACGCGCTTTGCTGTAACCGCCGCCGGTCGCGTGACCGCGAGCCGGATTACAAGGTTGCGCCGTATATTTGCTATCGGCGACACCGGGCTTTACGATTTTGCTGACCCGGCAACGGGACTCGAAAAAGCGCCGAATTCGTGAATGAAAAGTTTCCGGAAGCTTACCCAAAGCTATCCAAGTATTGTTCGCGATGGCGTAGAATGTCCGGGCAACCGATTTGACGATGGAACCCTCGTCTTCACGAAGTCATAGTATAGCAAAAATGCCCTCAAACGGAGCGGACAAAAGGCTCACCATCGTCATTCCCGCTGTCAACGAGCAGGAAAAGGTCGCTGAGACGATCGAAGGCGTGTTGCCGCTGGCGCGCGATCTGCTCGATGATTTTGAAATTATTCTGATCGACGATGGCAGCACCGACAATACCGGCGCGATCATGGATCGTTTTGCCGCCGAAGAGCCACGGATACTCGTCGTGCATCACGCGCAGCGACAGGGCGTGGGGGCCGGCTTCAAATCAGCCTTGCAGCGCGCGAAGTTCGGCGCCATCACGCTGATCCCGGGCGATCACGCCTTCCAGAACAAAGGCATTGCCCGGATGTTCAAGGCCGCCGGTGCAGCCGATATCGTGATCACCTATCGCGACAACCAATCCGACCGCTCGCTCAACCGTTCGTTTCAGTCGCACTCCCTGGGTTTCGTGCTGAATTGCATATTCGGCTTCTGGCTGTTCGATTATCACAGCATGATCATTTATCCCGTGAAATGGTCGCGGCAGATCGCGGTCAAGGCCGATGGTTACGGCTACCAGATTTCGTTTCTGATCTCGTTGCTGCAGCTCGGCCTCAGCCACGTCCAGGTTCCGGTGAGCCTGAATGCGGAACTGAAGGGATCGTCGCGGGCGCTACGGCTCCGTACTTATCTAGAACTCGGCATGACCATCCTCTCCCTGCTCCGCAGGGCCCCAATCTGTCATAACGACGCTTCTCAAATAACGGCGCAAACCGAGCGCGGGCCGCATCCATAGCATCGCTCCCGCGTCCTCGGCTCGGTTTTTCCGAACCCCCGCCTTCTTGCGCCCGCCCGTGATCGCGGCTAATGGAACGGCATCGGAGCGTGGCGCAGCCCGGTTAGCGCACTAGTCTGGGAGACTAGGGGTCGGAGGTTCAAATCCTCTCGCTCCGACCAATTCCACGATACCGGCCTTGAGTCCTTGACCACACGCCGGCTTGAAGAGGTCAAGGATGAGAAGATCTAGCCCTTCTCCATTGCCTGATCCAGCAATTGCCGGCAGGTGATCAGATCATCCAGCACGGACTTGAGCCTGGCGGTATCGAGCTTGTACGCCGCGACGCCATTATCGACCCCGAAAGCGGCTGGGGCCCGAGGCAGGGCCGACGGATCGGGCAGCCGCGGAGTGTGCATGAATTCCGGCGCACGCCGCGCCATGACCGGCACTTCGTCATCCTCGTCGACGATCTCTTCCTCGTCTTCTTGATCCTCATCATCGGTCTCGAGCTCAAGCAAGCCGTCCTCATAGTCAGAAGGCTCACGCAGCGCGTCCCCGATTCCGGCCTCGATTCCTGCAAAAGCAGCACTGGAGAACGTCGATCCTTCGCTCAGCCCCTGCACCGCCTTGATGCCGTATTCCTTGAGAATGCGCTGCACCCCGCGGATGGTATAGCCCTCGCCGTACAAGAGCCGGCGGATGCCGCGGAGCAGGTCAACGTCGTCGGGCCGATAATAGCGACGGCCACCGCTTCGCTTCATCGGCTTGATCTGGGCGAACCGGGTCTCCCAAAACCGCAGGACGTGCTGGGGAATGTCGAGATCGTCGGCGACCTCGCTGATGGTTCGGAACGCATCCGGCGCCTTGTCCAATGCGCGCTCCTCTTCGGTCGACCTTGTTGGACCCTTTGCTCAGATCGGCCGATCTTCAATCAGCCAAATCTTTAATCAGTCTTGGCGTCGCCGCTACCGTTACCGTTGATTCGCTGCTTTAGAATCGCCGACGGCTTGAATACCATCACACGCCGCGGCGAAATAGGTACTTCGGTGCCGGTCTTCGGATTACGGCCGATGCGCTGGCCTTTCTTGCGCACCATGAACGATCCGAACGACGACAGCTTCACCGTCTCGCCCTTCTCAAGGCAATCGGTAATCTCTTTCAACACCAGTTCGACAAAGGCCGACGATTCCGTGCGCGACAGGCCTACCTTTTGGTAAACCGCTTCGCACAGATCGACACGTGTGACTGTCTTTCCGGTACCGGTCATCGCCTGCCCCGCACTCTCGGCGAACAATTTATTCCCTAAAATTAGGAGCTTAACGCGCGACGGTCAACAGCGCTCATCAATGCAATGGCATGAAACAAGACCGCAATGGATGGACTTTCTGACAGGCCGGTTACCAGCGCAGCAGCACCGAACCCCAGGTGAAGCCACCACCCATGGCTTCCAATAGCACCAAATCCCCTTTCTTGACCCGCCCGTCCTTGACTGCAACCGATATCGCCAGTGGGATCGAGGCGGCTGATGTGTTGCCATGCATGTCGACGGTCAGCACGACCTTTTGCGGCGCGATATGCAACTTGTGCGCTGAAGCATCGATGATTCGCTTATTGGCCTGGTGCGGGATGAACCAGTCGATATCCTCGGCGGTGATGCCGCTGGCCTTGAACGCATCCACGATCACATCCGTAATCATGCCGACGGCGTGCTTGAAGACTTCACGGCCTTCCATCCGTAAATGACCAACCCGCTGCGTCGAGGATGGTCCGCCATCGACATATAACTTCGCTCTATGCCGGCCATCAGAACGTAAATGCGAGGTCAGGATGCCACGGTCGGAGAGCTTTCCGGGCTGCTCCTGTGCCTCAACCACGAGCGCACCCGCGCCATCGCCGAACAGCACGCAGGTACCCCGGTCGTTCCAGTCCAGGATACGCGAAAAGGTTTCGGCGCCGATCACCAAGGCGCGCTTGAACGCGCCGGTCCGCAGGAAGTTGTCAGCGGTGGCCAGCGCGAAGATGAACCCCGAGCAAACCGCCTGCAGGTCGAATGCCGCGCCATGGTGGATGCCTAGGCCATTCTGCACTGCAACTGCGGTGGCCGGAAAGGTATTGTCCGGCGTCGACGTCGCCAATACGATCAGGTCGATCGCCTGTGCGTCAATTCCGGCATCTGCCAGCGCCGCGCGGGCGGCATTGATCGCCAAGTGCGAGGTGAACTCACCTTCGGCCGCGATATGACGTTGCCGGATACCGGTACGCTGCACGATCCACTCGTCAGAGGTATCAACCCGCGCCGCCAGTTCGGCATTGGTCAGGATCTGCTGCGGCAAATAGGAGCCGCAGCCGAGCACCACCGAACGTATTGCAGTCACGAGACAGCCTCCTGCGCGGTCGGCGCAAGCGCGCTTCCTTCGCAATTAAGCATTTGATTGATCTTGGTCAGGAGATCGTAGTGGACCATCTCATAGCCAACGTCGACCGCATAAGCAAAGCCTTCGGCATCGGTTCCGCCGTGACTCTTGACCACAATCCCCTGCAGACCCAGCAACACGCCGCCGTTGGACTTGTTGGGGTCCAATTTGTCTCGTAACAGCCTGAAGGCATTTCTGGCGAACAGATAGCCGATGCGGGAACGCCAAGTCTGCGCCATGGCTTTGCGCAGGAATTCCGAAATTTGCCGGGCGGTGCCCTCGGCAGCCTTCAACGCAATGTTGCCGCTAAAGCCCTCGGTAACGATGACATCGGCGGCGCCCTTGCCGATGTCGTCGCCTTCGACGAAGCCGATATATTCGAGCTGGGGCAGGTTCATCGCGCGAAGCAACTCGGCCGCCTCGCGGATTTCCTCACCTCCTTTGACCTCCTCAACCCCAATATTGAGCAGGCCGACGGTCGGCCGCTCGAGATCGAACAGTACGCTCGCCATCGCGCTACCCATCACCGCCAGCCTCATCAAATGGTGCCCGTCGCCGCCGATCGTAGCACCCAGATCGAGCACCACGGAATCACCGCGGGCCGTTGGCCACACCGCCGCGATCGCCGGACGATCAATCCCGGGCAGCATGCGCAGGTTGAACCGCGCCATCGCCATCAGGGCGCCGGTATTGCCGGCGGATATCGCGACATCAGCGTCCCCTTTCTTGACGGCATCGATGGCGAGCCACATCGACGAGGTCTTGCGGCCGCGACGCAATGCCTGGCTCGGCTTATCGTCCATCCTGACGGCCACGTCGGTATGAAAGACCCGCGAAACCGCCTTCATCGCCGGATACCTGGACAGTTGCGCGTCGATCGACGCACGATCGCCGAACAACAGAAATTCAGTGTTGGGATGTCGAGACAGCGAAATGGCGGCGCCGGGAATGACGACCGATGCGCCGACATCGCCACCCATGGCGTCCAGCGCGATTCGAACCTTTTGAGGCATACCCGTCCTGGAAACCTGATCTTGTGCGGACTAGAAGCGCTTGGCCGCAGCCTGAAATCGTCGCAGATAGCGCTAATCGGCGAAGCGCACACCTGCGCCCCGGCCGGGTCGCGACAATAGCGTGTCCGCGCCCCGACACAACCTCTTGACCGCCCCCTTTTTGCGAGCGGAAGCGTCATCAAGCAGAATCGAGCCTCGCATATAACCCTATGTAATTCAATGCCTTGGATCGGGGTTCCAAACCGGGCCCGGAGACACGTCGATGAGAATGCCGACCGAACGGCTGGCAAGTCATGCTCAAGGCGCCTCAAGCCGCGCTCGGGCACGGCTCAACGCTTTTTAGGGGCGGCCATCGGCTTCGCATCGAGCTTGAGGGCCTTCAGCGCCGCAAATGGATGATCCTCTGGATCCGCGGCGGTGACCACAGGTTCGAACACCACGTTGGGCTTACGCGGATACGGATCAATCGCCAAAAACAACACGTCGGTCGCAAGGCGGCCCAAGTCGATTACGCCATTCTCGATTGGCTCCGGCGGGTCCGAAATTTCGCTGTCATCGTCAACGGCTTCGTCGACCAGATCGGCCAGCACCGGAATTTGCTCGGGCGGCGCAAACATCAGATCGATCGGTTCATCGATATCGTTCTCGATCGGGTCGAGCGTCACCACACAGGTTTGTCCGACCCTGGCTCGAACACGGCCGGTAACGTGAAAACGTCCGCCGCTGTCGGGTACTATATCCAACGATGCGCTTGCCGAGAGAATTTCGCGTAAGCCAGCGACCTCGGCCATCGCGATCCGTGCGGTCTGGTCGGCTTCAAGATCGCGATGCAGCCCTGTGTCCGGTATCTGCGGCACGGTGATTGGAACGCTCCAGGGATCGATTGCGTCTGTCATGCTCTATGTTCTGTCCGCGGCTGCGCGCCTGGACCCGTCGGCGACGGGAATTTCCACGATCCAGCCAATAACGCCGCCTCGTGCTGTCCGGTCAGGCAAGCGACGGCCGCTTTGACATAACGGGCTAGCCTTCGTGCGTTTTCGATGCCCTCTCCATTCAATATATTCTTGCACAGCGCCCGCGCCAACGGCCCCTCACCCGCATTCAGCGCCAGATCGTAGGCCGCTGCCCGGCCATAGAAAGCCTCCCCAAAGGCCTTCATGCGTTTTGGCACCGTCAGGTCGCCCACCCCCATCTCCCGCAGATTGTCGTCCAAATCGTCACAGAAGCGATCAAACAGCGCCTGGGAAAGAGCAGACGCCGCTTTGGTCGCCGTCAATCGCCGCAGCGCCAGCCAAAGATGCAGCACCAGCAGCTCAAAACGGCCGTCGACTGTATCCGGAACACCTAAATCCCGGTAAAACAACGGCTCTCGCGCCTGCGTCACGATCATGCCATAGATGGCCTCAATGGTGCGGTGCGAAGCGATCCGGGATTTTTTGAAGTGATTGAACGGCCAAAGCATCGTGGGTTCCAAAAAGAGCCCTTGAGGCCCGCGCTTGTTGCAATCCAGCGCGCCGGCCGGTACGTCAACGCCTCATTTGATGCAAGGGATGGATCGATTCCGCAATGACTGAAACGCGCCTGATATGCTCGCGCACGCGGGCTCCGCGCGGCCTGGCCTCGCGCTGGTGTGGTTTGCGTACAGCGGCGGCTGTCGTGCTGGCGTGCATGACGCTAGGCGGCTGTCTTACTGGCGAACAGTTCCAGAAGGGCTACATCCTGCCTCCGGGCGCGCTCGAGCAAATCCCGATCGGCGCCAGCCAAGACCAGGTGTTGATCGTGATGGGGACTCCATCCACGGTCGCCACCCTCGACGGCGAGGTGTTCTATTACATTTCGCAGCGCTCCGAGCGCCCGGTCATGTTCATGAAGCAGCATGTCTACGACCAGCGCGTGATCGCCATTTATTTCGACAAGAATAGACAGGTCCGGCGGCTTGCCAATTACGGGCTGCAGGATGGCAAAATCTTCGACTCCGTCAGCCGCACCACGCCGACCTCGGGTCAGGAACTCAGCTATCTCACGCCGCTGTTCAAACTCTTGAGCTTTAACTAGCGCTTGAGCCGGCAAAGGTGCGCACTCGGAAGGCGCCTCCCTCTCGCACCGAACGAAAAGCCCCGCGGCTCACAACGCGGGGCTTTCTGTCTTGAGTGGTGGGACGCGGCTTAATGCGCCAGGATCGCCAGCAATAGCAGCGCCACGATGTTGGTGATCTTGATCATCGGGTTGACCGCAGGACCCGCGGTGTCCTTGTAGGGATCGCCGACGGTGTCGCCGGTCACCGCGGCCTTGTGGGCGTCTGACCCCTTGCCGCCGTAATGGCCGTCTTCGATGTACTTCTTCGCGTTGTCCCAGGCGCCGCCGCCCGAGGTCATCGAAATCGCGACGAACAGGCCGGTCACGATCACGCCGAGCAGCATGGCGCCGACGGCCGAGAACGCCGCGGACTTGCCGGCCGCGCCGCCACCGGCGATCGCGTAGATGATGAAATAGACGACGATCGGCGACAGCACCGGCAACAGCGACGGGATGATCATTTCCTTGATCGCCGCCTTGGTCAGCAG
>Ga0164307_10000932_pt1 | contig 13117 bp, 15 predicted proteins | sample Whisoiple_243_MG_FD_110214 | JGI IMG/M metagenome (GOLD analysis project Ga0164307, IMG submission 110214) | Soil microbial communities amended with fresh organic matter from upstate New York, USA - Whitman soil sample_243_MG | ecosystem: Environmental > Terrestrial > Soil > Unclassified >...
GGCCGCGGACAAGGCACGCGAGGCTGCCGGGTGGCTGGGCGACCGCGATCCCGGCAGCCTGCTCGACGAGGTGCGGTCCTTCGCCCGGCGAAAGCCGGGCACCTATCTCGCCCTCGCCCTAGGCGCCGGTGTCCTCGCCGGTCGGCTGACCCGCGGCCTGACAGCTTCCAGCGCCACCACCGCCGCCGGTGCCCGCCCACCCGGGACGCGACATCAGACTGCGAACTACCGGGTCAGCACCGGGCAATCGGTGCTGCCGGGGACCGACCTACACGACGGCACACCGCTTTACGACCCGGTGCCGGTCACCACAGCGGTCCCGGTGATCCCGGCACCGATCGTGGGAGTTGGTGATTCCGACGCGCTCTCCGGGCGGCGGGGAGATCTGGCGCCATGAGCACTCCAGCGGATATCGGGCAACCACCCGGCCAGTCGGCCGGAGACCGGTCACTGGGTGAGCTGATCTCCGAGGTGACCGGGGATCTGTCCACCCTGATGCGGCAGGAACTGGAGCTGGCCAAGGCCGAACTGCAGCAATCCGCCTCCCGCGCGGGGAAGGGTGCAGGAATGTTGGGCGGTGCCGCGATCGCCGGGTACTTCGTCCTGCTGTTCGCGTCCATTGCGCTGTGGTGGGCCATCGGCGCCGCCACCGGCCTCGGATGGTCCGCGCTGATCGTCGCGGTCATCTGGGGCCTCATCGCCGCCGTCCTCGCCGTCACCGGCCGGAACTCGCTGAAGTCGGTCCGCGGTCTCCCGAAGACAGCGGACACCGTGAAACGAATCCCGGACGCCATCAAGGGCAACGAATAGCCATGCCCACAACGCTTTTCCGTCAACTAGCTCACGAGACCGAAGGACAACCCGATGACCAATGATCCAGATCAGATCCGCCGGGAGATCGAACGGACCCGCAGCGATCTGAGCGACAACGTCAACGCGCTGGGAGACAAGGTCAACCCCGGCAGCATCGCCAAACGCCAGGTCGGCAAGGTCCGCGGAGCCGCGGTGTCGGTCAAGGATGCCGTGCTGGGCAGCGACTCGAATCCCACCGACAACGGGGTAGCGGGCACGGTGGGCGACACGGTGTCCGGTGCCCCGGGTGCCGTTGCCCGCAAGGCCCAGGGTTCGCCGATCGCCGCCGGGCTGATCGCCTTCGGCGCCGGCCTGCTGGTGTCCTCCCTGCTACCCGCGAGCCGGGTCGAACAACAAGCCGCGGAGGCCATCAAGGACACCGCCCAGCCCATGGTCGACGACCTCACCGACTCCGCCAAGGAGATCGCCGAGAACCTGAAAGAACCGGCGCAGCAAGCGTTGGAGGAGGTCAAGTCCACCACAACCGACGCCGCCGCGACCGTCAAGGACGATGCCACCTCCGCGGTTGGCGACGTCAAAACCCAGGCTCAGGACTCGAAAGACACCGTTCACCAAGCAGCCCGATGAAACCTGGCGGGGCGAGCCGATCGCCGGCGTTGAGACCGGCTCGCCCCGCCAGCACGAGGGAACACCAACGCTGAACCTTTTCTCCCGACGCGCAGGCGTGATTGGACGATCAGCGAGTTCCCGAACGACATGCTTCGCGGGTGCCGGAAGTTGGCGTGTCGCTGTCTTGCGACGACTAATCACAATTGAATGAGATCGAGGCGTTTACCCGCACTCGACCCGGCCTTCGCGGCTCGCACCAACGGCGATGCGGGTAGGCGCACGCGGACGGTCACAGACCGCATCTTCGTCGGCGACCGACTGCAGGGCAACGCAACGACGGCCAAGGCCGTGATTACTAGTCGTGGATGAGGAATAGTGCCATGCTGGTACATGACGATCGAAGAGGACCGTGCAGAGGTCGAACGCATCGCCGTCAGCTGGCAGGGCGTCCCAGAACTGGAACAGGAAGCCATGCTCACCAAGCTGGGCACCATGCTGGAATACCTTGACCCCAATGAAGACGCCGAGTATCAACTCCGGACGGACGCCGCCCGGCTGATACGAACAATCGAAGCCAGCCTGGGACGGTGAGTGGTGCTCCCGATCTCATTGGCAGACATCCTCGCAACACTCGATCACATCAGCGAGGTGTGGCGGTCCGAGACCTCGGCTGAACAGCAAACCGATCTTGCCGACCTCGACGAATTACTGGGCCGGCTTGATGACGCCGAACCCGAAACAGCGATCGAAACCGAGCGGATCGACGAAGTACGCGGACGGATCGAGATTCTGATGGACGAGATCGAAATCAGCCTGGGCATCGAACCGCCGACTTTCTACTCGCCCGAGGATGAGGAGACCTTTCCAGACATGCGGCCATAGCCCCATCCACCCATCACTCATCACAAGTGCCCGGCGTCGACAACACGATCGGCCAGCACCACCCAAGCCACCGCCGGCACCAGAGACCAAACCCTGGAGTCCTCTTCGTTCCTGATCCGAGCACCAGCCCGAGGCACCCCTTTCCTGATCACCACGAGCCCAAGAACTCGCCGCTCGGAGAGCTGACCCGCAGCCGCAGGTCCCGCGCGTCCCGCGCCACCCAACGCTCCACTGGTGACCGGTGGGTTTCATCCGGTCGACAAGAGAGTCGGTGGCCGCGCCAGCGGTGCCAACGCAGCCACCGACGCTGGTCGCCCGCGGATCAGTCGCGGGCTGAGCGTGGGGCGCCTGGTTCGACTGACGTGGACGGCGACGCTCGCGATGGTTCGGGCGGATCGACGATCCAATGTTCCCCGTCTGTCATAGCGAGAACTGCCTGGTAGTAGGTGGTCAGCGCTGTCAGCTCCTCGTCAGTCAGGTGGTCGGTCGTCACGGAGTTGGGCGAACCCTTCACGACTTCCCGGTCGATGGGCAGCACGACGGCGTCACCCTTGGATCCGTGACCCGACCAGCGGCGCGTAGTTGTCTCGTGGACCGAACAGTCCCGTGGAGACGCTGATCCAGTCCACGCCCCCGGCTCGATCGTCCATGAACACCTGACTGATCGAGCCAATGATCCGGCCAGATCTATCGAGCACGTTCCGACCGAGATACCAGTCGGCGTCGGCGGAGTCCATCTCAAGCCCTTTCCTCACTCAATCGTCCCGTTCGACAATCGATTGTCAGTAGGGATATTGCCGATCGGTAGGTCAATCCGTGCGGCGCGCAGAGACGCCTGCATCACCATCCGCGATGATTTCCCAGACCGGCATGTCGGCGGCAGCTGATGCGAGTTGCCGTTCGCGGAACTGAATGACGTCACCGTTCCGAGCTCCAGCGCCCACCAACTCATGATCACCGCCCGGGCCGCGAACGGTGAGAGTGGTGGCGCCGACACAATCGTCCAATGCGGGTGGCTCATGCCCCGCTACGGCCGTGACCGGGTATCCGTTTGCCGTGTCGACAGGTCGATTGAAGTTGTCGCTCATGGTGTTCCTCTTCTTTCTCGGGGTCGTCGACGGATTGACGAGTGGCGGGTGCCGACCCGGAAGCTGGCGTGCCGAATTCAGAACGCGGCGAAGGGTGCGGCCGTGAAGGTTCCATCGCGCCGGTCGGTGACGGTCCAGACCCGCACGTCACGATGGGCGGGCCCACGGTCCTTTTGACACAGCCGCACCGCACCGTCGACTTCTGCGCCCTCACCCATCACCGACAGGCTGGTACCGCCCCTCGCGAGTTTGATCTCCACCTCGCCAGTGAAATCGATGAGGCTGTCCGGAGGGCGATGATTGACCTCGATGATGAGGTAATCCTGGCCGGACGCGACGGGGTCCTCAGCGGCGAGGGTCATGGATGCTCCTTCATTTGGGGGGCGTAGTCGGCGGTGCACCCATTGCCGCGGCCGATAGTGGCCGGCGGCAAGGTGGGGGGTGCGCAACCCGGGTTGCGCACCCATTAGCTATGAGTGCCGGGCCTGGATCGCATGACGCGGTGCGGTGCAGAACTTTTCGTCGCGCCGGCGCTGAGGCCCAAGATGGGGCGAGACCACATCAGCCAGCAGGCTGGTCCGGGGTCGAGTTGCGCTCGAGAAAGCTCCGGCGGGCCATCTCGAACGGTGCCATCGCTTCCACCAGGAAGCCGGCAGCCGCGTCGAGAATCGCGGAGAGGTCATGCGGGTCGTTTCCCGTCAGTAGGACCTCGGCCAGAACGGCATGGTGGGTTCGAATGAAATCGAGCAGGCTGACATTGTCGGCCAGAGCAGCACGCCCGAGCTCGTAGGCCGCGTGCAGGGTCGCCTCGTCGGAATGTGCGAGGAAGGCCAGGAAGGCCGGGCGGTAATTCTGAGTGTGCCGACTCAAGGGTGTCACAGGACAGGACGATGTCGTAGCAGCGACCGATCAGTGGGCTGGTCCCGCCGACCCGTGGCGAGGGAGTCGAGCAACGCCAGTCCCTCGTCGAGGTCAAGCGCGGTGTGCACCGGATCGAGGTTCATCCCGAGGCGCACCATGGTGAAAGCGACCTCAGGATTGATGCCCACGATCACGGTGACTGCGCCGCGCAGGTTCGCGACATGTGCGAGTGTGCGCAGGGTGTGGGTCGCGTAGGAATCGACGACATCGAGCGCGGCGACGTCAATGATGATGCCCCGAGCACGATACCTACCAACCTGCTCGATCAGGTCTCGCTGGAAGCGTTGCAGCTGGGTGTCGTCAAGGGCGGTGTGGATGGACGCGATCAGGTAACCACCCTGCCGCAGGATCGAGACCAGGGGTGGTTGCGGCGCCGAGGGCAGCTCAGGGTTCCGCATCGCCGGACCTGATCACTTTGAACCCCAGCACCCGTTCTGCTTCCTCGATGCCGCCTTGCAGGTCTCCGACGGTGGTGATCTTGCTGAGGTCCACTCCAATGGTGACCAGGGTCTGCGCGATCTCCGCCGACAATCCGGTGACGATGACGCCGGCCCCCATCAACCGGGAGGCATCGACGGTCTGCACCAGATGGTTGGCGACGGTCTCGTCGATGTCCGGGACCCCGGTGATGTCAACCACGACCACCTTCGCCCGGTGGGTCCGGATTCCCCGCAGCAACTGCTCGGTGAACTGCTGGGCCCGTTGGGTGTCCAGGATTCCGATGATCGGCAGTATCAGCAGTCGTTCCCTGACCTGCAGGACCGGGGTGGACAGTTCTCGGATAGCGTCCTGCTGCTGGCGGATGACCCGTTCCCGTTCCTCGACGAAGCTGACAGCAACCGTGTTCGCAATGCGGTTGGCCGCCGGCTCGTAGGCATCGAGGATCCGATTGAGCAGCGGAAAGTCACCCTGGTACTTCTCGAACAACGACCGTGCGAGCACATCCCTGAGCAGCAGCACGATTCCGACGACCTCGTCGGTCTCCACACCCCGGGGGATGATGCGCTCGGACAAGTCACGGGCGTAATGCTGCAGCGCCTCGACGCTGCCGGTTTCCAGCACTTCGACATAGTTGTCGTACACCGAGGTGGCCTCGGAGAAGATCTCCTTGTTGGTCATCGTCGACAACAGGTGTGCGTCGGTGATCCGGGTCGCCCACTCCTGCCGGAGGTCGGTCCGGTTCTCCCGCAGGTGCGCGACCAACTCAGGGAGCAACATGTCGTCCTCGGTGTTGCGCTCCACAGCCGTGGTGCCTGCAGTCATCGCCGTGCTCCTTCGTTGTCATGTCGATCCATCGGCGGTCATCGCCATTTGGACATTGTCACGGTCGTTCCCTTGCCGACCTCGGAAACGATGTCGAACTCATCCATCAAGCGTCGGGCCCCTGGCAGTCCGAGACCGAGACCCCGGTAGGTACTGACCCCGTCGCGCATCGCCTCGGCGAGATCGCCGATGCCTGGTCCGGCATCCCGCGCGACGACCGTAACCCCATGGTGTCCCGGTTCGTCAACCATCCGGACCACGATCTCTCCGCGCTGCGCGAACTTCACGATGTTCCGAGCAATCTCGGAGATGGCGGTCGCAATCAGCGTCAGGTCCGTTGAGGCGAAACCCGCCCGAATGGCAATGTCGCGACCCTTGAGTCGCGCAGTCACCACGTCGGCGTCAACCACGATCGACACCCGAGCCTCGTCGTCGTTCTCCTGAGGCGGGCGTCGGTCGAACAGGGCGGTGCTCAACACCAAGCAACTGTCGCATTCCAGGACGTGTCCTGCGGTATCGAGTTCCTGCTGCCGTCGGCGATCGCCGGCCGACAGGGCGAACAACACCGGTCGGCACCGATCGGTCGGCGGTGTGATCCCGCCATCGGCCAACAGATACTCGACTCGGAGCTTGGCGCGGCTGCGATTGAGCTGGGCCGCGATCGCTCCCGCCGTCGTGCCGCGGCGGGCGGCCAGTTCGGCGGTGGCGGCACCTTCCACCTCATGGGCGAGCAGCGTCTCCCGCTCCAGTGGTGTCAGCCGGGCGAGTGCGGCGCCAACCACACTGCTCTCTTCTCGTTGCAGCAGATCACTTTCGGCCGGTAGCGCGGTCGCGTCATCCACGAGCAGGTGCGCCTTGCGCTGCGCCCTGTCCTGACGCTTCGCCAGTTCACCGACCAGATTGCGCGCGGTCGCGACCGCGTACGGCGCCAGCGTCCCGTTTTCGATCCGGTGCCGAGCGGTCATCACCCGGGCGAGAGTCTCCTGCACCAGGTCGTCGACCAGTTGATGATCGCGAACCCTGGCCGCGACGACCCGCCGGATCACCGGGATGAGCTCGACGATCACCTCCGATTGGTGATCCTGGTTCATCGGCGGACACGTGCGCATTCTGGAGGAGTCGGGCACTCTACCCCTCTCCCGGGACCCCAACGTCTCGACGCACTCTGGAGCCGGCCAGTCGGGACCGGCAGTGCGATGCGAGATCCTCAGGATAACCGGCAACCACAGCTGCGTACGACGTCCGCGGGTTCGCCTGCAATTCGCGTCATGTAACCGGCCATCGGTACTCCTCAATCATGACGATCCGAATCTGTTTCACCCGCGATGGGTGGTGGTCGCCACTCGGAGGTGACCCCAGGTGCGACTTCCGTCGACGAAAGGGTGGACTGCCCACGACGGTCGCCGCCGAAGTTGACCCCTTGGGGTGTGGCGGATCTCGGCGCCGAGTCCCTCTGAACGTCTGGGCAAGCGAGACCCGGCTGTCATCACGGAGCCTGTTTGTCGGGTTCCGAATTCGGGAACCGGAACAGCTCCGGCCCGATTCTCCGTGGCTCCGTTACCGAAGTAGGTCAAATGTTTCAGGTTGCGCAATGAATATGCGAATGGCAATCGTGTCCACTTATCCGCCGCGGCCGTGCGGCATCGGCACCTTCTCGCGGGACCTCCGATCCGCACTGATCGGAGCCGATCCGTCACTGCGGGTGGATGTGGTCTCCATCGTCCGCGATCAGGTCTCGTCAACCCCACCAGAAGTCCTGTCGGTCATTCGGCAGGACGTCCGTTCCGACTATGTCTCGACCCCCGCGCTGCTGACCGGCCGCGGAATCGATGTGGTGCTGATCGAGCACGAGTACGGAATTTTCGGCGGCGAGGCCGGCTCCTACGTGCTGTCGCTGGTTCAGGAATTGCAGCAGCCCTTCGTCGTCACGCTGCACACTGTGCTGTCCACTCCGACCGCTCGGCAGGCAGAGGTGTTGACCGCGCTCTGTCAGCGCGCCGCCCTGGTCACAGTTTTCACCGAGACCGCCCGACGGATGGTCACCGATGCGGGGGTGGTCGCGGCGGACCGAGTGTGTGTGGTGCCGCACGGCGCTCCGGCGATCCTGCTGGCGAACGTGGCGGACGCGACTGCTGTCGAAAATGCCGTTCAGGGTGCCGACGGTCTGCACCCGACGATGGCGAAACTTGAGGGTCGCACCGTGCTGTCCACGTTCGGGTTGATCTCTGCCGGGAAGGGCATCGAAACCGCCATCGAGGCTCTCGCGATGATCGTCCCTCTTCACCCCGACGTCCTGTACCTGGTGGCCGGCCAGACCCATCCGGAGGTGGTCACGCAGGAGGGCGAACGCTACCGACTCTCCCTCGAACGGCTCGTCCGTGACCACCACCTGGAGCAGCACGTGCAGTTTCTGGATCGGTTCCTCCCGGTGGAGGAGCTGGCGTTTTTGTTGTCCTCCACGGATATTTACCTGACCCCGTACCGGTCGCGTGAGCAGATCGTCTCGGGTGCGCTGACGTTCGCGGTAGTCGCGGGCTGCCCCGTTGTGTCGACGCCGTACTTCTACGCGGAGGATCTGCTTGCGTCCGGCGCGGGGGTTCTGGTCGACTTCGACGACCCCGCGGCGTTTGCCAAAGGAGTGCTCCAGTACCTCGACCACCCTGACGAGCTTGCCGCGGCCGCGGCGGAGGCGCGGCATGTCGGGGCGGGGCTGACCTGGCCGTCGGTCGGTGCCACGACGGTCGATGTGCTGCGCCGAGCGAGGAATCTCGGCACCCCGGCCGAGGGCGGATTCAATCCCGGGCGGGTGGCCTCGTCGCCGTCGATCAGGTCGGATCACCTGCTGACCCTCGTCGACGATGTCGGCATCCTGCAACACGCAGATGGTGTTGTGCCCAACAGATTCAGCGGCTACTGCGTCGACGACGTGGCCCGGCTCGTTGTGGTGGCCCTGGGCCTGGGTCTGAATCAGCAGCCCGATGACCGAAACTTCAGCCGGATGGTGACTCTCGGCCTGAGCTTTCTGCGTCACGCTTGGGATCCCGCGGCTCAGGGAATGCACAACTTGATGTCCTACGACCGGCGTTGGCTCGATCAACCGCACGGTGGCGACCATCTCGGGCGAACGACTTGGGCCTTGGGTGCCGTCGTCGCGGCTCATCCACCTCGGGCGGTCGCTGCACCCAGTCTCCGGCTGCTGGAGGAACTGGCTCCCGCCATCGAGCGGACGGACAGCCTACGGACAATGGCCTTCGCGGTCATCGGGCTCACTCGCCCTCCGCTGGGTGCACTGACTGCCCCGCTCCGCAGACTGCTGGATCTCCTGGCCGACCAGCTACTCGAGGCCTACACCGCGTTTCGCACCGATGCGTGGCGGTGGTTCGAGAACACTTTGACCTACGACAATGCCCGGCTCCCCCAGGCTCTCATTGCCGCCGGTCATCGAATGAACGACGTCTCGATGTTGACGGCCGGTCTCGAGGCCCTGGATTGGTACGCCACGCAATGCTCGCTGGACGGTCCCGCGGTCAGGCTCGTCGGCAACGCCTGGCATCGCAGCAGCGAGGCGCCGCTGGCCACACCGCTCGATGGTGACGAACAACCTCTTGACGCTGCGGCTCTTGTCGAATGCCTCACCGACGCACTCGCCGCCACCGATCAGCGAATCCACGGACAACGAGCGGTCCGCGCCTTCGAGTGGTTCCTCGGCCGTAACCAGCTGGGTAAGCCGGTGTACGACTTCGCGACCGGCGGATGCCACGACGGGCTCTCTTCGCAGCGGACGAACGACAACGAGGGAGCGGAGTCGACGTTGGCCTTCTTCCAGGCCCTGCTGGCTGTGGAGGCAGCCGGATTGCAATCGTCACTCCCCCCAGCCGTGACCGGCACGGGCGTGTTCGGCTCGATTCGTCCGGCCACAGTGCGGTCGTGAATCGCGATGCTTGCGCCAATCGCATGGCGCATCCCGCCCCTGCACTACGGCCCGTAAGCAGGTCACCAGCCTGATCACCGAGAGCTGGGTGGCACTCGGCCTCGAGGTCACCCTGTTCGCCACGGGCGACTCGGTGACCACAGCCGAGCTGGACAGCCTCTGCCCGGTTCCGTACGCCGAGAACCCGGCCCTGGACGGAAGAGTCTGCGAAAGAACTGCATAGGCACTGTGACCAACGGTGACCAACATCAAGATCGTTTGGGGCAACTGGGTTCAACGTCCCTCGGGCCGGGTCGCCGTAGCTCGTCCGTCGGCTATGGCGCTGCGTCGTTGCCGAGCGTCGCTGATGGAGTGACAACCTGGTCGCCGGGGCCTCGGTCGCTACAGCCGAACCAGCCCACCGTCGACGACCAGCGTCTGAGCTGATACGAACCCCGACTCGTCAGAAGCGAGCCATGCGAAGGCATCTGCAACGTCGGACGGTGTCACCGCGGCGGGTTTGAATACACGCGTCGGCGCCCTTCCGGGCCGGAGCCTGGTTGATCAGGCGTCCTGATCGTCAACCTGAACGCCACCTACAGCAAGGCTTGAGTGACCCTGGGTAGTTTCCTACGCTCCGCTGGATCCCTCTCGGCCGCCGGGACAAATTTGCCGGTACGTCACCCCGCCACCCGTTCTGCCGGCGGGTCGTTCAGCCGCGTGCTCATGTGGATGTACCGCCGGTAGGAGCTGCTGATGTGGCTCTCGACCGCCGCGACCGACCGTTGGACATCGTGTTGCCGCAGTGCGTCGACGATGTCGGCGTGCTCCTGGGCGATCATTCCTTCGGTGACGACCATTTCGTGCCAGATCCGCAGGGCCGAGATGTTGACCCTGGTCGATGCGTCGACCAGGAACTGGTTACCGGTGGCCTCTGCCACTCCCTTGTGGAAGAGCAGGTCCACCTCCGCCGCCTCGTAGGCCATGTGTCGTTCGACGAAGTCCGCCTGCTGCGCGACCAGCCCGTCCAGACGCGCGGCTGCGTCTTCGGTGATGCGCTTTGCGGCGAGCGTTGCAATTTGCGTTTCGAAGATCGACCGGGCCTCGTACAGCGACTTGACCTGGGCCACACCGATCTCCGGCACGTAGGGAGAGCGCCGGTCCGGCCAAACGATCAACTGATCGTTGCGCAGCTGCTTGAGTGCCTCCCGGATCGGTGTCCGGCCCAGGCCGTAACGCTGCCCCAGGACGACCTCGTCGATGGCCTCGTTCGCGGCGATCACACCCGTCACAATGTCCCGCCTGGCGCGGTCGTAGGCCACGTTCGTCTTCGTTGCAGCAATGTTCATCCATGTCCCTCTTGACAGTTCCGTATACCTTGAATATATTACTCCTACCTGAGGGAGTCAAGCCTCCGCCCGGTCCGGTTACCACGAGTACCCGGCGGGGGTATCCCGTGGCTGCACCTGTCGCGACGTACGGCGCGACTGGTGTGCCCGCGAGACGCGGTGATCAGATCCGGCGGCCGCCGCGTTCGGATCATCCGGTCGCACCGTAGAAGCTCCACCCCACCACCCTGCACATCACCTACCTACCTGAGAGCGCCGACATGAAGATCGCAGTTCTACACGGATCCAACCTCAACAGACTCGGCAAGCGGAACCCGGCCAAGTACGGCCACGCCACGCTGGCCGACATCACCGCGGACGTCGACAAGACCGCCGCCGAACTGGGCGTCGACGTCACCCATTTGCAGTCCAACAGCGAGGCCACCCTCATCGAATTCATCCACGACAGCCAGGACGACTGGGACGGCATCGTCATCAACCCCGCCGGGTTCAGCTCGGCCAGCTACCCCCTACTGGACGCGGTGCGGGACACCGAACTGCCTTATGCCGTCATCCACATCTCCCAGTGGCACGCCATCGACGCCAAGGAACGGATCGACATCTTCGCCAGCGGCGCCACCGTGTACGTCGCCGGCGCGGGCTGGCGGGGCTACTCCGCTGCGCTCGACGCGATCGTGCACAAGGTCCGTAAGGACTGACCTCTTCGACCTCCGAGTTCCGCACCCAGATTCAGCCTGAGCACTACGAAACACACTGACCTGCAACGCCTTCCACAGTGAATGGGCCAAGCCCGGCCCTGGGCCGGATTGCCGGCCGGCAGGGCTTGGGATCCTCCTGATCACTTCCCGGAAAGACCCAGCCCCTGCTTTGCTGACCGCAAATCTTGATCCACGACCCACCAAACTCATCCACCAGACACCACAACGACGCGGGAGTCCCCACCATGTCCACCATCACGCAGCACCAGAAACAGCCGAGGAAGGCCGCGATCGCGGCCTGGGTCGGTAGCTCACTGGAGTACTACGACTTCTTCGTCTACGGCACGGTCGCCGCCCTGGTCTTCCCGAAGATCTTCTTCGACCAGAGCAACCCGACCACCGCCACCCTCGCGTCACTGGCCACCTTCGGCGTGGCCTACATCGCCCGACCCGTCGGGTCATTCCTGATGGGACATATCGGGGACAGGGTCGGCCGGAAAACCGTCATGGTCGGCACCCTGCTGCTCATGGGTGTGTCCACGTTCCTGATCGGCTGCCTGCCCACCTACAGCGCCATCGGCATCTGGGCGCCGATTCTGCTTGTCCTGCTCCGCGTCCTCCAAGGCCTTTCCGCGTCCGGCGAACAGGCCGGTGCGAACTCCATGTCCTTCGAACACGCACCAGACAAACGGCGCGGCTACTACACCAGCTGGACCCTCAGCGGCACCGTCGGCGGCCAGGTCATCGCCCCCGCTGTCGTCCTACCCCTCGCCGCACTGCTCACCGAGGAACAACTCCTGAGCTGGGGCTGGCGGATCCCGTTCCTGCTCAGCGCGATCGTCGTCCTCGTCGGCTATCTCATCCGCCGCACTCTGCACGAGACCCCGGCCTTCGAAGCCGAGGAAGAAGAAGGCACCGTTCCCTCCGTCCCGCTCAAGGTGCTCTTCCGTGACCACTGGAAGGGTGTCCTGCGGGTCTTCTTTGCGGCCTTCATCGCCGCCACCGGCACACTGTTCAGCGTCTTCGGGCTCGCCTTCGCCACCGGCAGCGTCTACGGCGTCGGGATCAGCCGGACCAGCATGCTGTGGCTGGCGATCGTGTCCAACTTCATCGCCATCTTGACCACGCTCCCCTTCGCCGCCCTGTCCGACCGGATCGGCCGCAAGAAGGTGTTCATGAGCGGCATCATCGGCTGCGCACTATCGCTGTCGCTGTTCTTCTGGTCCGTCACCACCGGCAACCTGGTCCTGATCTTCGCCACCGGCATTCTGTTCAACAGCTTCCTCTACGCCATGACCAACGCCGTCTGGCCGGCCACCTACGCCGAGATCTTCCCCACCAAGGTCCGGCTCTCCGGCATGGCCATCGGCACCCAGTTCGGCTTCGCGTTGGCCGGGTTCAGCCCCACCATCGCCGTCGCCCTCGCCGGTGACTCCGCCAACGGATGGGTCGCCGTGTCCATCTTCGCGGTCGTCATCTGCCTCATCTCCGGCATCTCCGTCGCCCTCGGCCGGGAAACCAACAAAACCCCCATGGACGACCTCGGCAAGAAACCCGCCGACCTCACCGGCGCCACCGTCTAAC
>Ga0164307_10000933_pt1 | contig 13095 bp, 9 predicted proteins | sample Whisoiple_243_MG_FD_110214 | JGI IMG/M metagenome (GOLD analysis project Ga0164307, IMG submission 110214) | Soil microbial communities amended with fresh organic matter from upstate New York, USA - Whitman soil sample_243_MG | ecosystem: Environmental > Terrestrial > Soil > Unclassified >...
CGTGCTCGATGGACCAACCGGGAGCGTGCTCGCCTGGGCGCTGGGATTGCTCGGATCCACCGCTCTGTGGTGGTGGACCGGCCGCCTGATGGTGCGCGGCGAGATCAGGTGGCGGGCGTTGTTTCCCACCGCCGTCGTCATGGGAATCGGCGGCTGGCTGTACACGCTGGCCGCCGCCGTCTGGATGCCGACGAACGTGGCCAGTCAGTACGCCCAGTTCGGCGCATTCGGCATCGCCCAATCGTTCGTCACCTGGTTCACCGGCCTGGCGTTCCTCGTGGTGTTCGGTGCCGTCCTCGGACCGGCGCTCGCGGACGGCGACAATGTGATCGCCCGATGGATGCGTTCGGGAAACGCGACCGCTCTGGAACCGGATGCGAAGCCTGCGCTGCCCGGCCCGGATCGTCCGATGCGGTTGTCCGATGCGTTCGGGCTGGGGGTGAAATCTGCTGAGGCCCCACCGGCACCGACGGGCCAAGAATGACGCCTCCCGCCCCATGGCTGACAGCGACCGTCCTGACCGGCCGCCGTGTGGTGCTGGAACCGCTGCGGACCGACCACGCCGACGAGATGGCTGCCGTACTGGGCGATCCTGCCCTGCACCAGTACACCGGCGGATCTCCCGCCGGCGCCGCCGAGCTCCGCGCCCGATATTCGAGGCTCGAGGCCGGGTTCTCTGCCGACGGCTCGGAGTGCTGGCTGAATTGGGTGGTGCGATACGGCGCCGACGCCGTCGGATTCGTCCAGGCGACAGTGACCCGGTCGGCCGACCAGTTCGACGCCGAGGTTGCCTGGGTGATCGGCACCGGACACCAACATCACGGCTATGCCCAGGAAGCCGCCTCAATGATGGTCGAATGGCTGCGACAGCAGGGTGTGAGTTCGATCGTCGCGCACATCCACTCTGGGCACGTGGCCTCTGCGGCCGTCGCGCGCCGGATCGGGCTCCTCCCGACGGAAGAAATCGAGGATGGCGAGATCCGTTGGGTGAACGGCTCTCCCTGCGTGAAACCGGGAACGGTCAGCCGGTGACGGTGGTCAGACCGGTATCGACGGCCGCGATGACGTCCTCTGTCGCCTTGATCACCACCGCTGCGTTTTCGACCATGATGTTGTGTCCGGAGTTGGTGTCGGTGATGTGTTCCGACCCGGGGAAGTAACCGGCGATCACCGCTTGGGCTGCGGAGTTGGTCCGGTCGATCACGGAGCCGAAGTCGCGGGGCGTGTCCGCCGGCACCAGGCCCTCGTCGATGTACTCGGGCACCAGGTCGGCGAACTTCACGCTGGCCGTCAACACCACGACCGGCATCGGGCGCAACTTTTCGGCGGCGTCCACCTGGTCGAGGCTGACGTTGAAGTCGTACTGCTCGAGATCGGGGTAGGCCGCGATCAGTGCCGGCGACCGGTTGTTGGTCGTGACCCAGGTGGCCCATTGCTCCGGGGTCATCTGGGCCCGCAGCTCCGGGGACAGGACGTCGACGAACACGATGCCCTTGACGTCGTCGGCATTTTCCCCGGCGAAGACGCGGGCGATGTTGCCGGCGAAGGAGTGGGCGACAAGGACGTAGGGGCCATGCATGTCGAGCTTGTCGAGGATGGCGGTGAGATCGTCGGCGGCGTCCTGGGGTGTGATGGGCTGCGGAACGGCGGTGCTGCGGCTGGGGGTTCCGTCGAGGTATTGCACGCCCGGCCGGTCCCAGGCGCAAACCCGGGTCTGGGTGCCGATGGTGTCGTAGACGTTGGGCACCTGGCCGGGGGCGTGCCACAGGTCGGAGGCGGTGCCGCCGCCGGAGAGCAGCAGCACGGTCGGTGATCCCTCGCCCTGGCACTCGACATAGATCGACCTGCCACCACCGATGTCCACATTCTCCGCGATCGGGTTGACAGGCTCACTCGTGTCAGACGCTGTGGCTGATTGCGACGAGGCTGCGGGGGTGCTCGGCCGGGCTGCCGAAGTGCTCGGGGACGACGCGGGCGGACTGCTCGACGCGGCGGTCGAGCCCGAACCCGAGCATGCCGACAGGAGCAACCCGACAGCCGCGGCCGCCGCCAAGAGGGCGATCGTCGCTCGGCGGGACGCCGGGCGGAGGCCGGATGCTGGGCGGGATTGTGGGTCGCGTCGCATCATCAGTCCTTTCGCTGTTCTCCGGAATCACCACCGCGGTTCCGCACGAACTCGTGCATGCGCGCGGACGGTTTCGATACGTCCCCGACACCCTCAGAGGCGTTCAAGGGCGCGGAACAATTCGTTCCGTTGCTGCCGTAGTCGGGCGAAGCGGTGGGGCACCGTCAGATCAGGAATTTCTCCGGAGTCGACCCGGGAGCGCAGCAATGCACCGGCCAGGATGAGAACCAGCCCGGCTGCGGCGATTCCGGGCAGCGACGCCGGCACGCCGGTCGCCGGCAGGACCGGATGTGGCGGCGTCGTCGGCGGTACCGGAGGCACCGGTGGGACCGGCGGGACGATGGGCGAGACGTCCTCGGTGTAGGTGTTCACGACCTGCGCGACCAGGCGCCCGCCGGCCGGGATGATCACCGTGCCGAGGACGTTTGTGGCCGTCGTGTCGGTATCGCCGTTGCTGGGTTCGGTCACCGTGCACAACGTCCCGGTGGGCAGGTCGGTGAAGGTCCGGGTTCGCGACCCCGCAGTGTGAACTGTCAGCTGCCGGTCCGAGCCAGCTCCTCGATCCGGCGATCCACACTGCCCCGACGTTCGGGAGGCGCGACTGCCCGCACCTGTTCGAGCATCGTGCGCAACCGACGCCGCACCATCGGATGCATCCGGACGTCGCGGATCTCGTCCGCACCGGCGGCCAGGAACGTTTCCCAGTCGGGTGCGGTGAACAACACCCTCGGGGCGCCGCCGGCGTCGATGACCTGTCCGATGGCCAGATGCCGGGGAGCGAGCGTGCACAACAGGCCTTCGATCGAGTCGATGGCCTGGACGGCGGTTGCCGGGTCGTTGACGGCGGTGGACATCGCACGCAGGGCGAGATCGTTGAGCAACCGAAAACCGAACAGCGGATCCTGATCGAACGTCCGGTCGAGCCCGACCTCGAAGGAGTCCAGGAGTAGTTCGACGTCCACGTCCCGCGCCGGCCAGATCTCCAGCAGGACAGCATCCTCGCGGATGAGCTCACCGGGCATCACCCTGAGCCGAAAGGTCGCGTCGACTCCCTGGGCGAACATGACCAGCCGCGGTAGGTCGATCTGCTGCAGGACCTGCTGCTGCGCCGGCCAGCGGACCTCCCGCCGATCGTCCGGTGCGACCGGAGACGGGTTTTCAGGCTGTGGCAGCCGCTCCGGGTAGAGCCGGTCGATGGCGTCACGAGTACGGGTGGCGACCACGCTCAGGGTCGGCGACAGCTGCACCAGCCGAAGCGCCTCCAACTGCAGTCTCCGGGTCAGTGCCACCGCCAGCAGCACCAGCACGATCACCGAGATCGGCACCGCCACAGAGGATGTCGGATTGTTCGAAGCCACGATGATGCAGGTGCTCGCATAGACGATGATCCCGACCAGCAGTCCGAGGACGTGCCAGACCAGCGGTTGATCGCGGAACAGGTGCAGCCGCGGCGACTGCGACGTCGCCGCGAACTGCACCACAAGGAACAGCAGCGCGAACACAATTCCGGCCAGGGCCAGCAGACCCGCGGACAGGCCCGCCAGCAGGGACGCCACCTCGGCGCTGGGCATCGTGGGGCCGGTGTCCAGCGGTGCAACGAGAAAGCCGAGGGCGACACCGCCGAGGATGTAGACCAGCTGAACAAGGCCGGCACGCATGGACCGCCGACGCCGCAGTGCCCGGACAAGGGACATTCGCTCGGGTCTGTGGGATGTGGGCATGCCGATCTCCCGTCGTCGCAGACCCGGAGCGGACTTCGGACCACTGCCCCCGGCCAGAGCCTACGGGTGCGTGATCAGCTCAGCTGTTCAGCGTCGCCCGGCTTCCAGGTCCGTTCGAACCATGGCTCGAGCGGCCCGTACAGACGCAGGATGAGGAAGAAGCCCTTACCCGGCACTGTCGCGGTCCAGTTCGACCCGGTCCCGTCCGGGGCCGTCGGTCCGAAGTAGAGGTCGATCGAGCCGTCCGGGTTCTCCGTCAAGGTGTCGCGTCGACTGTTCTTACTGGGATAGGGCTGTGGAGTCTGCAGCTCCGAGCGGGTCTGTGGGTCGTAGACCACCACCGACCAGAAGTCCTTGGCGGGCACGTCGCCGGGGATGCGCAGCCGATAGTGCTTGCCACCGTCGAGGAAGGCACCGGTGTTGTCCTGGTTGAGCAGGCCGTACTGGGAGCCGCGTCCGGGCATCCGCAGTGCCATGGCCGGAGTGTTCACGGTGGCCTGGTAGAAGAATGTCGTGCGGGAATCGAGGTTGCGTCCGCCGACCCCGTCGTCGATCAGCCAGCGGTAGTCGCCGCCGATGAAACCGGCCTTCCACAGACTGCCTTCGTAGAGATAGGCCGCGGGGTCGCGGGTCCGGAACGCCAGTGCCCGTGACGTGGCGTTGCCGACCGCAGCGGCTTCAGCCAGGATCGCCCTCATTCGAGCGTCCGGGGCAAACGGGCGTCCCTTACGCAGACCGATCCCGGTCGCCAGACCTCGCAACTCCGGGTCGAAGAGGTCGACGGGCTCGCGTTCGATCACCGCCGCCACCTCCGCGTAGAAGTCGGCGTTGTTGGCGTGAATGGTGTTGAACGACTTTCGGGAGCCGCTGACGAACTCCATGGCCGGCGGGTTGTCGGCGGCCGACAGCGGGTAGATCTTGAGCCCTTCCTTGAACGTCCTGGTCGGAGCCTCCGGCCGACCATCGACCAGCAGGCCCCGCAGGATCAGCAGGTTGACCCGGCTCGGCGAGCGGCCGACGAAGTAGCCATCAGGAATGTCGCCCTCGAAGTCGGTGGGAACGATCAAATACCTGCCGCCCTGACCGCGATCGGGACCCGGTAAGCCCATGTCGATCACGAACCGGAAGAACGCATCGTCGACAGTTCCGGGCCCGCAGCCCGGCGGGATCTCGACGACGGTCGGCCCGTCCTCGGCCAGGTCGAGGAACGCGAGAGCGTAGACGGTGTCCGTGTTCCCGGTGAGGAAAAGCGGATTGGAGTCCATCAGGTCGTCGAAGATCAGCACCTGATGCGGGGATGTCACACCCACCGAGGCGACACCACGGCGGGCTGCCTCCAGGGATGCGGCCGGAATGAAGTCGAGAAAGACCTGGACCCCGCGAATGAAGTCCAGGTGGTCGAAGACCGCCTGGGTGGTCGACTCGGTGGGGAAGCCGTCGAAGAATTCCAGACGCCCGATCCTGGTGTCGACGGCGTCCGGCGTCATGATCGACGCCGGGATCGGGTTGTTGAAACCGGGTGTTGCGGTGGTCATCTCAGGCTCCCTTCTTCGAAGTCCGGTCACGACGGAGTGCGGACCGTACGTGGTCCCTCCTGTCCGGGCCCCAGCTTGCTGCAGCCCCGGCCGGCAGAACCTCACCCGTTCGAGGTGATAACGGAACGCACGGTTCGGCGGCGGGTCATGAATCGGCGGGTCATGATTCGGCGCTCCGGGGCAACTCGTTGCGCCTGTGAAACGATCGGGGAAGCCCTTCGATGCAGCGCCGCGGTCCTGGGGAGCCCGATCTGTCACCGCGAGGACGATGAAGAGGATGCCGATGACAACCGTTGCGCCGCAGACAGGTCGACGCCTCCCGGTGTGGGGGTTCGTGCTGCTGGTGATCGGGTACCTGGCGGCGGTCCAGCTCATCCCGCGGCTGACGGCCCCATCGGACGACAGCTACGCGACTTTTCGCACACCCGAATCCGTGGTCGGCGGTCTGTGGGTGACGGTCGGTGTGGGTTCGTTGATCGGTCTGGTCGCGGTCGCGGTGCTCGGGTGGTGGCGACCGGCCTTCATCGAAGACCGACGATTGCCGCGCTGGACCTGGTTGTTCCCCGTCGTGATGATCGTCGCGATCCTTGCCGGAGTCAGCTACGGAAACCTGTCGGAAAAGGGCCTGTCGTTCACGGCGTTGCTGTTGGTCGGGTGCCTGTTCGTCGGCGTGAGCGAAGAGTTGATGTTCCGCGGGATCGGCATCACGACATTTCGGCAGGCCGGGTTCAGCGAAGGCAAGGTTGCGCTGTGGACGTGCGTGCTCTTCGGCCTTGCCCACGCGACCAACATCTTCAGCGAGGGCATTTCTGCCCTGACCCAGGTGCTGATCACCGCCATTGCCGGATACTTCTTCTACATCATCCGGCGGGTGTCCGGGCTGTTGATCGTGTCGATGATCGTGCACGGACTGTGGGACTTCGGACTGTTCACCAACACCCTCAGCACCCCGCCCGGTATCGGTGTCGTCGCCTTCATCCTGGCCGACGTCGTGCTGGCCATCGTCGCTGTCTTCACCATCCGCAAGATCTTTCCCCGACACTCGTCGACGTCCGAGGCTGGTGCGCCCACCGCGGGTTGACCGGAAAACGTCGCTCGCCTCGCGGCGACGTCACGATGCACGCTGCCGGATCTCACTCGTTCTGTGTGACGCGCTGTCCTGACCGGCCGGAGACGATGGAATCGCTTTCCGCTGGACGCCGGTGTCGAGCGGCGAACGTCGTCATCTCCAGGACCAGGACAAAACATGAGCTCCCCAACGGTTGTGCCGACCACCTCGACAGAGTCGGTCCCGGCGAGTCGACGCTGGCTGGCCCGCGCGGCCTTTGCCGCATTTCTCGCCGCCATCATCGTGATCGTCGCTTCCGAAGGACGAACCGGTCTGACGCTGAGCGTGGTGGGTCTCGTGGGCGCGATCTTCGTGCTCGCCGGCGGGTACTGGTTCATCGCCAAACGTGGTGTTGTGCGGTGGACCGGCCTGGCCCTGGTGATTGTCGCGATCGTGGCCGTCGTCCTGGTCTTCTTCCGCCAGGATGTCGTGCTGATAGCGGTGCTGTCGTTGGGATTGCTCGTCCTGGGTGGTGCGGCTGCGCGGGCGGCACTTCGCCGCGACCAACGACAATGGATGCCGACCACCACCGCTGCGCCGGCCCGGAGTCCGTTCATCGTGATGAACCCCCGCTCCGGCGGCGGGAAGGTGGTGAAGTTCGACCTGAAGCACAAGGCAGAGGCACTCGGTGCCAGGGTCACCCTGCTGGACGGACCCGGTTACGTGGACGTGGCCGCGTTGGTCAGGGAAGCGGTGGCGGACGGTGCCGACCTGCTCGGGGTCGCCGGTGGTGACGGAACACAGGCCCTGGTCGCCGGCATCGCTGCCGAACACGACATTCCGCTGCTGGTGATCAGCGCCGGCACCCGCAACCATTTCGCATTGGACCTCGGACTGGACCGGGACGATCCGTCGACCTGCCTGGAAGCCCTACGGGACGGTGAAGAGGTGCGGGTCGATCTGGGGATGATCGCCGACCGGCCGTTCGTGAACAACGCCTCGTTCGGCGCCTACGCGGAGATCGTGCAGAGCCCGGAGTATCGGGACAACAAGAAGCGCACCATGTTGGAGATGTTGCCCGATCTGCTCAGTGCGAGCAGCACCTCGGCGCTCACCGTCCGCACCGGTGACACCACCCTGACCGGCGAGCAGGCGGTGCTGGTCAGCAACAACCCTTACGGCGCGGGAAAGTTGCGGGACATGGGCCGCCGAGCGCGGATCGACCAGGGCGTGCTGGGCGTGGTCACCGGGCACCTCGCCAGTACGGCAGAGGCGGTCAGCGTGCTGCGTCGGGCAGGACACGCGCCGATCACCCAACTGCCGGGCGGCCCTGAGGTCGTCATCGACAGCACCGCGCCCACCATCCCGGTCGGGATCGACGGCGAGGCCGTCACCGTCGAGACGCCCGTGCACTGCACCATTCGGCCGAAGGCCCTCCGGGTACGGCTACCACGCAACCGTCCCGGTGTCGCGGAGCTGCGGACAAAACTCGACTGGAAAACGTTGTGGCGATTGGGCTTCGGCCGGTGAGTCGCCGAGGCTGATCTCGACAATTCACACATACTGGGTGATGTCCGTTTCTGCGGGCGCGACGACTGTTCAGACAATGCAACTTCCGGATCCGAGGAGGAACCGATGACCACCACCCGGGGAACGGGCCGCAGCGGGCTCGCTGTCGGCACCACCGCCGCGGCCGCGATCATCCTGATCATCGGCGGCGTCTGCCACGCGATGCAGGGATTCGTCGGCATCGCGACGAACGAGTTCTACGTGACCACCCAGAAGTGGATCTTCCAGTTCGATGTGACGACCTGGGGCTGGATCCACGTGATCGTCGGTGTGGTTGCGGTTCTCGCCGGCATCGGTCTGTTCACCGGCGCCGTGTGGGCGCGGGCCGTCGCCGTCCTCGTCGCCGCCATCAGCATCCTGGTCAACTTCGCCTGGCTGCCCTATTACCCGGTGTGGTCCATCCTGATCATCGCCTTCGACGTGTTCGTCATCTGGGCGCTCACCGCGCACGGCCGCGATCTCGCCACTGCGAACGATCGCTGACTCGTCCTCCCTCCGGTTCTTCCCGCCGCACCTACCAGCACCATCGTCACAACACCCCAGATCAGGCAAGGTGTTGCGACCACCCCTAGAACCCAAGGCGGCCCAATGGTGCCAGAGAGGTTGATCAACTCGGGTGCCGGCGTGCAGGTGCCGGCGACCCGTGTTTGCCTCCTTTGATGCTCGGACCGGTGACGTCGCCCGGATGCGACCTGAGAAACCTCAATTGGGCTGCGAGAGGCCACTGCCGTGATGGGTTGATCACGCAGAGTTGTTCAGCGTGTCTTACACTCCGAGCCGTCCGTGCTGGTGTAGCGGATCGGTGCGAGTGGTCCCGCGACGCGGGCCCGCGATCGGGGATGCGAGGACCTGATGCGTGGTGGACGGGGCTCCACGAGGACGCACAGAGTTCAGGCATTGATCGTCACCGTGCTGTTGATGCTGGGCCTCACCACGATCTCCGCCACTGTCGGCCCCGCGCCTGACGCAGCGGCGGCAACCGTAGCGATCGGCACCATCCAGGCGCAGATGAGCGACCATCTCGGCGTCAACAACGGCACCAGCGGCAACTGCATCAGGTATGCACCGACCGGCACCGCGAGCTCATCGGCGTTGGTGAGCAGCCCCAACGAGGCGCAGACGGCGCACGGCCGGCCACGGTCTGCCAGCAACAGCTGCCCCAGTTCGCTGGACGCCACCGAGCAGAGCACCGTCGGATTCCGCCCGTCGTCGACCACATCTGCCCAGGACGGTCAGACCTTTCTGATCGGCCGGATGATCCACTACAACAACCCGGTCTACTCGGACGATCGTTACTTCACCGGCAAGCTGAACACCGTCCTCGGCGGGTTCACTTCGCCGAACACCGTGACGTTCGACTGGCAGCTCGACGAGACCCCCAACCAGGGCAGCGGAAATTGCTGCGACGACCAGATCGTCTTCACGAATCAGATCTCGACGGTGACCCTGACCCAGGGCGGCTTGAGCTATCGACTGGTGATCCTGGGCTTCGTGCCGACCGCCACCGGCACCGCGTGTCCGGCGTCCCCGCCCACCGGTTCCACCCCGCAGAATCAGTTCAACACCGTCGAGGGCACCCAGACCCATGCCTGCCTGTACGCGTCACTGGCTCAGATCCGGACGCTCACCATCGCCAAGGTGGTGAACGGCAGCTCGCCTCCCGCGAAGTCATTTGCCTACACCTCGTCGTCCGCGCTCGCCGGCTCGACCTGGTCGAACGGCACCTTCTCGCTCAACGGTGGCGGATCGGAAACCCGGTCACTGGTCAGCGGCAACACCGTGACAGTCACCGAGACCGATCCGGCCGATGACCGCTGGTCGCTGACAGCGCTCAGCTGCACCCAGGTCGACGCCGCGGGCGCCACCCAGCCGCTGCCCGGCGCGACCATCAACATCGCGGCGAGGCAGGTGGTGCTGACCAACATTCCGCCCCCGCCCAACGCCGCTCAGCCCGGCATCACCTGCACCTACACGAACACCTACGCCCCCAAGGCGACGTTGACGCTGGTCAAGCAGGTGACCAGCGGAACGGCCGCGCCGAACCTGTGGACGCTGACCGCATCCGGGGCGACCGCGGCGCCTACCAACGGGTTCGAGATCTCCGGTCCCTCCGGTGCTCCGGCGGTGTCGTCGCAGCGGGTGCCCGCCGGTACCTACGCACTGTCCGAACTCGGCACCGGTGCAGCGAGCACCGGGTACGTCCAGGACGGCGCCTGGACCTGCGTGACCGGCGGCGGTGCCACCGTTCCGGTCACTGGCTCGAACGTCACCCTGCCGAACAGCGCGACCGGCAGTACGGCCGCCGTGACCTGCACGGTGCGCAATCGGTTCGCGACGGGATCACTGGCCGTGGCGAAGGTGGTCGACGCCCCGAGTGGCGCCTACACCGGCGGCACGAGCAAGACGTTCAGTGGAACCTACGACTGTGGAACAGGTTTCACCGGATCCTTTGCGACATTGACCACGGCGGCACAGCTGGTGGTGGCCACCGGGATCCCCGCCGGCCGGCAATGCACCGTCACCGAGACACCACCCACCGGCGGATTGCTCAACGCCTCGTATGCCTGGGGCACGCCGACATCCAGCGCCCAACCGGTGACAGTGACGGACAACGGGACCGCGCTGGTGACCATCACCAATCCCGTCGTCCAGAAGTTCGGCACCTTCGCACTGACGAAGACCATCCAGGGACCGGGCGGCTACACCGGCGGGTCAGGGCGGGTGTTCCCCGTCGCCTTCTCCTGCACTCTGACCAATGGGCCGACGACCACGGGCACCATCAATCTGACGACATCACAAGCGGCAACGCCGACTTCGCCGATCCCCACCGGCTCGGTCTGCTCCTTCACCGAGACACTTGCAGTGCAAGACGGCGACTTCAGTGACCCCAGCTACGTTTGGGTGACCCCGCCGACCATCGCCCCGACGAGCGTCACCATCGGCGACGGCACGACCGCGACGGCGAGGATCACCAACACCTACACCCGACAATTCGGCTCGTTGCAGGTTGCGAAGGTGGTCGACGCCCCGGACGGCGCGTTCCTGGGCGGGGACTTCACCGTGACCTACGACTGCGGGCCGGGTTTCACCGGGCAGCGAACGGTCGCGAACGGCGGCGCCGTGACGATCGGCGGCCTGCCGGCCGGCTCCAGCTGCGCCGTGCAGGAACTCGATCCGTCTGCGAGCCAGCTGACGCCCGCCTACGTCTGGGCCGCACCCGTATGGTCGCCGTCACCGGTCGGCACGATCGTCGCGAACGGCACCACGACGCTCACGGTGACCAACCCGGTGCAGGCGATCTTCGGCCGGGTATCGGTGACCAAGACGATCACCGGCGCCGTCGACGGAGTGACCGCCTCCGCTCAATTCGCCATCCGCGTCGCCTGCGGGAACGGATACGACAACACCTTCACCGTCGGGGCCGGTGGCACCGGGTCGTCCCCCGACCTGCCGGTCGGGACTTCCTGCACCGTCACCGAAACGGCTCCCGCCGGTGGACTGGTCGACTCCTCCTATGCCTGGGGTGCGGTGACGATTCCGGACCAGCCGGTGCAGATCGTCAGCTCCGGCCAGGTCGTTCCCGTCACCGTGACCAACGATGTGGTTCGGGTGCGCGGATCGCTGACGATCTCCAAGGCGCCGATCGCCGGCGGGACCGTGGTTGACCCGGCGCGGTCGTTCGCCATCGAGTACCGCTGCGTCTACGGCGCCGACCCAGCGGTCGAGGGGTCGGTGCTGCTGGTGGCTGGGGCGTCCGCCACTATCCCGGACCTGCTGCTCGGAACCGCGTGCACAGTCACCGAGAACCCGGCCACCCTGGCCGATCCACCGGTGCCGGGAGACCCCTCCTGGGTGTGGCTGCCGCCCACTTATGACCCGGGTCAGAACGTCGTTGTGACGAGCGCGACCACCCCGATCACGGTGGGCGTCACCAACCGGATCCAGCAACTGACCGGCGGATTCAACCTCACCAAGGTCGTGCAGGGAGCGGGCAAGGAGGGCGGCTACTCCGCCGGCACCACCTTCGAGTTCGACATCACCTGCGGCAACGGATTCTCGGAGACCGTGAATCTTGCCGACACCGCCAGTTTCCAGGCGGGCACGATCCCGGTCGGCACCGAATGCACCATCGAGGAGGCCGATCAACCTCCGACCGACCCCGCTTTTGCCTGGGAACCGGTGGCTTTCACGGGGCCCGGAGTGACGCAGGCCGGGAACACCGCGACGTTCGAGGTCACCGACACGGCCATCCAGATCAACGCCGTCAACACCATCACGCCGCTCTTCGGGTCGGTGGTCGTCGAAAAGCAGATCACCGGCGCCACCAGCGGTTTCGACGGCGGCATCACCTTCGCCGTCACTCTCAACTGCGGGCCGGGCCGAACCTACCAACTCCCAGTCCCCGGCAACGGCAGCATCACCCAGGACGGCATTCCGGTCGGTTCCGTCTGCACGGCAACGGAAGCGGCGCCGAACGGCGGCTTGGCCGATGCCTCTTATGCCTGGGGTGACATCAGCTACGACCCGGTCGGCGGCATCGTGACGGTCGAGGAGGGCACGCCGCAGACCATTGTCATCGCCAACGAGATTGTCCGGGTTTACGCACCGGTCCGGCTGGTGAAGAGCTACACCGGGCCACAGGGTGTGCTCGATCCGGCGCGGACGTTCCCGGTGACCTGGTCCTGCGTCTACGACGGCCCGGAGGCAGTCACCGACGGCGGCACCGTCGATGTTCCCATCGACCCGACCGGAGTGCTGCTCGCCGACGATATCCCGGTCACCGCAGAATGTTCCGCCACCGAGGGCACGCTGTCGCCGCCGAATGCGGACCCCGCGTTCCGCTGGCTCGATCCGGTCATCACCGGGACCACGGTCAGCTCAGCCGGGCCGAACACGATCACCGTTGCCAATTCGCTGACTCGGGACGACGGGATCGTCCGGGTGAAAAAGGTCGTGACGGGTGCGACAGCCGGTTACGTCAACCGCGGCACCGGCGACGAGGACTTCACCCTGCACGGCCAGTGCTCGGTGCCGGGGCAGCCGCAGATCCCGACCCGGTATGCGGACGGCTCGATCGCCGATGGTGGCAGCAGGGAC
>Ga0164307_10000934_pt1 | contig 13091 bp, 8 predicted proteins | sample Whisoiple_243_MG_FD_110214 | JGI IMG/M metagenome (GOLD analysis project Ga0164307, IMG submission 110214) | Soil microbial communities amended with fresh organic matter from upstate New York, USA - Whitman soil sample_243_MG | ecosystem: Environmental > Terrestrial > Soil > Unclassified >...
CGCGCGCCTCGACGGCCGCGCTCCTCGCACGGCTCGGCCACCCCGAGATCGATCCGGCCCGGCTCGTCGGTGAACTCTCGTCCGCGCAGCGGCAGATCGTCTCCATGGCGCGGGCGCTCTCCCACGACGTACGGCTCATCGTCATGGACGAGCCGTCCGCCGCCCTCGACCCCGACGAGGTCGACAACCTCTTCCGCATCGTCGACGGACTGACCGCCGACGGTGTGGCCGTCGTCTACATCTCGCACCGGCTCGAGGAGATCCGGCGGATAGGCGACCGGGTGACCGTGCTCAAGGACGGCCGGGCCGTCGCCGTCGGACTCCCCGCCAAGTCCACCCCGACGCGCGACGTCGTCGCCCTGATGACAGGCCGCAACGTCGAGTACGTCTTCCCCGAGCGGCCCGAACCCGGCGCGCGAGCCGGCGCCGAGCCGGTCCTCAAGGTCGAAGGCCTCACCCGCAAGGGCGAGTTCGAGCCCGTCGACCTGGAGCTGCGGCCCGGGGAGATCGTCGGCCTGGCCGGGCTCGTCGGCTCCGGACGCTCCGAGATCCTGGAGACGGTCTACGGCGCCCGCAGACCCACCGCGGGCCGCGTACTCGTCGACGGCGCACCGCTGCGCGCGGGCAGCGTCAGGGCCGCCGTGGCAGCCGGCATCGGCCTGGCCCCCGAGGAACGCAAGGCCCAGGCACTGCTGTTGACGGAATCCGTCACCCGGAACGTCTCGGTCTCCTCCCTGTCGCGCTTCGCCCGGGCCGGCTGGCTCGACCGGGGCGCCGAACGCGACGCCGCCAGGACGGCGACCCGCGAACTCTCCCTGCGGCCCGACAACCCGGACGCCGCCGTCCGCACCCTCTCCGGCGGCAACCAGCAGAAGGCGGTCCTGGCCCGCTGGCTGCTGCGCGGCTGCCGGGTGCTGCTGCTCGACGAACCGACCCGCGGCGTCGACGTCGGCGCCCGCGCCGAGCTGTACGCCGTGATCCGCCGGCTGGCCGACGAAGGCCTCGCCGTCCTGCTCGTCTCCAGCGAGGTGCCCGAAGTGCTGGGCCTCGCCGACCGGGTGCTGGTGCTCCGGGAGGGCCGTGTCGTCCACTCGGCCGACGCCCGGGAGCTCGACGAGCACCGCGTCCTCGACCTCGTCATGGAAGGGAGCCCGACGTCATGACACAACCCGCACCGTCGGCGCAGCACCACGGTCCGGAGAAGGGGACCGTGCCCGGCCCCGCCGCACCGCCCTCGAAGCAGGGCGGTGGCCCGCGCGCGCTCGGCCTGCGCGTCGACGTCCGCAACCTGTCCCTGCTCGGTGTCCTCGCCGTACTGATAGCCGTCGGCGGCATCACCGAACCGGACGCGTTCCTGGACACCGGGAACCTCCAGCTGATCCTGACGCAGTCCTCCGTCATCGGAGTCGTCACCGTCGGCGTCACCTTCGTGATCATCAGCGGCGGGATCGACCTGTCCGTCGGCGCGATGGTCGCCCTGGCCTCCGTCTGGGCGACGACGCTGGCCACCCAGGAGTACGGCTTCGCGGGCATCCTGTTCACCGCCGTGGTCGTCGGACTCGCCGCGGGACTCGTCAACGGACTGCTGATCTCCTACGGCGGCATGGTCCCGTTCATCGCGACGCTCGCCATGCTCGCCTCGGCCCGCGGTCTGGCCCTGCAGATCACCGACGGGAAGACGCAGATCGTCACCGTCCAGTCCGTGCTGGACCTCGGCCTCCCCGACAGCTACGTCCTCGGCATCCCGCCCCTGGTCCTCGTCTTCGCCGCGGTGACCGTGGCCGGCTGGCTCATCCTCAACCGGACGACGTTCGGGCGCCGCACGGTCGCCGTCGGCGGCAACGCGGAAGCGGCCAGGCTCGCGGGCATCGACGTACGCCGCCAGCGGCTCTACCTCTACCTGCTCTCCGGCCTCTGCTGCGGCATCGCCGCCTTCATGCTCGTCATCCTGTCCGGATCGGGCCAGAACACCAACGGCAACCTGTACGAACTCGACGCCATCGCCGCCGCGATCATCGGAGGCACCCTGCTGAGCGGCGGGCGGGGCACCATCGTCGGCTCCGTGCTCGGCGTCCTCGTCTTCACGACGATCACCAACATCTTCGCGCTGAACAACCTGCAGAGCGACGTCCAGCAGATCGCCAAGGGCGCCATCATCGTCGCCGCCGTACTCGTCCAGCGCCGCACCCTGCGCGGCGGCGAGACCTGAGCCGCTCCCCGGCGGCGGGGCACTGACCTCCGTCCGCCGCAGCCCACCGATCACCACCCGCAGTTCCGTACGCACCGCACCGGATGAAGGGTTTGACAGCCATGCCAGAAACCAGCCGCAGAGGACTGCTCTTCGGCACCGCGGCCGTCTCCGCGGGAGCCTTCCTCACCGCCTGCACCAGCAACGAGCCCAAGGAGAAGGCGGCCGCGCAGAGCAACCAGCCCGCCGCCGACGACAAGCCGGGCACGCCCGTCACCATCGGTTTCGCCGGCCCCCAGGCCGACCACGGCTGGCTGAACGCGATCAACGTCAACGCCAAGTCGCGGGCCGAGAAGTACTCCGAGGTGACCCTGGAGATCACCGAGGGCTCCAACGACACCGCCGCCCAGATCGGCCAGGTCAAGACCCTCATCAACAAGAAGGTCGACGTGCTCGTCGTCCTCCCCGCCGACGGCAAGGCGCTCACCCAGGTCGGCCTGGAGGCCATGAAGGCCGGCATCCCGGTCGTCAACCTGGACCGCATCTTCGCCTCGCCGCAGGCCTACCGCTGTTGGGTCGGCGGGGACAACTACGGCATGGGGCTGAACGCCGGGCACTACATCGGCGAGCAGCTCAAGGACAAGGCGGGGGCCAAGGTCGTCGAGCTCGCCGGCATCGACAACCTGGAGCTCACCAAGCAGCGCAGCCAGGGCTTCGCCGACGCGCTGAAGAACTACTCCAACATCAAGCTGGTGGCCCGTCAGGCGGCCGACTTCACGGTGGAGTCGGGGCAGGCCAAGATGGCGCAGCTCCTCCAGGCGCAGAAGCAGTTCGACGCCCTGTGGAACCACGACGACGACCAGGGCGTGGGCGCGCTGCGGGCCATCCAGCAGGCCGGCCGCGACGAGTTCATCATGGTCGGCGGGGCGGGCGCGAAGTCCGCGATGGACGCCATCAAGGCCGACAACAGCGTCCTGAAGGCCACCGTGCTCTACCCGCCCACCATGGCCGCCTCCGCGATCGACCTGGCCCGTGCCCTCGGCCAGAGCAAGGGCGTCGCGGGACTGGCCGAGATGGAGATCCCGACCTCGCTGACCCTGTACTCGGCCGTGGTCACGAAGGACAACATCGACCAGTACCTGCCGACGGGCTTCAGCTGAGCCGGCCCCACCGCCGCCACCGAACCACCGACGAGGAGGAAGTCCGCATGGCCCTGAGGGAAGAGACCGAGCAGGAGACCGGGACACCGCCGCCGACGGCGACACTCGGCGTCGGCATGGTCGGATACGCGTTCATGGGCGCCGCCCACTCCCAGGGGTGGCGCACCGCGGGACACGTCTTCGACATGCCGGTGAGACCTGTTCTGGCCGCGATCTGCGGACGTGACCGCACGGCCGTCGAGGCCGCCGCCGCCCGGCACGGGTGGGCGGCGGCGGAGACCGACTGGCGCGCGCTGATCGCCCGGGACGACGTACAGCTGGTCGACATCTGCACCCCCGGCGACAGCCATGCGGAGATCGCCATCGCCGCCCTCGAAGCGGGCAAGCACGTGCTGTGCGAGAAGCCGCTCGCCAACACGGTCGCCGAGGCCGAGGCCATGGCGCAGGCCGCGGAACGGGCCGCGGCCCGCGGGCAGGTGGCGATCGTGGGCTTCAACTACCGCAAGGTGCCCGCCCTCACCCATGCCCGCGCGATGATCGAGGAGGGCAGGCTGGGGAGGCTGCGGCACGTCCGGGCCACCTACCTCCAGGACTGGCTCGTCGATCCGGAGTCGCCGCTGACCTGGCGGCTCGAGCGCGAACGCGCCGGATCGGGCGCGCTGGGGGACCTGGGGGCGCACATCGTCGACCTCGCCCAGTACCTGGCAGGGGAACCGCTGGTCGGGGTGTCGGCGGTGAGCGAGACCTTCGTCCGCGAGAGGCCCGTGCCCGCCGGCGCGGCGGCCGGTCTCCCGGGCGCCGCGGACGGTACCGCACGGGGGGCGGTCACCGTCGACGACGCCACGCTGTTCACCGGGCGGCTGGCGTCGGGAGCCCTCGCCTCCTTCGAGGCGACCAGGATGGCGGCGGGACGCAAGAACGCCCTCCGTCTGGAGATCAACGGGGAACGCGGGTCGATCGCCTTCGACCTGGAACGCCTCAACGAACTCTCCTTCCACGACCACACCGAGCCTCCCACCAGCGCCGGCTTCCGGCGGATCCTCGTCACGGAACCCCAGCACCCCTATCTGGAGGCGTGGTGGCCGCCGGGCCACGGTCTGGGCTACGAGCACACCTTCGTGCACCAGGCCCGCGACGTGGTGCGCACGATCGTCGAGGGCCGCGCTCCGGTGCCCTCGTTCGCCGACGGACTCCAGGTGCAGCGGGTGCTCGCCGCCGTCGAGGAGAGCGCCGCCAAGAACTCCGTACACACCCCGGTCCCCTTCTAGGAGGTTCCGCGCATGCCCCGTCCCTTCACTCTCTTCACCGGCCAGTGGGCCGACCTGCCGCTGGAGGAGGTCTGCCGGCTCGCCCGGGACTTCGGTTACGACGGACTCGAACTCGCCTGCTGGGGTGACCACTTCGAGGTGGACAAGGCCCTGTCCGACCCCGGGTACATCGACGGCCGGCGGCAGCTCCTCGAGAAGTACGGCCTCACGTGCTGGGCGGTCTCCAACCACCTGGTCGGCCAGGCGGTCTGCGACAACCCGATCGACGAACGCCACCAGGGCATCCTGCCGGCCCGTATCTGGGGGGACGGGGAGCCCGAGGGGGTGCGCCGGAGGGCCGCCGAGGAGATCAAGGACACCGCCCGCGCGGCCGCCGCCTTCGGCGTCGACACGGTCATCGGCTTCACCGGGTCCTCGATCTGGCACCTGATCGCCATGTTCCCGCCGGTCCCGCCGCACATGATCGAGCGCGGCTACGAGGACTTCGCGGAGCGGTGGAACCCGATCCTGGACGTCTTCGACGCCGAGGGGGTGCGCTTCGCCCACGAGGTGCACCCGAGCGAGATCGCGTACGACTACTGGACCACGCACCGCGCCCTGGAGGCCGTCGGCCACCGGCCCGCGTTCGGCCTGAACTTCGACCCGAGCCACTTCGTCTGGCAGGACCTCGACCCCGTCGGGTTCCTGTACGACTTCCGGGACCGGATCTACCACGTGGACTGCAAGGAGGCCCGCAAGCGCCTCGACGGCCGCAACGGGCGCCTCGGCTCCCACCTGCCGTGGGGCGACCCGCGGCGCGGCTGGGACTTCGTCTCGGCGGGACACGGCGACGTGCCCTGGGAGGACGTCTTCCGGATGCTGCGGTCCATCGGTTACGACGGGCCGGTCTCCGTGGAGTGGGAGGACGCCGGCATGGACCGGCTGACCGGGGCACCGGAGGCACTGGCCTCGCTGAAGCGTTTCGACTTCGACCCGCCGAGCGCGTCGTTCGACGCGGCGTTCGGCGGGGGCGACTAGCCCGGGAGCGGTGACCGGGCCCCGCTCCTCCGCCCCCGGGGCCCGCTTCTCCGCCCCCGGGGCCAGGCGACCAGGCCCCCTGGTGTCCGCAGGACGACGCCAGGGGCCGGTTCGCCATGCCCGGACACTGCTTTGTCCTGGATCCGGCAGAAGTTCAACTCAGTCGCTGCGCAAGGGCTTTCCGTAGCGGAAGAACGCAGCTACCGTCCCATACGTGTACACGACATGACTCGCGTCACCGGGTCCCCACGCCCCCGGTGACGAGCGCGGCAGTCCCCGCGCGGAACGGCAGACCTCACCCGCCCGAGCAACCGGCACACTCCGGAGGACGCACGTGCACAGAAGCAGCAGACGGCTCCGCGCCCGCAAGACACTCGCCCTCTTCACCGGCGGACTGCTCGCCGCCGCAACCCTCACCCTGGGCTCCTCGCCCGCCGCCACCGCCGACGCCCCGCAGGCCGCCGCCGCGCAGGACGCCGCAGAGGACTTCCAGCAGGTCACCCTCGCCAAGGGCGCGGCCGAGACCGGCGAACCCATGTCGCTGGCGGTGCTGCCCGACCGCAGCGTGCTGCACACGTCCCGCAGCGGCGAGCTGCGGATCACGGACAGCTCCGGCAACACCCGGGTCTCCGGCACCATCCCCGTCTACTCGCACGACGAGGAGGGCCTCCAGGGCGTAGGGATCGACCCGGACTTCGCCGAGAACCGGGCGATCTACCTCTACTACGCGCCCCCGCTGGACACCCCGGCCGGCGACGCCCCGGAGAACGGCACCGCAGCCGACTTCGCGAAGTTCGACGGAGTGAACCGCCTCTCCCGCTTCGTGCTCAAGGAGGACGGGACCCTCGACAACGCCAGCGAGAAGAAGGTCCTGGACATCCCGGCCACGCGCGGCATGTGCTGCCACGTCGGCGGAGACATCGACTTCGACGCGCAGGGCAACCTCTACCTCTCGACGGGTGACGACTCCAACCCCTTCGCCTCCGACGGGTTCACGCCGATCGACGACCGTCCGGACCGCAACCCGGCCTTCGACGCCCGCCGCACCGCGGGCAACACCAACGACCTGCGCGGCAAGGTCCTGCGCATCAAGGTCGCCGACGACGGCTCCTACACCGTTCCGGAGGGCAACCTCTTCGCTCCCGGCACCGACCGGACACGTCCCGAGATCTACGCGATGGGCCTGCGCAACCCGTTCCGCTTCAGCGTCGACAAGGCCACCGGCATCCTCTACGTGGGCGACTACGGTCCGGACGCCGGTGCGGCGGACCCGAACCGCGGACCGGCAGGACAGGTGGAGTTCGCCCGGATCACGAAGGCCGGAAACTTCGGCTGGCCGTACTGCACCGGAGCCAACGACCCCTACCGCGACTACGACTTCGCGACGAAGACGTCCGGGCCGGCCTTCGACTGCGCCGCCCCGAAGAACGAGTCGGCCCACAACACCGGTCTCGTCGACCTGCCGCCCGCGCAGGCCGCGTGGATCCCGTACGACGGCGCCTCCGTGCCCGAGTTCGGCACCGGCTCGGAGTCCCCGATGGGCGGACCCGTCTACCGCTACGACGCGGACCTCGACTCGCCGGTGAAGTTCCCGGAGGAGTACGACGGCGACTTCTTCGCCGGAGAGTTCGGCCGGCAGTGGATCAAGCGCATCGAGCAGGACGCCGACGGCGCGGTCCAGTCGATCAACGACATTCCGTGGACCGGCACCCAGATCATGGACATGGCCTTCGGCCCGGACGGGGCGCTCTACGTCCTGGACTACGGCCTCTCCTGGTTCGGCGGTGACGAACACTCGGCCCTGTACCGCATCGAGAATGCGACCGGCGGCCGCTCACCCATAGCCGAGGCATCCTCGAACAAGACCTCCGGTGTCGCACCCCTCAAGGTGAAGTTCTCCTCCGCCGGCACGACCGACGGTGACGGTGACGCCCTGACGTACGCCTGGGACTTCGGCGACGGCGGCAGGTCCACGGCCGCCGACCCCACGTACACGTACAGGAAGAACGGCACCTACGTCGCCACCCTGACCGCCAAGGACCCGACGGGCCGCACCGGTTCGGCGAGCGTGCACGTCACCGTCGGCAACACGGCACCCACCGTCGTGCTGCAGGCACCGGCCGACGGACAGCCCTTCGAGTTCGGCGACGAGGTGCCCTTCAAGGTGACCGTCACCGACCCCGAGGACGGGACGATCGACTGCGGCAAGGTCGAGGTCAAGTTCACCCTGGGCCACGACAGCCACGGCCACGACATCACCACGGAGCACGGCTGCGAAGGCACCATCAAGACCGCCATGGAGGGCGGCCACGACCCGAACGCCAACATCTACGGCGGGATCTCCGCGTCCTACACCGACGGTGGCGGCGGCGGACAGGCGGCGCTGACCGGCCGTGACGGGGCGAAGCTCCAGCCGCGCCACCGCCAGGCGGAGCACTACGACGACTCCTCCGGCATCACCACCCCGAGCAAGACCAGCGCCCACGGCGGCCGGACCGTCGGCGACATCGACAACGGCGACTGGATCTCCTTCACCCCGTACATCCTCGACGGCTCCACCAAGCTCACCGCCCGTACCTCGTCGGCCGGCGCCGGCGGGTTCCTCGAAGTGCGGGCCGGGTCGCCCACCGGCAAGATCCTCGGCTCGGCGCCCGTCCCGGTGACCGGCAGCTGGGACACGTTCCAGGACATCGACGTGCCGCTGCGCGGTGCGCCGAAGAAGGCCACGGAACTCTTCCTGGTCTTCAAGGGAGGAGCCGGAGCCCTGTACGACGTGGACGACTTCGAGCTCTCGAACAGCCCGGTCGACCGCACCGCGAAGCGCGTCCTGGTCTTCTCCAAGACCGGCGGCTTCCGGCACGACTCGATCCCCGAGGGCGTCGCCGCGCTGAAGGAGCTCGGCAAGGACACCAACATCACGGTCGACTCCACCGAGGAGGCCGCCCAGTTCACCACCAGCAACCTGGCCCGCTACGACGCCGTCGTCTTCCTCTCGACGACCGGGAACGTCCTGAACGCCGACCAGAAGAAGGCGTTCGAGAACTTCGTGTCCACCGGCGGCGGCTACATGGGCGTCCACGCCGCGGCCGACACCGAGTACGACTGGGAGTTCTACGGCGGTCTCGTCGGGGCCTACTTCGACTCCCACCCGCAGATCCAGCCCGCGACCGTCCGCGTGGAGAACCACGACCACCCGGCGACCGCGCACCTGGACGAGGCCTGGGACCGTACCGACGAGTGGTACAACTACCGCACCAACCCCCGGGACAAGGCCCAGGTCCTCGCCACCCTGGACGAGACCACCTACACCGGCGGCACCATGAAGGGCGACCACCCGATCTCCTGGTGCCAGGCGTACCAGGGCGGCCGTTCCTTCTACACCGGCCTCGGCCACACCAAGGAGTCCTACGCCGAACCGGCCTTCCGCCAGCACCTGCTGGGCGGCCTGCGCTACGCCGCCGGACAGGTGAAGGCCGACTGCAAGCCGGACACCGGCTACCGGTCGATCTTCAACGGCAAGACGCTCGAAGGCTGGAAGCAGGCCGGCCCCGGGAAGTTCGCCGTCGTCGACGGTGAGCTGCGCACCGAGGGCGGCATGGGCCTGCTGACCTACCAGGCCAAGGAGCTGAAGTCCTACTCCCTGAAGCTCGACTGGAAGATGCAGGGCGACGACAACTCCGGCGTCTTCGTCGGCTTCCCCGAGTCGGACGACCCGTGGTCCGCGGTGAACAACGGTTACGAGGTCCAGATCGACGCGACCGACGCGGCGGACCGGACGACCGGCGCCGTCTACACCTTCAAGTCCGCCAACATCAAGGCGCGTGACCAGGTCCTGCGGCCGCCCGGCCAGTGGAACAGCTACGAGATCAAGGTCCAGGGCGAGCGGCTCCAGGTCTTCCTCAACGGCGTGAAGATCAACGACTTCACCAACACCGATCCGGCCCGCAGCCTCAGGAACGGCTACATCGGCCTCCAGAACCACGGGGCCGACGACCAGGTGTCGTTCCGCGACATCCAGCTGAAGGAACTGCCCTCCACGTAGGGCGGCACCCTCCTGCGACGCGGCGGGCGGGGAAGCGCGACTGCTCCCCGCCCGCCGCCCACCACCCCTTTCCATCCCCTTTGGGAGGCAGCCCGTGACCGCACACGCCGCTCGTACCGGAGTCTGGTTCATCGGAGCACGCGGCTCCGTCGCCACCACCGCCACCGCGGGGTGCGCGGCCGTCGCGGCAGGGCTCCACCCGCCGACCGGCATGGTCACCGAGACCCCGCCCTTCCACGGCGCGGGACTGCCACCGCTGACCTCCCTCGTCTTCGGGGGCCACGACACCCTCGACTGCCCGCTGCCCAAACGTGCCGAGGCCCTCGCGGCCGGGGGAGTGCTCCCGCACGGTCTCCCCTCGGCCGTCCGGTCCGAACTCACGGCCGCCGACGAGGAGATACGGTCCGGCGGACCGCTCCCCGGCGACACCCGCACCGACGAGGAACTCGTCGCGTCCTTCGCCACCGACATCCAGGACTTCACCCACCGCCACGGACTGGCCCGCACGGTCGTCATCAACGTCGCCTCGACGGAACCCGCCCCCGGCGCGGACGACTCCCGGCTGCCCGCCAGCTCCCTCTACGCGGCGGCCGCACTCCGGGCCGGCTGCCCGTACGCCAACTTCACCCCGTCCACCGGTCTGCGCAGCCCGCACCTCCGGGAGGCGGTCGACTCCTGCGCGCTGCCCCACGCGGGACGCGACGGCAAGACGGGCCAGACGCTGCTGCGTTCCGTGCTCGCCCCCATGTTCGTCCAGCGCGCGCTGCCGGTGCGCGCCTGGTCGGGCACCAACCTCCTGGGCGGCGGGGACGGGGCGGCGCTGGCCGACCCGGCCGCCGCGGCCGCCAAGAACGCGGGCAAGGAACGCGTACTCGCCGACACCCTCGGCTCGGCGCCGGAGGGTGAGGTCCACATCGACGACGTACCGGCGATGGGGGACTGGAAGACGGCGTGGGACCACATCGCCTTCGACGGGTTCCTCGGCTCCCGCATGATCCTCCAGACGATCTGGCAGGGCTGCGACTCCGCCCTCGCCGCACCGCTGGTGCTGGACCTGGCCCGCCTCCTGGCCCGTGCCCACGAGCTCGGCCTGACCGGGCCACGGCCCGAGCTGGGCTTCTACTTCAAGGACCCGGACGGCGGCCCGGCCGGACTGCCCGAGCAGTACCAGGAACTGCTGGCCTTCGCCGAACGCCTGCGGGCGGCCCGGTGAGGCCCCTCCGGCTGCTCGCGGCCGTCACCGGCTCCCCCCGGCTCCTCGCCGCCGCGCCGCGTACCGGGACCGCCCCGGTACACGTCCCCCCAGACAGCCTGTCCGGTGCGGGCGGGACTGCGCCCGCACCGGACAGGCCCTCCTCCCGCACCCGCCTGCGGGCCTGGGCGGAACTGCTGCGCGTGTCCGCCCTGTTCACCGTGCCCGGGGACGCGCTCGCCGGGGCCGCGGCCACCGGACGGCGACCCGGCCGGGGCACCGCACTCGCCGTGGGTGCGTCGCTGTGCCTCTACGAGGCGGGCATGGCACTCAACGACTGGGCGGACCGCGAGGAGGACGCCGTCGACCGCCCGCACCGCCCGATCCCCTCGGGGCGTGTCGCACCGGGGGCCGCTCTGGCCGCGGCGGGCGCACTCACGGCGGCAGGCCTGGCCCTCGCCGCACGCGCCGGCCGGCCCGCCCTGGCCGTGGCATCCGGACTCGCGGCCACCGTCTGGGCCTACGACCTGCGCCTCAAGCACACGAGGCTGGGACCGGCCGCGATGGCCTCGGCCCGCGCGCTTGACCTGCTTCTCGGAGCGACGGCCACGGCCGGAGCCGCCTCGGCAGCCCCCGGGCCCGCCGGCACCCACGCAGCCCCCGGGCCCGCCGGAGCCCACCCGCCCTCCGCCGCGCTCCCCGCCGCCCTCGCGCTCGGCGCGCACACCTACGCCGTGACCGCCGTCTCCCGGCACGAGGTCCAGGGCGGCTCCACCGCCGCACCGCTGGCGGCGCTGGCCGGTGTCGCCGGACTCGGAGCCGCCGCCCTGCGAGGCCGCCCGGCCCACGGGGAGCCGTCCCCCGCACCGGCCACCGGGACGCTGCTGCTCCCCGCCTTCGTCACCGCCTACCTCCGTACCGCCGCCGTTCCGCTCCTCCACGCCGTCCTCAACCCCTCCCCGCCCCTCACCCGGCGCGCCGTCGGAGGCGGGATCCGGGCGATGATCCCGCTGCAGGCCACGCTCGCGGCGCGGGCCGGGTCACCCCTCGTCGGGCTCGCGGCCATGGGGCTCGTCCCTCTCGCCCGGGCGCTCTCCCGGAAGGTGAGCCCCACATGACCCTCCGCCTCGGCTACGGCACCAACGGACTGACCGACCTCCGGCTCGACGACGCCCTCGGCCTCCTCGCCGACCTCGGCTACGACGGGGTCGGGCTGACCCTCGACCACATGCACCTCGATCCGCTCGCGCCCGACCTGGGCGCCCGCACCCGCCAGGTGGCCCGCAGGCTGGCGGGCCTCGGACTCGGCGTCACCGTGGAGACCGGCGCGCGCTACGTCCTCGACCCCCGCCGCAAACACGGGCCCTCCCTGCTCGACCCCGACCCCGACGGCCGTGCCGCCCGCACCGCGCTGCTCGTCCGGGCCGTCGAGGTGGCCGCCGACCTCGGTGCCCACGCCGTGCACTGCTTCAGCGGCATCACCCCGCCGGACACCGCGCCGGACACCGCCTGGCAGCGGCTGACCGGCGCACTCGCCCCCGTGCTGGAGGCCGCCGACCGTGCGGGCGTCCCCCTCGCCGTCGAACCGGAGCCAGGCCACCTCCTCTCGGCACTGGCCGACTTCCACCACCTCCGCACCCTCCTCGGAGACCCCGAACCCCTCGGACTCACCCTCGACATCGGCCACTGCCAGTGCCTGGAGCCCGCCTCGCCCGCCGACTGTGTGAAGGAGGCCGGCCCCTGGCTGCGCCACGTCCAGATCGAGGACATGCGCCGCGGCGTTCACGAACACCTGCCGTTCGGCGACGGCGAGATCGACTTCCCTCCGGTACTCGAAGCACTCGCCTCCACCGGATACGACGGCCTGACCGTCGTCGAACTGCCCCGGCACTCCCACGCCGGCCCGGAACTGGCCCGCACCTCGCTGGACTTCCTGCGCCGCGCCGCCGCGACGACGAACGGAGCCGCACCGTGCTGACCAGCCGCGAAGAACTCGACGGCCTGCTGCGCGGCGCGGCCCGGGCCTGGCTCGACGAAGCGCTCGCCGAGGCCGCGCACGCCGCGTCCCATCCCGGCGCCGACAGCGGGAACCCGCCCTGGGAACTGCGGTTCGCCTCGGCGGGAAGACACTGCGGACTCGAACACGCCGACTCCGTACGCGCGCTGCTGCTCGTCGAGGCCCGGCCGGCCCTGCCCGCCGTGACGCGGCTCTACGAGCAGGGCA
>Ga0164307_10000935_pt1 | contig 13089 bp, 24 predicted proteins | sample Whisoiple_243_MG_FD_110214 | JGI IMG/M metagenome (GOLD analysis project Ga0164307, IMG submission 110214) | Soil microbial communities amended with fresh organic matter from upstate New York, USA - Whitman soil sample_243_MG | ecosystem: Environmental > Terrestrial > Soil > Unclassified >...
AGCTCTAGTATAGTCATGGTATTGCATACGTCCGGTCTACCTTCTAGTACGTCTACCGGAGTTACTTCACCGGAAGCTATTTCACGCTTTATTTGTGCGCGTCCTAGTCGAATGTAATTTGCTCTCTCTAGGGCTTCCATATGCTGCTCCATAGGGTTCCCTTCTATTGTCTTACACGCACCCCAACGGGCAACGTGTCCGCGAACTGGACACGCTGCCCGTGGGACATACGCAGGGCTTTAGTGGGGTCGCTGTCTAGCCAATCCTGGTCGAGCCTGCGCCATTTCGACCACTGACAGGACTGCTGTGAATACCACCGAACCCACTTCATTGTTACCTCCTGTAACGCATTGGTCGTCTCAGTACGTGGTACAGACGAGGGCTAAAAGGGAGGAGCCGTCTCACCCTTCTCGGGAAGCTCCATAGCCTTCTCAATCCACGCCGAGGCCGACTTGTCGGAAAGCTCAGAAAACTGAGCCTTCAACTCAACAGTGTCGATACCCTCTGGGAACTGACGTTCCGTGGTGAGGGTTTCAAAAAATTCACACTGCTTCTGCGTTGCCATTGGTTCCCTCCTATGGGATTTGTTGGTTGCTACTACTACATGGAAGATCGTATCACATCTGTCAAGCGACTGCAACTCTTGCACGAATGTATGCGGCTCCCCCGTTGTCTAGGGGTATCTTTTTTAGCTTACCCGCACGGTACGTATCGTGTATGTCACGCATAAGGTACGTCCATGCCATTACTTCACCTTTAGCTACTTGTTCTATATAGTCACCTACACTCACCGGTCGCGTGTTTTCACAGTAGTCTAGGTATTCGTGAAACCTATCTTTTGGCACGGTACTTTTTCCTTCCGGGGAGTATGTTCATAGTGTCTGATTTGAAGCTCACATTATCTATGGCTTCAAACCCTGATAGCCTATCCTTCACTCGCCAGGGGGGTGGGAGTAGTGGTAGCTGCTGCTTATCGTCACGTACTAGTACAGCATCGGCATGGATAGCGATTACAGTATGTTCTTCATCTTCTAGCTGACGTGCCATCCGTATGGACAGCTTACGAGTCTCTGCCTCTATCATTCCCCTTTGTATAGTGTTTGCTATCACCGGCTGAATCTCTTTACTCGTACGATTACGTTTCATAGTAATGGGAGTGGGTCCGAGTAGATAACGGAATGGCTCACCCTTTTTGGCTTGCCAATATGCCATCTCCATTATGCGAGGTCGCACCCCGAGTATACCATATGCGGACAGGAGCGTGGGCTTTAGCCATAGCCTGTGCTGAGGATTCTCGTTTACCTCACGCTGTGCCCACTGAGCGTATCTAGCTAGTCCCTCGTCACGCTCACGGGAAGTCCACGCATAGGATATGTGGCGGATTTCAATACCAAGCTCCCGTACTAGGTCAAGCTCGTTACTGAAAAGGAACACACTTTGTAGTCCGGGGTTGAGTGCCCATTCGGGGAGTAGTCCATATATACCCTTTGGTACGTACACACGAACGCGGAACAATCCCATTTCACTTATCAGATTCTCGAACCCTATTTTCTTCTCACGTACGAATGGCTCATCTGATAGTGACGCAAAGCGTCCACGGGCAAACAAAGTGTTAGCGTCAGGGAGTGGTACCGTTTCGGCTGCATAGTGGTGTGCATTCTGCTGATCTATTATGTACACACCTGCGTAGAGTTTACCTACGGCTTTTTCATCCATAGCGTAAAAATTACCCGGCATAGCGTGACGGGCTTTCTCGTTGGTTTCCTTTGGCACTTTCCTACGGTTACTAGGGTAGAACCGTTTATCACGTAGTAGCTGAGCGGACAAGCCACCGCGTGACACGGTGAATCGTAGTTTGTGCTTACGCATCCATTTACGTACGGACCCCCCCCAATGATAAAGGCGTATGTATTCCGGCCACTCACTGTCACCATACTCGCGGAACTCGTCCATGAAATCGAAGGGAGTGATTGGGTGAAAATACTTAGTCTTACGATTGTCACTACGAAAGCCAAAGAATGAGATACGTATGTCCTTAGTAGTCTTAGTCTTAGCCTCACGGGTACTACCGTCTAGGTGGAACCTTTCAGCCGTGTTCACTGAAAACCTAGCGTTCCACTCCGGGTCATTCTTGAATGCTTCATGTACACGCTGGAATACCCTATGTGGGTTATGGCATACCAGCATGATAGGAGTAGTACGCGGGCTACCGTCACGGTCACGCGGCCAGTTGTCGCGTAGGTAGCGTACTAGTTCAACCAAATCCCAGTCCGTACGCATATCAGTTTTATCCTCGTACCACGTGTTCATTTCTGAGTCACACACTACGATACGCATATCCACACTCGCATTTTTGCGAGGCTTCACGATACGATCTGGATTAGATGGCGGGCCTAGCTGAGCCTTGAAGGTGAAATCCCGTACGTGACTAGTCACTGTACAGGTCTTCTAGTTCAGCGATAGCATCATCCAGGGTGTAGTCTTCCGACAGCGCACCCACGGTGTAATACTCATCGTCGTGTACGAACACGGTACGTTCCGCTGATTCAAGGGAACGATCACTAGGCGCACGGCCTACCTTGTTGTCGTCCGCGTCGTAAACGGCGTGATACTCACCGTCACGGGATTCCCACCCGACCACACGCGCGTCTGAGAACTCGTCAGATTCGCGGAGCCGCGAGGCCATATCTGCTATGCTGAGGACGATAGATCAAGGTCGAGGAAGCTTATCACTTCCATCGCGGCCCGGCCCTCACTTTTGAGAGCCGGGCCGCTAGTATGTAGGGGGGATGGGGTTCCCTCCGTCCGGGCCGGTACGTGTGGTGTACGTTTCCCACACGTACCGGTGAACTTCTAATCACAGTGAGGTTACGGAATGGCTGACGAGCCTAACGATAACGCGAACGATAACGAGGGTTCACCCGAGGGTGTAGCTGACGCGATCGGTGAGGCGGCTGAGGCACTAGAGGATGCCACCGTCGAGGCGTTCCGTGCCGCTGTCGATGCGGGTGACATAGAGGCAGCCGAGCGTGTCGCTGCCGCAGTAGTAGAGGGTATGCGTCGTAGTGTTGCCGACCTAGAGGACGCCGCTGAGACTGTAGAGGCGGTAGCTGAGGAGGTAGCGGAAGATGCTCCCACCGAGGAGGCAGCCGAGAGTGCAGAGGATGCGGTAGAGGCCGCACAGGACGCACAGGAGGCTATTGACGACGCACAGGAGGCCATCCGTGAGGAGGTCCGTGAGCAGGGCGGTGGTGACGCTACCGAGGCCGCAGCGGTAGACCAGGCTATCCATGAGGAAGCCGAGGAGGTACGAGAGGAGCGGCCAGTAGAGGAGGCACCCGCCGTGGACGCTGAGGAGGCGTTCGAGCAGGAGATAGCAGACGTACAGGACGCGGCACCCGAGCAAACCCGGCCACCGCTCATTGAGCCAGAGGCCAGCCACCCTTACTACCGACGCCGTGAGATCACGTTGTTCGGTAGAAAGATCAAAATCTAACCGTGGAGGGAACCCACATGGATAAGAAGCTGTACACCGTAATGCTGTTGGTATACATCGGAGCAGGTCTAGTGATTGTTTACCGTGCATACCAGATGGGACCGGGACCGAGTGACGCGGACCTAATCAAAGCACTAGAAAATGGTGCCAGTAACGTAGTTCGTGAGCAGGTTGAGGCGGCAGCCGCAGCGAAGGCGACGGAAAACTAATGCCACTCAAGGAGATAAAAGAACCGGATAAACCCCGTGGTACTAAAGAGAAACCACCCAAAGAGAAACCGGAGTCTACCAGTGACGATCCCTGGAAGGTACTAGACGACGGTAGTAAAGTACGTCAGGGTCGTAAGCTTCCGTTCGAGAAACAGCTTCACACTCTGTTCCGTGAGATTGGCGGTGGTGTTTCACTAGCTGACTCATTCTCCGGTGAGGCTATCAAACTACGTTCGGAAGAACTAGCGTATGGTTACGCTAAGCTGGCACAGGAGGACGATAACGTTAAGGCGTTTTTCGCACGTGTGCTAGCGGGGTCTGCTTATAGTGCGGTAGTGGTACCCACCGCATGTGTGCTTATCCCAATCCTGTGGCACTTTGGTTTGGTACCTGCCCGTGTCGGTGTACCTGTCACCTTCATGAGCGGTCTACCACTTGTAACTAGGTCGCAGGAACAGGAGTGGAAGGCCGACCAGGCGCGTGAGCAGGAAAGGGCCGCATCTGAGGCCGCACGTGCAACCCATCCTAATGGTGAGGCTCCGGGTGCCGGTGACGACTCCGCAGAGTAGTGAGATACAGTCCCTCTCTTGGAGTGAGTTCCTTGACGAGTGGACGTGGTATCAGGGCGAACACGTGACCGCTATCGGTCCTACCAAATCAGGTAAGACTACGCTGTTTCGTGAACTGTTGCGTATCGCTCGCAAGGAACGTACTCACCCGTGGCAGGTAGTAGTAGCTACCAAGCGACGTGATGAAATCCTTGACACCTTCAAACCTGACGGGTTCGTGAAAATGTCCGCGTGGAACGTACACGATGCTGACACGTACCCAAAGGTGATGTTTGCGCCGCCACTACCTAGCGCGGCACAAAAAGATGTACAGCGCGATCAGATACGTGAGGCGCTGACTAGCATCTACCATCAAGGTGGGTGGCTGGTACTACTCGACGAGCTTAAACACATCGCCGGGTACCTCAAACTAGAGGCAGACGTAGAACTACTGTTGCATCAGGGGCGATCCGCTGGAATCACTGTGGTGAGTGCCGTGCAGCGCCCACGTCATGTACCTCTAATGGCGTACGACCAGGCAGACCACATTTTCATGTGGGAAAGCCGTGACAGTAACATTCGCAAGCGGCTAGCGGAGATCGGGGGTAAAGTAGACCCGGACCTTATTGAGTATGGGTTGAAGCGTCTACCTTCCCGTCACGCTTTCTTGTACATACACCCCTCTACCGGGAAGGTGATCCAAAGTGAGGTCGAGTTGTAATGCTTATTGATTTCGTGGCCTTCATGGCTAAACTCATACTGGCACTCATTATCCTCAAACTCATTGAGGTACATTCGGTTCGCAAGGACAGTGAATCACCGTTCGGGCAGGCTATGGCCTTTCTGCTCGGCTAACTACCACACACGATAAGGAGACAGTAAACTATGCCAGCAAAAGCCGCACAGAGGCCGCGTCAGAACGGAGCAGCCGCAGCTATGCCAGTGGTACCGTTCACCGCAGCGGCCCACGAACACACCGAAATTGCTTTCGATGAAGTAATCCAGCCGGAAGCAGGAGCGCATCAGATCCCGCCCATTGATATTCCCGCATTCGGTTACATGCGGCATATCCTTATCGAAGTGAGTACGAACACCGAAGGCGAACAGGAAGCGGAAGCAGTCACTAACCCTGACTTTCCGTGGAATCTGTTTTCAAACATTCAGATCAGTGACGTGAACGGCGCGCCTATCTTTGGGCCGCTGGACGGATACGCTGCTCTGTGGGCTTCCATTACGGGAGGGTATGCAGGACGACCCGATCCCCGTGTGATGCCCTTTTTCAGTAGTGAATACAAAAAACCACGGTTCCTGCTCCGTGTCCCTGTCGAGATTTCACACTTCGATGGGTTCGGTTCGCTGGCGAATCAGAACGCAGCGGCGTCTTACCGGCTGTCGCTTACGCTCAACGAAATCGCCAAACTCACTACCAAAAACAAAAAAGCACCGAAAGTGCGAATCCGTGTGTGGCTGGAGGCGTGGTCACTCCCTAACGAACGGGACATCATCGGGCGTCCGCAGGCTGAGGCTCCCCCTATGCTCGACTCCGCGCAGTACCACTCGTTCTTTCAGAAGAACGTAGCGAAAGGTGCGCAGACGACGCTACTCGTTCGTGTGGGTTCACTCATTCGTAACCTCACCATCATCGCAAGAAATGAAGCGGGTGAACGAAAAGATGGGGTGTTCCCTGACCCTGCCATTCTCGAATGGGATTCGCGCAAGATTCGTGAAGATTCACAGGTGATGTTGCAGGAGCTACTATCGGCGTCCGTGCCGGAGTTGAAAACCCGCGACACTGGTGTATTCGCCTACCTGTTGGATCGTAGTACCAAGAACACCGTTGGTGACGATTCACCTACCCTGTGGCTCCCCACCGTGCAGTCTACCCGAATGGAGATTCGTGGTAACGCGGAAGAAGCGGGTAGCTTGCAGATCATCACGAACGATGTTGCACCCGTGGCCGTGCAGCCATCCGAACGGTACCAGGAGGAATCGCGTACCGGATTCCACCCGGAATCGAGCGGAGCCGGTCAGGTCGGGCCGAGGGGTTGATGTAGATGGCACACCCTGTGCTCGATCAGCAGACCGTAATGAATGGGGGTGGCCCGGTAGCGGGTCCGCCCCCGGAGGAAGGTTCCATGAGCTACGACAGCGAATGGGTGTCTAAGCAGGTACCCAACATTGTGGCCGCGATGGCGGTTGGTTCGATCCTTACCTTGATCGTACTGCGGGCCGCAGGGTTCCGCTTTTCATTCGGTGTCAACGTAGGAGGTGGTTCGTAACATGGGAAAGTACAGTTACCTTATCGCCGGGATGGTGGCCGGTGCCGTGGTCTATCACTATTGGCAGAAGGGGATGGGATAGGCAATATGAGGTTCTTGGGACCACGCTTCATTATTGCCATGACCGTAGTGGTTTGCGCCACCGTCCTATACGGAGTTGGATTGGTGGCGCAAACCCAAATTACTCCGGTGGAACCACAGAGTGTGTTCACTCTGTATGGTGCAGTATTGGGTTATTTGTTCGGTTCTCATGATAACCCTACGGCTGCCGGAGAGAAAGAAAAACCACTAGTTTAGTGAAAGGAATAGTAATGAATGTACAGGACGACGCACAGGCAGCGGTGGCGGCAGCCGAAAAGGTCCGTGACGACCTCGCCGCAAACCCCGCTCCTACTCCTACCCCCACGGGTATCGAATTCGTAGAGATTCACTACGTAGACGGTACCGTAACGCATCTTGTACCGGAGGGTTCGGGTGAACCTACCCCTACCGATGGCGGTGGTTCCGATGCCTCACCCGTAGGCAACTCTCCCGAGCCGGAAGCTCCGCCCGAGCATGAAACGCCGGGTACGCAGACGGAGGCCGCGTAGCCATGACTTACGGTTTCGCTCTACTCACTATGGGCACCCTACTGGTATACAGTGGGTGGTCTAACAATTCCATAGCCGACGTGCTTAAAGGATTGGGTAAAAACCGTACCAGTGGAGCGGGCGATACCGGGTTTGTGTCCCTAATCACCGGAGCCGGGAATGCAGTTAAACCCGGCTCCGGTGGTGAAGGTCCGGCAACTGGTGTGGGTGGGAAAGTCCCACGCGGACTTACTACCTTCGATGGTGTGCCCGTGTGTAAATGGATCGCTGACGAACTACAGTGGGCTAGGGACCACGGATGGAACGGTAGCCTTACGTCAGGCTACCGCAGTAAGCAACATCAAGCGGAAGTCTGTGCTACGGGAGTGAAGCCGTGTGCTACTCCCGGCACGTCGAACCATCAAGGTAAGGCGTTCCCTAAATGCGCGGCAGATGTGAGTGAACCCGAACAGCTTGATCGTGTGCTATCGAAAAAACCAGTACGCAAACTTCATTACACCGGTAAGTCTATCGGTGATATTCCCCACTTCTCGTCAGGACTGAACGGAGTATGAATAACAAAGCTGCCATACCGATCAGCGCCCTAGTTACGTTCGGTGTCATTACTTTGGGCGATATACAGGCCAATGGCCGTCTACCGGGTACCCGCGAATGGCTAGGGTTCGTGGTGGTATACACCATGCTATCCGCAGGCTCAGACTTGGGTATTCCTGTAGCTAATGGGTTCGCAATACTAGTAATGATTACCGTACTGCTAACGCGAGGGTTGGAAGCGTTGCAGTTCGTAACTGGCAAGATAGCCAAACCGAAAAAGAAAAAGAAAGGTACCGGTACTGTACCTGCCGGTCCCGAAGTACAGAAAGCGTAGGCAATCATGGATCGTATCTTCGACGTACTCGCAGGTATCACCGCCGTGGCGATGGTTACTACCATTGTCGCTCACAAAAACACGTCAAAGGTTATCGCGTCGGGTGGCAAAGCGTACGCCGATGCCCTTAGCGCAGCTATGAGCATCCGATAATGCCACCGCCCTACGTAGCAGTTGCAAACCGTAAACCTGCGGAGACTTTTCCCACTCTCGCACCGTCACAGTTGAATGAGCGGCTACGAGAGGTAATCGCTCCGCAGGAGGCACCCGAGAAGCCACGTCAGGGTGACGTACCCGCAAGGCCAGCACGGATGCCAATGTATGCTGTACTCGCTAAGCGTCAGAAACGTGCGATCATGGCAGAGGGTCAGTCAGGTGCCATGCCTAAGACCGCGTTCGCACTCCTAGTCGGTTCACCACAGGGTAAGTCACTTACGTGGGATGAGCGGGCTAACATCGAACGGCAGCAGCCGGAAGCATTCGGTAGCCGATTCGCAGTTTCACCACAAACCGTAGACGAGATGCGTATTCGTACGCTAATGGGAGTGTGAGCAGATGCCGCCCGCATTGAAAGTCAAAACCGCAGGACTCCCACGGTGGGCATGGATCGCCATGTTTACCGGTGCCGTAGGGATAGGACTATACCTACGTCACAAACACAGTATGGAAGAAGAACCACCCGCAGAAGAAGAAGAAGCGTCTGTGCCGGAAGATACTCTGGAAGGGTTGGAAGGTACGGAATCAGCCGGTGGGCTAGCCGCAGCCGGTTTGGTTGGACCCGCACAGGGTCAGATTACCCCTGTCGAAGCTCCATATATTCCACAGGGATTTGTGGACATATTTGAATCGCAGGATGCCACTATCGGCGCTCTCGCGGAACGCGAACCCGGTGAACGTGTGGAAACGATCCGTGAAGTCGAACCTATCGGTGAAGGGAGTAATCAGGGCATGGGTGGGGGTGGCCCGTCCAATCGCAAACCTCACCATGCGGCTCCGAAAAAACCCAAAGCGAAAAAACCACACAAACCTGCTCGTCAGCGGCCACCGAAAAAACACCGTAAACCACCTCGTAAACGTAGGCAGGCCGTAGGGAAAGGACACCCGGCACGATGAATAAAGATGATGCCACTATCATCATCCTTTTGATCGGTGAGGCGTCGGGTGTCTTTGCTGGTTTCTGCCCGTCATGGTTCACCGTAGCGTCACCGTTCTTTCATGAGCAGGAGGCACGTGACGGTAACATTAAACGCATTCGTGCGGGTGAGCTTGCAGCTACCGCTATCGTACTAGCTACGGGAGCGGCAGTCTCAATGCGTAGCAGTAACAATCTCCCCCTGTACGCTTCGCTTATCATTAGCGCTATTTTCGTAGGGGGGTATGAGTACCAGATCGCCCACCCGTCCACCGAGGATAGTGGGTATGATGGCTAAGATTCCACAGTCAGGATGGGCAGCCCTGTGGATAGCTAACGGTGGTAGTCCCGCTAAGGCTGACCTAGCCTCTGCCGTAGTCATGGCCGAGAGTGGAGGAGATTCCACTGTGGACACTAACCCGTGTTGCAAGGGTGGGTACCAGATCAACGTGGAAGTAGGTAATACTTCCCGTGCGTGTGCCATGAATGCGGTGTGTGCTACCCGTTGGGCCATCAAAGAGAGTAAGAACGGACGTGACTGGTCCGCATGGGAAGCGTACACTAACGGTTCATACCGTCAGTTTTTGGGTGGAAGTGGTAAAAAAGTACCACGCACGAAACGTGGCGCACAGAAAATGGTGGACCTTGAACTAGGCCCACTAAACGTACCGCTACCCGGACCCGACATTAATCCACTATTCCCATCGCTTCCATACCTTAAGGGAGGGGTAGAAGATTTGGGAGGGCTAGCGGAAGGTCTGCCCGTAGTAGGTGGACCCGTTAAAGCCCTTACGGATATTTCCGCATTCTTTGTCGGGTTGGGTGAACTTGTCCTTACCCCCGAGGGTTGGCTAAGGCTCGCAAAGCTAATCGGTGGAGCCATACTCGCCCTGTGGGGGCTACGTATAGTAATCCGTGAGAGTACGGGTACCGATCCCGTCAACGCGGCTACCAAAACCGCAACCAAAGGTGCGGAGCTAGCCGCTCTCGCCGCTACTGTTAAATAGGAGGAACAATGTTCGGCGAGCCATTCCTAGATATGCTCCGTATACACGGTGATAAGTTCCATGATCGCCTGTGTGAGATTCGTGACAGCTTGGGCAGTATCGCTCAGAATACTGAAGCGCAGGTAGCACGTAATCAGTGGGTACGTAAGTCGGTGGAAGTCGCCAAAGAATCTACCGAACAGCTACGTAACAATGAGGCGTATGGTTGGCTCATTCGTGACGTGGCCGTAACCTCTGAATGTGAAATCTTTGTCAACTCCCCTATGGGACAGGGGTTCGCTTGTAAACTCAAAGCAGGCGAACGGGATAACGTACGATGGTACGTCCCGCCCGGTTCCATAGTGTTTGTCAAAAACCTAGCCGCAGCGGTCGGGTTTGCCAACCTCAATATAGAGTCACTCGTTACCGGTACCCGCGACGCCGCGACCGGTAAGAGTGAGGAGCATATAGACCTCCCGCGCTTGGAGCCTGTACCTAGCGGTAGCCCACTTGATGAGGTACATGTACCGTAGATGTACGCGCTCAATAATGTCACCACGGCTGACGATTACACGGACGCCAATACCCTACCATGCGCTGGCTCCACTGAGCTAGACATTACTGTGGGTAACAATGCCATACTGATTCAGTATGCGTTTCGTGAACACGGCCTAAGTAGTACCTCCCCCACGTGGACCCCGGAAAATGGCCTTTTCATGCCGCCGGGGTTCCACATACGTGGGCGTAACGTCGAGGCTGTTCGTGTACGTTCCGCAGTCAAAGGTAAACCCGCACAGGTGACGATAGAGGCAGTTAGCTAATGCCGGGTGAGGACCGCTGGCGCGGACAAAACAGCATGACTAACGCTAGCGCTGAGGATCAGGAACGTGCAGCCGAACGAAACCCCGAGAGTAGTGACACTCCTAGCTCTAGTGAGCCTATAGACGTTAAAATCCTACCTAACGATGAAGTAGAACCCATTGTAGAACCAGGACCGGAAGGTCCGGAAGGTTTAGGGCCGGGACTACGGTACCGTTACAGTGCTAACGCACCCGAACCAGAGGGGACCACCGCAGGGCCGGGTCACTACTTTTATGCAGGTGGTGTAGGTCCGCCCCCAGGTACCCTCTACCTTACGGTGAAAGACCTAGAGGAAGTTGACGTTAGTAAATACATATCCCTATGGGACGACTCTACTACCACTCCCCGAGGCTTTGTATTTGTCACTCAACCCGGTGTTCATGACGTACTGTTGATCTACCGGATAACTGGTGCCGCCACGCTACAAGAACCTGTGGGTAAAGAAAAGTATTTCAAGATACCCGTAGAACTTATGGTGGTCGGTAAAGTACCGGAAAACTTTGAAGAAGTAGTGGAAATCACTTTCTACCGTACCGGTGATAAAGGCGCACAAGGTGAAAAAGGTGAACCCGGTGAAAAAGGTGCTACCGGTGAAAAAGGTGAAAAAGGTGCTACCGGTGAAAAAGGGGAAAAAGGCACTACTGGTGAAAAAGGGGAAAAAGGTGCGACCGGTGAAAAAGGTGAAAAAGGTGCGACCGGTGCGGAAGGTAGGTGGGCGTCCCTAGCGTACAGTCATCTAACTAATACGGAAGAAACTGAACCCGCAGTCGGGAACCTTAAGTTCAATGCTGGCAAAACTTCACTGTTCATAAGTGAGACTGACGGTGACGGAGGCGGTATCTCCGCGTACCTGGCTACGTGGGATGATTCCACCACTACTGCTCTGCGTGGTTTTGTGATGATACGCAAAGTGGGTACTCCCGCAACCTTCGCCATATACAAAGTCACGGGCGCTCTAGTGGATAAAGGTACGTGGGATTCTATTCCCGTAGCGCTTGTAAGTAGTAATGGTGCGTTCGGTAATGGTGACAAAATCAGCGTTGAGTTTTACCGTACCGGTGATAAGGGTGAACAGGGTGAAAAAGGGGAAAAAGGTGCTACCGGTGAAAAAGGGGAAAAAGGTGCTACCGGTGAAAAAGGTGAAAAAGGTGAAAAAGGAGAACCAGGCCCACACGTACTAACTGAGACCACCGAACCCATCGAATTTAAAGATGGTGGTGCGGTACTACGTGAGGAAATCCACACCGAAGTTCCCGAAGCCAATAATCACCTGATAAAGCTAAAAGCACTCGCAGAAAAAGCCGCTGAATTGGCTGTCCGTGGTGGAACGGCTGTAGCTAAAACTTTCGTGCGGGCAATCGCCAATGGGTTTGAACGTACCATTGTTGACGGTGAAGGCCAGTCTAGTTTTCTACAATGGTCACAGAAGGGTAAAAAAGAACCACTCAATGTCAACGCGCGTCAGGTTATAAAGGGGAGTTTGGAAATCCCTAAAGAAGCAACCGAACTCGCAGAAGTTGTGTACCCCTTTGCGATAGCCGAACCCAAAACCGACGCAGTAGTAGTGTGGTCGGTGAACCTAGCTAAAGGCACCCCATACGCACAGTACCAATTTGAAGCCGGTGTGGGACTAGCTGGACTAACCTTTAAACGTGCCGAAAAAGGATCAGCAGGACGCCTTTACTATATACTCATACTCGGAACCTAAATCGAAAGGAACCCCCATGCCAGATGTATCAATGGAGCGCTACGTTCGTATCCGCAGAGCAGAGCGTGAAATTTCACGTCTACAGGCACTCGATCTAGAGTACCTACTAGGTGGTGGTCGTAACTGTGGACCCGCACCGTGCAATCACAGAGCATTTTCACACGGTGGTAAGGGTGGCGACTGCTCATGGCTACAACTACTCGTCTGCCACATTCTAGGTGTACCTATCAAGTCACCACTAGGGTGGACGGGTACCCTCGTCGGTGAGGGTCATGAGGGACCAGGCCGTATGTACACCATTTACATTAAGGAACCTCAGCAGACCGAGGGCCACACCATCGGACGATTCCACCACCCCGATCATGATCGGTGGTTTGAGTGTGGTGGACGTGACAACCCGCAGCCAGGCGAT
>Ga0164307_10000939_pt1 | contig 13083 bp, 17 predicted proteins | sample Whisoiple_243_MG_FD_110214 | JGI IMG/M metagenome (GOLD analysis project Ga0164307, IMG submission 110214) | Soil microbial communities amended with fresh organic matter from upstate New York, USA - Whitman soil sample_243_MG | ecosystem: Environmental > Terrestrial > Soil > Unclassified >...
ACTCACCGGAGTGGTAACCAGGCTTGAGCGGATCGAGGCCGATCTGCCCATGAACACCAACTTCCACGCCAAGCACAATTTCTCTGCGCCGGCCCAGGATGTTGATCAACTCAGGGAGGGGTTGACCGGCGGCAGCTTCGGCAAGGGCAGCACAGCCGAGCAGGCCGAAGCCAGCGCCCTGATGGAATCGATCGAGCGTTATTCCGGCATTTTTCAAGGCGACGAAATCAGGCTCACGCGACGATTTTCGGATTTCGCACCGGGCGAGGCCATCCTGCCCAACGATGTGCTGTTGTTCAGCGATGCGCAGTCGCGCAACGACCACTCGGAAGAGCCAAGCGAATCGCAGGTCACGCCAGCGCGCTTCGATCCAGAGGCCAGGATCGAGTGGTCGCCGGTCTGGTCACTACGTGACGGACGCTTCAGGTACATTCCGACCAGCCTCCTGTATTTCTTCTACCGCGGGCCCGCCGCCTTCCAAGCCGATTCCAACGGCTGCGCGGCCGGCAACACCCTCGAGGAAGCCATCGTTCAGGGCTTCCTTGAACTCGTGGAACGCGATGCCTATGCGATCTGGTGGTACAACCGGTTGCAACGGGCCGAGATCGACCTCGACCAGTTTGACGACTCTTATGTCCGCGATCTTCGGAGCCAGTTGGCCGATCGCGGCCGCAAGCTTTGGGTGCTCGACGTCACCAGCGATCTCGGCGTACCCACCTACATCGCGATTCTGCACTGGATGCAAAACGGACACGAAAATATCGAATTCGGCTCCGGTGCGCATTTCGACAAGCGCATCGCGTTGCTGCGTACGTTGACCGAGCTCAACCAGTTTCTGTCGATCGGCTTCATGGAGGGCGGCACCGGCGAGAAGCCGAGCCTCGATGGCGAAACGCCGCTGTTCCTGAAGAATTATCCTTTCCTGACGCCGGTCAGCAATCCGTCACTGCCATCGGGGCTGGATTTCGGTCCGCTCGACACCACGCGCGCGCAGGTGAACGCCTGCGTCGAGATCGCCCGGCGCGCCGGGATGGATTTTCTGGTGCTCGACCAAACCCGGCCTGATGTCGAGGTACCGGTCGTCCGCGTGATCGTTCCGGGCCTGCGGCATTTCTATCGCCGCTTCGGGCCGGGTCGGCTCTACGATGTACCGGTAAAACTCGGCTTGCGAGATCAGGCGATACCGGAAAGCGAACTCACGCCATATCTTCCCCACAGCTGAGAGTGATCCGGCGTGCGCGCTGCCAGCAAAAAGCCAACGTCACGCGTCGCGCCGTCCGTAGTTGCCGCCAGACTGAGCGCGCATGTCGCGCTCGAGCCGCAGCCGGATGGCAACATCCTCGCCTGGTTTAACGGCTATTCGGTGGGCCTCGGCAAGTTCAGCGCGGCTGCCGCGGCGCAGGCGCATCATTTGCGCACAGGCCTTCCGCTCAAGTCGTTTGCCGCAGCACGCAGCGCAACCGTCAGGGAAATCGATCTGCTGGTCCGCCGGCTCGCGCGCAGCGGCCTGCTGGAATACCGCTTCGGCCCGCCAAAAGACGGCAGCGACCAGGTCGTCATCGAACCGCAGATGCCGGAATATTGGCCACGAGCGGCAAAACTCGCAGCGAACGATCGCATCGTACTGTCACGCTTTGCTTGCATGCGCCGGCGTAGCGATGAGATGATCCTGGAATCACCGCGGGCCGCTGCCTTGTTCAGGATCAGCAATCCGAAGATCACGACGGCGCTGACGTCACTTGCGACACCGCAGACGCTCGGCAAGCTGCGACGGCAGGATGGTTTTCCTGGCGCGGAGCTGATTGGCCTGTTACTCGATTGCGGGATGCTGTTCAGGGTCGCCGCCGGCAGCGCTGGCTTGCGCGCCGACGAAGGCGACGATAACCTCGTGCTCTGGGATTTCCACGATCTGCTGTTCCATATCCACTCCACCGAAGGCCGGCAGGCCAATCCGCTGGGCGGCCGTTATCCCTATGCCGACACAATGCCGCCGCCGCCATCGGTGCGCGCCACCTGGCCCGGCAAGGCCATCGACCTGCAGCAGCTCTTGCCTGAATCCAACAACACGGGTTCGAGCGCGCTGAACCTGTTCCGCGCACGCCATTCGACGCGCGATTTCGACGATAACAATCCGATCACGCTTACCGAGCTCTCCCAGTTCCTCGACAATACCGCGCGGATCAAGGCGCATTGGGAAAACCGCGCCGATCTCGGCGACGGCAGCGGTCCGATGATCGCCTACACCGTGCGGCCCTACCCGTCCGGCGGCAGCAGCTACGAGCTCGAACTCTACCTGACCATCGCCAATTGCAAGGGATTGGATCGCGGCTTCTATCATTACGACGCCGACCGTCATGCACTCGTCCCGATCGCCGTCCAGCCCCAGGATCTCGAAGCCCAGCTCGACTCCGCGATCCTCGCGATGGATGCGCCGAACGTTCCGCAGGTGCTGATCACCATCGCGGCGCGGTTCGATCGGATCTCATGGAAGTACAGCTCGATCGCTTATTCGCTGGTCCTTAAAAACGTCGGCGTCATGATGCAGACGCTTTACCTGATGGCGACGGACATGGGGCTCGGCGGCTGCGCGATCGGCAACAACAATATCGACCGCTTCGCCCGGATGACCGGCATTGAATTCCATGTCGAGGGACCGGTTGGACAGTTCGCGCTGGGGCGTGCCTGGATCGAGCCTGAATAGAGAACGCGCGCCATGGAAGAGCCTGAAGACGACGGCAGCGGAAGCCGCACCCCCGCGATTGCGGGACTGGCCATCGCGGTGGTCCTGCTCGTCGCCGGGCTTTGGCTCGCGCACGAACTGACGGCAGCCAGCAAGATGCAGGACTGCGTGATGTCGGGTCGCACCAATTGCAACGTGATCGAGCCGGCTCGATAAAGCGTTAGGCTAACCAGGGCTCGGAGCGGCGGCGCGAGGGCACCACAATCCGCCGCTAGTTGCAGGGATGGCGCCGGCCATCCTGGCCCCGATAGTTGGCCGAAGACTGCCCACAGAACCGATCGAAACCGTCGTAGATCCCGTAGGGAGCGCCGTTGACCGGATAAACCACGCGATCCGGCGGAACGTTGGTGCCGGGATAGAAGTCTGGCGGGCCGTAGTTGTGCAGGTAGATCTCGTCGATGCTATGGGCATAATGGTGATGGTGCCGGACGTGCACGTCCGCATCGGCGGCAAATGACGGCACGGAGGCCGACAGCAACATTGCCGCAGAAACCAGAAGCCTGATTCGCATCGCCTGTCCTCGTGTTCGACCGGTATCTTATCCGTTTCGCTCCGGGCGGCAAACCACGTAGGGGCTTGGTTACGCCCGATCCTGCAACCAGTGTTTCCTAAGCCGCGAGCAAGGGCAATAGGAAGGGACGCCACACCCGCGGTTTCCCCACCAGCCGTGCTCGAATGGGCACATCGGACCACTGCAAACAGATCGGGCCGCGGACCAGCGGCCATCCGCAGGCCGGCTTGACGACCACGCTAACTGCCGCGATTTTAGTCAAAATCGACCCCAAGCTCGTCCCGGAAGCTCACGTCATGCGCTGGCATATCGTCCGATCCAGTCTGCCGATCGCGTTGTTAGCTGCTTGCCTGCTCTTCGGGACGTGCCCGCGGGTATCGGCTCAACCTGGGAGCGCCGGGGGAAGCATTGGCGATAGCGACCGGAATTTGTCCGGCCCACGAAACGACGAGACCGACCGGTCTGGCAATGGCGACATTGAGAGCTTCAATTGCACCTGGCTATTTGCGGGTATGGGATGCCATTCATCAGGGGTGCTGCCGGCGATCATTTCGCACGGCAAACTCATCGTGCCAAACGGAAGCGGACACGTCGATCCCGATGGCACCATCAACACGATCGGTTACGCCAATGGCGTCACTCAAACGGCAGTCGGGCGGCTGTCAGGCAATGCCGGATCCGGGACATTCAAGCGGTCAAACGGCTGCCGCGGTACCTGGACGGCGATCAAGCAATAGGCGATGGGTGCCGAAAATTGGTCGGGGCAGCTGGATTCGAACCAACGACCTGCAGTACCCAAAACTGCCGCGCTACCAGGCTGCGCTATACCCCGGCGATCCCTGAAACGATGTCGATACACGCTTAAGGCAGCGCCAGCAAGGAGCCGCCTCGTCCGATCGCGCCCTCTCAATGGCCGTTGAACAGCGGATGGCCGACACGATCACCGGGCTTGATGCCGTATTTCTGGGCGGTGCCGGCGATTACTTCGAGCACCCCTTTGGCAAGCCCGTTGGACGGAATGATCGTGGTCGACAACGGCTCGGTGTTTTCGGCGATCCGCAAGATGCGGCCGTCGGCACGAATGAAGATCATGTCGAGCGAGATGTAGGTGTTCTTCATCCACATCGAAACTTGCTGCTCGGGCGAGAAGTCGAACAGCATCCCTTTCCCGTCAGCCAGTTCCTTGCGGTACATCAGGCCGGTGGTCTTTTCTTCCTCGGTCGTCGCCATCTCGACCGAGAACACATGGACACCCGTCTTGGTAACGATCTCGAGCGGTTGAACGCTTGCCGCCCTCGCCTCAATCCCTGTGAAAGCCCACAGCGCGATGACCGACGCCATAATCCGAAACCAGGACCGCAGCGGCACCTGACCGACACACCGATTCAAATTCATCGACACTACTTAACCCCGAGGATTTCGCCCGGCGGGACCCTATCCCGATGATCATGGCAAATACCAGCCGCGGGGAACCCCCGCGAAGATCATTTTGACGAGATCGGGCGGAGATTGGGATGACCCGTCGGAAGGGCAATCGGACGGCTAGTGCGACGACAGGCCCGGACCGGACTCCGGCTGGATTTCAGCGGCCATCATGCCCTTCGATCCCGGCCCGAACCGAACCAGCACATACTGGCCGGGCCGCAGTTCGGTCATGCCGAAACGGCGCAATGTCTCCATATGCACAAAAATATCCGGAGTGCCCTCGCCGCAGGTCAGGAAGCCAAAGCCGCGCAGCCGGTTGAACCATTTGACCTGCGCCCGCTCCAGCCCACTGGTCGGCGTAACGCTGACATGGGTCCGGGGCGGCAACATCTGGGCGGGATGAATTGCGGTGGATTCATCCATCGAAAGAATACGGAACGCCTGATAGCCCTTGGCCCGCTGCACACATTCGCAGACCAGACGCGCGCCCTCATAGGCGGTCTGATAGCCATCGCGGCGAAGCACCGTAACGTGTAGCAGCACGTCCGGCCAGCCATTGTCAGGAACAATGAAGCCGTAGCCCTTTGACGCATCGAACCACTTGATGACGCCGCTGATTTCGATGAGGTTGGCGGCGCTGTCGCCGAGCCCCGAAAACGCGTCCATCGCGGGATCGCGATCGGCTGAGAACTCGCCAGGAGTCATCCGTTCCGCCCCTAGTCTGCTTTGCCCAAGCCTGTCGGATCCCACCACGCCTGGCGATGGTCCTCCCAACTTTTTGGACTCAAATCCGTCCGACCCCATAACCCCGGACCCCACACATTATCGACACCCGCCCACCGCGAAGGTGCCTGAACACGCGCCCCATCCATGAAAACTCATGATGCTGCCACGCGAATCTCTCGAATCAAAAGATAACACTCCCGCTTGCCACGCATAGCCAAAAAAACGAATTCGCGCAAAGCTATGAACAGCCTTGCACAGCCGCGAATCAATTGGGCGTTAGTTGTTAACAAAGGGACCGAGTGTCTCCCCGATGTCACAGCGGATGACCAGATCAGCGATATTATCCAGTTCAGTAGGCTCGTTGTTGATGATGATGAGCCTTGCACCGTTGTTTTTGGCCATCGAAGGAAATCCGGCTGCCGGCCATACCACCAGCGAGGACCCGATCGCCAGGAACATATCGCAATGCTGCGCCAATTCTGCAGCGCGGCGCATCGCGTCTTCTGGCATGGCCTGACCAAAAGAGATGGTGGCAGTCTTTACCGGTTCGTCGCAGGTGACGCAGTCAGGGGCAGCACCGTCAATTTCGAAGCGTTGCCTGACCCAATGCAGATCGTAAGCCTGTCCGCAGCCGATGCAGCGCGCATATGTGGTGTTGCCGTGCAGTTCCACGACATGGTCAGCGGCGAAGCCTGACATTTGATGCAGATTATCAATATTCTGGGTAATGATCGCCGGGATCTTGCCAGCTTTGTAGAGCGAAGCGAGCGCGCGGTGGCCGCGCCCGGGTCGCGCCGCCGAAAACGTCGGCGCCATCGCAAAGCGACGGCGCCACGACTCGTCGCGGGCCTCGGAACTGGCGACAAATTCATCGAACGGGATCGGGCGATAGCGGGTCCACAATCCACCCGGCGAGCGGAAGTCGGGAATGCCGCATTCCGTCGAGATACCGGCACCGGTAAAAGGCACGATAGTGGATGCTTCGGCTATCATGTCGCCGAGCTGTTCAACGCCACTACGAAGATCCGATGCAATCACGGAACTATCCGAAGGATGATGGCCGCGCCAACTATAGCATGGCCGTCCGGATTGCCACTTACTGTCCGGTCAAATGCAGATCAGGAAATCTATCGATTGCCTGATCGCGCAACCTTTCGATGCTCAGTGAATTCAGATCGATCGTGCCATGTGAGTCTTCCGAGTCTTCCTCCTTCCCGCGAACCAGAAACTCACAAGCAGGGCGGAAGCCTTATCCACCAAGTCATAGCCGCTATCACGCGCACAATCACAATCCTGCAACGTCGTTTCCCAATTCGCGCCCCAATCGCGATCGCCAATGGATATGAAGACGAATCAAAAGGATATGCGATGACCGAACAACAAGACCGTCTTGCTCGCGAGCGCGAAGAAATCGTGGCGCGGGTTGCAAACTTCAAAGCTACCCAGAAAAAATTCGAACGAGAGCGCGAAGAATATTTTGTGACCACGCTCGAAAACGCCCGAAACGGATCTGACGGCTGAGCGCTGCGGCACTAGAACGCCTTCTTGATGCTCGTCACCCAGAACCCGTCATTCCCCTGGCGGGGTCAGAGTTTCGGCCAGTGCGACTCCGCCAGACACAAAAAAGCCCGGGCATCTTTCCGGGCTTTTCGTTTCACCAGTGATGGCGCCAATGGCGATGGTGGTGCCCGCCGTGGCAGGCGTAGGGATCGGGACCGTAATCGGCCTAGGCTGGGCCATCGTAAGCTGGACCGTAGCAACCGTAGTATCGAGGTCCGTAATACGGTCACAACGTGCCATAAGCGCCGGCCGCGAGACCAAAAGCGAGTCTTGGGCCGAAGCCGCGCGGCTTCTGTCGGCCGTGCGTCACCGTACTGGCGTCCACCACTGCCATGGTTGCAAGACTGCCAAGGTCTTCATTTCGGAGGCTGCAGGCCCGGGCTATTGGCCCATCGATCAAGGTTCTCGATGACCTTCTCGTGGCTGGGTCGCGTTGCCGGCTTCTGATCCTTCGAGCTTCGGGGAAGCTTGGTTTCCTTGCTCATGAGCGTGCTCCGAAGTTCGCACCTTAACTCACTCCGTCATCCAGTCAATAGATAACATATTGATATTGCTGTTTCTTTACTAACTTAGCTTGCTTTCAGTAGCCCGCGGAACCAAACTTCACTTAGCGGAGTTAGCTAATTACTCAATTGGCTAAATTGGGGCACATATCCATGAACGACATGCGCGGCGAACGACTGCAGATCATGCTTTCCCCGGACGAGCTTTCGGTCATCGATGATTTCAGGTTCCAACATCGAATGCCCACGCGGGCTGCCGCGGTGCGGGAGCTGTTGCGACTGGGCTTAACGGCGATCGCCACCGCCGGTGACGGGCAGAAATCCAGCAACTACGGCATATTCGGCCGGGGCGAGAACAGTTCCCGGGAAAGCGAAGGTGGCGCTGAAGCCTGAGGCTCATTTCATCTGAACCTCTTGCTTTGTGCTTGTTTCATGCGCCTGGCAGCGAACCAAATTATCCTTCGTGAAACGGAAGCGGAGGAACGACTGGCCGATTTGCGAATTGAGTAACCGACGTCGTCAGCTCAATCGGAGTAGGGGATGATTTTCAAACTGATCAAGCGCTGGAGCCGCCAAGACAACGCGCCCCCGCCCCCGAAGGGCGAGGATACTTCCAGCATGGCTGACCTGGTCCGGCTGCTTGAACGAGAAAAGGAGACCGCTAAATAATTTTTTGGCGCCTCCATATGAGAGTAGTGCCGGCGACGCTGTCGGCTTGAGAGACCCCGTGAGCTTTCCGGCAGCGGGGTTTTTCTTTAAACCTCTTTCGTAAACTGAAGCAGATAATCGGCTGGGGATATTCTGGCCCAGATTCCAGCAGCGCCCCGTAGCGAGCATATTCCGCTACGTCCGGCGCTGCTTCATTTCATTGACGCCTTGCTCTTTGGGGGACGAGCGCACTGATCCGCCCAACCTCACCAGAAAGCTCGCGCTGGCGTCTGAGACCTCTTCAGCAAGCTTAGCGTTCGCTGGTCGCGGAGTTCGGCGAACTGGTCGATCGAAAGTTCGGAAAGTTCATTGGTCACCTTCGCGGCCGTAAGCATCGCGGACAGTCTCCAGTGAAGAACATAATAGTGCGAGCGGCTGCAGAACGAACCGCACGCCATCCGCACGTTATCGGTGCCCTTGGTGCATTTTGCTGCTATTTTCTGCCCCGAACAGCCTGCGATGGCCAGAAATCACGCAATGATCAGGAGATAGAAAATGCGTTATCTTCACACCATGCTGCGCGTCCGCAATCTCGATGCCGCGCTGAAATTCTATCAGGATGCTTTAGGTCTGAAGGAGGTTCGCCGCATCGACAACGACAAGGGAAAATTCACGCTGGTGTTTTTGTGCGCGGCCGAGGATGAGCATTTGCTGAAGAACCTTCCCAAGACCCGCGGTGCGCCGCTGGTCGAGCTGACCTACAATTGGGAAGAGGAAAAATATGGCGAAGATCGCTATTTCGGTCACCTCGCCTACGAGGTCGACGACATTTACGCGACTTGCGCTCACCTGATGAAGCTCGGCATCACCATCAACCGTCCGCCACGCGATGGCCAGATGGCGTTCGTCCGCTCGCCGGATCTGCATTCGATCGAGCTGCTGCAGAAAGGGGACGCAAAGGCACCCGCCGAGCCGTGGACCTCGATGCCAAATACCGGTCATTGGTGAGGTCTTTCTGACCCTGCCGCCGGAACCAGGATGCTCTCAGCGCATTCTCTTTGCAGACGAGAAATTCATGGAGGCGAAGATGGGAAGAGGACTTTTGCTTTGGCTGCTGGGTGTGCCGATCCCGGTGATTATTCTGCTGTGGCTATTCTTCGGCCGCTGAGGCGGTTCATTCCTGCGTTCAAATTATCGGGCCTCGTCGCGGTTTGGCGGTCCTTTTTTTTGACTGGATGGCACGAGCACGTACACGCACCTTTTCATCAGACTCTCGCGTGATCGCGAGAGCTGTGAGTCGACAACAACAAGCGGATCACGATTGTAGCGTCTGCACGGTTCGATCGGGGTTATTGATTGCATCGATTCCGGGTGGGTACGGCCGCAACCGTGATTCCGGTTTCCCCTTAATCAATCTGAACGAGTGCTCGCCGACGTGGGGTGACGATGTCGATGCAGAGATATCGCGTCGCCGATGAGCGGACGGGACAGCGCACGGGTCAGCGCCTGCCGTTGACCCCGGCGCTGATCGAACCGCCGACCTTCACGCAGGTATCGCTCCCGTCGACCGCCACAAAACCCGGTCCATACGCTGCGCAGACATGGCTGCGGTCAATGCGCTTTGCCGCGAGCGGCTTCCCTGATATCGCGTCCCCGGAAGGCTTCTGACGAGCAAGGGGATCGGCTGCGGCCGTCGAAATCGAGAGCGTTGCCAACGCGACGATGAGCAGGATGTTTCGCATGGCGCGTTTTATCGCGCGCGGCCGCGTCGTCAATCGTGATCCTGCTACGTTGCGGCCATCCGGAAATCCAGGACTGTCGCGCTCGGCATTCTGGCACCCATTGCAAAACGGCGCTGTCCAGCGACTTGCCCGACTGCCCAAACGCCACTATACGTTCGGCCGCTGACGTCCTGATTGGTCACCCAACTCGGGCACGGCATGGCGCCATCGGCACCAAAGCGTTGATTTGCCGGACTATTTGCTGTGACAGGCGAAACGGCCACGGCGCGACCCAGCCGGTCGCGGCGAGGATTTGAGGTTTCGCTCCCTTCGTCTATCGGTTAGGACGCCACCCTTTCACGGTGGAGAGAGCGGTTCGATTCCGCTAGGGAGCGCCACCGGAATCAAAGACTTGGCCAGATCGCCCTTCCCTATGTCCAATGGCTGTCCCCATATCCAGCCATGGATGTTCATAGGAGGCCGCAAGCGATGACTGATGCGCTCGGTAAGGACCCTCGGGAGATTTGGGCGGCGGCCACGGCGATGCACATCGTGGACGGCGCGCTATCAGCGAGCGAGCGGTCCGGCGGACCGTTGCCCAACGCCGATCAGGTTGCGCTGCTGCGCGAGATTGCAAAGCGCGCCTTATGGCACATTCCAAATTCAGCTGACGAAGTCCGCAAGCTGGTTCGCTATATCGATATCGAAAACCTCAGACAGCCGAATTCATTCGACGAAGATCCGCCGGGCGGATGAGGTCTCAGAGCTGAAGCGCGCGACCGCGGCACCACATGGATGGAATGACCAGGGCAACCCTGTAGATCGCCGCCCTTACATTGGGGTCATATTCGCGACGATTCCGCGCCTGTGCGATATTGCTGGGATTGCCTTCATGTCAGATGACTGCAGCCCTTTGTTGATTCGCGCTATGACTGCATCGAATTCAGGTCGTTCTCATTCATCCATCCAATTGAAAAGGCCGGCGACGAGGCCGGCCCTTTCCTCCGTTCCTGCTAGAGAAACTTAGTACCGCGAGACGGCCGGCCCACCGAACGTGTAGTTGAGGCGGACGGTGCCCATGTCGACGTCCTGACGGATGTTGTCGATACGGGAGAAACCTCCCCCGAACGCCGCCGTGCCATTGAAGCTGACGTCGCGGCTGCCCATGAACAGGTGGTCATATTCGAATGCGACCGACCAATGCGGAGCGAAGCCGATTTCGATGCCGGCTCCGACCGCGCCGCCCCAACGGGTTTCGCTGGCCTCGTCGAAAGCAATGCCACCTACGATGCCGTTGTATTTGTCATGCGTGGCAGCCGCGCCGCCCTTCACATAGGCAAGCACGTTGTTCCAGGCATAGCCAACCTGGCCGGTAAAGAGGCCGATCGCATCGATCCTGCTCTGGTTCGTGAACGTCGGGATGCCGGCGAGAATGGCAAGCGCGCTCGTATTCGAGCCCGACAGGTCGGCCCAATCGCCTTGGGCTTCAACGCCGAACACCCAGTTGGCCGCCTGCCAGCGGTAACCGATCTGACCGCCGGCGAGGCCGCCGGTCGCATCATGGCAACCTTCCGCCACTGGGATGATCGGGCCTACGCCGTCAATATTGTTGATATCCCAGCACTTGTGGGACGAGCCACCACCGCCGTTCAGACCGATGTAGAAGCCGGTCCAGTCATAGACCGGCGCGACCATCGGGGGAGCCTTGTAGACCGGCCGCGCCGCGAGATCGGCTGCTGAGGCAGGTCCCGCCGCCATGCCTAGTGCCACCAAACCGACCGTACCCAGCAAAAACTTCTTCATATCAGTCCCCAGTTTTTCAGTAGCTTCGCGCTATCTCGAATCGCTACGCGGTGTCCAATTTCCGAAGGCAGAATAACTGATTCAGACGGGATTGCAGTTGCGCAAAAGCCACACTGATTACAAATTGTCGTGGTACAACCTGTGCTGGCGGCTATGCGCACGCCATCGGCCGCCGCATCGCGCGCGCTGATTCACGAGAGCGGCACCTATGTGAAATTCACCCGCCGTGCGGCGCTGTTCGCATGAAGTGTCCATCGTGCGAGGACAGTGGTTGAGTCTGCGAGGAGTATCCCCGCCGACCCTGGGCAAGGTCTCACGCCTGCAACTGCGGCGCAGCCGGCCCCCCGGTGCTAACGAGACGGACGACGACGCGGAGCCGCGAATGCCCGACGTCTTCAAGACCGAGATCGACAAGACTTGGTGGTGGGACAAGCGAGCATTGACGCAGTCCGATCGTCCCAGATGAAGTGTTCTATCCGCGCTCGCGTCAGCCCTCCGGCCGGAAGCTTCTGCTAACCCGTGCGATCTGAAGACGATGATGGAGGGAAAGTTGCCCAGCGCCTATTGCGGCATCAGGTCCGCCTCAGGCGATTGAGGCGGCGTCGGACTTGAGACGGCTGGGGGCGCGTTCCGCTTCTTCTGGTACAACCGCAGAGCTATCAAGAATGGCAGAAGGAAAGCGAGAAGAAGCCCGAAGACCACGATCCCATAGAGGATCGCCTTTACCGCCGACCAGACTGCCAGCAGTACGTGCATCAGCGTCGCCCAAATGAGGTACGCTTCCCCCAAAAGCATTGTCGGGTATCCCAGCGCGTACATTATCAGCAATGCCAGTATTGACAGGACCACCGCCGCCAGCATCACCCCCACCAACTTGAGATTTACCAGTGAATCTATGTACTTCTTGGTGTCCGCCAGCATTGCCTTCGCCTCCAAATCCGTTGCCCGAAACTAGCGTCGGGGGACCTACCGTGCAAGGGCTTCGTGTCAATGCTTTAGCTGGTTACCATCAGCCTCACCGGCCACGGCGTCGGCAACCTTGAAGTCCCTGCTCGCAGATATCGGATACTCCTTCGCAAGCGGGCCGAGTGCATCAAGCTCATGCCCAGCGCTCCGCACCCGGCTTCATCACGTGAGGAGCTGCCACGGCCGATGTCGCGCCTCCGTGCCCCAGCGTGCGCAGCCGAAGGCAAACCGGCCACGGTCATCTGTAAAAGTGAATGAGCGGGATGCAGCGCCGCGACGGGGCGCGGCGTTCTGAGCTTCCTAACCCATCTTATTCGCCAGAGGGCGCCTGAGAGGCTGGCGAGCGTGGTGTAAAGAGCTGATGCGGCGTAGGATTCGGTTGCGAAGCCAACCCCATCACCTTCAACCGCGAACGCCACGCCCGCCATGACCGATGATACGATTCTGCCATTCTCGTTTCCAGCCGTTCAAGCCAAGAAA
>Ga0164307_10000940_pt1 | contig 13081 bp, 12 predicted proteins | sample Whisoiple_243_MG_FD_110214 | JGI IMG/M metagenome (GOLD analysis project Ga0164307, IMG submission 110214) | Soil microbial communities amended with fresh organic matter from upstate New York, USA - Whitman soil sample_243_MG | ecosystem: Environmental > Terrestrial > Soil > Unclassified >...
AGTCCAACCCGGCGACGCCCACACTCACCGTGACACTCAATTCGAAGCGCGCGTCGAGCGTCAGGCTTTGTACGCTGCGGCGGATGCGCTCGCCGAGGATCTCGGCGTTGCGGGGCGAGATGCTGCGAGCAAGAACGATGAACTCTTCGCCCCCATAGCGTGCCAATACATCCTCCGGCCGCTTGGTCTTTTCAATGCCTTTGGCTACGGCTGCTAGAACCGCGTCGCCAACCGGGTGACCGAATTGATCATTGACACGTTTGAAATGGTCGATGTCGATAACGAGCACGGCCAGCTTCGTGCCGTGCCTCTGAGCAAACGAGAACTCGTCGCGCGCGCGGCGATCGAAATAGCGACGATTGTACAAACGAGTCAGCGGGTCCCGCAGTGTGAGCTCGAAGAGCGTGAGCAGAGCATGCTCCTCCAGCTCATCCACCATCGAGAATTTGACCAGGGTGGCCGTCGTCCCAAACCTGAGCATGTCACCATCGACCAGCTTCGTCAGCTTCGTGAGCCGCTGGCCGTTCAGAAACGTACCGCTCGCGCTCGCGAGATCTTCGATGTAGATGCCTTCGGGCTTTCGGAAGAGGCGCGCGTGTTCGTCGGCGACGCCGTCGTCCGACAGTAGCAGGTCGGCGCCGTCACGACCGCCGACCAGCACACTCGGTTCGCGCACAGCAATCACCGTACCCAGCTGCGGTCCCTGGAGAACGAACAAGATCGATCGGGATTGCACGAGCGAAAGCCCCCGCGACCTCGGGTCCGCGTCGATGACGGAAGTCGCGCGACGCGCGGTCTCGTCGAAAGGCCCAGGCGAGCTGGATGAACGGCTCCGCACCGCGGCCGAACGCCAGCGGCGCGAGGGAGTGTGGATATGGCTCATCGTGATCTCCGTAGTGCGTGACGACGCAACCTGCGTGACTCGGCGCGTTCACTCCGCGCCTACTTCGTTTGCGTGGCTTCGCTGCTGCGAAGGTTGGTCTTATACTGCTCACTTTGTTCCTGTAGCTTGTTGAACAGCACCTCGGGCGTGAGGCCAAAGGCGGCCGCACACACGAGGTGCTCGAAGAAGTCCTCGAAAGTGAAGAGAGCGCCGGCCGAGCTGGTCTTCGCGCCGAACACGAGCACCACGCCTGCGAGCCCGGCAAGTCCCGAATACAAGGGCGTGCAAAAGAGTCGTGCGTTCGACAACCCGTAATCCGGAATGTCTTTCGCGTCCTTCGCTTCAGCGCGGAGCCTGCCGAGCAATCCTGCCAGCGCACCGCCCAGAAAGAGCAGGGCTCCGGTCCCGATGCGAGTCAGGCCCTCGTAGGGTTTCGGTGTCAAGGCATTCGCCGCGATCGCAATCATCAACAGCGCACACAGGGTCAGCCCGACCATCATTGCCGTACCCCAGGTGCGGTTCCGCGAGGTCACTAGGCTTTCGTAGGTGTCATCCACATACTCATTGATCGTCCGCCGAATCATGCGCAAGACGGCGCGGCTGAGCGCATCTCGTCCCTGGTGCGGCATGGACTTCGTGCTCGTCTGCACGCGCCCGAGCGAAAAGCGTCCCGCCGTAGTCGATGTCTGCAGGACGACGCAGACTTGTTCAGTTTGCTCGTCAGGCCGCGGCTCCGCACCGGCCGAGTCCGCGGGCGCAGCCGACGGCGCGGTGACAGCGCCGGTGATCGACCGCGGGTCGTGCTCCGCTCGCGTATTCAAAAGCGTGGCTTCCTCAGCTGAAAGCTTGAACATGGCTCTTGCCTCTGGCTCGAGAACTGTCGCCGCGCGGTGCAGCTTGAACCGAAGATCCGCTTGACTGCCGATCTTCGAGTCGAGCAGCCGAAGCTCGTCTTTCAATGCTTGGGCGACAACGGTTTCTTTCGGCAGGACCTCGATCAGAGCTTCTTCTGCGCGATGCAAGTGTTTCCAAACCGTGATGTAGCCCGTAGCCGTGACCCAAGACAGAGTGCTGGTCTTGCCTTCGAGCAACGCCGTGATCATGGCGCGTTGCTCCCGTGCTTCGGGGACCACGAGTTCGCGCTGCCCGAGCTCGTCTAGTTGCGTGTCTAGTTGTCTTAGGCGCTGCCGGATCTCTGCGTAGCTGCTTTCATTGCAGCGCTGCGCGCTCGGTAGATCGCGACAAAGCATGGCGAGAATCAACCAGGACGCGATCGCGAACACTAGACCGCCGAGTGCCGTCTGCCATGGATCGGCAGAAAGTCCGTACAGAGCGATCGCCGCGAAGGACGCAACGATTGGTACGGTTGGAGCGAGCAAGACCAGAGACGCTCGGTAAATCGGCTTCGAGGCTGAGGCAGCCAGACCTACCATCACGACCAGTCCGGCCATCGCAAGAACAAGAGAGTCAGTCGAGAAGTTCATCGTCGTCCACGCTCCTGCCTGTGCTCGGCCGCGAATGCCGTCCCCTGAATCCGACGCATAGCGTTCAGTTGGGAGAACAGAATCCGCTATTCCACGAACGTGCCCGCAACCACTGTTTGCGATGAATAGGCAATCTCCGTGCCTGGGCTGCCCAGACCACGAATCGCTCGCTCCCACTTGGCGGTCGTTCGAGCAGTCTCTTTGTTTGGCATCGCCCCGATCGCCTTTCACTCAGCGCCGAGTTCGACGCATTCCGCGCCGAGCTCGGGGCTCGAGGCAGACGGCCTGAGTCGCTTGGCCGGCGAAGCGCGTACCAGGAAACGCCTCTGCACCCCTTGCTGAGCGATCTCGAGCGGCACGACTGCGCAGAGGTTGCGTCGCGCCATCGCTGGATCCGCCAAATTTGCGTCGACCTCGACAGTTCTCGCGCGAATTCGGCGGCACGCACCTTGCTTTGGCGCGCACAGCATCGCGCATGGCGCGAAGAAGGGAACTGAACGTGAGGATCACTCAAACGACGAGCGTGCTTTCGCTGGCCATTGGTCTCGGAGCCTGCGCAGGCGCCGCGGCTTCTTCCTCCTCCGCGAATTCTTCGCTCGCGAGCCCGCACGCCGCACCGGAGGCAAGTGCTCAGCCCGCTCCAAGTGCGACCGAGGCCACGCCGCCCAAGCCCACACCGGCAGAATCGGCCGATGCCAAGCCGAAGCCTGCACCCGGCTCCGCGCTCGCTCTGCTCATGCGTGAGCACTTCAAGGAGGCGGAACAGATTCGGCATGCGGTCGTCTCCGGTAAGCCCAAAGACGCCGTTCAACCCGCGGCGGCACTCGGTAGCGTCGACATTGCCAATCTGCCCCCGCCGTGGCGCGCGGCGATGGAGCGCATGCACACCGCTGCGAGTCGCGTCCAGAACAGCGCAGATCTGTCCGAGACGGCCGCCGGAACGGCAGACATTGGCGTTGCTTGTGGCAGTTGCCACGAAAGCCAAGGCGGCCCAAAAGTCGCCGTGGGCGACCCGCCGGCTGTGGGCGAATCCGTGGTGAGCCGAATGGCGCGGCATGCGTGGGCGATGGAGCGACTCTGGGAAGGCCTATTCGTCCCTTCTAGTGCGGCGTGGAAGGCGGGAGCCAAGGCGCTCCAAGGCGAGCCATTCCCGCCCGAGGTGCTCGAGCATGGTGGCGTTTACGGCCGCACCGCAGCGAAAGACTTCAAGGCGCTGTCTAGTCAGGCCTCCCTGAAAGAAACTCCTAAGGATCGTGCGGCGCTGTACGCCGGTCTGCTCGGTACGTGTGCCACGTGTCATCTCGCGACGGGCCGCGGCGGCCAATAGGCGCCACGCATTCGGTTGAGGTTACTCGTCGGCTTGACCGCAAGCAGCATCGCCATCCTTGGCATCACTGACCACTTGCGTGCTGAGTTCGGACAGGGAGGCGTTTTTCGGGACATCGACGAGATACATTCCGGGGTGAACTTTTCCGAAGGCATTCAGGAGGCTCTCGGTCGTTGCAAATGCATGTATCCCGGTCATCGGGCGAGACCTCGTGCCGATTGATCGGTCGATTGAAGCTGAATAAATCCGGTGGTTCGAGCGTCTATCTGTGTTCCAATGTTACGGATGAAGCGGCGGGGCGTCGCGGTGGGTATTTTCATCCTCCTCGCAGGGGGAGGCTGCGCTAAGCCACAACCAGCGCCCGCCGTGACCCAGGCCAGTGCAGCTCCTCTGCCGTCGCGGGCTTCGCCGCCCGCGCCGAGCGCTGCCTTCGCCCCGCACTGGGCCAACGCGGGAACGGTCGTCGGCAAGAAGAGCTCGCTGCCGCTCGCCGGCGTTTCTGTTTCGATTGGCGGTGCGATCGCCGTGACGGGCGCGGATGGGCGATTCGAGGTGCCCGCGGGAAGCGAGCGGTTCGATGTGATTCTGGCGAGTGCCGACCGGTCGCTGATCAGTGTGTATCTCGGAATCGCGCGTCGTGATCCAAGGCTCGTGCAGCTCGAGCCGGACGACCCGCAGTCGGGCGACTCACAGCCGACGCCGCGCGCTCATCAGGCGGAACTCCGAGGCAAGCTGACGGGTGCGTCGGGCGAGCCACTGGCCGATGGCAGCATTCAAGTGGGCTTCTTTTCGGAGCGCGGTCGCGCGCAGGACGTGGTGCGTCTGCCGTCGGCCGCTCCTAGCGCTGAGTTTGGCCCACTACTGGTCTCTTGGGATGGCCCCAGCGTGCTTTCCGGGCAGTTTTACGCACTGCAGATGGTGCACGGGGGCACAACGCTCGTTGCGACGGTCGCTCATGGCGCGGTCACGCTGGCCGATCACGCGAAGGTAAAGCTCGACTTGCCGATGACGCCGGTGCCAATCGAGCACCGCCCTGCAGATCGCGTGTCCGAGTTGCCGGAGCTGTTTTCTGTCTCTGTCGGCCACACCTACCATGTAATCGGTGGCGGCACGTTCCACGGCGTGGGCCCGATCCGCGCGGGGGCGGACTATGATTCACCGGACCTGCGAGCGCTCGGGGCCACGCTGTGCGTGGACGCCTCCGTTTGGAATCCGTACCGTCGCAGCGCGATCTCGCGCTGCGACCCGCCCGCGAATGCGCCGGTGGCGCTCACGCTGCACGAGCCGCCAGTGATTCTCGAGCCGAAACGCGGGACTCTGGCACTCCCGGGGATGACCTTCCAGTGGTCGCCAATGCGCGAAGCCGTCTATTCGCTCGAGCTGGTGCCGGAGCGTGGACAGAGTGCCGCTGCGCCGCGGATCGTCGTTTACACGTCACGCCCCAGCGCCGTCTGGCCTGATTTGCGAGCGTTGGATGTGCGGTTTCCAGAACCGCTCAACACCTATAGAGTCACGGTGAGCGCCAGCGGTCCGTATCAGACGCTCGATGACGCGCTCGCGCCCAGGGGTGAGGCGACTACCTTGCGGAGCATCGCTTGGAAAGCAACATCGAGCGATCTCGATCTGCCGGTGCGGCCGCCGCTCGGCGCGGAAGAGGCGCGCTGCAACTACCTCAAGCAGTCGAGCAGCGACGGGACCATCTTGTGTAGTCGCGGCATCCCGGGAAGCGTCGAACCCAGCGCGGAGTGGTATGCGCTCACGGCCATCAATAACGTGATCCGCAATTATCCCGAGTTTGCAGCTGCCACGGGTATTCACTGCGTCAAGGATTGCGCGGGTGCGCGGGCGTTCACCAAGGCCTTGGCGAAGTACAGCGAGGCACATCCCGGCTTCAACGCCGATGAACCGCTCGGTCCATCACCCCCAGAACCGCCCTTGCCGCCATCTCTTCGGCGATGAACGCGAGTACATGGCCGATCGCGCGCAGAGGTTCGTGGAGACGAGTGTCGTGGGGAGGCCCTCGACGGTTCTCCTTTGTGGGCAGCTAGCTTGATGTTGGGTTTCAAGGATCCTTGACGACAATTCAAGAGTCCCGCCGCGGCGGCTCTCCTGGCGCACGACGCAGGTCTCTTCGTCCCTCCGCCCTGGGGAAGGCAGGCTGTCGTTGCCAGTGTTTGGGTACGGCGCGCGAGCGCAGCACCGTCGTTCGAGTTCAGCATGAACATCACGATCGCTATCTAACGCTTGACGGATAGGATAACGACCGCTATCTATTCTCCTGCGCGGCATAGGCCGCGCGAATGACGCTTCCACCTCGAACCAGCCACGGAGCCCCCATGCCCCTCACACTCACGTTGACCGAAGGCGTCCTCCCCCAAGGCCAGGAGAAGGTCGCGTTCGCGCGGCTGTCGGAGGCCATGCTGCGCTGGCACGGCCTCACCGGAAACAAGCTGATGACGCCGCAGGTCATCGGCGCGGTCCAGGTCCTCCCGAAAAGCCAGACCTTCAGCGGGATGGAAGAGACGGCGGTCGTTTTCGTCGAATGGAAGGTCCCTGCCTTCGCCTTCACCGACCGTAAGATTCAGATTGGTTACTTTGCCGAGGCCACCAACATCATTCACGAGATGTCGGGAGGCCGGCAACCAAAGGAGAAAATCTTCATCAACGTCGTGCACGCGGTGGACGGCGCCTGGAATCTGAATGGTCAGGCGCTGACGAACGCGGAAATTGCAGCCGAAGCAGCGAAAGGCTGAGCGCGCGCCGGACCTGTTAGCCGGCGCGGCAGCGCGTTACTGGCGGCTCGCCGAGGTCGGCGTGCTCAGCGGCGCGCGACGTCGATGACCGCGTCGCGCACGGCAACGGCGACGCGGTCGCGCATGGCCCGGCCCTTCATCGCCCGGGCCAAGGTGACGCCGCCGGCGAGAAGCGCGGTCACGACGATCGCCTTGGACATCCGGGAGTCAGTCTTGCCCGAAAGTCCTTCTGCGATGGAGTCGACGAGCGCCACATACTCCTTTTCGAAAACGGCGCGAGTTTTGACATCAGCGCGTGCAGCGTCTCCGCTCAAGCCAGGCAAGGCGCAGCCGTCGGCCGCGTCGCAGCTCACGAACTGGGTGAAATAGAACGTGGCGAACGGCTCGATCCAGCCATCACCGTGCTCGGCTCGGGAGGATTCGACGGCGGTGCGCACGTCTGCGATGCCGAAGTGGATCGCTGCTTGGAACGCCTCCGCCTTGGACCGGAAGTTCGAGTAGAAGGCGCCCGAGGTGACGTTCGCGAACTTCGAAAGTCCGTCGACGCCGATGCCACCGAAGCCCGCCTTTCGGAAGCCGCGCCCGACGGCAGTCAGGATTCGCCGCCTGGTGGCTTCTTTATGCTCTTCGCTGTATCGCATCAGGTCATAAGATAACGATCGCCGTGCAAGGCGCAACCGCGGAAGGATTCCATGAGCGCGTCGAGTCGAGCGAGAAGGCGACGCGGGAGCTACGCGACGCCCCTCGGGCGCCGCGCCCGCTAACCCCAAATCCAAACCTCAATTCGAGCTGATCGCGCCGGCTTTCGACACGGTGAAGCTGAACTCGTGCTTGACACCTGCAACCGCCACTTTGACGGTGTCGCTGTCCACGCCGTGCTAGTGGGTGACGTCGGCTCCTTGGCAGATCCAATCGGCGATCGCTTGGTTGTCAGCGGCGGTGAAGCTCGGTTTGCCGAGCGGCATCGGGCTACCGCCGCAGCGATCTTGGCCCATTAGCTTGATCAATACGTAGCTTCGCTCTGGGTGGCCCGGCTCAATCATCTGGATCTGGTCACAGCATTCGTGGGCGGGCACGCCGATCTGCGTCGAGATCCCACCGCCCGCGAAGCTGTGGCAGATTTCGCCCGCGCAGCTGTCAAATAGCGGCACGATCTCGCGCGAAAATTCACGCGCCTGGAGCACGACGCAGGCGCCTGCGTCGTCGGCTTCTAACGCTCCGGCTTCGGGGCAGGAAATCGGCGGCAAGTTCAGGCTTGGCCCCGCGTCACTTCGGGTCGCCGGGGCTGTGGTGGGATGAGCGCTGCCGCAGCCAACGCCCACCAACGATAGCAGGGCGGGCGCGAGGATGCGCTGCAACGTTCGAACCTTCAACATCATAACCTAACTCGCTCCCATCCAACGGCCGACAACCACCAGGATAGCTCGTCAGGAAACCACGGCGCACCAACCGGGTGCCTCGGACGCACCCAAATCAGGCAGCTCGCTGCGAGTGAACACAGTGCTCCCCGGGGTGCGCTGCTGGATTGCGGACGCCCCCACTTGCCCGCCGAGCTTGCGGCGGCAGGTGCCCGCTCGACGCACACTATCGCCAATAATAGCGCAGACCCATCATTGCGATGATGGTATTCCAGCTCACGTCCACCTGCGGCACAACGCGAAAACGGCGGTTGACGGCCTGCATGCCGAGTGCGAGTTCTTTGCGGCCCGTGTAGAACACGCCGCCGCCGAGATCGGTGAAGGACGCAATGCCGCCTTTCTCGAACGTCGCTTCGGTGTTCCAAAGCGCTTGGAGGCCCACTGGCACGGGAGTGATCGGATTGAAGTCGAAATCGACGGCTGCGCCGAAGGACATTGCGCCCTCGCTGAGCGCGCCGCTACCGGTCGTATTCATGCTCGAGTAGACATAGGAAACGTTGCCCGTCAGGCCGAGCGGCTTCGTGGGGGTCCAGCTGGCCGCCACTCCGGGTATCAAGCGGAGCATGTTTTGTTGCTGGAACAGCTTGCCGAAGTCGAAGCGGCAATCCGTAACACCGGTCGAGCAGCTGTCGAACGCAGCCCTGATCGCCGGCCCGAGCAGTAGCCCGAATCGTGGCACGTAGCTCGCGTCGAATACTCCCGCGACTCGGACCGAGCGCCCGATCGGCAAGCCCGCCGTGAGACCCAAGTTGCCGCCGAGGCGTGCGTTGGTCCCAATCGCGGCCGCTGCGGCCCCGGAAGTGCCAGAATACAGGGTCTCGCTGATGATCAGGCGCGCGGAAACATCGCGCAAGAACGCGTATTCGAAGCCGAGGACCCCGCCAACTGCCGCGTAACTCACACTGCCGCGGAAGGTTTGGGGCTCCGAGGCACCTGGAACGTCGAGCGTGACGGTGGCTTGGGTACTGCCTGCGCCCATCGTCAGGAACGTGCCGAAACTCGTGGTGGCAAACGGTCCAACGATGCCGAGGACCGGCATGTAGACGTGTCCACCGAGCTCGCGTCCTTGCGGACGGTATGAGGTCTTGGCTGCCGTCGCCGCGCGAGGCGTCGACGCTGCTACTGACGACGGCTCCGCGGCGACCCGCGCTACGACCTCGCCGGCCGAGTCCTCGGAAGGGTTCGGGGTTGCCGATACGGATGGCGTGTCCTGGGCGAGCGCAGGCAGGACGGCGAGCTCCAGTGCCATGCCGAGGAGAAGTGGAGTGACGTGCATACTCCGCGCGGTTTGCACGCCACATGCCAGCGGTGGTGGCCGCCGTTTCGCTGCGCTTTCCGCGCCGAAGGCGCTGAGTTGGCGGAGCTCATCATCGAGCGATGCGCAGGCAACGGGCACGACCTGCGCGTCGGACGCAAAAGTTGCGCGTACCCGAGCTCCAGCGGGAAGAGTCGGAATTGGAAATTGTCCTGAAGCGATCGACCATCGCGCGCTGGTGGGTGCCTTGCGTGCGCACCGGCGGCACGTCCCGTGTACGCCAGTGCTGCGTGACATGCTCCAAAGCCCTCGATGTGGATGAGTGTCGGCGCTCAGCCACTAGGGAGTTCGAATCGACTCATCAAAGTTGCTGCCTGCCCCAGCTCGGTCGCTAACACTATGTAACGGTGGGGCCACTGCAGCAGATGCGCTGATGCCAGTAGCCCATTCGAGAGGCGCGCGTGCGTGCGCGTACCGACTTAACCTAACGAACGTAGGAGCGAGTGTGATTAAGAATATTAGGCGTACCGTGAGTGTCATCAGCTGTCTTACGCTCGGGGCCGCCCTGGCAGTCGCCTGCGGCGGTTCGAGTTCGGGATTCAACGGGGCGTCAGGCGGCAGCACAAGTGAGGCGGGGGCGAGCGGAGACACGGCTGGATCGAGCACAGGTACGGCCGGAGCAAGCACAGGTACGGCCGGAGCAAGCACAGGTACGGCAGGAGCAAGCACAGGTACGGCAGGAGCGAGCACGGGCACGGCAGGAGCGAGCACGGGCACGGCAGGAGCGAGCACGGGCGGCGCTGGAACCACGTGTACCTCAGATGCCAATTGCCCCATGGGCACACCGTATTGCGACACCGCGGTCGGCACCTGCGTGCAATGCGTTGGCGACGGCAACTGCGCCACGTTCAACAACCGACCGAGCTGCGACACCGCGATTCATCAATGTGTGCAGTGCACGGCCAGCACGCAGTGCGGCGGGCAGAGGCCATACTGTGATCACCCCGGAACCGATAACTGCGTCCAGTGCCTCGCGGACGCCAACTGCGGAGCCAATCAGAAGTGCGACACGACCACCCACGCTTGCGTAGCTAGCTGCACTGGAAACGGCATGTGCGGTGGCGCAACACCGTATTGCGGGCCATCTGGATACTGCGTGGCTTGCTTGTCCAACACGAATTGCACTTCTCCGCGCGGGGTTTGCACCAATAATACGTGCAGTTGCGACGCCGGCTTGACTCAATGCGGCGGCGGCGGCGCAAGCTGCGTCGATCTGCAGACAAACAACAATCATTGCGGGGCGTGCGGTACGCAGTGCGCGGGCAACCAAGTGTGCTCGGCAGGAGTGTGCGGCTGCCCGGGCGGCGGTACCGAATGCAATGGCACGTGCACGGACACGAGCAGCAACCCCCAGCACTGTGGCGCTTGCGGGACGGCATGCTCTGGGACGCAAACCTGCCAGGCTGGGGTCTGCCAGGCTGGGGGCTGCACCGCCGGGCTCACGTCGTGCAATCGCGCATGCGTCGATACGATGACGAATTTCTATCACTGCGGCGATTGCGGCTCTCGTTGCGATTCCGACCAGACCTGTGTGGCGGGCCAATGCCAGTGACGCACGTCTGACGGTGGGTCGCTGAAACGGATTGGGGGGCGTGACGCCCTCGGGTGCCTAGCACCGCCCAGCGCTCGCTACGCAGCGCTGGGCGGGCTGCAGCAGCTGAACTTCTTGGCGCGAAAACTCGACGGAGCAGGCACGGCTGAGGGAGCCGCGAGCAGCGTCGTGCACGAAGTGTGTCGCCCAAATCGCGGACTGCGTCGCACTGACCGCACGCGTGAACTTCGTGTCAGCCGCGCGTCTCGTGAGGCGCATTGCACCGATTTTGCGTCGGCGGATTTCGCCGAAAGGTGCACAGATTGAAGATCTCGGTGATGGCTCGATTGATGCACTGGCGAGATCATGAAACAGCATTTAGGTTCTGCACTCGGTCTCATGGCATTCCCACTGCTGGCAGCCTTGAGTGTCGCTTGTGGCGGTAGCGACGGCGATTCATCGAGCTCGGAAGGGGGGGCGAGCGCGAACGCCGGAGCCAGCAGCCATGCCGGAACGAGCAGTCACGCGGGAGCCAGCAGCCACGCCGGGTCCGACGGAGTTTACCTCGGGCCGACGCTCGGCACGGCACAGCCGTTCGCCGCACTCGCCTACAGCGCTATCAGCGCAGCCAATCTGTCGCCGGTCACTGGCGATCTCGGAGTGAGTGCGGGGGCGATGTCGAATATCACCGGCTTCGACGCGCCGACGGACGCAAAGTACGGTATTGATTCGCTCGCGCCCGACAATCAACGCACGAATCTCGCACAGCAAGACGTCACCGCTCTGACCGGCGACATCGACTCTCGCGCCTGTGACGCGGACTACACGGACGTGCTGGGAGGTCTGACGGGTGACATCACGCTTCATCCCGGCGTCACCTGCATGAATAGTTTCAGTGCAGACGTGCTCTTGAACGGTCACGTCACGCTGGATGCCGAGAACGACCCGAATGCTTTCTTCGTCATTCGCAGCAATCTGACGCTAACGGCGGCGGATGGGGCCGAGGTCGTGCTCGCGAACGGCGCACAGGCGTGCAGCGTCTTTTGGAGCGTGAACAAGCAGGTGACGATCGGTAAGACCGTGCGACTTTACGGCACGCTCATCGCGGGCACTGCGATCACGATGAAGACTGGCTCGACGCTCGTGGGACGTGCACTCGCGCAGACGGCCGCCGTGGCTCTTGATGCGAATACGATCACCATCCCGACCGATTGCAGTCATTTGCAGTGACGCACGGGCCCAGCCATCCGAACGTCGTCGAACTCATCGCCACGCCGGTTGCGCACTCGTGGCAGGTGGAGCGCACACCAGAGCACTCACGCAACACGGCGGTGTCGGTTGTTGGGGACAACTTCCGCGGGACCAACTCGGCGATGGTACGACCAACAATCGTCGGACACCAGTGCCGAGTGCAGTCCCTGAGAGCTTTGCGACGGACCTCGAGCGCATTGCCCGCTCACCCAACCCCAAATCGAACTCGCGCATTCATCGATGTCGAGTTGCCTGTCCAGGCAGCGGGCGCGAGGCGCGTGACACGTCGCGTAGCTCGGTAGGCGTCCGCCGCCCCCCGCCGACGCTGCAGGGCGCTGTCAACGGATTTGAGTGTCCGATCGGAATTGCCCGAGCGAACTGTCGTGAACGCGGCGCCAGCCCGCCAATCGCGGTTCGCAGGATGTCCGCGCTTCTCGAACCGAGACGAAACAGGGTCGAGCCGCCGCTGCGTCCAGCTCGCGCCGGAGAGGGGACGAGTCAAATAAGATATTTGCTCGGCCGTCATTAATAGTCACGTGCGCACCGCCGTTTCGGCAATGGGCCTTCTCCATCGGAGTCGCGGTTCATGATCTTTGCTCGGTTCAAGCGTTCTCAGTCCGCGGTCTTGGGAATTTCAGCGCTGATCTTGCTGTTGACGGCGTGTGGGTCGAACCCCGACGTGGCCAGCACCCACGAGGAGCCGGGCGTCGGCGGCATGGGCGGCGGGTCTGGTGGTGGTGATTCGGGCGGGATGCCAACGAGCATCGATCCAGGTGGGCTGGCCGGATCTTCCGAAGCCGATGGTGGAGACCCGGGTACGACCCCAGCATGTGGCAACGCCGATCTCGACTCGGGCGAGCAATGCGACGACGGTAACCAGATCTCGGGCGATGGCTGCGCTGACGACTGCACCAAAGAAGCGGGTTGGAATTGTCCGGTGGTGGGTGCAGGCTGTGAGCAATGTGGCAACGGCGTCAGTGAGAGCTCCGAGGAGTGCGACGATCACAACCGGAAGTCCAACGACGGCTGTAGTGCAACATGTCAGATCGAGGCTGGCTGGGTCTGCCCGCCGGGGCGCCCCTGCAACCAGTGCGGCGACGGAAAAATCGAGGGCGTCGA
>Ga0164307_10000941_pt1 | contig 13065 bp, 6 predicted proteins | sample Whisoiple_243_MG_FD_110214 | JGI IMG/M metagenome (GOLD analysis project Ga0164307, IMG submission 110214) | Soil microbial communities amended with fresh organic matter from upstate New York, USA - Whitman soil sample_243_MG | ecosystem: Environmental > Terrestrial > Soil > Unclassified >...
GCACAGCAGCCACACGGTGCGGGGGGCCGGCTCCTCCACCGCCTTCAGCAGGACGTTCCCCGCGCCCTCCGTGAGGCGGTCGGCGTCCTCCATGACGATGACCTGCCAACGGCCCACGGCGGGGGACAGCTGGGCGCGGCGGACGAGCTCACGGGTCTCCTTCACACCGATGGAGAGCAGATCCGTGCGGATGACCTCGACGTCGGCGTGGGTTCCGATCAGCGCGGTGTGGCAGCCGTCGCAGAAGCCGCAGCCCGGAGCTCCGCCCATCGCGCGGTCGGGGCTGGTGCACTGGAGGGCCGCGGCGAAGGCGCGGGCGGCGGTGGCCCGGCCGGAACCGGGCGGGCCGGTGAACAGCCAGGCATGGGTCATCTTCGAGCCGGGAGGCACCGGCTCCCCTGCGGACTGGGCGGTGACCAGCGCGTCGGCGTCCCGGGCGGCGGCACCGAGCTGCTCCTGCACCCGGTCCTGCCCGACCAGGTCGTCCCATACGGTCATGGTCACCGCCCTTCCGGTGGTGTGGTGCGGGAACGCCGGGTGTTCCCTCGCCTCCCCATTGTGCGGGAAGGGTCCGACAACCCCGGCGTTCCACTCCCGTACGGACGCCCGGCCACACCAGCCGGTCACGCCACGGGCATCCTGTCCGTCAGCGGCGCGGCTTGCGCCCGCCCCGCCCTGAACCGCCCTGATCGTCGTCGCGGTCACCGAGCAGTTCGTCCGCCAGTGACGGCAGATCGTCGAGCGGCGTCTCCTCGGCCCAGTCGGAACGCGGCCGCTTCCGACGGTCACGGGGGTCCTGCCCCGCCTGCGGATCGTCGCTCACCTGCGGCAGTTCACGCGTGCGCTCGTTCTCGCTCTCGGCGCCGGAGGCCCGGCGCTCGTCACGGAACACGCCCGGCGGCACCCGGTCCGAAGGGCTCTCGTCCCGCACGGGCCGCAGCACCGCGGTCTCGTCCGCGTCACGCACGGGCGGCAGCACGGCCGTCTCGTCGGCGTCGCGCGCCGGAGGCTCGGGCCGGACGACCGGCACGGGCTGCGTGATCTCGTTCGGATTCACGACCGGCGTCGGGACGGTGAGCTCGTTGTCCGGAACAGCCGATCCGGACGGCCGGGAACCGGACCGGCCGGACTCCTGGGAACGCCGCGCGGCGGCGTCCGCCGCGGCCTTCTCGGCACGGGCGGCCGCCTCGGCCTCGGCGCGGCGGCGGGCCTCCTCGGACCTGAGCAGCGCCTCCTCCGCCTTGCGCTGCTTCTCCAGGCGCAGTTCCTCCGCCTCCTTGCGCAGCCGCGCCTCTTCCTGGGCCTGCCGGCGCAGCCGCTCCTGCTCGGCCTCGCGCACCCGTTCCTCGGCTTCGAGACGGGCGCGCTCCTCCTCGGCACGGCGACGGGCCTCCTCGGCACGCTGCCGGGCCTCCTCCGCCTGCCGCTCGGCCTCGCGCTGCCGCGCCTCTTCCTCCTCGCGGCGCTTGCGTTCTTCTTCCTCGGCACGGAGCTTGGCGAGCTGAGCCTGCCGCTCACGCTCCAGGCGCTCCTCCTCGGCCTTGCGCGCGGCCTCTTCCTCCGCCTTGCGCCGGGCCTCCTCCTCGGCCGCCTTGCGCGCCTCCTCCTGGGCCTTGATCTCGGCCTCGGAGAGGGGCAGGAGCCGGTCGAGCCGGTGGCGGATGACCGTGGTGATCGCTTCCGCCTCCTGTCCGGCGTCCACCACCAGGTAGCGGGCCGGGTCGGCCGCCGCGAGGGTGAGGAAACCGGAACGGACCCGGTCGTGGAACTCGGCGGGCTCGGACTCCAGCCGGTCGGGCGCCTCGGTGAAGCGTTCCCGTGCCGTCTGCGGATCCACGTCCAGAAGCACCGTCAGATGCGGTACGAGCCCACTCGTCGCCCAGCGCGAGATCCTTGCGATCTCGGTCGGGGCGAGGTCCCGGCCTGCACCCTGGTAGGCGACGGACGAGTCGATGTAGCGGTCCGAGATGACGATCGCGCCGCGCTCCAGCGCCGGCCGGACGACCGAGTCCACGTGCTCCGCCCGGTCGGCGGCGTACAGCAGCGCCTCCGCGCGGTTGGACAGGCCGGCCGACGAGACGTCCAGCAGGATCGAACGCAGCCGCTTGCCGATCGGGGTGGCCCCCGGCTCGCGCGTCACGACAACCTCGTGGCCCTTGGCACGGATCCATTCGGCGATCGCCTCGACCTGGGTGGACTTGCCGGCTCCGTCGCCACCCTCCAGGACGAGGAAGAAACCGTTCGCCGCGGGGGTGACCGCGGGGTCGCCGCCGCGCAGCGCCTCACGCAGGTCGCGGCGCAGCGGGACACCGGAACGGTCGTCGGTCTTCGCGAGGACGATCACCGCGACGGGAAGCAGGAGCGCGCCGATGAGCATCAGCGCGAAGGCGGCGCCTCCGTGCGCGAAGACGAAGTCGCCGGATCCCAGCCGGTGCCGGCCGATCGCGGCGGCGAGCAGCGGGCCGCCCACCGCGCCGAGCGCGACCAGAACCCGGACGACCGCCTGGAGGTGCTCGGTGTTCCTGGCCTGCCGGGAGGCCTCCGTCTCCTGGTCGATGACGGCGTGCCCGATGTGAGCGGCGACCCCTGCGGCGTAACCGGCGAGCAGCGCGATCAGCAGCCCGGTGGCCGTGTCCGGTACCAGGCCGAGCGCGAGCAGCGCCACGCCCGTAACGGCGACCGCCAGAGCGAGCAGGCGGCGCCGCGACAGGGCGGGCAGCACCTTCCGCGCGGTACGGATACCGAGGGCGGTGCCCCCGCTCAGGGCCAGGACCAGCAGGGCGAACGTGGCCGGTCCGCCGCCGAGGTCGGAGGCGTGGAGCACGGAGACGGCGGCCGCGGCGGCGATGGCGCCCGCGACCGCGGAACACGCGGCGACGACCAGCGGGATGGTGCCGGTGCGGCCCTTGTCGGTGCCCGCTCCGGCGGTCGGCCGGCGCAGACCCTCCAGGGGCGAGCGCGGGCGGGGCGTCCGGGTGGCCGGGAACTGGAGGAAGTACAGGGTCGAGACGGAGGCGGAGAAGAGTCCCGCCGCGATGTAGGAGCCGAGGGCTGCCTGGTGGAAGGAGAACCAGTCGAAGCCGGTACCCAGAAGTTCACCGATCAGCGCGGCGACCACCAGCACGGCCGCGGCCGCGGGCACCGCCAGGAAGTTCGTCCGCAGGGAGAGCCTGCGGAAGGCGTCGAGGTGATCCGGCAGGGGGCGCACGGCGGCACCCTCCGGGGGCGGGGCGGGGAGCAGCGCGGGAGCGGCGCTCTCCTTGGCGATCGCCCACAGGCGTTCACCGGCACCCGCCACGAAGACGGTGATGAGGATCATCATGAGTGCCTTGTCCGGCATCCAGTCGATCCACAGCGGCGCGACGACCAGCAGGGCGAGCCGCAGCCCGTCCGTCCCGATCATCAGCCACCGCCGGTCGACCGGACCGCCGGGCGCGGTGAGCGCCGTCAGAGGCCCCAGGAGTACGGCTCCGAAGAGCACGGTGGAAAGGATCCGGGCACCGAACACGGCGGCGACGGCAAAGGCCGCCCCGCGGTATCCGGCGCCGAGTGAGCCCTCGAGGACCGCCGCTTGCAGCGACAGCAGCACAAGCACGAGAAGGGCGAGTGAATCGCCGATACTGCCGACGAGCTGGGCGCTCCACAACCGCCGGAGCGGGGGAACACGCAACAGGGCTCGTACGGCGCGCTCGCGTGAGTCTGCGGCAAGTGTGTCGGAGGTGGGGCTCACGACCGGTGGCTGCTCGGCTCGCGTCATCCGCCCAGCCTATCGGCAGCGGCGCGGTGCCCGGGGGCCGCGTCCGAACATATGCCCACCGGGCACACGGGCCGCACGACGGGAACGCCGGAACGCCGGAAGGCCCGGGCAGGAGCCCGGCCCTTCCGGCGTTCCGTGTGTGTCCGCAGCCGCTGCCTCCGCCCGCACGGACGGTGGCAGCGGCGGCCGGTGATCCTCGCCGCCCGGCGGACGATCAGCTCACCGCGCAGGGCGGCCGCACGGCCGGACCGGGCCTCAGCCCTCGTCGGAGGAAGCCGTGGCGGTCTTCTTCGCCGCGGCCGTCGCCTTCTTCGCGGGCGCCTTCTTGGCGGTCGTCGTCTTCTTGGCGGCCGTCGTCTTGGTGGCCGCGGTCTTCTTGGCGGGCGCCTTCTTGGCCGTGGTCGCCTTCTTGGCCGTGGTCGCCTTCTTGGCCGTGGCCTTCTTGGCCGGAGCCTTCTTGGCGGTCTTCTTCTTCGCCGGCCCCTTGGCCCGCTTCTCGGCGAGCAGCTCGTAGCCGCGCTCCGGCGTGATGGCCTCGACACTGTCGTCGGTCCGCAGCGTCGCGTTGGTCTCACCGTCGGTGACGTACGCGCCGAACCGGCCGTCCTTGACGACCACCGGGGCGCCGCTCACGGGGTCCGTGCCCAGTTCCTTCAGCGGCGGCTTGGCGGCGGCCCGCCCGCGCTGCTTCGGCTGGGCGTAGATCGCGAGCGCCTCGTCGAGCGTGATGTCGAAGAGCTGCTCCTCGGACGTCAGCGAACGCGAGTCCGTGCCCTTCTTCAGGTACGGGCCGTAGCGGCCGTTCTGCGCGGTGATCTCGACACCTTCGGCGTCCTCGCCGACCACGCGCGGCAGCGACATCAGCTTGAGCGCGTCGGCGAGCGTCACCGTGTCGAGCGACATCGACTTGAAGAGGGACGCGGTCCGCGGCTTCACCGCGTTCTTGCCCGTCTTCGGCGTGCCCTCGGGCAGCACCTCGGTGACGTACGGACCGTAGCGCCCGTCCTTCGCGATGATCTGGTTTCCGCTGACCGGGTCGGCGCCGAGTTCGAAGTCTCCGCTCGGCTTGGCCAGCAGTTCCTCCGCGAGTTCCACGGACAGCTCGTCGGGCGCCAGGTCCTCCGGCACGTCGGCGCGCTGGTGGCCCTCGGAGTCCTTCTCGCCCCGCTCGATGTACGGGCCGTACCGGCCGACACGGAGCTTGATGTCGTTACCGACGGGGAACGAGGAGATCTCGCGGGCGTCGATCGCGCCCAGGTCGGTCACCAGCTCCTTCAGACCACCGAGGTGGTCACCGTCGCCGTTGCCCGCGTCGGAGGCCTTGCCGGCCCCGGCCGTGTCGTCGTCCGCGCCGAAGTAGAACCGCCGCAGCCACGGCACGGACTGGGCCTCACCCCGCGCGATGCGGTCGAGGTCGTCCTCCATGCGGGCGGTGAAGTCGTAGTCGACGAGCCGGCCGAAGTGCTTCTCCAGCAGGTTGACCACGGCGAACGAGAGGAACGACGGCACCAGGGCCGTGCCCTTCTTGAACACGTAGCCGCGGTCCAGGATGGTCCCGATGATCGAGGCGTACGTCGACGGACGGCCGATCTCGCGCTCTTCCAGCTCCTTGACCAGCGAGGCCTCGGTGTAGCGGGCCGGAGGCTTCGTCGCGTGACCGTCGACCGTGACCTCGTCGGCGGTCAGCGCGTCGCCCTCGGCGACCTGTGGCAGCCGGCGCTCACGGTCGTCCAGCTCGGCGTTGGGGTCGTCCGCGCCTTCGACGTACGCCTTCATGAAGCCGTGGAAGGTGATCGTCTTGCCCGACGCGGAGAACTCGGCGTCCCGGCCGTCGCTCGCCCGGCCACCGATCTTCACCGTGACGGAGTTACCCGTGGCGTCCTTCATCTGGGAGGCGACGGTCCGCTTCCAGATCAGTTCGTAGAGCCGGAACTGGTCACCGGTGAGACCGGTCTCCGCGGGGGTGCGGAAGCGGTCGCCGGAGGGGCGGATCGCCTCGTGCGCCTCCTGCGCGTTCTTGACCTTGCCGGCGTACGTGCGCGGCTTGTCGGGCAGGTAGTTCGCCCCGTACAGCTGCGTGACCTGCGCCCGGGCCGCGGAGACCGCGGTGTCCGAGAGGGTCGTGGAGTCCGTACGCATGTAGGTGATGAAGCCGTTCTCGTACAGCTTCTGCGCCACCTGCATCGTCGCCTTGGCCCCGAAGCCCAGCTTCCGGCTCGCCTCCTGCTGGAGGGTCGTCGTGCGGAAGGGCGCGTACGGCGAGCGGCGGTACGGCTTCGACTCGACCGAGCGGACCGCGAACGTGGAGTCGGCGAGCGCCGCGGCCAGGGCGCGGGCGTTCGTCTCGTCCAGGTGCAGCGTCTGGGCGGAGCCCTGTTTGAGCTGTCCGTCGGGGCCGAAGTCGCGGCCCTGGGCGATACGGCGCCCGTCGACCGCGCTGAGGCGGGCGGTGAGCGTCGAGGGGTCGGAGGCGTCACCGGTGCGGCCGGTGGCGAAGGTGCCGGTCAGGTCCCAGTACTCGGCGGAACGGAAGGCGATGCGTTCGCGCTCCCGCTCGACCACGAGACGGGTGGCGACGGACTGCACCCGGCCCGCGGACAGCCGCGGCATGACCTTCTTCCACAGGACCGGCGAGACCTCGTAGCCGTAGAGGCGGTCGAGGATGCGGCGGGTCTCCTGGGCGTCGACCATGCGCTGGTTGAGCTCGCGCGGGTTGGCGACGGCGGCGCGGATCGCGTCCTTGGTGATCTCGTGGAAGACCATCCGGTGGACCGGGACCTTGGGCCGCAGGACTTCCTGGAGGTGCCAAGCGATGGCTTCGCCCTCGCGGTCCTCATCGGTGGCGAGGAAGAGTTCGTCGGATTCGGCGAGGAGCTGCTTGAGCTTCCTGACCTGGGCCTTCTTGTCTGCGTTGACGACGTAGATCGGCTGGAAGTCGTTTTCGACGTCCACACCGAGGCGGCGTACCTCACCCGTGTACTCGTCCGGCACCTCGGCGGCGCCGTTCGGCAGGTCGCGGATGTGCCCGACGCTCGCCTCGACGACGTATCCGGGGCCGAGGTAGCCCTTGATCGTCTTCGCCTTGGCAGGCGACTCGACAATGACGAGTCGGCGGCCTGCGGTTTCGCTGGTCGGGGACAACTTCGCTCTTCTCTCCGGTCGGCACTCGTGGGCATCCGGGCAGCGTTCTGACGCTGCCCGCGGTGCTGTCGCTGCGGAGTGTGACGGTACAACCCGCCCCCGTGTCAAACGGCAAAAGCCCGCAACGGCCACTCGAACGGTAACCCGACTTCCGCCATTCCTGCCGCCCGGACCGCCCGGCCCACCCCTCACAGGGCTGTGGCCCGCGGGCCCCGGAGGCTTGCCGGGGGAGCTGCCGGACTGCTGTCGGACGGCCACCGGACCTGCCGGACGGACGGATCAGACGCGGGTGAGGCACCACACGCCGAGAACGAGGAAGAGTACGCCGAAGAGCGTGGCCAGAACGGTGGAGGCGACGGGGCTCACACCGAGAGCCACCGGCGCGCGCTGGATGGTGCGCGCCCCGGTCCAGACGAGGAGGGCGGTGCCGAACAACGCGAATGCCGCACCGGCGAAGACCGCGGTGACGCTCTCCATGTCCGTACCCCTCACGCTCTTCCCCTCGGCTGCCGCCGCGGGCCCGTACGCCGCCGTGGCTCGCATGGCCCACATGGCCGTCGGACTGTGCGGACGGCTCGGCAGAGGGGAGGCTGCCAGCCCGGGACGTCGTGGGTACGAACCCGGGATGAACGCCGCACGGCGGCCCGGCGTACCGGCAGGAGCGGAACCCCCGCACGACGCACCGGAGTCGCGAGGGGAGAAGGGCGATAAGCCGCCGCCCGGACAGGAACCGGGGCCCCGCCCGAGCGGCCGGGCTCCTGGAACCGGAACCGGAACCGTCCCGGACACGCCGGGCAGCCGAAAGCGGAAACGGCCCGATCGACCGGGCAACCGGAAGCGGAACCGGTCCGAGCGGCCGGGCGCCCGGATGCGGCCGGGAAGGCGTTCACGGCCGGCGGCGCCGCCTGATCACCGCACGGGCTCCAGGAAGCCTTCCTCGACCAGCAGCCGGATCGCCTGCGGGGTGCGGTCGCGCAGCAGCACCGGGTCCTCGGCCATCAGCTGGGCGATGGCGTCCAGGATCCTGCCCGCGGGCAGCGAACCGTCACACACACCCGCGAACCCCGCGCCGACGGCGTCGACCTTGGTGGCCCGGCGCATTCCACGGTGCTGACGCAGCACCACATGCTCGGGGTCCTCGGCGCCCGGCAGCCCGACCTGCTCCTGCACGACCTCCTCGGCAAGGGTGAAGTGCGCGGAGAGGAGGGCCGCGTCGTCGTGCTCACGCAGGTAGTCCTGGCGTGCGAAATGCGCCTCCACGGCCGACCCGAGGGGCTGTTCCACCGCGTGCGGCCACTCCTCGGCCACGATCGAGGGATTCACGGCCGCGGCGGCGGACTTCCGGAGTGTGATCCATCCGAAGCCGACAGCCCTGGTGCTGCGGGCCTCGAACTCGTCCAGCCAGGCTTCGTACCGCTCGGCGTACAGGTCGGGATCCGTGCGGTGGTCGCCGCTGTCCCGCAGCCACAGCTCGGCGTACTGGGTGACGTCCTGCACCTCGCGCTGCACGATCCAGGCGTCGCAGCCGGCAGGCACCCAGGAGCGCACCCGGTCCTGCCATTCCTCACCCTCCACGTGCTGCCAGTTGGCGAGGAACTGCGCGTAACCGCCTTCGGCGAGGTGTTCCCCGGCCTGCTGCACGAGAGTCCGGCACAGATCGTCACCTCCCATGCCTCCGTCGCGGTACGTCAGCCTCGCGCCCGGCGAGATGACGAAGGGCGGGTTGGACACGATGAGGTCGAACGTCTCCGCACCGACGGGGTCGAAGAGGGACCCCTCCCGGAGGTCGGCGGGGGCCGCTCCGGACAGGGCAAGGGTCAGACGGGTGAATTCCAGAGCGCGCGGATTGACGTCCGTGGCGGTGACCCGGCCGGCGTGCGAGGCGGCGTGCAGGGCCTGGATCCCGGAACCCGTGCCGAGGTCGAGCGCCGAGGTGACGGGCTTGCGCACCGTGATCCCGGCGAGCGTGGTGGAGGCCCCGCCGACGCCGAGCACGACGCCCTCCTCGTGCGAGCCGATGCCACCGGCACCGCCGACGGCGCATCCCAGGTCGGAGACGATGAACCAGTCCTGCCCCTCGGGCCCGCCGTAAGGACGGACATCGACGGTGGCGCGGACCAGGTCTCCCTCGTGGACCACCCAGCCGTCGGCCACGCACTCCTCCAGCGGGAGCGCCGCGGCGGCCGCGGCGGCCGGCACGGAGCGCTGCAGCAGGAACAGCCGCACCAGCGTGTCGAGCGGCGAGTCCCCGCGGGTGGCCCGGAGAGCCGGGACGGTCTCGCTCCGGGCGAGCGCGGCGTAGGCGGGCGCGCCGAGCCGTTCGAGGAGGCCATCGGCGGTGAACGCGGCGGCGGTCAGGGCTTCGCGGAGCCGGGCGGCGGATTCGGACGCGGGGAGGCTGGTCGTACTCACCCGACCATTGTGGCCGCTCCCGCCGACAACGGCAGCGGCCCGGCGCCCCACGAGGGGCGGCCGGGCCGCTGTGAGCGCGTCCGCGCCGGGCCTGCTCGCCGCACTACGGCGTCCCGCCGCTACGGCTTCCCGTCACCATGACTTCTCGCTGCTGCGGCTTCCCGTCGCTACGACTTCCCGCCCCTACGGGCCTCGCCGCTACGACTTCTCGCTGGGCGACGCGGACGGCGAGGCGGGCTCCGACGCCGGGGCGGACGGAGCGGACGCGGGCGGCGCCGAAGCGGTCGGCTTCTGGCAGCCCTTCTGCTTCGCCATCGCGGAGCCGACCTCGCCGGACTGGAGCTTCTTCAGCGCCTGGTCACCGTTGGTGCTGATCTTGTTCAGCTCGTCGGCGATGCCCTTGAGACCGTCGGCGAACTTCGCCTGGTCCTTCGTGTCGAGCGCGTCGACCTTCGTCTTCAGGCCCGCGTAGGCCACGGAGGAGGCGTTGAGCTCCTTCACAGCCTCCTTCTGGGTGGTCTCCCCGCCGTCCACCGGCGGCGCGCCCGCCGACTCCACGGCCGAACCAAGCGCCTTGTACGCCTGCGAGATCTGCTGGAAGGCCGCCGAGTCGGTCTTCTGGACGTCGGCGGGCTTGCTGTTGTCGGCCGTCTGCTGCTGGATCGCGGCGTTGGCGTTCGCGATCTTCTGCAACTGCGGCTGAACCTGGTCGCAGACCTTCTTCGCCCAGTCGTTCACCTTGTTGTCGCTGTCGTCGCTGCAACCCGACAGCGTCAGTACGAGTACCGCACCGCCGGACAGTGCGGCTGCAAGCTTCTTGTTCACCGGATGGGGTCCCTTCCAAGGCTCTCGGCCCCGGAACTTACACGGCAAGTGGACGACAATCAGGCGCCGGGTATCCGATATGTAATCTTTTGAAGCCATTTGCACCAAGAGAAGTGAGGGAGATACCACTCACCCACTCACTCGGACACCTGTACGGATCCATTGCGTTGCCGCCACCCTCCGGGACCCTGTGAACGGCGGACACCACGTCAGAGCATGGCGCCCACCGTTCCTCTGATCGGACGTCACCCGGAAGGAACTCCTGCCGGGACCGACGGGATCACCGGCGAGCAGCCGGCCCGGTGGACGCGGCAGGGCCGTCACCAGCACCCGCGCCACCGCCACCGCCGGTCGGACCGTCGCTTTCGCCCACGGCGATTCCCCGTCGCTTGGACACGTGGACCGCGCCGACGACGACCACCACGGCGATGACGGCGACCAGGGCTCTGACGCCCGGGCTCGCGTCCTCCCCGTAACTGAACTGCACCACCGCGGGGGCGATCAGCAGCGCCACGAGATTCATCACCTTCAGGAGCGGGTTGATGGCCGGGCCCGCCGTGTCCTTGAAGGGGTCGCCGACCGTGTCACCGATGACCGTCGCCGCATGGGCGTCACTACCCTTCCCCCCGTGGTGACCGTCCTCGACGAGCTTCTTGGCGTTGTCCCACGCGCCACCGGAGTTGGCGAGGAAGACCGCCATCAGGGTCCCGGTGGCGATGGCACCCGCGAGAAACGAACCGAGGGCCCCGACCCCCAGGGTGAACCCCACCGCGATGGGTGCGAGGACGGCGAGCAGACCGGGTGTGGCCAGCTCGCGCAGAGCATCCTTGGTGCAGATGTCGACCACGCGTCCGTACTCGGGTTTCTCCGTGCGGTCCATGATCCCCGGGTGCTCCCGGAACTGCCGGCGCACCTCGTGGACCACGGCTCCCGCCGAACGGGAGACCGCGTTGATGGCCAGCCCGGAGAAGAGGAAGACGACCGCGGCTCCGACGATGAGGCCGACCATGTTGTTCGGCTGCGAGATGTCCAGACTCAGCCCGAGCTCCCCCGCCCCGGCTCCCACGTCGTCGACCGCGGTGGCGATGGCATCCCGGTACGAGCCGAAGAGCGCGGCCGCCGCAAGCACCGCCGTGGCGATCGCGATGCCCTTGGTGATGGCCTTGGTGGTGTTGCCGACGGCGTCCAGATCCGTGAGGACCTGGGCGCCCGCGCCTGTGACGTCCCCTGACATCTCAGCGATGCCCTGGGCGTTGTCGGAGACCGGGCCGAACGTGTCCATCGCGACGATGACGCCCACGGTGGTGAGCAGCCCGGTGCCCGCCAGGGCCACCGCGAAGAGCGCCAGCATGATCGACGTACCGCCGAGCAGGAACGCCCCGTAGACGCCGAGCCCGATCAGGAGGGCGGTGTAGACCGCCGACTCCAGGCCGATGGAGATACCCGCCAGCACGACGGTCGCCGGCCCGGTCAGCGAGGACTTCCCGATGTCCCGAACCGGACGCCGACCGGTCTCGGTGAAGTAGCCGGTGAGCTGTTGGATCAGAGCGGCCAGCACGATCCCGATGGCCACGGCGACCAGTGCGAAGACACGCGGATCTCCGCCGTGCGAGGTGATGGCCCCGTCCGTGACGCCGTCGAGCTCGGCGTAGGAGGACGGCAGATGGACGAAGACGGCCACTGCCACAAGGGCGAGCGAGATCACCGCCGACACGAAGAACCCGCGGTTGATGGCGCTCATCCCACTGCGGTCCGCACGCCGGGGAGCGACGGCGAAGATCCCGATCATCGCCGTGACCACCCCGATCGCAGGCACGATCAGCGGGAAGGCGAGCCCCGCGTCCCCGAAGACCGCCTTGCCCAGGATGAGCGCGGCCACGAGGGTCACGGCGTACGACTCGAAGAGGTCCGCGGCCATGCCCGCGCAGTCGCCGACGTTGTCACCCACGTTGTCGGCGATGGTGGCGGCATTGCGCGGATCGTCCTCGGGGATTCCCTGCTCCACCTTGCCCACGAGGTCGGCGCCCACATCGGCGGCCTTGGTGAAGATGCCCCCGCCGACCCTCATGAACATGGCAATCAACGCGGCGCCGAGGCCGAACCCTTCCAGCACCTTGGGCGCGTCGGCGGCGTAGACGAGCACCACGCAGGACGCACCGAGCAGACCGAGGCCCACCGTGATCATGCCGACCACACCACCGGTACGAAAAGCGATCTTCATCGCCCGGTGCGAAACCGTGGTGAGATCTCTTTCCGGTTCACCCTGCGCGGGAGTCGCCTCCCGCGCGGCTGCTGCCACGCGCACATTGCTGCGGACGGCGAGCCTCATGCCGATGTATCCGGTGGCCGCCGAGAAAAGCGCCCCCACCAGGAAGAACAGCGAGCGCCCCGCGCGCTGCGACCAGTTGTCGGCCGGAAGCAGCAGAAGCAGGAAGAAGACGACCACGGCGAAAATGCCGACGGTACGCAACTGTCGGGCCAGATAGGCGTTCGCGCCTTCCTGGACGGCTGCCGCGATCTCTTTCATGCGTTCGGTACCCTCACCGGCAGCCAGCACCTGGCGCGCCAGCAGCCGGGCCACGACCAGCGCGGCAAGGGCGACGACCGCGATGACGACGACGATCATCCGGTTGCCGTCGGTGAGTACTGCGGATGCGAGTGAGGTGGACCGGCCGGAAGGTACGGAAACGTACGTCAGTTCTGCGAGTGGGGTGTTGACGAACTCCGCCATACGTCCTCCTTGACGCTGAGCGCTCAAGACGTGGACGGATTGTAGGGAGAAGAATCCGATCAAAACAGTGGGTGGTCAATGAAATCGTTTTTCGTCCACCCAATGGCAAATGATCTCGCACACACTTGGGCCCGAATGCAGTAATGGGACCGGCACATGACACACAAGGAATTCCCGGAGATCACCGATCAGGCGCGAA
>Ga0164307_10000942_pt1 | contig 13061 bp, 12 predicted proteins | sample Whisoiple_243_MG_FD_110214 | JGI IMG/M metagenome (GOLD analysis project Ga0164307, IMG submission 110214) | Soil microbial communities amended with fresh organic matter from upstate New York, USA - Whitman soil sample_243_MG | ecosystem: Environmental > Terrestrial > Soil > Unclassified >...
AAATCCCAGTACTGCTCGGGGCTGTTGACACCGCCAGCCAGTCGACACCCCATACCCACGATCGCCACGCCCGTGCCGATACCCATGATCAGTTCTCCGCATTGTTGTTAGTTGCCAGCATTGTTGGGGCACCGGGGTCTGCACGCGCCGCTACGTCGCGTGAGATGTACCGGCCGTGAAACCGATACCTCAGGGGCAGGTCGATCGCCGAGGCCGAACCGCTCGTGGAGGTGGCGGAGCGCTGGCGGCGCCCACCAGTTGGCGCGTCGGGCAATTTTCATGAACGCGGGCACCAATACCGTCCGCACGACGGTAGCATCGATAACGATCGCGATCGTGAGGCCAACGCCGACAAGCTTGAGCAGCGTGATTCCGGAGGTGGCAAGCATAATCAGCACGACAGCCAGAATGCCTGCCGCTGAGGTGATTATTCTTCCCGTCAGCCCTAGGCCCACGGCGATCGATTCGACGTTGTCTCCGGTCATGAGATAGCGCTCGCGGATCCTGGAAATCAGAAATACCTGGTAGTCCATCGAGAGCCCGAAGGCTATGCAGAATACGAGAATCGGCAGGGTGATGTCGATGAGGCCGGTCACCGTCGGCTTACCAATCAGCCAGCCCAAGTGCCCCTCTTGGAAGACAAATACCATTGCCCCGAATGTCGCTGTAAGGCTTAACGCGTTGAGCAGCAATGCCTTGAAGGGAAGGAAAACGCTGCCGGTGAACAGGAACAGCAGCACAAACATCGACAGCACGATGATCGCCACCGCGAGGGGTGCCCAATGACTGATGGCCGCAGTGGTGTCTGCCAACATCGCCGCAGTACCACCAACAAGCACCGTTGCGGGGGCCGGAGTCTGGCGAATGTCGTGAACCAGCTTTGTCCCTGAAGCCGACATGGGGTCGGGCTTGGCGATCACGTCCAGCCAGGTTGCCGCAGCGCTGCTGAACCGTGGAGAATTTCCGTTCGGTAAGGAGAGTCGACGCCCGTTTACGTAGGAACCTGTAGCGGTATCAACGCGCTCAACGTTGGGGAGGGCGGAGACTTGAGCAGCGTAGTCGGTGATCGCCGGGTCCGTTTGCTTTGTCGTGCCGCTCTGTACGAGCACGGGGATTGCGCGTGCGGCGGAATCGTCGAAATGAGTCCGAAGTTCTTGGGTTGCGAGGTGGGCCGGAGCCTCTGGGGGCAACACGCGATCGTCGGTGAGACCAAACGATGCTCGGAGAAAAGGCGACCCCAGTGTGATGAGCAGGGCCAGCGCGACGACTGCAGAAGTGTAGGGTCGGCGCATGATTCGCTTGGCCGTGCGGTACCACCATCCACGAGCTAACGTATCCCGCGAAGCAGTGGGTCCGCGGCTGCGGCATCGCTTAAGCACATAAAAAGTGTCAACTCGCCGCCCGATCAGCAGGAGCAGCGCCGGCAAAACGATTAAAGCGCCGGCTGCTGAAAACATCACAACAGTTATTCCGCCGTAGGCGAAGGACCGCAGGAAGAAGAGTGGAAAGACCAGCAGTGCCGAGAGCGATAGCGCGACGGTAATAGCCGACATGAAAACGGTACGTCCGGCGGTCCGCATCGTGGTGGCGAGTGCCTCGTTGACCGTCTGTCCGGTTGTCAACTCCTCGCGAAATCTCGACACGATGAACAGCGAGTAGTCGATCGCCAAGCCCAGCCCCAGCGCGGTGGTGATGTTCGCTGAATACACCGACACGGGCGTGAAGTGAACGATGACCTTCAGAATCGCCATCGTTGCCACGGTCGCCGTTCCAGCTATCACTAGGGGCAAAAGGGCTGAGACGACACTGCCGAAAACCAGCACCAGCGTCAGTAACGTGAGTGGGGCCGCGATCAGTTCGGCTCGAAGCAAGTCGTGTTCGGTACGGCTGCCGACCTCAGATTGCACTTGGGCTTCTCCGGCCAACGCGATTCTCACGCTGCCGGCCGCCTGGGCTAGAGCCGGAGCCAACTCCGCCGCATTACGTGCAGCCTTGTCAGTATTGCCGGCGACGTGAAGCATGATGAGGCCCTGCGTGCCGTCTTGCGATCGCAAGGTTGGCGTTGCGCCGTCCCAGTAGGACACAAGGTCCGTCACCGATGGACTTGCTTGAGCAGCCTGTTGTACTCGGTGTGCAGCTGCGACAACCTCCGGATGGTCGACACCCTTGTTTGAAGACAGGATGACCACCAGATTCGGTGTGCCGCCGCGGAACTCGGCATCTAGTTGCTCGGATGCGCGACTCGACTCGCTTGCCGGGTCATCGAACCCACCGTGCATCAGGTGCTTGGGAGCGTCGAGGCCGTACAGCGCCCCTGCTGCAAGGAGCAGCAGCGTGATTACCAAGGTAATCACCGCGGTTCGGCGTTTAGCTGGATGTGCAAGTCCGTGCCTAGAGGTCGGCCAAAGCTGCCGTAGGCGCGGAGTCGTCTGAGCTGTCGTCGAAGCCATGATCATGTCGCCTTCGCTGTTCGATCAATATCAGCCGGTGGCGTCACATGCCCACCCGTCGAACACCATGCAGCAGATCCCAGAGCAGCGGCCACGTTTATGTGCCCTCTAGACATCCCTAACACCACCATGGCTCCTGAGCGTCGACAGGTTGACAGAGGCGCCGTTGAGCTGACAACGATAACGGTGTTGGGTTGCAAGAGGCCTCTCCGAGTCCGCGCTCCGCCCGAGCACAGGGTGGAGGTCATTCCCACTTCCAGTGCACGGCTAAAACTGGCCGGACCAGCCCTGACAAGCCGTGAAGGTGTTCAGGCGGCTGGTGCAGTTCGCTATACGCAGTGAATTCCGTTGTAGCGGAGCATCTTCAATGATTGGGCGGCCTCACCGTGGCGCACCGGTTAGGCGGGAATGCGGGTGTCTTCGCCGAAAGCAGCTTCACCACGGCAAATCGCGCTTTGGATACCATCCCACAACCGTGAGCGAGCGACAAGGGCGGCGTTGACTGTTCGAGCGCATTCCCTCCACTTGTCTTCGTCGTCTTGGCACAGGTCCGCGAGCATTTGCATTGCCATTGGGGTGTGCTCTTCGCCATCAACCTCGATGTGCCGCTCCAGGTAGTCCAGGAATGTCTCGAGGCCGCCGACCTGTTTGTTGACAGCCACCACTTGAGAGAACATTTCCGGGATCAGATCTTCGCGGCCGAACGCGAAGGCCGCAGCTTGGCAGTGCACCGGAGCTGACTCGATGAACGCCCATGTCGCACTGACGAATTCGGCAGAGGGATGCGGGACCCTCGCAGCCCTCAGTGCGGTTGACACTTGTTCGTTCGCCTCGAGCATGCCGATGAAGCGGTCGATTACTGATCTGTCGGCTCCTGCTTTCGTCATACCTGCGAGGTACAACTCGAAGTGACTGGTATAGCCACCACCCAGTTGGTCGCTCTCCTCGACCATAACGATGTCGTTGATGAGGCGACGGCTGGCGGCCGGCCCCCTGGGTACCCATGGAACATCAACGCATGTCAGATTGCGCTGCAGTGACTTGAGCAGAGACATGAAATCCCATACTGCGAACACGTGATGCTCCATGAACGTCACTATCGCTTGATGGGTATTGAGGTTGCCGTACAGTGGATGCATGACCACCCTTTGACGGGTGGATTCCACCGCGTGCTCAAGAAAGTCGATTCCTGGGTGGCTCTTTCCCCAGTCGTACCGCGACATAACTTTTCCCTTCTGTTCTCAATCAGCGTTTCTGATCTGACGGCCATTTAAAAAATGCAGAGTGGCTTGCCGGAGATGTCAAACCCATATACGAAAAGCAGTCACGTGGCATCGCGAAGTGTCACGTGCACGACACATGCGTCATGTCCATCGACCTTCGCCGACAGGACGAGCGCCCGACAACAACTGGTCTCGGAGCGCAACGCGCCGAATCTTCCATGTGGCGGTCCGCGGAAATTGGTCCCAACCTATCTGAATCGGGTCGGCCAGTGGAGGCATGCCACTAGTTGCCTGGCTCCATCGACCCGGGTCCAGCGGTACATCGTCGGCGGTACTGAGAACGGGCACCGGCTTCTGGCCGTCCACGGCGAGCACGACAACCTCGGTCGTCTCGGGAAGGCGATCCAGCAGCACGTCTTCGAGTTCGAGCCCGCTGGCGCCCGGTATGCGGTCGATTTCGCGATCAACCAGCCGGACCGCACCCCACCGGTTGATCACTCCCAGGTCGCCGGTATTCCAGAACCAGCCGTTGCGCTTTCGATCGTGCCGTTGCTGTTCGCCAACGTAGGCCAACGACCTTCCCGGCTGCGACACCTCAATCAAACCGACTTGTCCAGAACTGACTTCTTTCCCCGTCACCGCATCGATAGCGCGAAGCTTGCACAGAAAAGGGATCGGCCATCCGAGAACCTGGGTAACCGGCGGTCGCTTGCCGATGTGGCGCACAGATCGGCGTAGGTACGGACGGATGACGATGGCGCCCGCCTCGGACTGACTCCATGACTGTACCCACACGGGGAGCCGCCGGTCGGTCGCGTGCAAGAATGTGCGGATCGTTCGAGTATGGATGGCGTCGAACGAGTTGATGTAGAGGCGGACGTTTCGGAAGGGACGATCCGAGTCGCGAGCGAATGTTTCCCAGGCAAGGTAAATATTGGGTAATGTTTCAACCACGGTCGGTTGGGCGTGGTTGATGAGTTGCCGTGTCGCATTTGACATTGGATCGGAGAGCATGAGAACTGTCGGCGTCACCGTAACCATCGCGGCCAGCGCGGTGGCCATGCGCTGGTGGCAGAACGGATCGCAATAAGCGACGGTGTCGCGCCCGTTCAATCCTATTATCGGCCACCGCTCGGCTTCGACAAGCGCGAGCGAATAAATCGAATCGGCCGAATGAAGAACGAGCTTGGGGATGCCCGTCGTTCCGGATGTGTGCGTAATCATCATCGGCTGATCTGGGGGCCGCAGCGTTATTCGCGCCGATGCAGCATTGCGGAGATTATCCAGGGGGATGACATCGTCGCGGTCGCCATCGTCCACCGAGATCGTCCTTCGGGTCAGTTCGCCAAGTATTCGCGGGCTTAGATCCGCGGACCTCAGTTGGTGCTGATCGGTGATCAGGAAAGGTTGATCCAGCCGAGTGAGCAACGCACGAACAATTTCTGGACTGTGTGTCCAAGCCAACATGGCGGGTACCGCGCCGATACGCGCCGCGGCGCAGGCGAGCAGCACCACGTCGAGATGATTAGCTTTGAGGATGGCGACACGGTCCCATGCCCTCACGCCGGCGGCGTACAGCCAAGCCGAGGCTTGGTCGACCAGTTCTGCCCACTCACCGTAGCTGCGGTCGGTCCCGCCGCAGGGGTCGATATCGGCCGGTCTGTCCACGATCACCCGTTGGCCCGATGCACGCTGGGCGGCGACGTGCCAAGCCTCGCCAAGGTGTCCAGTAGCCGGCACGCGCGAGAACGGCGTGATGGCTCGGCGAGTGCGGGTCGGTGCGTAGTCAGTCAGGAAGGGTGGTATCAACGAGTTGTCGTTCACCGTCAGGGTGCGGTCTCGCAAGGTTGTCATCTTGATGTCACCAATCTGTGGTAGGGCGGGATAGCAGGTGTGCGCTCATTCTCAAGGGTTGGTCACCTCTCCACGGATTCGGTCACCGGGATCTGAGCATTGCCGTCCAGGAATTTCACACCCGGGCCCAGCAAGCCGCGCAGGATGGAGCACATGTTTTCGCGGAGGGTGTGCTCAGCGATCGGATCGATGATTCCGGCGAGACTTGGCATGCCAAGGTCGAACGACGCGGTGAAAACGACACGCACGTCGTGGCCGACCGGTGTTACCGTCCAGGTGCCGCTGAATTTGTCAAAGTCGCCATCCAGTTGCTCAAAGTCGATCGTGCGTTGCTCTGAGTCGATTTCGTCCCGTTCTGTCCAACACAGGATTCCGTTGCGGAAGTAAACCGACCACTCCGAGAGGGTCGCCCGATCCAGCTCGGCGGTCACTTTTATTTCCCGGACTGCCTCGGTGTAGTCCTTGTATCGAGGAAAGTCGCTTATACGGGCGAAGACTTGGTCTGGATCGGCAAAGGGCACCAGGGCCTCTATGTTCACGTAACGCATGATCAGGCACTCCGTGAGAGATCGGGGTAGCGCATCGCGAGCGCTTTAGCTGCGTCAGCGAAAGCCTCTAGCAACCAGCAGATCTGGAGGCTTGTCATGATGGCAGGCGGCGTTAGTCTGACGACGGTGTGCGCATTGAGAGAGTGGTTGACAAGCACGTGTCGATCGAGCAACTCAAGTACGAGATCGCCGGCGAGCTGTTCGTGGCGCATCTCGATACCGATCAGAAGTCCGACACCACGAATCTCGGTCACCAGGTGCGGGCACGTGGTCGTCATGATCTCACTGAGACCGTCGATCAGCTGGGCGCCCAGATGCGCCGCCGCGGCAACCAAATCGTGCTCGCCGATCGCCTTCACCGCGGCCGCTGCGGCGGCCATCGCGACGGGTGAGGCAGCGAACGTCGAGCTGTGCAAAAACGGGTCACGATCGAAGGGCTTGTATGCGGCTTCCGTTGCGACGATTGCTGCAACGGGAACGACACCGCCGCTGAGGTTTTTGCCGACTAGCATGATGTCCGGTGTTACCGCTTCTCGGTCAGCGCCCCACCAACTGCCCAGCCTTCCTAACCCGGTCTGTATCTCGTCGAGCACGAACATTGCGTTGTGTTGTCGACACAGTCGGGCCACCTCACCCAGATAGCCGCACGGTGGGACCACAACCCCTCCTTCGCCTTGCACTGGCTCGACGACGACGCAGTAATCGCGGCCATCTGCCAGGACGTCACCCAGCGCGGCGGCATCTCCGAAGGGCACATGGTGAACGCTGGGCAGCAATGGACGGAACGGTTGTTGATATACCTCGTTGGCGGTGAGCGACAGGGCGCCCATCGTTTTGCCGTGGTAGCCACCTTTGGCAGAGACGAGATTCGTTATACCTTGTGCACGAGCGAGTTTGATCGCTGTCTCGGTAGCTTCGGCGCCGGAGTTCACGAAATGCACTCGTGTTAGACCTGCCGGCGCAACTTCTGCCAGCGCGTGTGCTGCTCTCGCGGCTGTCGGTTCGAGTAACAGCTTAGTCGACATCGGATGGCGGTTAATCTGGTCCACCACAGCCGCCGTCACGTCCGGGTGCCGGTGCCCCAGGAGAAATACACCGTATCCACCGCAATCGAGATACGTTCCGCCGCTTTCGTCGCAAACCAGAGCGCCGCTTGAGGACACTTCCATGACCGCGCCGGTCATTTCCGCCAGGCGGGCCCGTCCGCGACTCAGGTGGCGCTTATATAGCCGCAGTGTTTCTCGCGCGCTTGCGGTCCCTACGGTCATGCGCCTACCTCCAACAAGTTGGTTTCGATTCGCTTTGCAGCCGCGAGGTAGCGGACGGAGGCGGCGAATGCTCGTTCCAAATCCGACTCGCACGGACACCGCAGGCCTGGTATTTGATTGAGCGACGACTCGAACGGCTGTGCAGCGCTAAACAAGGCGGTCATCGCCAGCATGTCGTCGAAGCGTCGGCGAGCTATCGGCGGTAGCGAGCTGATGAAAACCGGCCGGACGAGACGATCGATCATGTCGGGAGCCACGGGCCGAGGCCGGGTCACGTCGATACCGCGATGTTGGCCAATCTTGACGACGATATCTAGAAGCTTCCCGGCGACGGGTGCCGCCGGGCCCGCCGTAAGCCAGTACTCGCCGCCATATTCGCCGCGATGCATCAGAGCGGTGATGGCTTTGGCCACTACGTCCTGGGGAATGACGTCAATACGCGAATCGGGGTTGAGCGGCAGCAACGGCATGGCGTTCCTCAGTACCGCCGCAGCAAGAGCCAGTAGCCCCTGAAACCTTGCGATCTGCCCACTCCATGAGTCACCGATGACCACGGACGGACGCACGATGATCGCTTTTACGTTGCTCTCGCGAACCTTTTGTTCCGCGGCTTGCTTGGAAGTTAAGTAATGGACCGGGTCGGCGGATGTTTCGCCCAGCTGCCCGCGCGTCGTGTCAATTCGTGCGACAAAGGCGGAGCTGACATAGATGAGTAGCGCGTCGGCCTCGGCTGCGAAATGGACGACGTTCTCGGTACCGCGGACGTTCACCTCCGAAGTCTCTCTGGCCCCGGTAGCGAAGTCGGTTACAGCTCCGCAGTGCACTACGGTGTCGATCTGCGCCGTGAGGGTGTTATAAGTCTGTCGGCTGAGTCCCAGTCGGGGCTTCGTGAGATCACCGTGCACTTGCGCCACTGGACCTGGTGGTCGCCGACGATGGCTCAGGGCCACTACCCGGTGCGCCCGAAGCTCGGGTATCAGTGCGCTACCGACGACGCCGGAAGCGCCGGTGAGGAGAACCGTTCTACGTAGGGAAACCATGTTGAGCTCCTTGGTGGTGCAGGCGAAGCGAGCTACGGAACTCGGAGGGGTTGGCCAGCGAAGTATTCGCACAGCGGCTGCGCCATCCGAGCCCGCGAGGGTGGATGAAATGCCATAGCAGCCGACGCCGAGGCCAGGTAAGCGATATCGCTAGAACCAATAAATTGCATGCCGCCCAAGGCTTCGACGCTGCGCCGGACAATCCACGCAATGGTGTCCTGGGCGGCATACCGGCAGACGAGCGCATCGACGAAAGTAGCCTCGGTGCTGCGCCCACTGCTCAGAGCCGCAGCGATCCCTTCCACCGAGCACGTCACAGCCTGAGTCGCAATGAGGAGATCAGCGCGTAGGGCGGCGTCTGCTTTGCCAACCTCGAGCACCCGCTCAACTAACGCACTGGCAACGCCGTTGTAGGAGGCGGTCATCAGAAGCTCGAACCAGAGGAACCCGCTGGTTTGGAGAGCGTCAAGTGGTTCTGCGGGTGCGGATTCTGTACGCATGACGAGATCGAGCGGTATTTCGACCTCTTGCAGGACGACCTCGTCGCTCTCCGCGCCGGCCAGGATGTTCGTGTTCCAGAACGGCCGCACGTGCATGCCTGGGCTGCCAGCGGGAATCAGTGCTACTGCTAGCTGCTCGCGTGAACCGTCCTCGGCCGGCAGGCGAATGGATGCAGTGAGTAGGTCCATCGAACGACTGAGGCTGCATGGCTTCTTGCTGCCGTTGATGATCACCTTGCCGTCGCGCACATCGGCACGCATTGTGGGAGACAGGATCGCCTGTCCCGTGGTGCCTTCGGCGAATCCCGAGGCGACCAGTAGCGCCTCACGGGCTATACCCGCCAGGAGCATCCATTCGAAGCCCTGACTGCCTGAACAAGTTTCAACCACGGTGGCGACAGAGAAGTGATGCATCGTGGTAGCCACTGCTAGTGACGGAGATCGTGACGCGAGCGCACGCTGTACCCGCACTGCCGCCACCGCATCGGCGCCGATGCCAGCATGTTCAGTCGGCACCAACAGGCCAGGGCCACCGTGAGCCTTGAAGGCCTTGAGGCCTGGATTGTCCGGCAGCTCTAACTCCATCAGTGAGGTAGCCGCGAGCGCGGCGTCCAATCCAGGTAGCAGTTCCTCGAGAACGTCGCGTTCCCGCTTTAAAAAGTGCATTTATATCTCCCATCGCCGGACCGCTCACCCAATCCGGGATGCAGGACCGTGTTTAAAACCATGATTGACCGGGCGGATTGCTCGGATCGACTAAAATCAGAGCCCGAACCGATATTTTGGTGTTGTGCGGAAAACGAGGCCTTCGGCTTTGGCGCGCATCGCTTTTCTCTCTCGTGGATCTGTGGCGATGCGATGAATTTACGGGCCGAGACCGAGGTGGACCATCGTGCAAACACCACAATCAGCAGTGGTGCACGCACCTATCCTTAGTAGTGCCACGGTGATGCTCGGGTCGGAAGGCATGGCCGTGCTGGCGGTGTCTGAGCGTGACGGCGAACTGGAATATGCCGTCGAGAGACGACTCGGCGACCGGCTGGTGCCCAGTATGCGGGCGATCGCGCCGTTGCATGCGCGTCGCTCGACATGAGTTCGGGATTTGCCACCGGGATCGTCGATCTGCATCGCGGATGACCGATTGACGTCATAACCCGGTCGGAGTCGATAAGTATTGTCCGACAAGCTATCTGAGCAACATAGCGGCTGGGCCGCCGGGATAAGAGTAGCGGCGTTGGACCCGTTTCGCGGCTACGGCGCAGCCCTGTCGGCCCGGTCTGCCCACCGCGGTGCGGGTGCTCGACCCGTTTCAGGTGGTGCGACTCGGGTTCACCTGCGTCCATGACGTGCGCCGTCGAGTCCAACAAGAAACCTACGGGCATCGCGGCCGCTGCGGCGACCCGCTCTAGGGGATTCGCGGGTGCTGCGCCGCGGCCGACAACCGCACCAAGCACGCCTCGGCACGGCTGCTCGCCGGCAGCGAAGCCGGCGACGATCACGGCCAATTCGCCAAAGCTGGGGTGGTTGCCCAAGAGCCGCCCGCACCTTCACCACTTGGCGCGACGAATTCTCGGCCTACTTCGGCGCCCGCCTGATCAGCAACGGACCCACCGAAGCCGTCTATCTGCTGATCAAGAAAATTCTCCCGTGCCACCATCAAACCGGGTCTTCGCAATGAGAAGTGGTACTGGTCCGGGGGAACGTGGTTGTCTGCCTGACTCTGGGGAGGGTCCTGGGGCTCGACCGTCCGGTGATCCAACGCTGCCAACTCCACAAGATCAGAAAAGTGAAAGACCTTCTGCCACAACGACTTCGCAGCAACGTCGAACGCAGGATGACCGACGCCTACCACGCCGACTCGGCGCTGGAGGCCGAGGCCGCGCTGCTGGCCCTGGCCAAAGAACTCGACCGCACCCACCCCGGCGCGGCGGCCAGCCTGCGCGAGGGTCTCGACGAAACGCTCACGGTGCTGCGCCTCGGCGTGCCGCCCACGCTGGCGCGGACGCTGCGTTCGACGAACTGCATCGAGTCGATGATCTCGGCCTGCCGCGAACACGCCGCCAACGTCAAGCGCTGGCGCGACGGGCAGATGGCGCTGCGCTGGTGCGCGGCCGGGATGGTCGAGGCCGGCAAGCAGTTCCGCCGCGTCAACGGTCACCTCCACCTACCGTCACTCCGAGCAGCTCTCGAACGTGAAATCGCCGAACCTGTCGGGCCCGACGTGCACAATGACGAGGTGAGCGCAGCCTGATGCTCACCGGACCGCCGCCGAAGTTCCACGGAACTTGGGACATCCTCCGACACGTGTACAGGCGGGAATAGAGGCGGCTCAACCACCGACTATCCTCAAATTTCTACGCGACCTAGGCACCGCGGCACTACTTTGCGAAAATTGTGAAAAGGTTTGCGAAAATTGTGAAAAGGAATGAGCACCTGAAGCTGATACCACCGTGATGGCGAAGAAGACAGTCGCGCAACGACTAGGCCGGATACTGCCGAAAATAATCCGTCAGAACGGTCGTTCGGCAGAGATGCCTGAGTATGGCTCCTGGTTGCTCGGTCGGGGGTCGGAAGACCAGCTGCGCCGCCGGGTGCGGATCCAAGTTATTCTGACCGTCACCATAGCGGTGGCGAACCTGAACGGGATCGGCGTCGCGGTGTTGTTAATGACGGTCGCCTTCCCGGTACCGAGTGTCTTCACCGATGCGCCGCTGTGGGTCACGTTCGCAGTGGCGCCGGCCTATATCGTGCTCGCCCTGGCACTTGGGGCGTACTGGAAGACTCGGCGAACAGTGCGGGCGCTCAGGTGGGCGTTCGAGGGACGCAGGCCCAGCCAAACCGACGCGCGCAACACCGTTCTGGCCCCGTTGCGAATTGCGATCATCACACTCATCCTGTGGGGACTCGGCGCGGCGCTGATGACGACCCTCTACGGCATGGCCAACAGCCAGTTCGTCCCGCAAGTCTCGTTCTCGGTTGGCTTTTGCGGAATACTGGTAGCCACCAGCGACTATCTATTCAGCGAGTTCGCACTGCGCCCGGTGGCCGCACAAGCCCTTGAGTTGGGGTGTCCACCAAGACGATTCGCTTCGGGCATCATGGGCCGAACCATTACGGTGTGGCTGCTCGGTTCGGGTATCCCCTTTGTCGGCATCGCGCTGGCGGCGATTTTCGCGCTATCGTTGTGGGACCTGACCACGGCACAGTTAGCGGTGGCGGTGTTGATCCTGTCGACTGCGGCACTGATCTTCGGTTCGGTGCTGATGTTGCTCCTGGCCTGGCTGACTGTGGCACCGGTGCAGGGTGTGCGCGCAGCGCTCAAGCGCATCGAGCAGGGGGATCTACGAAGCGATCTGGTGGTGTTCGACGCAACCGAACTCGGTGAGTTGCAGAGTGGTTTCAACTCGATGGTCCACGGCTTACGTGAACGGGAACATGTGCGCGATCTCTTCGGCCGCCACGTCGGGCGCGAGGTCGCAGCGGCTGCGGAACGGGAGCCACCGAAGCTGGGCGGTGAAGAGCGACACGTCGCAGTCGTTTTCGTCGATATCGTGGGCTCGACACAATTGGTGGCCAGCCGACCTGCGGCAGATGTTGTCCAACTGCTCAACCGGTTTTTCGAGGTGATCGTCGATGAAGTGGACCGCCATCACGGATTTGTCAACAAATTCGAGGGGGACGCGTCGCTGGCCGTGTTTGGCGTTCCAAATCGCCTGGAGTGTCCCGAGGACGAGGCGCTTGCTTCCGCTCGCGCTATCGCTCGTCGACTGAATAGCGAAGTGCCGGAGTGCCAGGCTGGCATCGGGGTGTCGGCGGGACAGGTCGTCGCTGGAAACGTAGGCGCTAAACAACGCTTCGAGTACACCACGATCGGGGCGCCGGTCAATGAGGCGGCCCGGCTGTGCGAACTGGCGAAATCTCGGCCGGCCCGGTTGCTAGCATCAATGGAAACAGTTAACCGCGCGAGCGAATACGAACGTGCCCATTGGTCTTTGGGCGAGATAGTGATGCTGCGCGGCCGCTGCGAGCCCACCGAGCTAGCTATACCCGTCGACGTTCTGGACGTGCCAGGACCCTAGTGTGTTAAGCGGCGGCTGGGGTGCGGTGTGCCCAGGCGATGTGTTGGGTGTAGTGGTGTGCTGGCACAGGAAGCTGTGGAGGATGTCGACGTGGCGGTT